>Ga0210040_10006786_pt1 | contig 14115 bp, 11 predicted proteins | sample CryGeyCG12114_NA_FD_185462 | JGI IMG/M metagenome (GOLD analysis project Ga0210040, IMG submission 185462) | Groundwater microbial communities from aquifer - Crystal Geyser CG19_WC_8/21/14_NA (SPAdes) (version 2) | ecosystem: Environmental > Aquatic > Deep subsurface > Groundwater | place: USA... | reverse complement strand
ATTAGGCATGCGTAGGATCCGACATTATTTGGCAATTTGGTGGCTGTCCGGTCGAATACCCATCACAAGTGCAATGCGGCCATCCATTCACTGAGAAGCAAACACTATTTGGACCACACGGAGAATTCAACTTACTACACATATCACTTGCCCTATGATTCTGCGCAATTTTTTTGCACCCTGAAAAAGAATATGGATTCCCATTGAACCCATCATGGCAAACACATTCCACACTATTGTCTCTATGTACTCTGCAAGCACTATTAGGACCACAGGGCATATCTAAACTGCAAGGATTGTCCACTAAACACCGTTTCCCAAAATATCCGACTTCACAGTCACATCTAACTTTTTCGTGTGCGCGCAGAAGTACACACAAAGAATTCCGTGCGCAGACCGAGCAAAGATTTATGCAAGTGTTGTTTTCATCACATGCTTCATTTGGACGGCAATCGGAATTTTTGCGGCAAAATTTCATTCCTGCGGTAATGGCAGAAGAATGATTACGAGAATTATCTTGAGCTAATATGGCCCTTCTTTGACATGTTGGAGGAATTCCAACACTTTGGTCGTTACAGTGACAATGGATCCTGTCTTTAATCACTTTACACACACTATTTGGGCCACAAGCACGACAAGACTGGTAATCTTTTCTAGATACTTTGATTTCAGAAGGATTCCTAGGTTCGCAATATTTTGTGGGATCTCCGAAAAAACCACGCCTACAAATACATTGTTTTTGATTTGTTCTTGGATTTGGACGACACGCTGCGTATTGTCCGCATTGATTGTTTTCGGTGCACCGATGTATGTTTCTATCGATTTGGGATGTGCATTCTTTGGTTCGAGGATTCATTGTGTAGCCGGTTGGACATTGCGGGGCTCGTTCTTCTAGAGCTATGCATCCAAAGGAAGAATTATTTTTGGTGAAACCAGGTTTGCACCTACAAATAGGTACATGTTTTCGAGCCTCGCAGATAGAATTGGATCCGCAAAATTCTGTATGCCAAGGTTGTTTGCAAATTTTTTCGCACTCATTTGTCTGCTTATGGCAGAATTCTTGAGGTAGGCAGTCCGAGTTCATCCAACATTTTGGAGAGGGGGCGACATAGTTTTGAAATTGGGAGGAAAGATGATTTCCAGAAATAGGAATGCAATTTGGATATTTCCCATCGTATCCATTGTAGTTACAGAAGCAAACGGCTTCCCCGTTGATTTCGGCACATTCACTTTGTGGCTTGGGGCAAGACTTACGTGAACAAATATTCGGCATGTACTTTTTTATTGCACTGGGTGATTTTAAAACGGACTGTCTACAACCTTGCCTTGAATATGGATCCCCTATGTGACCATCTGAGCAAATGCAATAGGGATAGTAATTTAGGACTACACATTCGGCCCCTGGCCCACAAGTTTGTGGGTTACATGCCGAAATTAGCGATCTGGATTGCCGTGTATTGTTGTTGACTACTGGAAAGAGAAAAAGTATCTTAAGACTTTGGTTTCTCTTTATGATTGCATTTATCAGTTCTGTAAATTACCTGTTGCATTTTGGTTAACAAAAGATGTGTTGGCTATTGCAATGCTCACAATAGTCTGAATAATGATGAGGATCAAAAGATGCGCAGTCAGTGCATGCAAATGGACACGCTGTGCTCGTTGAGTTTTCACTACTAATGACATTATGAATACTGTATTGCACTAATTGTTCAGATTTTTATAAACTAATAAACACTTCACATGCAAACAATGTTTGTCAATAGTTGGAGCTGGAGTTTAGAACTGATGCAAAATTTCAATGCTGCAGACGCGTTGTATATCAAGGTCGTATTAATGGCAAGCAAATCATCTCTTATTGAGCTGAATTGAAGTTGTTACATCACGGTTACTCACTGTGAGCAATAAGTCACCCGTGAAGAAGAAGTAATTTTTTGTATGTTGTGTGGCAAAATGCGTTAAAAATTTGTGTGGGACAGCAACCTGTTTGGACGCATGGAAAGCATGCGCCTTAAAGCTTGTTTTATTGTCTTTGTCTAGTTTGTTATGCATTAAGGAGATACTATTATGGATTGACTATAAATTATATGACCGAAAAATTTGTTCCCAGATTTATGTCACCGTGAGTTCGTCACTATCGTTTATCTAGCAAATAGTATTAAAACCCAGTTTTAATTTAACAAGAATGATTTTGTGTGTGGATATTATCCATTTATTATTTAAAAATTAAAGTGAGGTGAAGATTTTACTACCATTATTGGGGCGTGTTGTATTCATACAAAAATGTGCATGCTGGACAAAAAATTAAGTTGTGAGATGCGGTGTGACTAATAGACAATGAATGAGTCAAGAAAAAAATGATGCACTGTAGGAAATTACGTCAGTAGTTCAGAATGCGATAGCCTTACAAATCTTCATTTCAAATGACCGTTTCCAAGAACTCACAATTGTTTAACTCGCACAACACAGTAAAATATTTAGCGTTTAAAAAATTGAAAAAAATCTTTCTAAATATTATTAAATAGTATGCAGGCAAACTTGAGAAGTGCAAGTAAACTGAACACAAAAAGAACAGCTAACTATTGACTAGAGTTGTTATTCTCATCATTAGCAAATATGAAACTCTTTTCGTGTATAAAATTTCTCGTCCACCGTTTTAGGAAAAAAATAGTCTTTGATGTCAATTAAGCATGTCTAATTAGGTGTAATAAGATGTTCGCATCGCAAATGACGGAACCATAACTGACTCCTACGATGAGACCCGCAGTCATTCATGATTTGTATCTTTGCATAGGATGTCAAGAATTACATGTTTGAGACTTTATGAGACGCAGTGTCACGTCCTTATATTGTATGAAAACATCTACTTGTCTAATATAGAAATGGACAACACGCCTTTAAAAATTATATTTTCTTCCTTTCGAGACCAAATTATTATTGTGCTGCTTTCCCATACTTGTAATTGTGATGGGAGAAAACTCCTCCCAAATCAGGTATCCTCATAATTGTCAATTTGAGAAACACAAAGTTGAAAAATATTTTTTTCCTGCTTAGTTCATTGACAGAAGGAGTTACTCAAATTTCATGTTGTCATTTTGTAAAAAAGTTTTTTTTCTGTACAAAAACTTTATAAACAGAAGTTTTGCTTATCTTACTCTTTACTACTACCATTCTGTCAAGGTATGGCATATTGTACAAATAACATTAATGACATTAACATTAATAACATATTGTCCCTTGACTGGGTTAAACTAATCATTGTTGTCTATAAGAATGAGAATTGACTATCACTGTATCATCGTTTAGATTGACGATCATGCATTAATGTATATCATTCGCTGCATGCAAATTCCCTTGATAGTTGTACTTGTTGTACGATATAACATTAGATATGATTCATGATTAAGTCTTTATAAAGGATATGTCTGCTCTGCAGTGAATACAAAATGTTGAATTCAATTAAGTATATTAAACACATATTTAACATAACCAACATCAACTGAATTATTCTTTCATCCAATACATTTCGCATTGCGTAAACTGTAGAAATAATTTGCGTTAGTTAAAAATTTTAGTATTGTTTTCAATACTATTTTATCTATGGCCAAAAAATATAATTAATTTTAGATACAAAATGGATTTATGCACTTAACTTAATCGAACACATTTACATGATCAAAATTCCAAATGCATCATCAGCAAAAAATATTACATTACATATCACCATTGCGCCCGAAACCGACTTTCTTGATTCAAGTAGCTGCATTAAAAATACTGCAAGCAAGCTGCAATACTTGCATCTTGCATTTTAATGCATACGCATACATAGCAGATTGTAGCAATAAATCCATTGTTCAACAAAGTACATCGTTTTATTTCCCGCTCCCTAAGAGGCCCCGATTATGTTTTCCTCAACCAACGTCGACGTCATTAGCCAGAAAATGAAAAGTAGCTTCTGAAAACCCGGAAGAGCATATTACGATTCCATAGGGTTTGAGATAGCTCCTTGTTAAGAGTACATTGGGATTCTACCTGTGATTTTCTGTTCCGAACGATTATAATCATTCCATTTTTCCTGGGTACGGTTCATGAATATTGAATTATAAATATATAGGGGAATCCTGGGCCTACCCGGCGTCAATATAAAGGTCAGTAGTGGAAAAATTAAAAATCATTTGTGAAGCAATTGTCTATTGGTGAACACTGACTGTTAAAATTTACACTGTTAGTCAATCATGGGAGCTTTCCTGAAAAGTACTTTTGTTTTAATGGTGGTGTTTTGTATGATTTTCGTTAAAAGTTCTGCGGCTGCAGCAGATGTTTCGAGTTCGACTGAAGATTTTGACAAATCCAAATTAGCTGAAACACATTCCAAGCGTGGTATAGGTGAGACTTTGTTATGATTAATTTTTTGTCTTTCATCATTCATGATTTGTAAATCCTGGGGTTAATTTGACAGATACGAGTGGAGCTAGATTTTTGGTTATCGACATTTTGTTATTAGCACCTGTGATACTCCTTATCTTCTTTCTAATCAATTTGTACCCGGTTCCAACAGTTACCAGTGAGTATATTCAATTCTTCTTTTGTACTAAACTGTAATGTGAGAATACATTTTCTAAAAATGCAGGGGAAATGAAATAATTTTTTACTTCAAATTGATAGTACCATTACCAGGGCGTCGAGAGAGCAGAAATATGCCCACATTTACTTCTAATTCAATCAATATGGCAAGAAAAGTGTTGGCCAGTGATGAATGTATAGAAAAGATTTCGTGCAGACTTGCACGGTTTGCACAAATGCATGGCGGTGTTAGTATTCACCCAGAGTAAGTTAACAATAAAAAACAAAGTTTTGGTATATAAGAATGTAACATTTCTATTTATCTGATATTTGTCTAATGCGTATTGGATTCTTGTAGAATCTTGGAGTCATTTTTTCCACAAAAAAGTTGGATAAAAAGACTGTCAAGAGGGATGAAAGACTTTCTATGCAATAAATTCGTATGCAACCCATTTGCTACTGCTTTTGGAGAAATGTAACCCACGTTTCCTATCTAAAAGTTTAGTTTTTCATAATAATTTAAAAAATTTATTGCAACTACATCAAGTACATAATCATTTATTCATTGCCTTAAGAGACATTGATAATAAACGATCGTTCAGATCTATACAAGACAATTTTTTATGCATCACAGAGAGACACCTAGACCCATGCATCACTAGTACAGTGTTATAAGCTTATTTTTAGAGCCAAATTGACTCATAACAATTACCCGTGCATCAGTTGATTCATGACCGTGATTTGAAGACAATCGGATGGTGCGCAGAGAACACCCTAAAGGAAATCATCCCAGTATGGGAACCCTCATTCTCATATCACCACATATGCTTATTCTTGCCAAATTGTTCTCGCTCTCAAGTTTTACTTTCTCTCATATGCTAAATTCTTACTGAGCACGGCCGCAAAAAGTGAGACCGACTAACCACCATAAATGCACAATGTACAATGTAGCTCGGTACTGCCGTATTTTTAAGTAGTGTGTGTGATTATCACTGTCATCACTCCCATAAATAGAACATTAATCAAGAAGAATCTGATGTCCGTATGTAAATATAAAACCCATTGCAATGTCAAGGATTCATATAGTATTCAAAAGTCGGCTGCAAACAGCACTTTATGAAATGGGTCTCAAGTGTGTGCCAGTATTTGCGGTCTTTTTTGTGTTTACCTTTTACTTGAGCGGTTCTTGTGATGCGGAAGTTCGCCCTTTTTCGTCTTCTTCTGTGTTTCCCTTGTTTTCAAAAACTATTGGTAGGTTGGTTCAAAACTCGAGTTTTAATCAAGCAAGTTGAAAATGTTTTGTTTGCTCCAACTTTAATGTCACATCTGGATATGTGAATTTTTAAAACGTTATAGAATCGAGATCTCATGAACAAGGCAGATCTCTAGTTTTGACCGGACTTGCATTGGCAGTGTTGGCACCATTGGCCCTTCTCGCACTTTTCTTACTTTTGCTTCCAATTCCCGTGATAACGATACCTGGTGGACGGAGATTGGATTCCAGTTTTCCAGTTGTACAGGGTGTAGCAGAGTTAGCTAGGCAGGTTGCACAAGGTGAGGAATGCATTGAAAAGATATCTTGCCAAATTTCAAGAATGTCGAGAAGCATTGGGGGAACAAAATACATCAAAAGGTGAAGAAAATTAGACAATGATTTTATACCATAGCATTAATTAAGACAAATCTAATGCTATACTTATATTGATAGCGCGTACAGATTAACACGTTACTTTTCCAATGGAGACGCGAGATGGACGAAACAAATTACGAGAGGCATTGAGGAATCTAGATGCCGAAGGTTTACTTGTACGCCGCTCGACGCTATGTTCTATTTTAATACGAATTAGTTAGTTGCAAAGCACTTCCGCCATGTTTGCTTATCTAATATTATTTTTGCCGTATTTATATTTTTGAAAGTTGGAAATTATCTGCTAAATATTTATGGATTTATGACAGTGGAATAAAATTTTTTAGTTCACTTAACTAGTTTTTTCTTTTATCTAATTTTGCTATCATTTACTTATTTCTAAATAATTAAATAAAAGTCTTCATAAACGCCATATTCTTGTGGATTAAAAAGTATCAACACCATTGACCAAATTGAAAACATAATAATCAAAGAATAATTCATCTAAATCATGTTAAAGTGAGAACTAACTACAACAACTCTCATAATTAAGAAGCACGTTCCGCCTAACAAATTGTTGCTCAGAGAAGTTCATATTGTCCATATCAATTAAAAATATAACTCACTCACGTACGTCATGTCACGTTGATAGCAAACAAACACGAAAATTGTGCTTAGTCATTCAGGAACGATAATGTCCACATATTGCTCACATCGCCCACTGGGGCCATTCATGCTGTATATTTTCACTCCCGATGATTACGATTGTAAAGTCAAGATCAAGATGGAATGACAAAATAGCCTTATGCATATTCTTTTCATCCTATCTGTCAGTCAGAATAGGACTATAATTTTTGTTAACAACCAGTAGTAGTTGTAGGGTTAATACATACCAAATAAAAACTCATCCGTCAACACACAGTACAATTGACATTACATATGGTTCTCATCATGCATTAGACATTACTATATGTTTCAACATTTGAATCCGGGATTCATTCTCAACAAGATCTCACCTAGTTTTACGTTTTCACTAAATAAGGCATCAGTACGATCAAGTATACAATCGGTAGAGTACACTTGACGAAAAACCGAGTGTAGTATAAAACGAAATTAGGCGGTTTCATACCTGATCAGTCATGCATCATTAGTCTCATGAAGAGCAAGTGTAATAAAAGTATTCCATTATTCCTATACTGCTTTTGAATTTTTCAAAATGGCAGTTTTACACAAGCGTTTAGTGATTGGGTGTATTTTTATGTTTTATTTGTCCCTTAATGCCAATGCCAAAGTGGCCGTGCATCAGAATAGTTACGTTGAAGAGCTAGGAGGCCACAACGATATTTTAAGTCCCAGTAATAAGATCGGTAGGTGGTTAAATACAGTCAGTGCATGTAAAACTATGTGGTTTTACTTTAATTTTTAGCTTTTTCGACGTTTTAGACCATGCAAGTCAAGGTGCAGGAAGAAGTTTGCTGTTAAAAAGTCTCATACTAGCCCCCATCGGATATCTTGTGATCATTGCACTAGCTCTTCTATTTTTCCCCATTCCTGTTGTAGGTCAGTAGCAAATTATTAATTGTGAAATAAATGAATGCAAAATACTGCACACTAAATAATCTCCAATTCATTTGCTGTTAAAAGTGCCGGGAGGTAGAAGAACAACGGAGGGATACTCTGAGACGACTATGAAATTGGCCAAAAAAGTGATTTCAAGTGAGCAATGCATGGAAAGAATTTCGTGTGAACTTCATCAAATCGCACGGAGCTACAAAAAACTTGAGTGGTTGCCAATGTAAAGCATTAGATTTTACATTCATTTACATTTACATACATATAAATTCTACAACATGGATATTGCAATTTGCAGGACATTAGCCAAATTATTGCCAGCTGGAAAATGGATTCAGAAGTATTCTCGAGGGATGGTCAACGGGTCTTGTAAAACATTTTACTGCGATCCTATAGGAGCTTTAGCCTCATCTAGCTAATGATCCTAAACGGATGAAGCAATGATTTCTCTTATCTATAATTTATAACTAGATTCCTAAATATAATTATTATTAAAACAGTCAGTCATGGTATGCGGCTGTAATGTTCATTCTCAAAGTGCAGTTACCAGCCCCAGGATGTTCTGTATGAAATAATAAAAAGCTTCAATAAGTGGAAAGGTTATGTACAAGTGACAAACAATTTTTCTTCGATTCCTATATTGTCATGCATTTTTACAAGGCAAAATAACAATACCAAAAACAAAATTAGAAAATTAGGAATCAATGTGGATACAGAATGTAATGCACTATCAAAGAACTTTGGTAACAACTCCAGCTGCAACTGTAACCCCAGCATAGCGTAAAGTGAATCTTCCTAATTCTTTGACATCCCTGAAACCAAAAACAAAAAAATGATTACTTTGATTTTCCACTCACAAATTAATTTATGTATTATATTTACTTGAATTCTTCAATGCACACAGGCCTAGCAGTCTCAAGTTCAATAACACCATTACAATTTTTAGTTAAACATCTAGGCTTCAACTTGATAACTTCTCCAGTCCCTTTATTTAAATGGGAAATTAGTTTTTTCACCACAACTTGTTCAGACATTGAACTCAAATGCATAACTCCTGTGAAGCCTTTAGTCAACGGTACATTCATGGCATCAAATGTAACGATTCTGGCTTGAAATCTGGAAGTTAGTTTGCAAGGATGATTCACATCACTTAAAACACAGCCAACATACAAAATGTTAGCATCACTTCCTCCCTGTAAAGTCACTATAACTGAATCTCCTGCAAAAGCTTGTTTTTGGTCTTCGTCAACAGTGATTCCTATAAAAGAGATGAAGAAATATGAAATACTTATAAAATATACATAAAAAAGTTTTGCACTTTATTCAAGTCAACATTACCTTTAATCGTAACTACTTCTCCAATTGGCTGGACCATAATTTTGTCCCCTTGCTGAACCATACCAGTCTCCACTCTACCAGCGACGGAAATACCTCCAGGGCCTTTGAAAACATCACTAACAGTGATTCGTACAGGCTTTCCAACAGGTCTATCTAAAGGTCTAAAAGAATCTGAAATAATACGGACACCATTGATTAGCTTCTGTGCCCTATAAAATTACAAGTATAGGTAATTACACAGTACAGACTAAAAGTAATACCTATTGCTTCCAAAAGCGTAGCCCCATTATACCACTTAGTGAGTTCAAGTTTATCAGGTTTGGTCGTTAAGTTATCTCCAATAAGACCACTACACGGTACAAATGTGATATCACTTTCTCTAAATCCAGCATGCTTGGTTAAAAATGCTAAAAGTTTGACACGTATCTCATCAAATCGTTGCTGGGACCATTGGACTGTGTCCAACTTGTTGACAGCTACTATTAATTGGTTTACTCCTGAATATAAAGCAAACATTAGGGGATTCAAAATTAGACAATTTTAATTAATAATATACTATGCAAGTGGTGCATAGTGCATATTACTTCATACCCAAAGATCTAACAAGCAAAGCATGCTCTCTAGTTTGACCGCCACTTTCAAAGCCCGTCTCAAATTCCCCAGTTGTTGAATCAACCACTAAAATTGCCACATCAGCTTGAGATGCTCCGGTAATCATGTTAGGAATGAAATCTTTGTGTCCCGGAGCATCCAGCAATACAATTGATTTGGAGTCGGTTTCAAATTTAGATTGTCCTACGTCCATTGTGATTCCACGAGATCTTAATGTACAATAGTGATGGGTTCAATTGGAACTTGTGTGACGCCGCATGTAAAGATTACTAAACTAATGCATTTACTTGACCTACCTTTCTTCGCCAGTTTCGTCAAGAACCCAAGCATACATAAAACTCTGTTTTCCTAGCTTTTTTGATTCTTGATCGTACTTATGCATGGTTTTCTTGGGCACTTGTCCCAACTGATATAGAAGATGGCCCATCAGAGTACTTTTACCCGCATCCACATGGCCCATGACTATCAAGTTGAGCAAGTCTTTAGAATCTGCTCTAGCCTTCGAGTACTCCTTGAGAGCAGTATCTCCTGTAAATTCCTTGGCAAGCCTAACAAAGAATAAAATGTTTCAAGCAATTGGAATTTAAGAGATTAATGTTATACTGAGGAAAGTACTTTTTTAATGGGGGTTCTTCAGGTATGGGAGAGCGGTTAAGATTCCGATTGGAAAGTGTTTCAAGTTTATCCTTTTCTTTGGGTATGTCAAATCCTTTAATTACAGAGCCTTTAGATGCTGGAACGACTTTTACTGGTTCAGGTGTTCCACGAGCACTGGACACCACTTTGGGGATTACGTCGGTTTTTGTAGAGGACACTTTTCCCGAGATTGGTACATCATTGCCGGCTTTAAAGAATAGAAAAATCAGGTAGTTGCAACACTCTGATAGGTAGTGATATGGTTGATTAAGTTATAAGTATTACGAACAACGAAAAATAAAAGCATGCAAAGAGAAACAGGAAAGTTGATATAAAAATAATTTATTTCGAATAACAAGCACAATGGGCCAGAGACCTATTTTATTTTTAAACATGTTTTACTTAAAAATATTCCAAGTATAATTTTTTCGGGGGATTTAAAAACGAGTTTATAGATTGGTTTTTTGGTTCTTTTAATAAATACACAAAAAATGAGTTTCCCAAGATTCCTAGAGTTCATAATATTCTGTACTGTATAAGGAAACAAGTACTTTTTTTGTCACTTGAAGGACTATGCTTTACAGTAAATGAATAATAAAGTTATCCTGACTAATAATTACGCTTATGCTTCTACTAATATACTTACTAGTAAAGATTCACTTAATACTATAGTAAAAAACACTCAACACTTTTCTAGTGTAGCAGAAAGTTACAACAATTTTTTCTACAGAAAATAGTGGATCTATCAACAACCACAGTTGAAAATATCCACACGACCATGTAAAACAAGTACAATAATAACATTCATGCAAGTAGGAGTGTTTTGTAAAACTTTCTTTTTTTATAGACTTTCTCATGTACAACGTTCAATATATAGGAAAATTTTGTTTACAAGCATTGTTGTCTGTCACCCATGCAATAAGTTACAATTAAAATTTGCCCTTATCCACACAATAAATAATAATCTACTTTATAATTATAATCATAAATAATGTTCTCAATTTCCATCCAGAGGGCAATATAGTTAAAATTTGATCACAAACCATTAAAGTTTTCGATTTTTCGCTTTTCTTTTAGATTTTTTGGTAACAGTTGGAGGCCGACGGACAAAATTATTGTTAACTGAAGTACTACTGGCTGAAGTTGTAGAACACAGAATCACAGGAGGATCTGAAGTTCCCGATGTATCCGTTTCTGTCACAGTATCCATAAGGGTAGGATCAGTAAAAGGTTCGGCCCCACCAACAGGTTGCATCATCTGTTCTTTTGCTAAACGCACTTTAACAATAGTATCTAAAGAAGGATCTGCAAAATCAAATACCCGGGACGGACTTTCGTTTTGAAACAATCTTCGTAAACGAGCCACTTCGTCGGACATTGGTAATTGCAATTTTTGATCCACACTAGACAGACTAACACAGCTTTTACGGTTATTTATTAATCTGCTTCCAAGAGTTGATACTTTTTCGGACAAGATACTACAATCAGGAGTTTTAATTAACTCTGCAATCAACATTTTCTGTTTGTGTCTATACAGCTGAGCCTTTGTCTTCTTCTCATCTTTGGAAATAGTTTTTTCGGGTGCCACTCTTTGAGGCAAAAATTGTTTTGGAGCTAACTTTAGCAAGGAACTGTTCAAACTTGCGCCAGAAAAAATTCCTAGCGAAGGTTTAGTATTTTTTGATGGAAAATTCTTGTTATTTTCTCCTAATATCTTGACAAATGGATTACCACCAATGGGGCTGGACAATGCTTTATTCACAATCTGAGAGCTCAATAATACATACTTGCCATCTTTTGGTTGTGGGTTATTAACAGGCGTAATCTTTATAGAACTTATCAAAGGATTCCTCGGTGAAAACATGTGATTTGTGTTAACATTAGTAGGTGTCTTGTTTGCTGATACGGAGTTGCAAGGTGGGGACTCAGCTGAGTTTGTTTCGAATTTTTGATCATTTTTGACAATAACTGATTTCCTAGAAACATTGGCCACCAATGGGTTCGCCTTATCCAGCTTAGAAATCCCAGCAAAAGGATTGTCATTGAGCAGAAGAGGACTGTTGGAGTTGCTAAGAGCTTGTATACTTTGAATAGCGACATTGATGCGAGTACTAGAAGTGCTTTTCACGGGCCGTGCAAGCGGTTCAATAACCTCAGTAGACGATAAAGGAAATATACCCTTAATATTTACGTTCGGAGCACAATTAAGCATGGAGGAGTTTTTCTTTTTAATACGATCTGTTTGCGTGATACAATTGGGCTTGTTACTTGATGAATTGCTTAGTGAATGTGAATGCTCAGACTTATGTACAATAGAATGGCTAAAATTGAAGTCATCTTACCTTAGATAAGAGTAGTAACAAGCAAGTGCAACACAGAAATGAACAATTCAAATGGCACAGGTTATGTTTCAAAATGTTTTGAATATTTTTGGTACATATTTGCGTTGTTTAGTCGTTTTAGTTGATATGTTTTCCAAGGGAACACAACGGGAAGCAGCCAGGAAGTAAGTTCATAAAAAAAATGGACAGTTTAGACATGGGATTTATTCATCAGTATTCTTGAGATTTCAAAACAAGTACTCAAGAGCCACATAACGAAATATATTTTTCTGTTCATATTTTATTGAAACCTACCTTTATTAGATGATCCAAATCCACCTATAGTTTCTTTCGCTGGACCTGCGTTTGAAGTACATAACTTACTATAGTAGAAAGAAAATTTTATTTTTCCTAACCAACGTTAATCTCCGTGCTGAAAGAAAAATATTTGGCTTACCTCCAACTGATACAGTTCCATTTAAGCAAGCATCTAATGCTTTTTCCATACAGAAATTGTGCTGCAAAATAGCTGATTTTATCACCAATTCCGGTATGGAATCTCCAACAACGTTGTGGATCTCATCAAGGCAAGATTGAAGGCGCACTTCATCTGCTGGCGATAACTTTCCAATATCAGATGCAATAGTGAGTGAATCTAAACGTTTTAAAGCCCTGTCCATTGAAGCACCAGTTTCTTCCTCTGGCTCCTCTGCAATAGATTCAGATCTCTGACGTCCAATGAACGAAGAGATTTGTTGTTGCTTTGTGCGATCGTATAAATATTCGGAAACTGCAAAACCCGAAAAATTAGTTCGAAAAGTAAAACCTTAAAGCATACAAGATAATGCCCTTGTTAACAATTACAATAACCACGTACCGCTTGGACTGACACCATATTCATCGTCAACAGAATGGCCGTAAACATCATCATAGCCTTCATAATCTGAGATTTAAGTATTTTAAAAATTCAGCGCTTGATAGTTACCAAATCGATAACATTTAGATAGGTACAAGTCGGGTACAAAACATGCTTCATGGATTTTAACAAACAATACATCAAATGAAAGCCCCTGACAATAGGATTCTAAATATGTAACTTTCATTTGAAACTGATCACTTAGTAGTTTTAGAAATAATTAACTTTGAAAAAATTAATTATTGACATGGAGAGCATGGGGAACAGTTGGTCTAATTCAATAACGACCTAACGACCAGCGTAACTACCAGCCTGGTTAGGGTTCCTGAACTGTGATTTCATTCGACCCGAGAACTACGAAGCGAAAAGTTCCGCCCAACTGGAGGATTAATCTTGCTGCGGGGGGACGCTTCTTAACACAGAACCGAAAGCAGGAGAGCTATAAAGGCCCGTCACGAATTCTCACGTCAAGGGCTTTTATTTGACGTATCGTTTGTCAAAATCCATGAAATGTAACTTAACTATATAATAAC
>Ga0210040_10006785_pt1 | contig 14115 bp, 14 predicted proteins | sample CryGeyCG12114_NA_FD_185462 | JGI IMG/M metagenome (GOLD analysis project Ga0210040, IMG submission 185462) | Groundwater microbial communities from aquifer - Crystal Geyser CG19_WC_8/21/14_NA (SPAdes) (version 2) | ecosystem: Environmental > Aquatic > Deep subsurface > Groundwater | place: USA... | reverse complement strand
GATGGCCAGCAGCAGCACGGCGTGCCAGTCGACCGGGGCCACGATCGCGTAGACCACGCCCGCCACCCCGTTGGCGACCGCCGCCAGCACGTTCTTCAGCGCGTTGAGGCGCCGCAGCGGCTGCGGGGCCAGGACCCCGAGCACGCCGATGAGCATCACGCCCTGCGCGGCGCCGAAGTAGCCGGAGTAGACCCCGACGGCCGCGGCGGCCGGGCCGGTCGCGCGCGACGGCGCGGCGGTCGGCTCCCGCCGGGCCAGCCGGGCGACGAGCGGCTGGGCGAGCACGAGCAGGCCCGCGGCGCCCACGAGCACCGGGACCACCACGTCGAAGGCGCCGCCGGGCAGGGCCAGCAGCACGACGGCGCCGACCAGGGAGCCCACCGCGATCCACGCGGACAGGCGCACCAGGTGCGCGCGCTGCCCGTGCAGCTGGTCGCGCATGCCGTACGCCCCGCTGATGTTGCCCGGCACCACGCCGAGGCAGTTGCTGACGTTGGCGGACAGCGGTGACAGCCCCACCGCCAGCAGCGCCGGGAACGTCAGCAGCGACCCGGCACCGGCGATCGCGTTGACGGCGCCCGCCACCAGCCCTGCACCGGCGAGCAGCGCGGCCTGGGTGGGATCCACGTGTGGTTGCGACCTCGGGCCGGGCTGGTCAGGGGTGGGCGATACAGGACTTGAACCTGTGACCTCTTCCGTGTCAAGGAAGCGCGCTACCAGACTGCGCCAATCGCCCGTGTGCTGTGCAGTTGTGCCGTGCGGTGGTGCTGCGCGGTAGTGCTGAGAGGTGACCTCGTGCGCCGAGCGAGGCCGGGGCGGGAATCGAACCCGCGTACAGGGCTTTGCAGGCCCTTGCCTAAACCACTCGGCCACCCGGCCGGGGCCGGGAGACGGCGCCGGCGTCGACGCCAGCTGGCGCCTGCTCCGAGCGGACGACGGGATTCGAACCCGCGACCCTCACCTTGGCAAGGTGATGCTCTACCACTGAGCCACGTCCGCGTGGGGTGCGCCCTGCAGGCGCAGCACCGGGGAGGAACCTAGCAGACCCGCAGGGCCACCCTCAGGCGCCGGGCTCCGCCCAGAGAAGCAGCGCGAGCTCGGCCTCGACGTCGACGTGGTCGCTCTCGCACCCGGTGGGGACGGCCTCGTAGGTCTGCGCGAGGAAGCCGACGAGCTCGGGCAGCGGGACCTCGAACAGCGCCTTGCCCGACGGGGAGGACAGCGACAGGCACACGACCGGCAGGCCGCCGCTCGTGGACGGCCAGACCTGCACGTCGCCGTCGCCGGACGGGGCGGTGACGCCCTCGGTGAGCAGCGCCCGGGCGAAGGTCCACTCGACGACGTCGCCGTCGGTCGCGGGCCCGGTGTGGAACTGCACCTGCACGGCGTACGGGTCGAGGACGTCGTAGCGCATCCCCGCCCGGACGGGCATCGGCACGGCGCCCGAGACCACCAGGCGCAGCTGCAGCTCGACCTGGACGCAGGTGGGGCGGGTCATGCTGACCTCCACGGGTGCTGTACGGGTGTGGGACGGGCGGCGCCGATCCTTGCTTGCTTGCTCACAGGTGCCCGGCTCCTCATGGGGTGAACCTCGGGAGCGCTCGGCCGTTCGGGTGGTTCAGCCTCGGGTAAGTTCCAGGGTCAGAACCCCAATCCGCCAGGCCCGCTGCGGCGAAGGCCCTGGCATGAGGACCGGTGTGACGCTCCCGAACAGGCGTGCCCCTCGGAGCGCGCCTGCGGGTGTCCCCGAGGTGGGGACGCTCGCCGGCCAGGACGACCGGGCGCTGATCGGCCGTGTGGTCGAGGGCGACGGCAGCGCGCTGGAGGTGCTGTACCAGCGGTACGGCAGGGCCTGCTACGGGCTGGCCCGCCGGATCCTCGTCGACGAGCAGCTCGCGCAGGACTGCGTGCAGGAGGTGTTCGTCGCGCTCTGGCGCGACGCCGGCCGCTTCGACGCCGCCCGCGGGGGCTTCTCCACCTGGCTGCTGTCGATGACGCACCACAAGGCCGTGGACGCCGTGCGCCGCGAGGAGAACCTGCGCAAGCGCCGCACCAGCGCCGACGCCCTCGAGACGAGGGAGAGCGACGACCCGCCGGTCGACGACGAGGTCTGGTCGCGGCTGCGCGGCGAGCGGGTGCGCACCGCGCTGCAGACGCTGCCCGACGTGCAGCGCGAGGCGCTGACGCTGGCCTACTTCGGCGGCTACACGCAGCGCGAGATCGCCGGCCTGACCTCCACCCCGCTCGGCACGGTGAAGACCCGCATGCTCACCGGCATGCGCCGCATGCGGAGCAGCCTGGACGGGCTGTCCGGCGCCGCCGGCCAGGACGCGCCGGAGCGTGACCGGTGAGCGCCCGCCTGCCGCACGCGCGGTACGAGGAGCTCGTCGTCGGCCACGCCCTGTCGGCCCTGGAGCCGGAGGACGAGGAGCTGCTGCTGCGCCACCTGCCCGGCTGCGCCGCCTGCGCCGCGGACCTGGCGCTGCACCGCGACACCCTCGGCCAGCTCGCACACGTCGCCGACGCCGGCCCGCCGCCCCCCGGGCTGTGGAGCGGCATCCGCGCGCAGGTCGAGGCGTCGGGCCGGCCGGTCTCCTTCGCCTCCTCCTCGCCCGCCTCGCGCGGCTCCGGCAGCAGCAGGGTCGACGAGCTGCAGCGCCGCCGGGACCTGCGCGCCCGGCTGGCGAGCAGGACGACCGCCTGGACGTCCGTGGCGGCGGCCGTCGCCGTGGTCGCCGGGCTCGGCCTGTGGAACCTCGACCTGCAGCGCGACCGGGACGCCCAGGGCGCGGTGTCGCAGCGGCTGACCCAGGCGGTGCGTGCGATGGAGGAGTCGCCGGCCCGCACGGTGCCGCTCGCCGCCGCCGACGGCAGGGTCACGGCCGTCGCGGTGGTGCACGCCGACCGGCTGAGCCTGGTCGTCGACGGGCTGGAGCCCAACGACGCGGCGTCGAGCACGTACGTCCTGTGGGGCACCTCGTCGGGGATGCCCGCCCAGGCGCTCGCCGCCTTCGACGTGCGCGACGGCCAGGTGGACGTGGTCCGCGACCTGCCGCTGCCGGTGAGCGCCCGTGCGCCGCTCGAGCAGCTGCTCATCACCCACGAGGAGGGTCGGGCGGCGCCGGCCAGCACCCGGCAGACGCCGCTGGCCGCCGGCCGGGCTGCCTGAGCCGTCGGGGCTGCGGTAGCGTGCGTCCTCCCGGGCGTATAGCTCAGTTGGTTAGAGCGCACGCTTCACACGCGTGAGGTCACAGGTTCGAGTCCTGTTACGCCCACCTCCGGCCGGCCCCGCGGGGAATGCTCCCGCGGCTGTCGACCTTGGCCTTCGATGTCCCTCCTGCCCCGGGACGCCACGACGTCGAGGAGTCCGCATGCCCACGCGCACCGCCCGTACCGCCTGGAACGGCGACCTGCAGTCCGGCTCCGGCCAGGTCGAGCTGAGCAGCAGCAAGGTCGGCACGTACGACGTGTCCTTCCCCAAGCGCGCGGCCGACGACGCCGGCGGCACCACCAGTCCCGAGGAGCTCATCGCGGCGGCCCACTCGGCCTGCTACGCGATGCAGCTGTCCAACGACATCGCCGAGGCCGGCGGCACCCCGCAGAGCCTCGAGGTGACGGCGGACGTCACGCTCGGCCCGGACACCTCCGGCGGCTTCCGGCTCACCGGCATCACGCTCAAGGTCGTCGGCGAGGTCGAGGGCCTGGACGCCGACGGCTTCGTCAAGGCCGCCGAGGCGGCCAAGGCCGGGTGCCCGGTCAGCAAGGCGCTCACGGGCGTGGAGATCACGCTCGACGCCTCCCTGGCGTAGCCCCGCTCCGCCTGTCCCACCTCCTCGAGCCGCGCCCCCTGTCCGGGGCCGCGGCTCGCGGGCTGTCCGGGGGCGTGCCGCTGGTGCGTCCTCGTTAGGGTTCTGCTCATGTCGTCTGCCTCCTCCGTGCCCTCTGTCGTCGTCGCTGCGGAGCAGGCGGGGTTGACGGCGGGGGAGGTGCTGAGGGCCGCCGGGGTCACGGACGCGGCGGTGGCGCGCATCGCCGGGGAGCTGCGCGACCTCGCGCACGTCGTCGCGGAGGGCGACCAGGTCGAGGCGGTGCCGTACGCCAGCGAGGACGGGCGGGCGGTGCTGCGGCACTCGGCGGCGCACGTGCTCGCCCAGGCCGTGCAGGAGCTGTTCCCCGGGACCAGGCTGGGGATCGGGCCGCCGGTGAAGGACGGCTTCTACTACGACTTCCTGCCCGAGCGGCCGTTCACCCCCGAGGACCTGGTCGCGGTCGAGAAGAAGATGAACGAGATCACCCGGCAGCGGCAGCGGTTCTCGCGCCGGGTGGTGGCGGAGGACGCGGCGCGCGCCGAGCTCGCGGACGAGCCGTTCAAGCTCGAGCTGATCGGGCTCAAGGGCAGCTCGTCGGACGAGGACGGGAGCAGCGTCGAGGTCGGCGGCGCGGAGCTGACCATCTACGACAACCTGCGGGGCGACGAGGTCGCGTGGAAGGACCTGTGCCGCGGGCCGCACCTGCCGACCACGCGCGACATCCCGGCCCTGAAGCTGATGCGCACCGCGGCGGCGTACTGGCGGGGCAGCGAGAAGAACCCGATGCTCCAGCGCATCTACGGCACCGCCTGGGAGAGCAAGGACGCCCTCAAGGCGCACCTGACCATGCTCGAGGAGGCCGAGAAGCGCGACCACCGCCGGCTCGGCGCCGAGCTGGACCTGTTCTCCTTCCCGGACGAGATCGGGTCGGGTCTGGCGGTCTTCCACCCCAAGGGCGGGATCGTCCGCATGGTGATGGAGGAGTACTCCCGGCGGCGCCACCTCGAGCAGGGGTACGAGTTCGTCAACACCCCGCACATCACCAAGGGGTCGCTGTTCGAGACCTCGGGCCACCTCGACTGGTACGCCGAGGGCATGTACCCGCCCATGCAGCTCGACGCCGTGGGCGACAAGCCGGGCGCCGACTACTACCTCAAGCCGATGAACTGCCCGATGCACAACCTGGTGTTCGCGGCCCGCGGCCGGTCCTACCGGGAGCTGCCGCTGCGGCTGTTCGAGTTCGGCACGGTGTACCGGTACGAGAAGTCCGGGGTCGTCCACGGGCTCACCCGCGCCCGCGGGTTCACCCAGGACGACGCCCACATCTACTGCACCCGCGAGCAGATGGCCGGCGAGCTGGGGGACCTGCTGACCTTCGTGCTCGGGCTGCTGCGCGACTACGGGCTGGAGGACTTCTACCTCGAGCTGTCGACCCGCGACCCGGAGAAGTCGGTGGGCACCGACGACGCGTGGGAGGAGGCGACCGCGGCGCTGCAGCAGGTCGCCGACGCGTCCGGCCTCGAGCTCGTCCCCGACCCGGGCGGCGCGGCGTTCTACGGCCCGAAGATCTCGGTGCAGGCGCGCGACGCGATCGGCCGCACCTGGCAGATGTCGACGATCCAGGTGGACTTCAACCTGCCGGAGCGCTTCGACCTCGAGTACGCCGCGGCCGACGGCACCCGGCAGCGCCCGGTCATGCTGCACCGCGCCCTGTTCGGCTCGATCGAGCGCTTCTTCGCGGTGCTGCTGGAGCACTACGCGGGCGCGTTCCCGGCCTGGCTCGCCCCGGTGCAGGCCGTCGGCATCCCGGTGCACAGCGACTACGACGGCTACCTGCAGGAGGTCGCGGCCAGGCTGCGGGCACAGGGCGTGCGGGTCGAGGTGGACGTCTCCGACGACCGCATGCAGAAGAAGATCCGCAACGCCCAGCGGGCCAAGGTGCCGTTCATGCTCATCGCCGGCGGACAGGACGTGAGCCAGGACGCCGTCAGCTTCCGGCTGCGCGACGGCAGCCAGGACAACGGCGTGCCCGTCGACGAGGCGGTGCAGCGCATCGTCGCGGCGATCCGGGACCGGGCATGAGCGAGCCCGCGCGCGAGGAGCAGCGAGGGGCGGGCCTGCAGGACGCCTTCGGGCGGCTCTACACGCCGCACCGCATGGCGTACATCCAGGGGGAGGGCAAGCCGGAGGGCGGCAGCTGCCCGTTCTGCGAGATCCCGTCCCTGCCCGACGAGCAGGGGCTGATCGTCGCCCGCGGCGAGGTGGCGTACGCGGTGCTCAACCTGTACCCGTACAACTCCGGGCACCTGATGCTGGTCCCGTACCGCCACGTCGCCGGCTACGACGAGCTGACCGGGGCGGAGACGACGGAGATCGCGGCGCTGACCCAGCACGCGCTGCGGGCGCTGCGGCACGCGAGCGGGGCGCAGGGCTTCAACGTCGGCATGAACCTCGGTGTCGTCGGGGGCGCGGGCATCGCGGCGCACCTGCACCAGCACGTCGTGCCGCGGTGGGGCGGCGACACCAACTTCATGCCGGTGGTCGGGCAGACCAAGGTGCTGCCGCAGCTGCTGCCGGACACGCGCGACCTGCTCGCGCAGGCGTGGGCGCAGGTGGGCTGAGCACGCCGGCCCGGCTGGTCCGCTGAGCCGACGCGCGGTCTGCGTGCGGCGCTGCTGGGCGCCCCTACGCGCGCGCGAAGCTCCCCGTGTGGGCGCTCGCCCGGGCCAGCGCCTGGGCGTAGCCGACCAGCTCGGCCTCCGGCAGCCTGGCCTCGATCACGACCCCCGCCTCCTCCTGCTCGGTCCGGACGACCTCGCCGCCGCGCCCGGCCAGGTCGCTGCTGACCGTGCGCGCGCACCAGGCCGGCACGCGGACCAGCACCGTCGCCGGGCGGCCCCCGGCCGGGACGGCCACCGGGGCCGACGGCAGCCCCGCGAGCAGCAGCTCGGCGTGCTGCGGGCCGTACGACCACAGCAGCAGCTGCCCGGTGCGCGGGTGCTCCGCGAGCCGCGCGACGGGGTCCTGCGCGACGCGCCCGGCGAGCGCCTCGTCCGGACGCACGCCGACCGGGAACTGCGCGGCCGGCACCGACCAGGGGGCGAGCACCAGCGGCTCGTCCGGGTCGCACACCGCCTCCCCGGGCCGCCCCTGCAGCCCGGTCTCCACCAGCGCCCCGGCACCCGCGGCCGGTCCGTCGTACGGCACCGGCCCGCGCCCGCCCACCAGCACCGGCTCGCCCGGCACCAGCGCGCCGGACCACAACCGCAGCAGGCCGGTGCGCACCACCTCGGCCACCAGCCGGCCGGTCAGGACCCCCGGCGAGCCGTCCGGGTGCACCACCGGCGGCGGCACCTGCTCGGCCGCCGCGGGCAGCAGCGTGACGAGCGCGTCGAGCAGGTCCGGCAGCCCCACGCCGCGCAGCGGGACCGCGACCAGCACCGGCTGGACGTCCCCCCGCAGCACGGCCGCGGCGAGCTCCGCGCGCAGCACCTCGGTCGCCGGCTCCGCGTCCTCGAGCCAGGCGTCGAACAGCTCCTCGTCCTCGCTGCCGGTCAGCGCCGCCTCGACCAGCTCGCCGCGCAACCCCTCCACGAGCGGCAGGTGCTCGGGCTCGGCCGCGCGCACCGAGGGGCCCGACGCGTCCGACACCCGCAGCGACAGCAGGTCGAGCAGGCCCCCGACCGGCCCGTCGTCGTCGTGCAGCGGCACCTGCAGCGGCGCGACGCCCTCGCCGAGCACCCGCTGGCAGACGGCGACCGCCTCGTCCGCGTCGGCGCCCGGCCGGTCGAGCTGCGTCAGGACCACCAGGCGCGGCAGCCCCGCGGCCTCGCAGAGCTCCCACAGCTGCGCGGTCCGCGCGTCCAGGCCCTGCACCGGCGACACGACGAGCACCGCCGCGGCGGCGGCCCGCAGGCCCGCGTGCAGCTCGCCGGCCAGGTCCGGCGCGCCCGGCGGGTCGAGCAGGTGCACGCGCACGCCCTCGTGGACCAGGGCGCCGTACGCCAGGCGGCCGGGACCGGGCGCGCGCGCCGGCGGCGCCCCGGCAGCCGCCAGCAGCGCCGCGGCCAGCGTCGTCTTGCCCGCGCCGGAGGCCCCGAGCAGCACGACGGCGCGTTCCTGCCCGACCCCTTCGACCGTCACGGTCGTCCAGCCTGCCGTACGGCTGCGCCGCCCTCGCGATCAGTAGGCTCGCCACCCCCACCCGCGACCCGGAACGGACCCCGATGCTCAAGCTGCTCCGCCCGATCATCGAGCGGGTGGCGAACCCGGCGGCGCACCGCCTGCTGGGCGCCGGCGTGAGCGCGGACGCCGTCACGCTCGCCGGGACCGTCGGGGTGACCGCCGGGGCGCTCGTCTTCCTGTCCCGCGGCATGTTCCTCATCGGGACGGTCGTGGTGTTCCTGTCGGTGCTGACCGACATGCTCGACGGCGCCATGGCGCGGGTCCGCGGCACGACCAGCCGGTTCGGCGCCTGGCTGGACTCCACCTGCGACCGGGTCGCCGACGCCGCCGTCTTCTGCTCGCTCGCCTGGTGGTTCACCGGGGAGGGCGACGACCGGCTGCTCGCCGCCGTCGCGCTGTTCTGCCTGGTCTCCGGCGTCGTGGTGTCCTACGCGAAGGCGCGGGCCGAGGGCCTCGGCATGCGCTGCGACGTCGGCCTCGCCGAGCGCGCGGAGCGGCTCACCCTGGCGCTCGCCGGCACGCTGCTCGTCGGGCTCGGCGCGCCCGACGTCGTGCTCACCGTCGCCCTGTGGCTGCTCGCCGCGGCGACGGCGGTCACGGTCGTGCAGCGCGCCCTCGAGGTCCGACGGCAGGCCGCGCTCACCGGATGAGCGCGCTCGCCGAGCGGGTCACCGACCGGGCGTACGCCACCGGCTGGGCGCTCGTGCGCGCGCTGCCCGAGCCGCTCGCCCAGCGGCTGTTCCGCGCGGGCGCCGATCTCGCGGTGCGCCGCGGCGGCCCGTCCGTGGACCGCCTGCGGGCCAACCTCGCCAGGGTGGCGCCCGGCCAGGACCTCGTGCAGGAGGCGATGCGCTCCTACGCGCGCTACTGGTGCGAGGTGTTCCGGCTGCCCGTCACCCCGCGCGAGCGGGTCCTGTCCGGCATGCGCCTGGTGGGCGAGCCCCGCTTCCTGGCGGCCCGCGAGGCCGGCCGCGGCGTGGTCCTCGCGCTCCCGCACGCCGGCAACTGGGACCACGCCGGGGCCTACCTCGGCGCCCGCGGCATCCCGTTCACCACCGTCGCGGAGCGGCTGCGGCCCGAGCAGCTGTACGACCGCTTCCTCGCCTTCCGGTCCTCGCTCGGCATGGAGGTGCTCCCGCTGACCGGCGGGGAGCGCCCCCCGTACGACGTGCTCGTCGAGCGGCTCGAGGCAGGCGGGGTGCTCTGCCTGCTCGCCGACCGGGACCTGTCGGCCCGCGGGATCGACGTGCGGTTCTTCGGCGCCACCGCCCGCATGCCGGCCGGGCCCGCGAGCCTCGCGCTGCGCACCGGGGCCGTCCTGCTGCCGACGACGCTGGCGTTCACCCCGGACGGCTGGCAGGTGACCTGGCACCCGGCCGTCGAGCACACCGACGTGCCCACGATGACGCAGGCCGTCGCGGACGCGTTCGCCGCGGGCATCGCCGCGCACCCCGCCGACTGGCACATGCTCCAGCGGCTGTGGCTCGACGACCTCGCCGCCGACGACCCCCGGCGCGCTCCGGCGTGAGGATCGGGCTGGTCTGCCCGTACACCTGGGACGTCCCCGGCGGGGTGCAGGCCCACGTGCGCGACCTGGCCGAGAACCTGCTCGCCCTGGGTCACGACGTGTCGGTGCTCACCCCGGTCGACGAGCCGCACGCCCCCGACCTGCCGCCGTGGGTGGTGCCGGCCGGGCGCGCCGTGCCCGTCCCGTACAACGGCTCCGTCGCGCGGCTGTGCTTCGGCCCGCTCTCGCTCGCCCGCACCCGGCGCTGGCTGCGGGACGGGCGCTTCGACGTGCTGCACCTGCACGAGCCGACCGTCCCGTCGGTGTCGATGCTGGCGATGTGGACGGCGCGCGGCGCGATCGTCGCGACGTTCCACACGGCGATGTCGCGCAGCCGGGTGCTGCAGGTCTTCGCCACCGTCCTGCAGCCCGGGCTGGAGAAGCTCACCGGGCGCATCGCGGTCTCCGCCGCCGCCCGCCGGGTGATCATGGAGCACCTCGGGGGCGATGCGGTCCTGATCCCCAACGGCGTGCAGGTCTCCCGCTTCGCGGGCGCCCGGCCGCTGCCGCTCGCCGGCCCGCAGCCGACGGTGGTGTTCCTCGGCCGCGTCGACGAGCCGCGCAAGGGCCTCGCCGTGCTGCTCGAGGCGCTGCCCGAGCTGGTGCGCCTCGTGCCCGACGTGCGCCTGCTGGTCGCCGGGCCGGGCGACGGCGAGGCCGTGCGCGCGCAGCTGCCGCGCGAGCTGCGCGCGCGGGTCGAGCTGCTCGGGCTGGTCGCGGAGGCCGACAAGGCGTCCGTCTACGCGAGCGCGGACGTCTACTGCGCGCCCAACACCCACGGCGAGTCCTTCGGGATCGTCCTGCTGGAGGCGATGGCGACCGGCACCCCCGTCGTCGCCAGCGACCTCGAGGCCTTCCGCCGGGTGCTCGAGGACGGCCGGGCCGGTGTGCTGGTCGGCGTCCGCGACGCGGCCGCGCTGGCGGCCGGGCTCGGGGCGCTCCTGCAGGACCCCGCGCGCCGGGCGGCCCTGGTCGAGCAGGGCCGGCGGGTGGCCGACGGCTACGACTGGTCCACCGTCACCCAGGCGGTCGTCGAGGTGTACGAGACGGTCGTGGCGCCCACGCCGGTCGAGGTCGACGAGCCGGCGACCGAGGACGACCCGGGCGCCCTGCGCCGGCTGCTGGCCCAGCTGACCGGGCGGGTCCCGACGTGAGCCCGGGGACGTACGCCGTCCTCGCGCTGGTGCTCGTCCTGCTCGTGGTACACGTCAGCTGGACCGCCGGGCGCCTGGACCGGCTGCACGCCCGGGTCGACGCCGCCTGGGCAGCGCTGGACGCCGCGCTCGTACGGCGGGCCGCCGCCGCCCGCGCGGCCGTGCAGCACCTGCCTGCCCGGGCTCCCCAGACCGCCGCACTGGAGCAGGCCGCCGCGGCCGCGCTGCAGGGCGGGCCGGTGGAGCGGGAGGGCGTCGAGAACGACCTGTCGGCCGCGCTGCGGGCCGCGCTCCCGCTGCTGCCCGAGGACGGCAGCGCCGCCGTGCGCGCCGAGCTGCGCACCGCCGCCACCCGCGTCGCGCTGGCCCGCTCGTTCCACAACAGCGCGGTCGCCGACAGCCGCGTGCTGCGCGGCCGCCGGCTCGTGCGCCTGCTGCACCTGGCGGGCCACCGCGTCCTGCCGCAGCACTTCGACATGGACGACGACGTGGACCAGGCGCTCCGGTCGGCCGGGTAGCGCTGCCGCTGGCCAGGCTGGCCGCTGGCCAGGCTGGCGGCTGGCCAGGCTGCCGGCTCCCCAGGCTGCCGGCTCACCAGGCCGCCGGCTCACTAGGCTGGTGGGTCCACCCCCAGCGACTGCGAGGCTCGCCTGTGTCCGCCGACAGCGCCACCGACAGCTCCACCGACAACGCTCCCGCCACGCTCGGCACCCCGCTCGTCAAGCGCGGGATGGCCGAGATGCTCAAGGGCGGCGTCATCATGGACGTCGTCACCCCGGAGCAGGCCCGCATCGCCGAGGACGCCGGCGCCGTGGCCGTGATGGCCCTGGAGCGGGTCCCCGCCGACATCCGCCGCGACGGCGGGGTCGCCCGCATGAGCGACCCGGACATGATCGACGGCATCCAGGCGGAGGTGTCGATCCCGGTCATGGCCAAGGCCCGCATCGGGCACTTCGTCGAGGCCCAGGTGCTGCAGGCGATCGGCGTCGACTACATCGACGAGTCCGAGGTCCTGACCCCGGCCGACTACGCGCACCACATCGACAAGAGCGTCTTCACGGTGCCGTTCGTCTGCGGCGCGACCGACCTCGGCGAGGCGCTGCGCCGCATCTCCGAAGGCGCGGCGATGATCCGCTCCAAGGGCGAGGCCGGCACCGGCGACGTCTCCCAGGCCACCACGCACATCCGCACCATCCTCGGCCAGATCCGGCGGCTCACCACGATGGACAGCACCGAGCTGTTCGAGGCCGCGAAGGAGCTGCGCGCCCCGATCGACCTGGTGCGCGAGACCGCCGAGCTCGGACGGCTGCCTGTCGTGCTGTTCACCGCCGGCGGCGTCGCCACCCCCGCGGACGCGGCGATGATGATGCAGCTCGGCGCGGACGGCGTCTTCATCGGCAGCGGCATCTTCAAGAGCGGCGACCCGGCGCAGCGCGCGCGGGCCTGCGTGGAGGCCACCGCCTACTACGAGGACGCCGAGCGCATCGCGAAGGTCAGCCGCGGGCTCGGCGAGGCCATGGTGGGCATCGCCGCCGACAGCCTGGGCGCCGGCGAGCTGCTGGCCACCCGCGGCTGGTGACGCCCGCGCCACCCCTGATCGGGGTCCTGGCGCTGCAGGGTGACGTCCGCGAGCACGTCGCGGCGCTCGAGGACGCGGGCGCCGCGACCGTCCTCGTGCGGGCCGCCGCCGACCTCGACGGCCTCGACGGGCTGGTCGTCCCCGGCGGCGAGTCCACCGCGATCGGCCGGCTGCTGGACGTCTTCGACCTGCTCGAGCCGCTGCGCGCCGGCGTACGTGGTGGGCTCCCCACGTACGGCTCCTGCGCCGGCATGGTGCTGCTGGCCGACGAGGTGGTGGACGGGCTGCCCGGGCAGCCCCTGCTCGGCGGCCTGGACGTCACCGTGCGGCGCAACGCCTTCGGCAGGCAGGTCGCCAGCTTCGAGACCGACCTGGCGGTGCAGGGCGTGCCCGGGGGCGACGTGCACGCCGTGTTCATCCGGGCGCCCTGGGTGGAGCGGGTGGGCGACGACGTCGAGGTGCTCGCGCGCGCCGGCGGGCACCCGGTGGTCGTGCGCCAGGGCGCCCTGCTGGCGACCAGCTTCCACCCGGAGCTGACCGGGGACCGGCGGGTGCACGCGCTGTTCGTGGGGATGGTGCGCTCTAGACTGGCGACCCCGACTGCAGGAGGCGCGACGTGAGCGGCCACTCCAAGTGGGCGACGACGAAGCACAAGAAGGCCGTCGTCGACGCCAAGCGCGGCAAGCTGTTCGCGAAGCTCATCAAGACCATCGAGGTGGCCGCGCGCACCGGCGGCGGCGACCCCTCGGGCAACCCGACGCTCGCCGACGCGATCGCCAAGGCCAAGGGCCAGTCGGTGCCCAACGACAACATCGACCGCGCCGTCAAGCGCGGCAGCGGCGAGCTCGGCGACGCGGCGGCGTACGAGGAGATCACCTACGAGGCGTACGGCCCGGGCGGGGTGGCGGTGCTCGTGGAGTGCCTGACCGACAACCGCAACCGCGCGGCCGCCGAGGTCCGTACGGCGATCACCCGCAACGGCGGCAACCCGGCCGACCCCGGCTCGGTGAGCTACCTGTTCGGGCGCAAGGGCGTCGTGCTCGTGACCAAGACCCCGGACCTCACCGAGGACGACGTGCTGCTCGCCGTGCTCGACGCCGGCGCGGAGGAGGTCGAGGACCTCGAGGAGAGCTTCGAGGTGGTCTGCGACGCGACCAGCACGCACGCGGTGCGGCTGGCCTGCGCCGACGCCGGGCTGACCGTGGAGTCCGCCGACATCGCCTGGCTCCCGACCGTGAGCGTGCCCCTGGAGGACGAGGCGGCGCGCAAGGTCCTGCGGCTCGTGGACGTGCTCGAGGACCTCGACGACGTGCAGAACGTGTGGGCCAACTTCGACATCAGCGACGAGGTCCTCGAGTCCGTCTGACGGCGCGCCTCCCGGGCCCGCTGCGCCGTCGCCGTACCCTCCGAACACCTGTTCGGGAGGAGGCGGCGTTGCGGGTGCTCGGGATCGACCCCGGCCTGACGCGGTGCGGGTACGGCGTCGTGGACGGCGTGCCCGGCCGGGCCGCGCTGGTGGCCGTCGGCGTCGCGCGCACCGGTGCCGACCTCCCGCTGGGCGAGCGGCTCGTCGCCCTCGAGGTGGCCGTCGAGGGCTGGCTCGACGAGCACCGGCCGGACGCGGTCGCCGTGGAGCGGGTCTTCGCGCAGTCCAACGTCCGCACGGTCATGGGCACGGCCCAGGCGGGTGCGGTGGCGATCGTGTGCGCGGCCCGGCGCGGGCTGCCGGTCGCGCTGCACACGCCGTCCGAGGTCAAGGCGGCCGTGACCGGCTCCGGGCGGGCCGACAAGGAGCAGGTCGCGCTGATGGTGGCCCGCCTG
>Ga0210040_10006784_pt1 | contig 14117 bp, 9 predicted proteins | sample CryGeyCG12114_NA_FD_185462 | JGI IMG/M metagenome (GOLD analysis project Ga0210040, IMG submission 185462) | Groundwater microbial communities from aquifer - Crystal Geyser CG19_WC_8/21/14_NA (SPAdes) (version 2) | ecosystem: Environmental > Aquatic > Deep subsurface > Groundwater | place: USA... | reverse complement strand
CCCCGCCGATTTTAAGCGTTCGCATGCCAGCTCCACGGCCGGCACACTGCCGGATATGACCAACTGGCCCGGACAATTATAATTGGCCGGTACTACAATTCCGGTATCTATACTAGCGCAAATTTCTTCTACTTTTTCATCATCCAGCCCTAAAACTGCCGCCATGGTAGATGGTTCCAATTCGCAGGCTTTTTGCATGGCTAATGCCCTTTTCATTACCAACTGCAAGGCATCTTCAAACCGCAAAACTTTATTCGAAACCAAAGCCGAAAACTCGCCCAGCGAATGGCCGGCTACCATATCAGGTTTAAAATCGGGGAGTATAGAGGCCAGCACCACGGAATGCAAAAAAATAGCTGGCTGGGTCACTTTTGTTTGTTTCAGATCCACTTCGGAACCGGCAAACATAATATCGGTGATGGAAAAACCAAGTATTTCATTCGCCAAGTCGAAGCGTTGCCGGGCTTCCGGATTTTGCAGGTATAATTCTTGTCCCATGCCGGGAAACTGCGAGCCTTGTCCAGGAAATAAATATGCTTTCATAGTTTAAATATGCTGTGTATGCTGTTTTAATTTGAGCTTCCGGATCTTATTATTTAAAATAAATACTTAGCTCAAACCACATCCGCTTATTAATTTTTTTTCAGCTTATTCAGGAAGATAACCAATCGCTCCAAAGCAGATTAATATTTTTGATACGGTACGCTAAAACTAGTCCCGGAATTAATCTTGGCAAAATAAAGGATTATATGTTATAAGTACCAAGTTAAAAACCCGAAGTTGTTTAGGATTTTGCGAAAGGCTACCTAAACTATCCCCTTAAGGACAAGTGAGAATGGGCGTTCGAAACTTGCGAGTAAAACTCATAGGGGTGTAAATCCGATTAAAATGAAAATATCATCCATCTTTTAACATCACCTACCCCTTTCACAGGAGGAATTATCAATTTATTCAAAATCCTAAACAGGTTCATCAGTTACTTAGCTCTTAAGGAATATTATAAGTAAAACACCCCGCAAGGTAAATTAGCAAACTAAGCTCTTGATTTTTGTTTTTGATTTCTGATATACTCATTCGTATACCTATATGTAAACAAAAAGCCGGCTATTATGTATAACCGGCTTTCCTGATTTATTTTAAAGTAGATTATTATAGGCTACCGCACAATCTCTACCCACCCTTTAAAGGTTTGTTTCGCTTGGCTTGGCGATAAGCTCTGGAACTCAACTTCGGCGGTGTAATAATACGTACCATCCGAAACGGCTTTGCCCGAGCTGTTTACTCCTTTCCAGTTAATTCCCGGATCATTGGTACTTTCGTACACTTTGTCGCCCCAACGGGTAAATACCGAGAACTTAATCGAACGGATAAATCGTGAGCGCTCGTCGGGCCGGAATTCATCATTTTTCCCGTCGCCATTAGGCGTAAAGATATTTGGCAACTGGAAGAAGAAGCAATTTTCTTTGCACACAATATTACTTAATGCACTTTTATTACCGGCCGTATCGGTCGCCGATACCACGTAGCAACCGGCGAATGAGCTCAAGTTCTGGTGCAAATACGTATTAATATCACCATTGGTATAGGCAATTGAATCAAACTCCCCTTCTTCTCCTGGCCGGTAATAAATAGTAAAATAAGCGATATTCTGGTCACAGGTTGGGCTCCTATCCGGCACCCAGGTTAATACATTCTGATAAGGCGGGCTCGTTGGGTTCCGCAGGAACGTTTCGCAGTCCAACTGATCGATGCTTAACACCGGCGGACAAGGCGGTACGGAATCTCTTAATATCACGCAGAATTCCTGACTTTTATTCAGCAGCAATCTGGGCAGCGTCGGATCGTCATAGCCCCCCCTGGTCTCCACGTAATAACAGTAATTAACCCCGGGTACTAACGGTGCGTTGCCAAATGTACCCCGGTCGGTGTACTGCCCGCTGGTAGCAGTAGCTCCAACACTATCAATTAAAGCATAGTCGCCCGTAGATTTACGGTAGATATAATGTTTAAACTTGGTATTATCCCAGGGTACCTGGTAGTTCCAGGTTAAATTAACGGCAGTAGAACGAACCGCTGCTTTCAGGTGCACGCTCGAAGCAGTAGCCGCTGTATCCACAATACTGGGCGAAACCGCAGCATTCTGATAAAATTCCAGCTTGTAAATATACCTTAAAGTGGCCGGGCCCGCTGTAGTAGGTCTATTCGTATCCAGGAATGTAGTATCGTTGATATTGTTCGTCCGGTAAACTTCGGTAAATGCTTCCGGCGAAGTACCTGGTGCCCGGAATAAACGATATTGCTGCGGTGCAGTCAAGTTTTGTAAACCTTCGCGCGGCTTAATCCATTTTACCAGGATTGAACCAGTTGTTTCACTAGTAGATTCCACGGATACATTGGTTATTACGGGCACGTTGTTCTGCAGCATAACACAAATTGGCACGGTAGCAATACCCGGAATAACCCGGTAATTACCTCCTTCAAATTCGGCAAAAATAGCGTAGCAGTACGTAACACCCCGTTTAAAGCCATCGGCCCCGCCGGTATCGGTGAAACTTAAATTATTCAGATTAACTTCGCCAATGCGGGTAAACCCGGCACTCTCCGGAATTCCGGTTTCGCACAGGCCGGGCACAAAGTTCGAAGTTCCTTCGCGCCGGTAAATAGCTATGCGCTTGGCATTTTGGCAGGTATAAGGATCCCAGGTTAAGTTAATAGAATTACCTGTTGGTTGCACTTTAAAGTTTTTCGGCGGCGGTCCCACTATGCGAATGCGCCACGGCTGGAGATCCGTTAATGGCGTTGCCCCATTGGCCGGCACATCGGTTACTTTAAAAATAACCTGTACGGTATCGCGCAGTACATCTTCACACGTAGTGGTCCAGTTAAACGTTCCGGTGTTGCCTCTTTGCGTAAAAGTAGCCGGTGGTTTTACTCCGAATGGAGCAAATGCTTCTAGTATTACCGGGTCATTGTCCGGATCAGTAGCTGTTACTACCCCGTTCACAGTTTCTCCCGCAATCACGCAAATATCTTCCGGCATTCTTAAAACTGGCCGTTGGCTAGGCACACATCTTACCCGAACTTGCATGTCCCGCAGTACTTCGCCTAGTTTAAGCCCGTTACGGTATTCTTCCACTACAAAAGCTACGTTATAATCACCCTGGGCACAAGGTGCATCCCAGGTAAGCTGACCGGTATTCCGATCAAGGGTTAAAGTACCGGCACCGGCATTGCCTGATCCCGAGCAAATAGAAGGATCGTTTAACTGGCGATATCCATCTACGTTAGCGACAACAGGTCTTTCCGGAGTGCCATTGGGCCCATTCCGCAGCGGGGTCACCAGCCGGTAAACCAACCTATCTCCATCCCGGTCGAAAGCACCCGGATTATGCACAAAGACTTGACCGCAAACAGCATAATCAATGGGAGGTACCGGTAATTCGGGGGTGCTGTTTACGCCTAAACTCGGATTAATGGTAATAATACTGCGCAATAAGAAACTCTGCCCATTCGAATTAGCAATATTTACAACGTTCGTCTGCCGGTTTATTTCGGAATACAAAATACTGAATGTACCAGGGCCGGAAAAAGTATGATCAAAATAAAAAACGCTGCGGCGAGTATTCGGATCTCTTGTTAAAACATTAATAGATCTTTTTACCGTCTGGCTCGTTCCGTCACCAAAGAACATGGTTGCGGAATCATTATCAGCCGGACTATTCGTATCGTGATAAACTACTAATTTAAACTGATAACGTAATGGATTGTTCGTAATGGTATCGGGGTGGGCGGTTATTTCACCGGCCCGAATATGAGTAGCAGCAGCCTCTTGGATTGTAGCTCCCAGCAAAAAAAGCAACAAAGAAAAGCTAACGAAGAAAGTAAATTTTAAGCGTATATTTTGGAGCATAGAATCCGTTTTTTAGGTAAACGAAAATTACTATTGGTTAGTATTTAAGCTATTATAGATTTAACCTAACAAAGATTAGATAGTTGTTATGAGATATAAATATTTACATAACGATATGTAATTTAGATTGTTTAAAAATAGAATTTAATATTGTTTTATAAAAGGTCGGCATGTACCTTTGAACTGTTAAAAGTGTAAATTTTCTAACCTATTTACAAATACAAATGAGTTGGTTTTCAAAAGCATTCTCCAGTACCATCGGTCGAAAACTGCTGGTGGCCGTAACGGGCCTTTTCCTTTGTTCTTTTTTAGTCGTACACCTTATTGGTAATTTACAACTATTTTCGGCGGATGAAGGAGTCGCCTTTAATGCCTATACGTACTTCATGACGCATAACCCGGTTATCAGGGCCATGGAAATTGTTTTGCTGTTAGGTTTTGTACTACACATCTGGCAATCCGTTTATTTAAATCGCCGTAATCACAATGCCCGTTCAGTAAAGTACGTGGTTAATCATGCCGAGCAAAACAGCAGCTGGTCGTCGCGTAACATGGGTTTGTTAGGTACCATTATCTTTATTTTCTTATTAGTACATTTATACAACTTTTATTTTAAACTGAAATTTGGCGAAATTGGCAGCGATGCGGCGGGCAATAAAAATTTGTACGGTATTGCGGTAGAGTCTTTCAGCCATTGGTGGTACGTAGCCTTATACGTTATTTCTATGGTGGCTTTGGCATTTCACTTAATTCATGGTTTCCGGAGTGCTTTTCAGACCTTGGGTTTAAATCATAAGAAATATACGCCGGCCATCCGGATTTTCGGGTACGTTTTCTCGGTTGTGGTGTGTGCCGGCTTTGCAGCCATGCCGCTTTACTTTTACTTTTTAATTCACTAGACTTCTGAATATGCTATTAGATTCCAAGATTCCCGAAGGGCCTTTAGCCGAGAAGTGGGACAACCATAAATTTAACGTGAAGCTGGTGAACCCGGCTAATAAACGTAAGTACGATATAATAATAGTAGGTTCTGGTTTGGCGGGTGCTTCGGCGGCGGCTACTTTAGCTGAGTTAGGCTACAATGTAAAGGTATTCTGTTTTCAGGATAGTGCCCGCCGGGCCCACAGTATTGCGGCGCAAGGTGGGATTAATGCCGCGAAAAACTACCAGAATGATGGTGACAGCGTACATCGCTTATTTTATGATACTATCAAAGGCGGCGATTACCGCTCCCGCGAAGCCAATGTGTACCGATTAGCCCAGGTATCGGTCAATATCATCGACCAATGTGTAGCGCAAGGCGTACCGTTTGCCCGCGAATACGGTGGTTTGTTAGCCAACCGTTCGTTTGGCGGAGCCCAGGTATCGCGTACATTTTATGCTCGAGGCCAAACTGGTCAGCAGTTACTATTAGGAGCCTACAGCGCTTTAAACCGCCAGATTGCGTACGGCAAAGTACAAATGTTCCCGCGTACCGAAATGCTGGATGTAGTGCTGGTAGATGGAAAAGCGCGCGGCATTGTAACCCGCCATTTAGTTACAGGCCATATTGAGTCGCATAGTGCGCACGCGGTTATTCTGGCCACGGGTGGATACGGCAACGTGTTCTTTCTATCAACCAATGCCATGGGTTCTAACACGACGGCTATTTGGCGGGCTTATAAAAAAGGAGCTTTGTTTGGCAATCCATGCTTTACGCAAATTCACCCCACCTGTATCCCGGTTTCCGGCGAATATCAATCTAAATTAACCCTGATGTCGGAATCGTTGCGGAACGACGGTCGGGTTTGGGTACCCAAAGCCAAAGGCGACAAACGGACACCAAAAGAAATTCCGGAAGAAGAACGTGATTATTTTCTGGAACGCAAATATCCTTCTTTTGGTAATTTGGTTCCCCGCGATGTTGCTTCCCGTAACGCCAAACAAGCCTGTGATGAAGGCCGGGGCGTAGGCTCTACTGGTTTGGCGGTTTACCTGGATTTTGCGGATGTTATTAAACGCGATGGCTTAAACAGTGTGAGCCAGAAATACGGTAACTTGTTTGAGATGTACGCGAAAATCACGGGTGAAAATCCGTACGAATCGCCTATGCGCATTTACCCGGCGGTGCATTACACCATGGGTGGCTTGTGGGTTGATTATAACCTGATGACTACTATTCCGGGTTTATATGCGGCCGGAGAAGCTAACTTCTCCGACCACGGAGCTAACCGATTGGGAGCTTCTGCTTTAATGCAGGGATTGGCCGATGGTTATTTTGTGTTGCCTTATACCATTGGAGATTACCTGGCGCAAATGCCTACTACCCGCATAACAACCGATCATCCGGCCTTTAAAGAATCGGAAACGAATGTCCGGACTACCATCCAGCAACTGCTCTCCATTAACGGCACCAAAACAGTAGATGAGTTTCATAAAGAATTAGGCCATATCATGTGGAACTACTGTGGTATGTCGCGTAATGCCGAAGGTTTAACGTTTGCGAAAGGTAAAATTCAGGAACTCAAAAAAGAATTCTGGAGCAACGTGAAACTATACGGGGTTAATGAAGACATGAATCAAACCATTGAAAAAGCCAATCGCGTAGCTGATTTTATTGAATTAGGTGATCTAATGGTAACGGATGCCTTGAATCGGAACGAATCGTGTGGCGGTCACTTCCGGGAGGAATACCAAACGCCGGAAAACGAAGCTTTGCGGGATGATGAAAATTATACCTACGTAGCGGCCTGGGAATTTACCGGGCCAAACAGTGAACCAGCTTTACACAAAGAAGAGCTAAACTTTGAAAACGTAAAACTTACGCAGCGTAGTTATAAATAAGTTTTTAGAAAATTATAAATTAAAAATTATGAATTATGAATTGATTTGAACTTTAGATTAGGCCAACTTCGGCCGGGTTTATCTAAATCATAATTCATAATTCAACATTCATAATTAAAAATATGGCAGGTAATAATCCAAACAGCAAGCCCATGAACCTGACCTTAAAGGTCTGGCGGCAGCAAAATGCCAAGACAAAAGGCCAGCTGGTAACGTATAATGTAAAAGATATATCCCCGGAAATGTCGTTTCTGGAGATGTTTGATGTTCTAAATGAAGATTTACTGAAGCAAGGCCAGGAACCAATTGCTTTCGACCACGATTGTCGCGAAGGCATTTGTGGCATGTGCAGCATGTTTATTAATGGCCGGGCCCACGGTCCGGAGAAAGGTACCACTACGTGCCAGCTCCACATGCGTAAGTTTAACGACGGCGATACCATTGTAGTGGAACCTTGGCGGGCAAATGCCTTTAAGGTACACAAAGATTTAAGTACGGATCGTTCCGCTTTAGACCGCATTCAGCAAGCCGGCGGGTACGTCTCGGTGAATACCGGGGGTGTACCCGATGCGAACGAAATTGCAATCCCAAAAGCCATTGCGGACAAAGCTTTTGATGCAGCTACCTGTATTCAGTGCGGTGCCTGCGTTGCGGCTTGTAAAAACTCGTCGGCTATGTTATTTTTAAGTGCTAAGATTTCACAACTAGCTTTATTGCCCCAAGGGCAGCAAGAGCGCAAAACCCGCGTGGAGAACATGCTGGCGCAGCACGATGCGGAAGGATTTGGATCTTGTACGAATATTGGTTCGTGTGCGGCCGAATGTCCGGTAGGTATCTCTTTAGAAAATATTGCGCTCCTGAACCGGGAATATATTATTGCGAAAGCAACTTCGGAGAATGTTTAATTATACTTATCTATAAAAGAAAAAAGCGGGCTCTTCTAGTCCGCTTTTTTCTTTTACTAAAGTTCTGTTTTAGTTCTTGACCGAACAAACGCTTAACTTTTGCGGTTACTTCATCTAAAAACTATGGTAACAATTGTTTCTGGTACCAATCGACCGAATGCTAATGCCCGGTTACTGGCTAATATTTATGCCGATTTGCTTAACGGACGCGGCATAGATAATCAAATACTGGATTTGGTTGATCTACCCCAAGACTTTATTCTAACGGCTTTGTATAATAATTGTGGTCAGGACGAAGTCTTCAATGCCTTAACCCGTACCTTGGAGAAAGCGGATAAAGTGGTTTTTATTATTCCGGAATATAACAACTCTTTTCCTGGAGTACTAAAAGCCTTTATTGATGGCATGACTTACCCCAATGCTTTACGGAACAAGAAGTCAGCCTTGGTTGGTATTTCTACCGGCACTCAGGGCGGCGCGATTGCTATTAGTCACTTTACCGATGTGCTGAACTATTTAGGAGTTCATGTACTAGCAGCTAAACCCCGGCTGATGTTCATTCATAAAAACTTGCATAACGGCAAGCTGACCAATCCGCTTTATTTGCAATTGATAGAAGAGCAAATAGAGCAACTAATTATGTTTTAGCTATAAACTTACCGTAGTTACTACAGCAAAATAACGCGCTACATTTTTCCGAATTATCGATAAACAAAAGAGCCTGCCAGAAATAATCTGACAGGCTCTTTTGTTTTATTAAAGTCTGATTATTAATCTACATTATCGTGCAGAAACCGGTTATCACCTAAAATATCACTATCATCACTTAGATTAAAGCGCGAAATATTACGGGCGGAAGATGGTGCTACATTTTCTAAAGCCACATTCCGACGCAAATAAGCAGGCACTTCTAATTTTTCTTTAATAGCATCGCTGGTAATCTCAGTGCTTAAGCGACGCAGCCGATCCCGTCTTTCGTCGGTTTGTTTTTGTAAACTTGGCCGTTTTTCGGCTTCAAACAAGTCACTTTCCACTACACTAGGCTCCGAATGCTCGGGTGTAAAGGCTTCGTACGGCGATTCCAGGTTGATAATTACTTTAGATGGTTCAGCTGGCACTGGGGTACGAACCGGTGCCGGTTCCGCAGCAGGCTCTGGCCTTTCGGGTTGCGGTGCCACAAAAGTAGGTTCCGGAGTTATTATTTTAGGTGCCTCAACTGGCGCTGGCGCCTGATACGTTTCTACCGGCTGAGACACCAGCGCTTTTTTTGCTTCACCGGCAATTATACTGGTACCATCCTTGGCGAAGCCGGTTGCAATTACCGTTACCCGGATGTTCTGACCCAAAGAGGCATCAATACCATGACCAAAAATAACTTCGGCTTCTTCGCCGGCTTTATCCTGAATGTACTCGGTAATTTCGGTTAACTCATCCATTTCCAATTCGGCCTGATCGCCGGACATAATGGAAAGCAATATTTTCTGAGCACCGTGGATATCGGTATTATTTAATAAAGGCGAAGATAAAGCTTCTTCCGCCGCCCGTAAAGCTCTGTTTTCACCTTCCGTTGTAGCCGATCCCATCACCGCCGCACCAGAATCTTTCATAACGGTTTTCACATCTTCAAAATCAACGTTTACTTCGGAGGTAACCGTAATAATTTCGGCAATACTTTTTGCCGCTGTACTTAACACGTTATCGGCTTTAGCAAACGCCTGACGAATAGGTAAATTACCAAACATCTCCCGCAGTTTATCATTCAGGATAACCAGTACCGTATCGCAGCTTTCGCTTAATTCTTTAATCCCGTTATCGGCCTGGCCGCGTTTCTTGCGACCTTCGAACATAAATGGTGCCGTTACAATGCCCACGGTTAAAATATCCATGTCTTTGGCTACTTTAGCAATTACCGGCGCGGCACCCGTACCGGTACCACCACCCATCCCAGCCGTAATAAACACCATTTTGGTATCGCCACCCAATAATTCCCGGATTTGGTCTTTACTTTCCAAAGCTGCTTGTTTGCCACGCTCCGGGTTGGCACCTGCTCCTAATCCTTCCGTTAAATCAACCCCAATTTGTAATTTGTTTGGCACAGTGCTGCTATTTAGCGCCTGCACATCGGTGTTACACACCACAAATTCTACATCTTTAATGCCTTGGCTATACATGTGGTTCACGGCGTTACTGCCGCCTCCGCCTACACCAATTACTTTAATAATGGATTTGGACTGGGAAGGAATATCAAACTTATAGGATGAGAATGCCATTTTTACCTCTGCTTAAATATTAATAGTTTTGTTTGTCGTCAAAGTCATCGATCAGCAAGCCTTTGGTCCGATCTAATATCTTCTTAAAGAAATCACCGCCACTAGATTGTGGTTTCGTATTTACTACGCGCTCGTTCGTCCGGGTCTCGGTTGGTTGTTTTGCTTCGGTATACCGGGCAATCCGATCATCAAGCGAACGATAGCCCGATAACACCAATCCAACGGAAGTAGCATACATGGGGCTTTTTACCGCATCAATTTTGCTTTTGCCTAAGTGCTCGTTCGGATAGCCAATGCGGGCATCTAAACCCGTGAGGTACTCCACTAACTGCACCAAGTTTTGTAACTGCGAGCCGCCGCCCGTAATAACTACGCCGGCTGCTAGGTTATTTGCGTACCCACTCCTAACAATTTCCGAATAAACAAGTTCAATAATTTCTTCCATTCTTGCCTCAATAATAAAGGCCAGGTTTTTCAAAGAAATTTCTTTAGGTGTTCGGTCGCGTAATCCCGGAATTGAAACAATCTCATTATCAGATGCTTCGTCCGCAATGGCTTTCCCAAATTTTACTTTTAACTGCTCGGCTTGGGTTTGCATCACCATGCAGCCTTGTTTTATATCGGACGTAATAATATTGCCGCCAAAAGGCAGTACCGCCGCGTGCCGGATAATATTATCTTTAAAGATAGCTAAATCCGTAGTACCACCACCAATATCTATTAAAGCTACTCCGGCTTCTTTTTCTTCATCGCTCAGAACCGACATACTCGAAGCCAAAGGTTCCAGAATCAAGTTCTCAATTTCCAATCCGGCGCGGGTAACGCATTTGTTTAGGTTATTGATCGCGTTGGATTGCGCGGTAATAATATGAAAGTTACCTTCTAAACGCACCCCCGACATACCTACCGGATCAACAATCCCTTCTTCGTAATCTACTTTGTAGTCCTGGGGCATTACATGGATAATCTCATCGCCGGGTTTGGTTACTAACCGGTACATGTCGTTCGTTAAACGGTTTACATCCTCTACGGTTATCTCGTTATCGGTGGTAGCACGGGTAATGCTGCCGTTATGCTGCAAGCTTTTTACGTGCTGGCCGGCAATACCTACGTTTACAATGCCAATGTTAATTCCTGATTGTTCTTCGGCTTGCTTAATCGCTTTTTTAATAGCATCAACCGTCTTATCGATGTTACTTACAATACCCCGCACCACACCTTCCGAAACGGCTTTCCCCATTCCCAGGATTTCTAACTTTCCAAACTCGTTCTTCCGACCGACCAAGGCACATATTTTGGTCGTTCCGATGTCCAAGCCCACTACAATTTTGTCATTTTGCATACCTATATTTTATTCACAGATGATCTGATCGTTAAACTCTACATTCACCCTTTTATATTTATTCCAGCCCATGGCGGGTAATACTTTTTTATAAAAGATTAATATCTTTTTAAACTTCTGGTCTAGATCAACGGGACGGCCAAATTCTATCAATTCGTTGCCAACCTGCGGCAGGAAAGCTATTTTTCCTTTGCCATCAATGTGCATCTGGGCCAATTGTGCTTTCCAGAAAGCATCTTTTTCAATAAATTTTAATAGTGCCAGGTATTCTTTCCCGGTTGAGTCCTGAAAAAAACCTTTGGTTAGGGATGGTGCCGATTCAGCTTTGGTTATAGGTATAACCCGGGCGGTAAACCGGTCGGATAAAGGCAACACATTTCCATCCTCGTCAATGTACACATCTTGCTCAGAATCAGGATGTATAATGCGAGCAATGGGACGGTTCTGCTCTATTTTTATATTGATATTCCCGGCTAAGTCGCGGTAAACCTGCGCATCCTGGACAAATTTATGCGATTTAATCCGCATTTCAAGGCTTTTCAAATCAATCTCGTTAATTTTTAATCCTTCAATGCGGGTGCTCCCGTAGCGGGTTAAGATATCTTTTACTTCCCGGTCACTAATAAAATAATTATTATATTCATTATCAATCGTTATATAAACTTTTTTGCATATTTGTTTTTCTACCCTATCGGAGGCAAATGCTGCCAAGCCGCCAATAACGGCTAAAAAGCAAATCCCAAACAACAAATGAATTACCCTACGCTTGCGTAACATCTGACTCTCTCTCTAAAATTCGTTTAATGGGTTTTACCAGCGTGTCAATATCTCCAGCACCTACGGTAGCTAGAATATCAATATTACTATTATTTTTCAAACTTTCCAGCACTTCCTCCTTGGTAGCGACAGATTTATTTATGCACATTACTTTATCCAGAATCATTTGGGAGGTAACGCCAGGTATAGGCTTTTCCCGGGCCGGATAAATATCCAGCAAAATTAGTTCGTCGGCCTGGCTTAGACTTTCGGCAAACTCCTCGGCAAAGTCGCGGGTGCGGGTAAACAAATGAGGTTGAAAAATTATTTTTAATTTCCGGTCCGGGTACAAAGCTTTTAAAGACCGCATAAAAGCATTTATTTCGCCGGGATGGTGGGCGTAATCATCAATGTAAATTTGATGACCTTTATCTACCACGTACTCAAACCGACGGTTCACGCCCCGGTAGGTGTGCACGGCGGCAGCTATTTTATCGGGTGCTACTCCTAATAGTTGGGCGGCAGTTACAGCCGCAACCATATTTTCCACGTTATGATATCCCGGTACCTGCAGTTTCAACTCCGGAATAGTACCCAGTGTACTTTGCTGAGAAAACATAAACTGCCGGCCCGTAATTTGCAAATTAGCGGCACTTATGTTTTGCCCTGTAAAAGCGTAAGCCAAAACGGTAACTGTCGGATCTATTTTGGCCGTTACTCGGCTATCTACCTGCTCGTTCAAAATTAAATAACCATGGGGCTGAATTTGGCTAACAAAATCCTGAAAACCCTTAATAAGTTCCTCCTTACTGCCGTAAATATCTAAATGGTCGGCGTCGGAGGAAGTTATAATGACAATATTGGGGTGCAGCCGCAAAAAGGAACGGTCGTATTCATCGGCTTCCACCACCACGGTTTCGGGTTGAGTAGGATCGGCTGGTAATACCAAATTAGAATTAAAATTTACCGCAATGCCGCCTAAAAAAGCCGAGCAATTTACGCCGGTTTCGTGCAGCAAATGCGCTACCATGGACGAGGTAGTGGTTTTGCCGTGGGTACCAGCTACCGCCACGGTGTAACCGGTTCGGGTAATAAGGCCTAATACTTCAGAGCGTTTTTTTATCGTATAACCTTGCTCCCGCAGGTAATGCCATTCGTGGTGATCGGCCGGAATAGCGGGGGTTAAAATAACTAAGGTTGCAGCTTTGTGGGTTAAAACTTCCTGCGGAATATGGTTTACGCTATCATCGTAATGGATATTAATTCCTTCTGCTGCTAGCGCCTGCGTTAAGGGAGTTTCGGTCCGGTCGTAGCCCCAAACTGGAAACTCTTTGGCCCGGAACCACCGGGCAATGGCACTCATTCCAATGCCGCCAATCCCTAAAAAATAAATGTATTTATATTCTTCCAGTTTCACGGAATTAAGGTTAAAAGTTCGTCTACAATAGCCGCCGCTGCCTGTGGACGCCCTAGTTTTAAGATGTTTTGACTAAGTTGCTGCTGCTGCTTTTCGTTTTGCAGTAAGGCTATAGCGGTGACATATAACTGCGTACCGGCTTCGCTGTCTTTTACCAACAACGCAGCTTCCTGCCGGACCAAAGCCATCGCATTTTGGGTTTGATGGTCCTCCGCCACATTGGGCGATGGCACCAACACAACGGGTTTCCCCACCAGGCATAACTCCGAAATGGACAAGGCTCCGGCCCGGGATATAACCACATCGGCTACAGCATACGCTAAGTCCATGCGATTTATAAAATCATATGCTTTAATGCCGCTAGCAGTTAAGTGAGCCGTAGCCGATTTAGCTTGGTCGTAGAAATTTTTACCGGTTTGCCAAACTAATTGGTACCCGGCTGTTTGCAAAGTGGTTAGTTGTTTAACTGTACTTTCATTAATCGTACGGGCGCCTAAACTGCCACCTATAACCAAAATAGTTTTTTTATGGGGTTCCAAACCGAAAAATGTCAAAGCTTCGGTGCGCTTATCTTCAGCCTGTACAATATCCTGCCGCACGGGGTTGCCGGTTAAAACTAACTTTTGCTCCGGAAAAAATTTTTCCATGCCGGCATACGCCACGCATATTTTATTTACGCGGCGGGCTAATAATT
>Ga0210040_10006783_pt1 | contig 14120 bp, 14 predicted proteins | sample CryGeyCG12114_NA_FD_185462 | JGI IMG/M metagenome (GOLD analysis project Ga0210040, IMG submission 185462) | Groundwater microbial communities from aquifer - Crystal Geyser CG19_WC_8/21/14_NA (SPAdes) (version 2) | ecosystem: Environmental > Aquatic > Deep subsurface > Groundwater | place: USA... | reverse complement strand
CGGGGCGACACCCGCCTCGTGGGCTGGTATCGGCGCACACCTGCTGCCCATGAACCAAGGGCAGGGGGTGACCTTCACCGTCACCGGGTCGTCAATGGACTTGTGGTATCTGACCGCGACCGGGGCCGGAACGTTCACGTACAAGGTCGACAGCGGGTCTGCGGTGTCGGTTCCGTCGAACGCCGACTACAACACGCAGGCGAAGCTGGCCGGGATCAGCCTGGGTACGTCGGGGACGCACACCATCACCATCACCAACCCGTCGACAGCGGCCACCTATTTTTCCGGGGTGACCGTTTACGCAGGTGACACGAACACTGGCATCCACTACTACGACGCGGGTCACGCAGGCATTACCGCCGCCGACTTCAACAACGCCGACCCCCAAGACGCGGTAGGCGCTGTGAACCCGGATCTGGTGATGGTGGGTTTGGGGTTCAATGACTCTGTGTACGGCGCTGTCAGCGCGTCGTCGTTCCAGACTGCAATGAACACACTGGTGACGTTCATCCAGGCGCAAGCAACCCCGCCGTCAGTGCTGATCATCGCCGACTATGCACCAGCTCAGAACATGCTCGCCGCTTCTTCGTGGGCTAACTATGTCACCGCCATGCAGTCCGTCGCCACCGCGAAGGGGTGCGGTCTGCTGAACTTGACCACGTTGATGCCGCAAGCTACCACCCCCGGTTCAGGGTTCTACGCGGACGGGTTGCACCTGAACGACTCCGGGAACGTGGAGTACGCGAAGCATGTTGAGGCGGCAATTGCGCCCAGCGTTGCGCCAGTGTCCGGCCTGACCGAGTCGTTGGCGGCTGGCGCAGTCGGTCACATCGCCGACCATGCCGTCCTGAAAGCGGAGTACGACGCGGCGGGAGGGTCCCCCATCCACAATGCGCTGCACGCCCGCCACAATGCGTTAGGGGCGGCAACTACGCTGCCAACGAACCTGACATCCTCTACGGGGTCCGGGCATCTGTCGCATCAGGTGGCTCTGCACAAGGCGTACAACCTGCGCAACGGCGGGAACCCTGCCACGCTCACGTTTACGCAAACAGCCCTGTCGGCAACCGTGAACGGATCATCGGTGACGTTCTCCGGTACCGTGAAGGCGTCCGCGCAGACGACCGTTACAGAGTTCGGCATCTCTGTCGACACCGCCGATGTTGCTTTGGCAACAAACAGTGTCATCACCACTTCGGGTACGACGATCACAGGAACGCAGTCGTTCGCTGCTGGGACATACACGTACTCGACGTACGTTCAATACCCAGCGGGGACTTGGACAATTGTCGGCAGTTCAAAGTCATTCACGGTTTCCGGGTCCGGATCTGGTGGCAGCACTGCCATGCCGGTCGGGAACCTGACCGGCTGGAACCAGGTTTACACCCAAGACTTCACCGCCCTGGCTGCCATCGGGCAGATTGAGAACGTCTACGACTACCGGGTGCGCGGTTACGCTGACGGCGAGTTGACCACGAACAGGAACGGCGGCTACTACTACCCGTCGAAGGTGCTGTCGGTGATCAATAACGTTGCCGGGGCCTCGAACGGGACGGCTTTGGACTGGTACATCCACAGCGAAGTGGTGAGCGGGTCCACTCGTTTTATGACCGCCACCCCAACACCGCAGGGATACGCGAACCAAACGTACGGGCGCTACTCGGTGCGAATGCGAGCTGACGCACTGGCCGGATATAAAACCGCGTTCCTGCTGTGGCCCGAGTCGCAGGTGTGGGAGGAAGGTGAGATCGACTTCCCTGAGGGTTCGCTGGACGGGGTGGTGACGGGCGCAGTGCACGGTATCGCCCCGTCGGATCCGAACTCGTTCCTCCTCATCCCGGCCACGACCACCTACCTTCAAAATTGGCACATCTACACGATCGACTGGTTGCCCGGACACGTCCGCATGTACATCGACGGCGTGCTGCAACGGGACTTCACGCAGTGGGTGCCAACCGTACCTATGTACTGGGCGTTGCAGGTCGAAACTGACTACGACGCGCCTGTCGCGTCCACGCAAGGGCACCTGCAAGTCGACTGGTGCGTCGTCTACGAATACACCAGTTAAGAGGTTCGAATGGCAACGTTGGCGACAGAAACGTGGGCTGGGACTTCCGGCGCGGCGTGGCCTTCTCAGTGGACTCGCCTCGGGTCGACTGGTGCAACCCCGACCGTGGACGGGGCCAATCACGGTCTGCTGTCGACCACCACCACCGGCTACGCCATCGGTGCCACCGAATACCTGACCGGCATGACGGCTTCGGTCAACCAGGAGCTGTACGTTGACCTGACCGTCAACTTGGTCGCTGAGGCGTACCACTGCATCTCGATTCGCGCCGACTCGACGTTGCGGGGCAGCGATGTCATGGCCGCGAACTGCTACTACGCGGTGATGCAGCCCGGTGGCGGGACCATTGAGATTGGGTCGTCCACCAGCGCCGCGAAGGTGATCCTCGCCGAGCCGACGTTCACGTTCGCGGCGAACACCCGTTACGGTGTCCGGTTCCGGGCAGTCGACGGGGTTGTGTCGTTCCGCATTTGGAACCTGTCCGGGGCTGAACCTGGAACGTGGCTGTGGTCCGGGTCGAACTCTGCGGTGACTGGTGCAGGGAAGGTGATGCTCACCGCCGCAAACGGCGGTGTGGCGTCGGTCAAAACGCTGTCGTTCGGGAACCTGACCGCCACCGACGGCGTAACCGGACCTGTTGCTCCTACCGCCAGCTTCACCGGCCCGACCGCCACCGCAACCGGTACTGCGGCGACATTCACCGACACGTCAACTGGCACCCCGACGTCTTGGGCGTGGACGTTCGGCGACAGCACCACATCCTCTGCTCAAAACCCGTCAAAGACGTGGGCCACCGCCGGCTCGTTCACGGTTGGCCTGACCGCGACGAACGCGCAGGGGTCCAGCTCGACGTCGCAGACAGTGACTGTTCTCGCCCCCGGACAGTGGGACCGAACCACCTGGAACACGGCACTGGCGGCTGGCACCGCTACCTGGATGGCTGTCGGTGACTCCATCACCGAAGGGCAGGGCGCGTCCGCTCGGGTAAACCGATGGATCGAAAAAACAGCCGCGCTGATCGCGACCGCGAAGTCTGTTCCTGTGACCGGTGTCTACCTACCGGCCTGGTACGCCACCTACTCTCCGACCACCTGGACTCCGTACACGGCCACGTCCGGGACGGTCACGAACTCTTCGGCTTACGGCAACCCAGGAAACCGAACCGCATCCCTAGGCGCATCAGGGTCGCGGACGTTCTCGGTGACCGGAACGTCGGTTGATATCTGGTACTACCTCGGAACCACCTCGAACACGTTCTCGTACCGGATCGACGGTGGCACTGCGGTTACGGTCAACGCCACCGGCACCTTCTCCCCAACCCCTTCAAAGGTCACGGTTTCGCTGGGCGCGTCGGGAACTCACACCGTTGTCATCACTCGCCTGACGGGCACCCCGCTGTTCATCGGAGTCGACGGGAACAACGGGCCAGGGCTCACCTTGTTCGATGGCGGTCACACTGGCTACGTCGCTAACCAGTACGTGTCGACTCTGACGCAATGGCAGGCGTTTAATGCTGCCGTTGCCCCCGACCTGGCGACCATCGCGCTCGGGATGAACGAATACCTGAACAACCCACGCACCCCCGCGCAGTACAAGACCGACATGCAAACGCTGATCACCAGCCTCCGGTCGCAGACCAAAAAGCCGTCGATCATGCTGGTGATCTACTACGCCCCCGCGCCCGGGCAGCAAGCGGCAGGGCAGACAGCCACCTTCGACAACTACGCGCAGCAGCTCCTTGACATTGCAACCGCTGACCCGACCGTGGGTGTCACAGACCTGCGACTCAACATGCCGCAGGCCACCACGTCAGGGACCGGCTACTACAACGCTGACGGTATCCACCCGAACGATTCAGGGCACACGCAGATCGCGTCGTTGATGCAGGCGACACTGGCACCACCAACGACGGTCACGGTCACTGACTCACAAACAACAACTTGGGCCGTTCTTGCAACAACCGCAGCGACCCGAGCCAGTGCGTGGGCTGTTCGCGTGCCCGTCACCACGACCCGCGCCACCAACTGGGCTGCTAGATCGACGGTCACAGCCAGCCGCAACAGCGCATGGCAGGTCGGGGCCACTGTCAGCACCAGCCGGACCACCTCGTGGACTGTCACCACATCCCTTACGGCTAGCCGATCTTGTACATGGGTTGTCGCTGCGGCTGTTGGTAGCACGAAAGCAACTGCCTGGACGGTGGCGCGTTCGGTCGCCGCCGCACGGACGATGCCGTGGTCGGTCAACAGTGCCGTCACTGTCGCCCGGTCGACCGGATGGGCCGCTAACTCGCCTGTCGGGGTCACGCGGGCCACCGCATGGACGGCAACTAGAACCGTCGCCAGTTCACGCGCCACAGGGTGGTTGGTGGATGCGTTGAGCGGTGTCGCAGCATCCCGCAGCAGCGCATGGGTTGTCCGTGTCGCGGTCGCAACCGCACGGGCGACCGCATGGCAGGCCACTACCATGGCAGCCACGAGCAGGGCCACATCTTGGTCGGTGCTCACACCCGCCGCGACCTCGCGTGCTACCGCTTGGGGTGTTTCACAGGCCGTCGCTGTCACCAGAAGCGCAACGTGGGCAGCAGCTCAGGCGATCGCAGCGTCACGCGCCACAACGTGGAACTTGGACGCGATCGGCTCAGTCGGTGCATCCAAGGCAACCGCTTGGGCTGTCGCAGCACGGATCACTGCTACCCGTGCGACCGCTTGGACGGTCACAACCACCACCCAAACCAGCAGGGGAACCAGTTGGACGACGACAACCCCTGTTACGACGACGAGGGCGACAACCTGGGGTGTGCGGACTGGCATTACGGCGTCGAGGGTCTCCACGTGGGCGGCACAGCAAACAGTTGGTACGGCTCGAGCCGCTACCTGGCTGGTGGACTCCATCGGGTCTGTTGCCGCCAGCCGGTCGACAGCATGGACGGTCACAGCTCAAGCGACGACTAGCCGCCAAACCGGCTGGAACGTCGCCGGCACCGTTTCCACTGTTGCTGCCACACGGACCACGCAATGGGTTACTAGAACCGCTGTGCAGCCCGTACGCGGCACCACCTGGGGCACCTACACAACGACAGCGGCAACCCGCGCCAGCGGCTGGGCGGTCAACGTCGCCGCAGCAACAACACGTCAGACGGCATGGGCAACCCGCACAGCAGTATCCGCTAACCGGGCGACCGGTTGGGTAGTTTGCGCCGCCGTTAGCGGCAACATCAGCGCCGTCTGGGCGGTCACCGACACCCAAACCGTGGTCGTCACCCGCACCGCCAACTGGACGATCATCGCCCGCATCACCGTCAGCCGCCTCACACGCTGGCGCATCACCGTACTCATCGCCGAACACACCTACCGGCCCACCAACGATTGGACGCCGCGCCCGCTCGAAACAGTCACCTACCGCCCGTAAGGACGCAATGAGCATCACCCGAATCCCAGCTACACCCGCAGCTAGAACAACCATCTGGTGCCTTGCCCTGTACGCCGTAGGGCAAGGCGCATGGATGACCCTCGCAGGCGCACACCGCATCGGCGGTGCCGCGTACACACTGATGAGGGAACTCCCCAACGCCCACCTAGTTTGGGGACTGTGGGCGTTCCTAGCCGGCGTCGTCATCCTCATCGGATCGAGGTTGCGCCTATGGCGTTTGAAAGCAGCAGGGCTGCTCGCACTGTCAGCATGGTCAACGTGCCTCGCCGTGTCCGCCACCACCGCGTCGCTCACCATCCCCAACTCAGGCACAACGGGCGGGCCAACGTATCTCCTGATCGCGTTCCTGGCCGCGATCGTCGTCGCCATAGACGAAAGCTCGCCGTGAGAACCCGCGACCCCCGAGTCGCGAGCATCTTCGGCGTGCTCGCCTGCGGCGCCATTGGACCCGCGCTCGGGAACCTGCCCCCGTCCCTTGAGCAGTCCCCGATCATGGGACAGCTCGCAGCCATCGGCATCTGCTTCGGGTCCCTGCTCATCGTCGCCGGCATCGTGTGGCGCAACCGCGACGACGGACTGCTGATTGAACAAGCCGGGAATGCCCTCGCCGCGTTCGGGTCCCTGTTCTACGCCATTGCATTAACCGTCACAGGCAACCCAATACCCGACATTGCACTGCCGGTCGCTTACAGCATTGGCATCACCCTCGGCTGTACCTGGCGGTACTTCCAAATTCAGTTGTTCATTCACGACAGGAAGCGCCTGCACAAGGAAACGTTGTGACCGGGCAAACACTCCTGGCGGTGCTCGGGGTGATCGGAATCCCGACCCTCGTCACCGTGTTCCTGAACTTTCTGTCAAATCGGCAAACCCTGAAACGTACGGCTCCGAAAACTGATGCGGAAGCTGACGAAATCACCAGCCGGGCGAACACGCAAATCATCGCCAACCTGCGAGAGGAGGTCAAACGCCTCGATGAGAAAGCCACCGCCGCAGTGCTCATCGCGGACGCGGCAGAAAAGTTAGCCGATGAACGGGATGCACAGATGCGCAAAAACCTACGAGACCAACGCGCCGAGTTTGAACAACTCATGGCCGATATGAAGTCGGACCACAAGAAGGAAACCGACCGGCTGAGGGCATCAAACAAAATGCTGATATTGCACGTTGAACGCCTCACCGACTGGGCTCAACGGAACTACCGAGACGGGAACAGCGACAAGCTGGGACCGCCACCAGCCCTCGACCACAACTTCGACTGGGGCGACTCCTGACCAGAAGTGCCCATCTGACTGGCACTCATTGCTAGGCTAGAAGCACAACTACATAGCCGACCCGTAATCCCCGTTCGAGTCGGCGGACCCCAAGAAGACAGCAACCCCGTTGTTCCCCGACAGCGGGGTTGCTGCACGTCCAGGGAAGGAAACCATGCCTGACGTACCTGACATCGGATCCTGGAACGTCTACCGCGACAACGAAGACGGCGTGCCCGGCATCAAGCGAGGCATCGACAAGCTGATCGACCGTGGCGCCGACGTCATCTGCCTACAGGAACTGTCGAACGACGACTGGTGGCGAGAGGTCCGCGACTGGATGGAAGGCAAGGGGTGGTGGGTTCACCCGTTGAACATTGCCATCCCCATCTACGTCAACGCCGCCAAGTACGACATCCGGTCATCGAAGAACACGGTCGTGTTCGACCCGTCGAAGACGGGCGAGATTCGCGTGGAGAAGTCCGGCGCCAACGAAACGTTGGGCTACAAGTCGTTCACCGAGGTCGTCGCGCAACGCAAGAGCACGCAGGACTTCACCGCGATCCTCAACAACCACATCGTGCCCACCATTGAGAACGGGGACGGGCAGTTCATCAACCCGCTACGTCTCAAGTACGCCAAAGCGCAAATCGTCGCCGTGGGCACCAAAGCCAAGTACTACATCGGCGAAGGGCTCAACGTCGCCGTCACCGCCGACTGGAACATCTCGAGCAGCACCCCAGCCGGCGCCCAGTTGCGTACCTGGATGGCCAACTACGGGCTGACGTCCGCGCAACACACCCGGGGTCCGTTCAACACGCACGGCGTCCGCGAAATAGACGACCTGTACACCAACGCCGCCATCGGAACCATGTGGCGCATCGGCACCGGAAACGAACGCGGCTACACCAAAGACGGTTCAGACCACAACCCAATCGTGGTGAACCTCGACCCAAAAGGATCGGCGCCAAGCGCGCCAAACGAAGGGACTGACGACGTGGCTTCATGGCGACTTGCCCCCACCCTGATAACCCTGCGCGACGAGATCAACCGCAACTGGCCGCTGCGGGACAAGACCTCAGACGGGTCACTTGGTAACGCCTCCCATGCTGCGTCGAAGTCGGACCACAACCCCGACAGCCGCCGGGTCGTGTGCGCCATCGACATTGACGAAGACCTGACCGGCAGCAAAACGAAGTACCCGTCGTTCAACTCGGGCACTCCCGCTAAAGCCGCCCTGGTCGATGTGCTGCTGCGCCTCGCGAAGGACGGGAAGCTGCCGCAGCTCTACTACGTCATCTACGAACGCAAAATCTACTCACGCACCAACGGGTTCGCCGCGAAGGCGTACAACGGCCCCAACGCCCACGACCACCATGTGCACGTCTCCGTCTACCACGGTGCCTCCCTGGCCGACAGGAAGGCGCCGTGGGGCATCACGAAGGCGGTTGCGGTCACAACCCCCAAGCCTGCCCCGGTCAGCCACAGCGGCACGTCAACGATCAGCCTCAAGGCACTTCTGGCGGGCATCGCGAAACCGTCGCAGTCGTGGCCGGAAGTGAAAGCCGTGCAGGCTGCCCTGAACGCTTGGGCGCCGTCGCTGAAACTGGCCGTGGACGGCTACTGGGGTAAAGCCAGCAGCAACGCCTACGCCAAGTACCAGTCGGTCAAGTACGACGCCCCAGTGGGCCACAGAGACGCGGACGGCACCCCCGGCAAGGAGTCTCTGACCGCGCTCGGGTTCACAGTCAACCCGTGATTGACGCCGCCACAGTCGCCCTCATCGCTTTGTCGCTGGCACTCGTCGTTGGGTTCGTCATCATCTGGACCCGCAAACCCTAAGGTCGCTTCAGGTCACGCTTTACTGCTGCCCGGACCAGTTCGGCGGCAGCGACCCCGCGTGCGGCTGCCTTGTCCAGTACCTGCTGCCATTCCGTATCAGTGAAGCGAATCATGTGGGGCTTGTTGTCGGGGCGGGGCGCGTTAGGCACGGGCGTCCTTCCTCGCTGAACGGTTCGGCCATCCCAACCGCTCGCGCCGGTGGTTGTTAGCTGCCCGCACACGCTGCCCACGCTCGCGGGCAGTTTGATGCACGTTGCAGACGCCGTTGCCATTGTCGGGACGATGGCAGTAGAAGAACCCCTGAAAGATGTCATGGGGTGCCGGGATGCTGGCGTTGCAGCACCCCTCTAGTGGCTTGACTCCTCTAGCGGGCATTAGTTTCACCACTAGATAGAGCGGCACTTGCTGAGCGGATTAGCAACCAAGGATCGAGTGAGTGTTGGGATAACGCAATGCGCGCCCGCTGCACTTGTTCCCGCTCGGCTGTGAGAGCAGCGGCCAGACTCTTCACGTTGGCTGCGAGTGTGGCGTCGATCGGATAGCCCGGGACGGACCTCAACGTCTCCCAGCATTCGGCCAGCCCATCCTGTGTGACCCGGATACTTTCAATGAGTTGGGCGGCGGGGTCTAGTGGCTGGTCGGTCATTAGCAGGCCTCGATCGTGACCGTGACGCGCATGTCGCGGCGCTCTGCTGTCTCAGTGAGCTGCCGCGCTTTCATCTCGGCGTCTGCTAATGACCAAGCAGTGTTGATCCCCTTGACGCCGTTGTCCCACTCGAACCGCACTCGGTGTGTGGACTTCTGTCCTCGCTTTGCCATGTACCCATCCTCTCACACCGCCGTACACCCACGCAATACACCAACAGAAGAAAGGCAGCACCCATGAGCACCTACACCGACCAGTCCCCCGACACCTCCGTCAGCCCGAAGGTCGTCGTCTCAACCATCCTGGCGTTCATCGCGCCAGCCCTCATCGCCGCGCTGTCGTACATCGCAGACAACGGCGTGTCTGTCATCGGCATCGACAACCCCATCCTCGGAACCCTCGTCATCGGGCTCATCAGCTCGGCTGTCACGTTCCTCGGCGGCTACTTGAAGCGCGACCCCCTCCGCGAAGAAGGCGCCCGCTACGGCACCAGCCTCGCCGAACGGGAAGCCATCGAAGGCGACGTTTGAAGAGGGTTCATCACCCACAACAACGGTGATAGACCGGACGAACCGGTCTGAGAATGGCCCGTCCCGTACCCCGGGGCGGGCCATTTTTCGTTTTGCCCGCCAACCCAAACTACCCCGCAGGAGCAGGGCGCGTGACGCCCCAGCCGTGGGCGTGTGCTGTCGCCAGGCGCTTCCCGACGGTCGGTGTGGGACCGGTGGGCGCGTCGTTTGTGGCGGGCTCGGGAGGTTGCTGCGGTCTGTGACGGCGTTTTGGGAACGAGCTGACTGACCTTTGCGTGGCCCCAGCGGGTGCGAGCAGTGGCCGCGACACGGGGCGTGCGGGTCAGTGGTGAACCTTTTTCGCAGGGTGGCGACCTGTGCTGGAAGGTTCGAAGCGGGAGGCCAGTTCGCGGTGGGGATCAACACACGGCGGCTTGCGGTAAAGGCGGAAGTCTCGAAGAGCGGGAGCCTTTACCGTGATCCTATCCGACGTGTCAAATCTCCGCTAGAACCAGGAATTTCAGTGTAGGACCGAACGGCTCAGGGAGCCGACCGCCCGGAAACGTGGTGAACTGCTGTGCCCAATACGCACCGGTTAGCGGTAACCTGTGAGCACACGCGCAGGCGACACCAAAGGGAAGGAAGCGACGTGACCAAAACCCGGAACCAGACCGACGTGGCAACCGCCCCGAACCGCACGCAAACGGCTGCGCACAACGGATCCCCCAACCGAACGGAAGGAAGCAACCATGCGACCGCACACAACCAACGAGGCAGGGGGCGGAACGTGAACCGCGCACTGCTGAGCAAGAAAGAGAACGCCTGAGATGGCCGCAGGAAACGGTCTCATCCGGACGTTCGTCATCAAGCCGATCATCGTCGTCGCGTGCAGCCTCGCTGTGGTGTCGATGGTGACCGACCGAGACAAAGCCTCCGAGCTTGGGCAGACCGGCGCCGACGTTGGCGGCTGGTCCCTCGGGGCAACGTTCGACCTCATCCCCGTCTTCTTCGACGCGCTTTCCGATGGAGAGCCGACGAGCGAAGCCAAGGCGAAGAACTAAGAGAGGAGTGCCGTCATGGCATCCAAGACCAAGAAGAATCAGGACCCGATCGACGTGGTCTTGGATGCCGTGGGCGGGCTACTCAAACTGACCCCGAAGAACCCCCAAAAGTGGGAGCTGCACTGGTACACCTGGCCGCTCATCTCGTTCGGGTTCTTCGCCGTTCTCGCGTTCTCCGCAAGGTTCGACCGCATCCCCGCGTTCGTCTGCGCGGTCATCTTCCTGATCGTGCAGTACGCGGCTCGAGGTGGGTACTGGCGCCACAAGCGCATCGCCCTGCTGGCTGAAAACGGGCTGCCGAACCCTGGCTTGTGGAAGTTGATCAAGGACCGCAGCAAGGAGATCGGCAACATCAAGGGCTGCCGCGACTCGTTTGAGGTTGTGTGCCGCAGTGAGAAGTTGCAGGGCAAGGATGAGGAGAAGTCCGTGCCGAAGCTGCTGAACATGCGGACCACCGCCAACCTGGACGTGCGAGCGAAGGTCAACACCGCCCACGGCAACGGCATCACCATCTCCGACATTCAGCAGCACGCATCCCGGTTCCGCGAGGTGGCCGGCGCAACAGACTTCGCCATCCGCATGACCGGGCTGAGCGAGGCCGAACTGACGTGGTACTTCACCGACCCGATGGGACGCGTGCTTCCCCTCGCCGAACTGCCCGACGCGAACGAAGGCCACATCGCCTACGGCATCCGCCGCGACGGTTCAGCCGCATCCATTGAGATGGGTTTGTCGCTGCTCATCGGCGGGCTCACCCGGCACGGGAAGTCGAACGCAGTTTGGGCTTTGCTCGCCTACTGCAACAAGCACAAGATCCCCATCGACCTTTACGTGTCCGACCCTAAAGAGGGCATGGAGTTGAAGCAGCTCGGACTTTACGTCGGGCAGCAGATGAACAACCTGAAGGTGATCGAGTACGTCACCGACCCTGACGGGTTGCCGCACACCGCCGAAATGGTGGGCCGGGCCGAAACGGCTATGCGCGAAAGGATGCGCAACCAGACGGCGGGTAACTGGAAGATCAGCCCCGAGAACCCTTTGACCATAGTTTTGCTGGACGAGTTGTTGCCTTTGACGGAAATGATTAAGCAAGCCAATAAGGGGTCACTCGGAAAGATCATGTATGTCGGTTCGGGTGCAGGGTTCTGTGTTTGGGCTAACGCGCAAATCGGCCACGAGGCAGTGACTGGTGTTATGCGTAACTTCATCCCGCAGCGCATCTGCTTCCGCACAAAGACGGCGCAGACGACAGACACAATCTTGGGAACGTCTGCGGAAACTCGGGGCGCTAAGTGCTCAGAGATCACCGAGCGCGGTGTTGGTTATGCGGAAGACGAGTTCTCCAATCGGCTGGACAAGTTCCGTGGCGCTTTGGTCACTGATGAGGAGAAGGCCACCATTGCCCGGGGCGAAGTGCCCGAAGGCATGTTCGGGAAGGTCGCTGAGGTCAACCCGCAGCACGCCGTGTACCGGTTCTTCAACCGCGAACGCGAACTGCTGTACGTCGGCGAGACGAACGATGTGGCCCGACGTTTCAGCGAGCACGCAGAGTCGCAGCCGTGGTGGCACGAAGTGTTCATGCCTCTCACGAAGGTTGTGTGGTGGGACACCAGGGCCGAGGCGAAGCGGGAAGAGGAACGGGCGATCGTGTCCGAGCTTCCCCGCTACAACATCAAGGGCAACCAGAGGAACCCGATGCGCGTTGAGGTGCGGAAGCCGAAGCGCAATCAGCCTGAACTGATCGAACCGGAGCCGGACGAGGTCGCAGCCAACGAGGTTCCGGCTGCTGGCGAGTGGCCTCTGATCGACTCGCAGACTACCCCTGCCCCTGAGCCGCCCCGCAAGGTCCGCATCCCCCGCCCTCGCAGTGAGCGGGCACCGAAGCAGCCCCGCACCCACAACACCCGTCCGAAGGCGACCGCACCCGCTGGTCCCGACTACCTCCCGTGGGAGTCAAAGTAATGCCTAGCCATACCGTCACCCGCCGCCCGCACACGTACACCCGCAACGGCAAGACGTTCCACAGAAGCGGCAGCACCTATCAAACCCGGGCGGTTCTCGGCGCGAAAATCATCGGTGCCAGCATCGGGTTCGGGATCCTCAGCGCAGCCGGTTTGTCGGTCGGTGCGTCTGCCCTGATCGTGGGCGGCACATGGTTGGTCATCGCGAACCGGAAGCGCATCGTCAAGGTTGCGAAGCCGGTGTGGAGGGGGACTAAAAAGGCCAGCAAAGGAGTGTGGAAGGCGGGCAAAGCTGTCCGTGACTGGCACGAGATCGCGACCACCTACAACCGGCCCAGCCGGCCCCCGCTGAACCCTGTGAAGCCCGGACAGCCCATCCCAGTAACCACCGTTGAGTGGCACAGCACCAGGACCGGCAAGGCGTGCATCAACCACCGCCGCTTCGACATCAACTGCGGGTCGTGCCGCGTCGCCGACAACCGGTCACGCGCATGACCCGGCGCTGGGGCCGTGCTGACTGGGCGCTGTTCCTTGGGCTGACATTCGTCGCCGGGATCGCCGTTGCCACCGTCCGCTGCATCGTTAGCTGGTTCTGATGTGGACCACCGCGAAGGTTCTGTTCTTCGCCTTCCTCGCGTTCGTCGTCCTCACCGCAGGGTTAGCGTACCGGTCGGGCACTGACGTGCAGGTGAACTGCGGACCCACCACATCTACCCCGATCGGCGTCAAGGGCATCAACTACGCGCAACGGTGGGGCAAATTCATCAAGGGCATGACGGATGGGGACTTCACCTACAAAGACACCGTCAACATGGTGCGCGGCACGATGGACGTCATCACCTTATGGAACTCAGCGTTCAACAAGGAAGCGAATGGTGACCTTGAGCACAGCGCCGTCACCGGGTGGAAGAACCAGACCGCAGAGAACACTGCGGCGGCGCTAGCGTCCTGCTGCGTCCGCATCCCCCTGGATGATCCGCCTGAGTCTGGCGGTGGCGAGGAGAACGGTCCTGCACCGTTCGACCCGAAGCAGTTGTCGTTCCAGACCGGCGCCAAGCTGACCGGCAAGTACCTGGCCGCTGATGCTCTTGCGAAGGCAGGGTTCCCGAAGGCGGAAATCCCCACGTTTGTGGCGATCGCCAAGTTCGAATCGTCGTTCAACGCTGGCGCGATTGGGCCTCGGGTTGGCAGCGGCACAATGCGCGGCATGTGGCAGATGAACGACCAGTACTGGAAGAACCCGAACTGGCGCGACCCGTACGTGAACGCGAAGATGGCGAAGAAGGCACGCGACGAGTCAGTGGACCGCCGCTCAGACCCTTACTACCCATGGTCGACCCGTGAGAGT
>Ga0210040_10006782_pt1 | contig 14121 bp, 14 predicted proteins | sample CryGeyCG12114_NA_FD_185462 | JGI IMG/M metagenome (GOLD analysis project Ga0210040, IMG submission 185462) | Groundwater microbial communities from aquifer - Crystal Geyser CG19_WC_8/21/14_NA (SPAdes) (version 2) | ecosystem: Environmental > Aquatic > Deep subsurface > Groundwater | place: USA... | reverse complement strand
TACTTTTGATTGTCCAACAGAGCTTAGTGTCAAAAGAGTGCGTCGAAGTTCATCTATCTCGTTGGCCAGCGTTTCGTCCGTGGTCCGAAATGTATGTGGAGCCAGTCAGTTGACAGAGCGTATGATGGAAGTACAAGTACGACTGGATCGAGGGGTTGTGCAAAAATTTTGTAGATCTCGATCTCCATCCTATGTCCGGGAAGTGATGGGCTCTGGATCCAATCTTGTGGCCAAGGAACCAATGCCCGTTTCAAACGAGTCTGTAGGGGTGGCCAAGAGGAGCAAAGGTCGGCCTCGGAAGACCGACAGTCACTGTTCCGATTCCAGTGACAATAATAATGTTACTAGGGTTGTGACAACGGCGGGTCAGAAAAAATGCTATCGGATGGCTGGGTTTGGGAATTTCAATGGGGATGTTAGCAGTGACCAGATTGATTGCTCGGATTCAGTTATCCCGGTTAGGAAAAGTATTCGTATAGTGTGCAAAGAAAGTTTGGAGGAGGCTTCAAAATCAAATTAACTGAAGTGTTGGTAATAATTAGTGGTTTTGCCTTCAATCAAGTCATATTTATTGTTTACAAGATAAGTATTTATTAATTTATAGTTTTTTCACCAATTTAACGTTGTATATGTGTAACCGTGTGTGTAATTCTAACTCTTGTAGTTATCTTTATTATGTGTAGTTAGTTAGTTAGTTGTTATTTTGATTGTACTAAAGCGTTCATTAGCAATTAAATGTAAATCGAAATTCATTTTCAATGCATAATAATAAATAAAATATCTTCCTTTGTTTTGTGCAAAAAAAAGGCGAAAATATTTGTGTCATTGAATTGCACTCTATGCTTGGCAAGTCTAGAATGATCTTTTGAATTGAGTGACCGGCGTGAGAATAAGCAATTCAATTTTGCAGCATTAACTAAAGGAGTGGGCACATCTTTTCGTTTTAATTTATCATTGTCAAGTCGTTTAACTTAATTACAATTAAATAGTTCATCCAGACATACTTTTGACACAACATGTCCGCCATTTCCGTATTAAATCCAAAAGCCGAGTTTGCCCGTGCAGCTCAAGCGTTGGCAATCAATGTGTCCGCAGCTAAAGGCATTTCCGAAGTCATGAAGTCCAATTTGGGTCCTAAAGGGACCATGAAAATGTAATAAATGAGTAACTCAAAGAATCTCCATGAAATTTAAATGCTAAATATCAATTAATTTCCTAAATATAGGTTGGTTTCGGGGGCTGGGGATATAAAAATCACCAAGGATGGGAATGTTCTTCTCCATGAAATGGTTTGTGCTAAGATCAACTAATTAACGAACCGACTACCAGATTCTAATGTAAGTTACTTAATTGTTTTCATATTTTTGTTTTTAGCAAATTCAACATCCATCTGCCTCGTTGATTGCGAAAGCTTCGACAGCCCATGATGACATTGTGGGGGATGGAACTACATCCATTGTACTCTTGATCGGGGAAATCATGAAACAAGCAGAGGCTCTGATTAGTGAAGGAGTTCATCCCCGTGTGGTCACCGAAGGGTTGGACATTGCCAAGAAGGAAGCCATCAAAGTCTTGGACTCGATGAAAGTGCCTGTGAATGTCACCAATCGGGATATGCTTTTGGATGTGGCTCGGACCGCTCTCAAGACCAAAGTGGAGCACAAGTTGGCCAATAAGCTTGCTGAGGTTTGTACTGAAGCGGTGCTGACCATCTATGAAAAAGATGTGCCTCTGGACTTGCACATGGTAGAATTGATGGAGATGCAACACCGGAACGAACTGGAGACCTGTCTGGTCAAAGGGTTGGTCATGGACCATGGGGGTCGACATCCCGATATGCCCAAGTCTTTGGACAACTGCTACATCTTGACATGCAATGTTTCTTTGGAGTATGAGAAAACGGAGGTGAACTCTGGATTCTTCTACAAGACGGCCGAAGAGCGTGAGAAACTTTTAGCGTCAGAAAGGGACTTTATTGACGAGCGAGTACGGAAAATCATCGCTCTTAAGAAGAAGGTATGTCCAGCCGGGAGCAATAAGTCTTTTGTCGTCGTCAATCAGAAGGGAATCGATCCAATCAGTTTGGACATGTTGGCCAAAGAGGGGATCATTGGGCTCCGGAGGGCCAAACGACGCAATATGGAGCGTCTCACTTTGGCTTGTGGAGGAATGGCTATGAATGCTCTGGAGGATATGACTGAAGAGCATTTGGGATTTGCTGGCAGAGTTTACGAACATGTTTTGGTAAATAGAGATTCAATAGGGCAATTTTAGCTAGAAAATGACAACAAGTCAACAAGTGACATAAATGTGTGTTTACTTTTAGGGTGAAAACAAGTTTACATTTGTGGAGGAATGCAAGAATCCAAAGAGTGTGACCATTCTTATGAAAGCGCCCACTAAACATTCTTTAGTCCAAATGAAGGTAAATATTTTCATGAAAAGCCGGTCTTATATATGATTGATTGATAATTATGAAACCATCTTGATTCCCCCAAATCGGTTTTTTGTGTAGGACGCCATTAGGGATGGTTTGCGATCACTTTTGAATGCAATTCAAGATGAATGCGTGATCCCTGGCGCTGGGGCATTTGAGCTTGCTGTGCATTGCAAATTGGAACAACTCAAGGTGTGTTTTCGAAAAATCACTGAAAATGTATTTTTGTGAATACCGATCTAAATGGGTGAGATTACCGGTTAAATGTTAACTATGCTATTTTTTTTATACGATGTAGATGCCAGCGACGGCAGGACGCGCAGTTTTGGGAGTGTCAGTTTTCTCCAAGGCGATTTTAGTGATTCCGAAGACTTTGGTAACAAATGCGGGTCACGATGCCCAGGAAATGATCCTGAAGGGGAAGCAAGTGATTTCCACCCAAGGGGACGCTCCTGTAGGGTTCGATCTGGATATTGGGGACACCTTGTCACCGGCTGCCCAAGGCATTTGGGATCTATATACCGCCAAGGCTCAGATTGTCGATGCTAGGTATGTGTGTGTGTAATGGACCCCTTAACCTCCCCCCCCCTCCGCCTTTATGTTACATGCTAATTGCTGGAATTTTTATTTTACAGTGTGGTGGTTGCAACAAACCTTCTGCTTACCGATGAAATCATGAGAGCTGGTCTATCTTCATTGAAGTCTTAAAGCTGCTCATAATGAATCCACATCTCACTTACTTAATTAACTTTCTAATTATTTAACCTATTGGAAACTTGTGTATGCTAGAGATTTGATAAACTATTTACTTACTAATTACCTAAACCAAGAACTTATTGTACCGGTTCAATAACTTTTTTCGCTAACTAAACTATGTGCTATACTTTTTCTATGTTGCCTACACCTGTGCGAATGTTGCCTTACAAAGGAGAATAAATAATTTGAATTGACCGACTTGTGTACAAAAAAATATTGATTTTATTAGTATGTACCAAAAAAAAATGAGAAAAAGTGTAAATAATAAGTTAAACTTAGGCGTCTTGCTGTAAGAAAGGGTTGGGGATTTGTTCCATCCCATCCGAAGGACAAATGAGGACGACGGCTGTTCCTCGACACACGACTAGACCTAAGGATCGTCGGTCGTCGGTGAGTCTCATGGGGTCATCAGGATCTGCAAACGGATGTCAACAAAACATGAATATTGACCCCTCAAAAACAGGGTTTGTGATGAATAGGTAGAGTGAACCAAACTACCTCTTAGGAATTCGATAGTATCGTCAATAACGAGATTGAGGAGCGGGTCGAATCCTTTAAGAATGCCTTGGGCTTCCCGTCCCCCCGAAAATTTGACCCGAATACTTTTTTCCAAATATCGACTCAAGTCAACAATAGATTCCTTGCGGCTTTTCTGCCGCTGCTGTGAATCCCCTCGGTTCGAATCGGACGGTTTGTCCGCCATTGTGGCACTTGGTGCTCCTGACATTTTGAAATTAACAGTTTCGACGCCGGCGACAAATTGTCATGAGCGATGGAGAAAAATTTCGAATAATATTAAAGTTTGCAGATATGGCGGGGGGGATTTCATCTATGGCTTGGATTTTATCTGTGTAAGTTGTCCGGAAATAATGCGGGAATTTCATATTCGATCGTGTTCGAGATGATTTTCAATTTGCACAGCAACAAGAGATTCTGCAATAAACAAAGAGGGGCTCATCGATTTAATAGTTTTCGTGGCCCATTATTGTGCGTTACTGATTTTGATTGGATTTTTTAAGTGTGCGAAAATGCCTCAATTTGCTGAGAATAGTAATCCTATGGTGGTCCAAAGTAAGATCCGCCAAAATACTGCCGAGTTGCAGTCATTTTTGCAAGATATGGGCAACTGGAGTACGGAAATGAAGGCCAAAGAGATTGCCAATTCTGATGTCGAGTTGAAGGTACTTAATTATAGGTTAACCAGCAAGCCAATTAGAATGATTCATAGAAATAGATATACTATATACAATGATTTTAATTAAATGATGTTTTGTGGTATAGCCAACATCCACGATCCCTTTACGAAATGATCCCATCAACAATAAAAAGTGTCAGAAAGATGAAGAGAACCGAAAAAATAAGGCAACAGCGACATCAGAGCCAAAGAAAATCTGTGACTATGAAAAGTGGGATAAATTCGATGTGGTAAGCGATTGAATATTAACTGTTGTGTATATATTCAACTGTAATTAGTTAACAATCGAACTTTGTTTAGGAAAAAGCTTGCGAAGAAGTAGAATCCACCATGAAACCGATATCAGTATCAGAAGAAGAAAAAATCCTCGCTCGGGCTTTAGAAATCAGGAATAAGGATTTCGGGAATCAAAAAAAGGAGGAGGTTTGTCGTTTCCCCCCAAAAGCCCATCTTTTGCACTTGTTGTTTTACAAAATCAAATGTGTCAAATCCTTTCATTTCAGGGAAACAAATATTTAGCCCAAAAGAAGTATGACGACGCAATTAGATGTTACACAGAAGGAATCGAAAAAGATGCCACCAACTCCATTCTATTCGCAAATCGTGCCCAGGCTTACCTTCATCTAAAACAGTGAGTTTCCCATTCTGTGGAAATCTTTGTGCAAATTTTAATAAATTTTTTCATTCTCAGATATAAAAACACTGTTGACGATGCGTCGGTGGCTTTAAAACTGAACCCGAGCTATGTGAAAGCCATATTTCGTCGGGGCAAAGCATATTACGCTCTGGGAGAGCTGGAAAACGCAAAGGTATATCCTTTTCCGCAATTTTAGTGACATTTTGAAATCCCATTGTAATCCCCTATTAATTTCTTCGTAGAGGGACTTGGTCAATGTGTTAAAACACGATAAAAACAATGCGGAGGCTCGTACCATTCTGGGTGAACTAAATAAACGGACAATGTTCAGTTCTTCGGGTGGCAGGGCGAACAAATTATTGTCACATGTGAAAACTGTGTATACTAGTGCGCTCCCTGAACCGCAAGCGGATGAGGTGCCGAAATTTCCTATTAAGATTCGAGCGATTAACAAACCTTTCAATAAACGATCAAAGGTAAGTTGATTTTCACTTTGCTAACTAACTAACTAATTAATTAAGCTTGACTAAATGCTATGCTTGTCTTGTTATAGAGACCACTGATGCCAATCCACATTCGAATCACCGAGGATGGGAAAAAACGGAAGACAGTGGACAGTCCCAGTTGTTCCGGTGATTCCAAACCTTTCCCCCAATCTCCTTCTTTGCCCAATTTATTTTCAAAACTGGAAGTTCAGCCGTCTGAAGAAAGGAAAACGGAAATCCGGAGATGTGTCACAAATGAATGTGATGGTGTGCCCCCGAAACCAGTCACCTCTGTCCAGTTTTTCAAACATTGGAAACTTTTGATGCGGGCTGATGACCACCAAACTTGTGCATTGTATCTCAAGGTGTGTATTAAATAAGCGCTATTGTTTGACGTTGGTTAGTTAGTATGAGGACGGGCTGAAGAAACGGACACAATTTTGATATTTTCCCGTGATTTCGTTTTTTGCGTGAAAAAAATTGCAAGAGAGCCTGGAAATGGAATAAGCTTGCAGTTTTAATGACATTCATATTTGAGCCAAGAATTTTCCTGCTTTAGAATCTGATTCAAGAATTTTTGCTGCGTTAGAATCTGAGTGAAGAATTTTTTGTTGCGTTAGAATCCGAGTTAAGAATTTTTTGCTGCTTTAGAATCCAAAAAGACTAGAATTTTTGCAAACACTAACTAAGGGTCTTTTTTTAGATTTTACCGCGTTTTTTCATACAGTAATTTTCAAAATCGATTCTTTTACCTTATCAAGTCTTATTTAATTCTAAACTCGCATGTGTTTATATTATATTTTGCAGCAACTATCGGAATCGGACTACGCCATGTTTGACGACTCCATGGACAGTAATACACTATCCCAAATTATCGACCTTCTAGTCTGGGACTTTGCACCCAAAGGTTGGGATTTCGTCTCCCATCTCCAAGGGCTAAGTACAGTTCGAAGATTCGAAACCCTTATTCTATTCCTGAACGAACGGGATCGCGCCAATATTCGAAAGTTGATCCATGAATGTCCCGTCGACTCCAGGGATCGACTTGCTCGCACATATTCTTGTTTATAGTTAGTTAAATTGACTTTTCCCCAGTATCTCATCTTTTTGTATTATCATAAGTTATAGTACAATGTTTTGTTCTCAAGTCCATTTGTTTGGAAAACGCCAGAAAATGATTAAACAACTCAGGTGTTAAAATCTCAGCGGTTTACTTTATTCCTATTTTCAATATCTCTGACATTGACTCCCCATTTGTTGACTAAACTTGCTCGAGCCGAATCACATAAGGTTAACAATTCATTTCTATTGCATTGGCCTAAGGCTGCTTGTCTTACATTATTGCGAAATTCTGAAAATTGTGTACAAATTGAATCTACCTGTGTTTTGGAAATGGAGCTATTTTGGTAATTGTCTAAAGATAACCCTAAAACATTGAATATAGTTGAAATGAAGGATTTCATGCTTAGAACTAATGAAAAGTCGGTTTTTTGCCCAAGTTTACTAAAACCAGGATTGGCTGATGATACAAATTTAATTAGTATGTCAATGGCTTGGGCTGTGTCGAAATCATTATTCAAAGCGGCGTCTACACATTGTTTCGTGTGGTTGAAAACGTGCCAATCAATTTTTGGTGAGTCGAAGGATTTGTGTCCATTTAGAACGGAAGTACAATCCTCGTGAAAAAACTTGAATTTTGAAAATAGTTGCCTAGCATGTTCAATAGCTTTGTCGCTAAATTCCAACGGACTTTTGTAATGGGATTGCAAAGTGAACATTCTAAGAATCTGGGGGCCATTGGCATAGGAATTCAAAAAGTCTTCAATGCTTAGATAGTTCCCTCGACTCTTGCTCATCTTGAATGCATCCCCTGAGAAATGCAAGTGTCCAAAGTGGATCCAATGTTTCACCCATTCGGAGGAATCTAAATATGCACAGCATTGAGCCTCTTCGTTTTCATGATGGGGGAAGATCAGATCCCAGCCTCCGGAATGGATGTCCAGATTGGAGCCAAACATTTTGGTTGACATGGCCGAGCATTCAATATGCCATCCGGGTCTTCCGTCGCCCCAAGGAGATGACCAAACTGGCTCAAATTCTTCGACTTTGTCTCGTCCTTTCCACAAAACGAAGTCTCGAATATCTTTCTTCAGACTGTCCGATTCAACTATCAAGAAATGAAATATTTTGAAAAACTGGATAGAGATTTACAGGGCTCAAAATTGGCAACAATTTACCTTCGTCTGTAGACTTGACATTTCGCAATTTTCCGTAGCTCCTGGTTTTTGAAAACTTTTCCACATCAAAATAGACACTATTATTGACAACATAGGCTAAATTATTGGACACAAGGGATCCAATGAATGCAATCATCGTGTCCATGTGATCACTGACTCTGAGTACTATGTCCGGTCTTTGGACACCCAAAGCATCTATTTGTGAGAAAAATTGGCTTTCATACTTCTTAGCTATCGTATCCCATTTGGTTTTGCTGTCGGTAGCCACTTTGATGATCTTGTCATCAATATCGGTCATCCCCAGAGCCAATAGAATGGTCCATTCGGGATGGTAATGACTCAGAATCCGGCGGATCGTGTCCTGCCGAATAAATGTGGTTCCATGACCTAAATGACTGGGGGCATACACTGTTGGACCACAAGAATACCATGTCAGCACGGGGGGATGAACCGGCTCCAGGATTTTCGGTTTCGTCCTGTTAGTGGATACAATTTTCGTGTCCAATGTCAACTTTCGAACGAATATCGTTTGGCAGGATTGACGAAGTCGAATCATTTTTGCCGCACGCAATACCGCAGTTTGATTTGATTCACAAAATTTTGTACTGCTTTTTTGAAGAATATTCAATATAAAATGTTTTATTAATTTTGATTCGCGCTATTTCTTCCATTGGTCAAAAAATCGTGCATGGTTTTGTTTAGACGCCGATCACTGGTGGCTTTTAAAAATTCAAGCCGGGAATTCCTACCGCCGTATTATTAGGTTTTTGTACTTTGCTTTGTTTCCGAAGTTTCGAAAACGGTAGATTTGCATTTTAATTCAGCCGATTCGACTAAACTACAGCTAAAACCTAAGGTATTTAAATTGAATTATTTTTGTATATTTTCAATTTTCCAGTAATTTACGTATTCTTAAATGTCGTAGGCACTGGACAACAAGTATGCAGTTTGGACAATAAAACAAAATGCAAATCTTGATCAAACCTCCCATTTCTTCCGAGCACACAAACGGGGAAACTAAATTACCGGAATTGTCAATTATCGAACTCCAGGGCGACATTGGATCCAAAGTTCAAGGCTCAGTTGCCGAACCAAACGCTAACAACAAAACGATATTGCTGTCTAATCAATTCGTCGGCAATTTGTTTTACACTGCCAAATCCCAAGATCCAATCCTCATCATTGGTCACCACATCCTTGTCGGGAAGATCGAAAAACTGGAGAAACCTTTTGCGCTGCTCGAGAAGAAAGTTTTGAACGATAAAACCGAGTATTTAGTCAGAGGGATCATTTCCAAGAAATTGGTTTTCTCTGACCGGCCCAAACCTATCATAAAGGTAACTAACTACAATCCTCCTTATTTAATTTCAATTAAAGTAAACGCAATCATTTTTCTCCTCATTACAGACTGTTAGTCAATAAGACTTTTAGAATGCGTCGAAGCCAAGCTCCTAGTCAGTTAGCGAAACGTTTGAAAACCGGAGCATCCTCACATTGCCCACCCCTGGTCACTTCAAATAAGGTGAATCGGAGAGCTTCAAATGCAAATCCTGAAGAATCGGCTACTGAAGAGTCCTCCAGTTCGTCTCAACATGAGCAATCTATTCAAGCTATTCTTAGCCGTCCCTTTAAAGTCCCGATCACAGGATATAAAAGCAATGCATTCGGCCGATCTTTGGGCATTCGACGGGCTATGGGCAAAAGGGCTTTGCACGACCCTGACCAAGAAAATGCTCTGGTTTTGTATTGGCCCGAACCCATGAAAGCGGATGTCAAGATTGACAAGGTAAACTGTTGTCCCCAACTCATTAGTAATGTAAATCAGCACGAAAAATGAAAAATCGCATTCGTTTTTCTTACAGAAAGATGTAAAAGTCCATGTAGTGGTGGATCCAATATTGACCAAAGTGCTGCGACCTCATCAAAGGGAAGGTGTAAAATTTTTATGGGAGTGTGTTTGTGGAATCCGAATCCCCGGGAGTTTTGGGGCCATTATGGCCGATGAAATGGGGTAAACTTAGTTAGTTAAAGCAACTTCCGTTTTGTAAGATTGCGCTAAAAACTTTACTAACTATTCATCGTCGTTCGTCTTAGGTTGGGTAAAACTTTACAAATCGTCGCATTGACATGGACATTGCTCCGTCAGTCGCCCAGTGGATCCCCCGAAATTGCCAATGTGGTGATCGTGGCTCCCTCCTCTTTAGTAAAAAATTGGGCCAAAGAGTTTGTCAAATGGTTGGACAATCGGGTGACCACTTTGGCTATTGAAGGGGGTCCCAAGGAAGAGATGGACCAAAAGCTGCTGGAATTTGTGATGGCTCCGGTCATTCGCGGGGGTCGGCGTGTGCCCGTCCCTGTGCTCATTTTGTCATATGAAACTTTTCGACTTCATGCTCATGTGTTGACTCGGGGCGAGATTGGCATGTTGGTTTGTGACGAAGGTCATAGGCTGAAAAATCGCGAGAATTTGACCTATGCTGCTTTGGGTAAGTAGTATATGAAATTCCTGTGCAAATAATCTTATATAATGCGAATAATTCTTTTTTTTCGTTGTAGTTCAATTGAAATGCAAAAAACGAATAATTTTGAGTGGGACGCCCATTCAAAATGATCTACTCGAATACTTTTCTTTAGTGGGTTTTGTAAATGAAGGCATTTTGGGAACCGCTCAGGTAAAAATGACCGCAATAGATTGAATATGTTTTCCAGTCAGCTCTATCTAACTATGTCTAGTTTTTTGTAGGAATTCCGAAAAAACTTTGAACTGCCAATTCTTCGAAGTCGGGATTCCAATGCTACAGATGAGATGCATGCCAAAGGCCAAGAAAAATTGAGAGAGTTGACGGCTGCCGTCGAGCGTTGTATGATTCGTCGTACAGCCGTTCTATTGACGCGCTATTTGCCTCAGAAAGTGGAAATGGTTGTTTGCATTAAAATGACGGACAAACAAATGGCCACGTATAAGCAGAAAGTCCACGATTTTGAACGTAAGGATATAAAGATTCAATCTAACCCGAATTAGTTCGTATAAATCTCACTTTTTTCCGATTGATTTTAGATGGAAAATGTGATTCTGGCAAAAGTAAATCCGCGCTAGCAGTTATAACGGAATTGAAGAAATTGTGTAACCATCCGGCCTTGATTGAAGACACAGAATCGACAAAGAAATCGACATCCGGATTCGGGAAACCCGGGCAGGTGAAACTCAAAATTGAAGAGTCTGGGAAATTCCGGGCTTTGGATTTATTGCTGGCAATCATCCGCTCTAGTTCGACGGACAAAGTTGTCCTCATCTCCAATTTCACGCAGACGATGGATTTGTTTGAAGATTTGTGCCGGACACGAGGCTATGGGTTTGTCCGGCTGGACGGCACAATGGCTATTCGCAAACGGATGAAAGTTGTGGATGCTTTTAATGATCCAACTAATACGAATGATTTCATTTTCATGTTGAGTAGCAAAGCGGGTGGTTGTGGACTTAATTTGAGTGAGTTTTTTGGCAGTTTTTTTGTTTTTGGGGGAATGTTGAATATCGGATTTTTTACGGTTTATAGAATTGCGCAGTTTTTGATGCTAGAGGGTCGGAATTTTAGTTAGTCACTTTTTCCGGAGGTTTTTTGTGCTCTGTAATTATTTAACTTATGCATTTTTCAATGTTTTTGAATCTGAACATAACTTGCAATTTTTATGCGCTCTGAAATATTAAACTATACGTTTTTTTCAAGGCCTTTGCTTTTAGGATCTAAATTATGCATTTTTAGTGCTTTTACTTTAGAATGTAAGCTATGCATTTTTTAGTGGGTTAGTTTTAGGATCTAAACTAAACTGGTTTTTTCGGTGCCTTAGAATGTAAGCTATGCATTTTTTCCATGCGTTTGCTTTAGAATCTAAATCTAAACTATGCTTTTTTCAGTACTTTGGAATCTAAAATATGCATTTTTAAATATTGTTGCATCTAAAAACGGACCATTTTTTTAGTGCTTTGGGATCTAAACTATGCATTTTTCTTTTCAATGCTTGTGCTTTAGAATCTGAACTGTGCTTTTTTTGGTGCTTTAGAATTTAAACTATGCGATTTTTTAGTGCTTTAAAAACTCGAAACTATGCATTTTCTCAATTCTTTGCTCTTGGGTCTAAACCATGCATTTTCTCGGTGCTATCTATAAACTATACATTTTTCAGGTGAATCCAAAAATAGGGCTTTCTGCTATTTTATTCTCGACTGTTTTGATCAATCTCAAAAATAACCCTATGAACTATTAGCTTTATATTGAATTTCCCTCTCAGTTGGCGCAAATAGACTGATACTCTTCGATTTGGATTGGAATCCTGCAAATGATGCTCAAGCTATGGCTCGTGTATGGAGAGATGGCCAAAAGAAACAGTACGTACTGACGGACTAATGTCAAAGTTTTTATTGTGAAAAATTCGACTTCTTTTCATTTTGTGCTTGAAATTTTTCATAGATGTTTCGTATATCGATTCGTTTGTACGGGGACATTGGAAGAGCGCGTTTTGCAAAGACAATCGCATAAAAAGTCGTTGAGTTCCTCCATTGTGGATCAAGATGAAGATCAAATTGTGAAAAAATTTGATTTTCTTATGCTCAAACGGCTATTCAAACTAGAGGAGCAAACTTTATCTGATACACATGATAATCTCAAGGTAAAATAATTTTATAAAAATAAATTACCTGAAAAACAGTAAAAAATTCCCGGAAAAACAGTAAAAAATTCTCTGAAAAACAGTGAAATATTCCCTGAAAAACAGTAAAAAATTCCCTAAAAAACAGTGAAAAATTCCCTGAAACTCAGTAAAATATTCCCCGAAAAAACAGTAACAAAATTTCAGTATAATCGACCGAAATGCGATTTTTGGCACAATTTTGGTTATTTTGAGCAATTTTCACCTGTAAATGTATCTTATTTATGAGTGAAAAAACAGGATTTCATAAATTTTGCTTTGAAATTTAAAAACTAATCTCCCATCTCTATAGTGTACGCGATGTGTGAACGGAATTCAAATGAAAAATCCACCGGAAGGAAGCGACTGTACTTCCGATTTGGGAGATTGGAATCACACCAAGGATCGGAAATGGATCCCAGATTTGGCATTGAAACAAGTCTATTCGTCTGGCCTCATTTCCTTCGTTTTTCATCATATTTCTCATGAGCCCATTGTGACTCCTTGAAGTTTTTTTTTACGGTTTTTTTTAAATTTTGTATTTAAAACTGTATTTATTTTATGGCCTTATAGTCATTAATTGACTTGTGCTATTGATTTTACGATTGTGTACATTGTTACTAGTTATACGTGCCTTTGTGATCGATTTTTAATTTATGTTTGGCTCATTAAATAAAGTAATTGATGATAATGCTATTAATTATTGCAGCATTTTTTAGCAATTGATCGTTTAAATTACTTAGATTGCCATTTTGCGCTTAAAAATCGAAGAAATCTGCAGAGTTTTTAGAAATTGTATGCAACAGTGACTGTATTTGGTCGCAATTTTTTTTAAATTTTACGAAATATCGAAAGATTTTTCTTCATAGCATCTTTTTTTGCAATGGGGAATCAACATTGCACTTTTTTTGCAATTATACTATGCTATTCAGAAATCCATTGTTGTCTCCAACTTGCGTGCATATTTAAGTAGTTAATTGAGTTTTTAATGGGACATTAAACGATATATATGAGTATATAAGTTTTAGTTGGGTTGTTTCGGCCAAAGGGAAATTTAAAGTTTTGCAATTTTGGCAATAATGTCTTCACTATATATATTTATTATTGGGATCGTTGTTTTCCACTTGCTGCTGTGTAACACTTACACTATGGCGGCTCCCAGACCTCATCAGTTGGAAAAAAAGGAGTTTTTTGAAGGTATTTTGTTTTCCGAATTTCGAAAAATTTAGTTAATTTTTTAATGATTTTGAATTTTTGTCAGACTCGACTTCAAATGAAAGGAATTGGGATGTAGAAGAGTTGAAAGAAAAAGCTCGGGAAAAAATGTTGGAAGATGCGAATGCTTTTCGGGAGCGGGCTACGAATTTTGCATCATTTTTTCATCTCTGGCTTTAATTATTATGGAGTTTTCTAATTAATTACATTACTAATTATAAGCTTTGGATTTTTTAATTTTAAAAAATCTCTCACAACCAAACTGTGTCATATTTTAAACTGTCCAGTCCATGCATTTAATAGTTAAAATGAATAGATGTAAATACAAAAAAAAAACGGGAGGAAATAAAAGATTTTTGAAAATTTTGGGGCGAATTGAGTGATTTTCACTAATTTAACGTTTTTAAGTTTAATTTGCTTGAAAAACATGTAATATGGCGAGATTGACGGCCCACAATGCTAAAAATGGCCGACTG
>Ga0210040_10006781_pt1 | contig 14121 bp, 13 predicted proteins | sample CryGeyCG12114_NA_FD_185462 | JGI IMG/M metagenome (GOLD analysis project Ga0210040, IMG submission 185462) | Groundwater microbial communities from aquifer - Crystal Geyser CG19_WC_8/21/14_NA (SPAdes) (version 2) | ecosystem: Environmental > Aquatic > Deep subsurface > Groundwater | place: USA... | reverse complement strand
TGCTCGACCGCCCCGGCACCATCTGGATGGGCCAGAACACCACCCACCTCGAGCCGCCCGCGGAGGTCGTGGAGGCGATGCTCGCGAGCATCCGCGCGCGCGAGTTCCAGCTGTACGCGCCGGCGCTGGGGTTCGCCCGGCTGCGTGAGCTCATCGTCGCGGACCTGGGTCTGAGCGGCGCCGACGCGTGGGTCACCGACGGTGCCGTGGCCGGCCTGCACCACATCTGCACCGGCCTGGCCTCCTCCATCAGCCGGGTCGTGACCACCGACCCCGGGTGGCCGTGGCCGGGCCGCTTCGCGTCCATGCACGGCATCCCGGTGACGACCCTGCCGATCTTCTCCCCCGAGCAGGGTTTCAAGGTCGTCGCCGCCCAGCTCGAGGAGGTCGTCGAGCCGGGGTCGCTGATCTACCTCATCGATCCGCTGAACCCGCTCGGCAGCCGGTACGAGCGGTCCGAGCTCGAGGCGATCACCGACATCGCCCGCGCCACCGGCTCGCTCGTCGTCCACGACTGCACCTACCGGCACTTCGCGACGGGCCACTCGCTCGCCGCCGAGCTCTACCCCGAGGGCACCTTCACCACGTACAGCTTCTCGAAGTGGCTCGGGCTGGCCGGTCTGCGCCTGGGAGCCGTCGTCGCGGCACCGGAGCTGCTGGCCCGGCTCACCGCGATCCCGTCGAACCCGCTGGGGGCGGGCATCACCGCCCAGCGCGCGGCGATCGCCGGCCTGGAGGTCAAGGACTCCTGGCTGGACCTCCTGCGGTCGACCAACGACCGGAACCAGGACGTGGTGCGCCAGGCGACCCTGGACACCGGCCTCGGCGACGTCCTGGTGTGGCCCTCGCACGGGAACTTCATGGCCGTCGACGTCAGCGGCTCCGGCTGGGACGCGGACGCGCTGTGCGCGGCAGCCCTCGAGCACGACGTCTTCATCCGTCCGGGGACCTACCAGTCCCCGGAGTTCGGCACGCGGTTCGTCAAGGTCAGCACCTCGGTCCCGACCGGGTGGGCCGACGAGTTCGCGAAGGTCTGGACGACCCTGGCCGAGGAGGGGCCTCGATGACTGGCTTCCGCGCCCTCGACCTCGACGAGTACCGGTCGGCGACCGGCCTCGAGCTGGGCGCCGGCGTCGCCCGCGGCGACCTGTCCCCCGTCCAGCTGGCCGAGTGCGCGCTCCACCTGGCGGCCGCCGGTGAACCCCGGCTGAACGCCTACGCCGCCCTGCTGCCCGGACGCGCGCTCGCGCAGGCCGCCGAACGCGAGGCGGAGGCGGCCGCCGGCCGCCTCCGCGGACCTCTGCACGGTGTCCCGATCGCCGTCAAGGACAACATGCACCTGGAGGGGGAACCCACGGGCAAGGGGTCGCGGACCAGCCCCACGACCCCGGCCACGACGTCGGCCCCGATGGTCCAGCGGCTGCGGACGCCGGCACCGTCGTCATCGGCAAGACGACGACCCCCGAGTTCGGGTGGAAGGGCACCGGGATCTCGCCCCGCACCGGGATCACCCGCAACCCGTGGAACCCCGGCCGGAACTCCGGCGGCTCGAGCGCCGGGTCCGGTTCGACCGTCGGCGACGGTGCGGTGCCGATCGCCACCGGGACCGACGCCGGCGGTTCCGTCCGGATCCCCGCGTCCTTCTGCGGGGTCGTGGGCCTGAAGCCGACCCTGGGGGCCGTGCCCGTCTGGCCGGGAACTGTGAACGAGACGCTGTCGCACGCCGGCCCGATGACCCGCTCGGTCGCCGACGCCGCTGCGGTGCTGCGCATCACGCGTGGTCCGGACGCCCGGGACCCGCAGTCCTACTTCTCCTCCCCACCGCCCCGCGACACCCACCGGCTGCGGGTGGGGGTCGTCCGCACGCCGTTCGGCATCGCACCGGACGCCACCACCCGACCGGTCGTCGAGGACGCGCTGGACGCCGTCGTGGCCGCCGGACTGGCCGAGCACTCCGAGGTCGACCTGCCCGCGGAGCTGCCGCGCACCGTGTTCGAGGCACTGTGGGTGACCGGCCGGGGGCTGGGCTTCCTCGACCTGGCCCGGGAGCACGCGGACGTCATGGACCCGGGCCTCGTGCGGTTGGGTCCCCTGGCCCTGGAGTACTCCCTCGCTCGCTACTACCAGGCGATCGACGCCCGGCGCGCCTTCAACGCCGCGATGGCCGGGGTGCTGGACCGGTTCGACCTCCTCATCATGCCGACCCTGCCCGTGACGGCGTTCGCCGCCGACGCCGAGGTCCCGCCGGGCGGTGAGCTCGAGGCCCCACTGCCCTGGATCACCTGGACGCCGTACACCTACCCGTTCAACATCTCCGGTCAGCCGGCGTTGACGATCCCGTGCGGGAACGACGCCGCGGGCATGCCGGTGGGCTTGCAGGTCGTCGGCCCCTGGGCGCACGACGAGCGGGTGCTGGAGTTCGGTGCGCGCTGCGAGCCGGTGCTCCGCGACCGGGTGACGCGGTCGTGGGCCACCCGCCCGTGAACCGCTGACGCCCCGGACCCTCTCCCGCACGACGACGGCCGGGCCCACGCGGTGGGCCCGGCCGTCGGGGCTCGTCCTGGTCAGGAGGACAGGTCGATCCACCTGGCCCGCGTCTGCAGGTACGGGCCCACGGCGCCCTCGCCGAGCTGCTCGCCGTACCCGTCGGCCTCGCGAGCACCGACGTCGACGTCGACGTCGAACGTCCCGCGGGTGTCGACGCCGCCCACCACGCGCATCCGGTTCACCGTCGCGCCCCTCGTCCCGCTGCGGTCCCCACCAGGTCCCCGTCCACCAGGACGGGACGGTCGTCCAGGACGAGCGTCGCGTGCTGCAGGACGCAGTCCAGGTGCGCAGGAGCCGCGACCGTCCCGCCGTAGGCGATCGAGTTCCCCAGCGCGATGTGCGCCGAACCCAGCGTCGACTCCGTCTCCATCGGGACGCCGCACACCGTGCCGGCCGGGTTCAGCCCCACCGACACCTCGGCCAGGTTCGCCATCCGCGGATCGGCGCACCGGTCCATCACCTCCGTCAGACGGTGGCCCTCGTCCCCCTCGACCGAGACCAGCCTGCCGTCGCGGATGGTGAGGACCACGGGTTCGCGCACCGGGCCCGGCCCCATGAAGAGGAAGTCGCCGTCGATCACGACCACGCCGTTGGCGGTGCCCTCGACCGGCGCGGTGCCCGACTCGATGTCCGGCGGGGCCATGTACTGCCCCGGCGCCCGCGCCACACCCGTGAGCGCACGTCCGTGGCGGCCGGCCACCGAACCCGTCAGGTCGGTGCCGGCGGGGCTGGTGAGCCGGAACGTGGACGCGGCCTCCCACGCCGCGGACACGGCGTGGGTGGTGAGCGCCAGCGCGTCGAAGTCGACGTCGTAGGGGCCGCCGAGGCGGAACGTGTCGGCCACCACGGCCGGCATCGACAGATACCGGCCACCGGCGGCCGTCGCCCGTTGCCGTGCGGTGCTCGAACCGAGGAACGTGGAGGTGAGTTCGATCGCGGCGTCGGCGGCCAGGAGCCGTTCCGCTGCGGCCTCGGGCAGCTGACTGCCCGGCAGGTCGAACAGCGGGAGCTCGACCACCTCGACGAGCGCGCCTCGAGCCGTGATGCCGTCCCGCAACCCGGCCACCACGTCGGGAGCGCTCCCGGGGTCGACGAGCAGCACCACCCGTTCCCCGCGCCGCAGCCCGAGGCAGGTGCCGAGGACCCGCTCGACCGTCCGGTCGGGCAGCATCACGCCCGGCCCTCGGCCCGGAGGCACTCCGCGAACGCCTCGACCGTCGCCATCCGCGACTCCGCGTCGCCCTGGAGCGGGAAGACCGCCATGCTGTCCACCCCCAGCTCGGTGAGCGTACGGATGTGTTCGCGGGCAGCAGCCCGGTTGCCCGACAACGACATCCGGCGGACGAAGTCGTCGGGGAGCAGCTTCGCCGCTGCCGCCGCCTCCTGGAACTCCCCACCCCGGTAGGCCTCGCGGACCTTCCGCACGAGGTCCTCGGACAGGCCGGCCAGCTGGCAGTAGACCGGAGCGGTCTGGGGGAACCAGGCGGCGATGGTGCGGCCGGCCGCCAGCGCGGCGTCCTCGTCCTCGTCGATCGCGCCGTAGGCGAAGACGGTGATCTTCGGCCGCTCGCTGCGCCCGGCGGCCTCGACACCGCGGTCGATGTGCTCGAGGGCGTACGTCAGGCCCTCCGGGTGCAGGCCCGCGAGGAGGATCACGCCGTCGGCGACGCGGCCGGCGAGCTCCAGGGTCCTGGGACCGCTGGCCGAGAGGTAGACCGGGATGTCGGGCCGGGCGGGGAACCGCATGTGCGCGTCGGCGAGGACGAAGCCCCGGTAGTCCTGCGTCACCGTCTCGCCCTTCCACAGCCGGCGGGCGGCGTGGATCGAGTCCTCGAGCAGTGCGAGCTTGGCCGGCTTCATGCCCAGGGCTTCCAGCGGACGGTCCCCCGCACCGATCCCGTGGACGGCACGTCCACCGGAGATCTCGTCGATCGTCGAGATGCCCACCGCCGGCAGCGCGGGGTGGCGCGTCACCGGGTTGGTGACCGCCGTCCCCAGGCGCATCCTCGTGGTGTTCACCGCGGCCAACGTCAGGTAGGAGTAGCAGTACCTCGAGTGCAGCGAGGAGTCGGTCAACCAGAGGTCGTCCATCCCCGCCGCCTCGACGCGTCGCACCATGTCGACGAACACGTCCGGTGCGTACACCGGCTGCAGTGCGACTGCTCCGTGCATTTCCTGCCTCCTGATCGGTCGAGCGGTGTCTCAGTGCCGGCCCGGCGCCAGCGCCAGGGCCGAGAAGGTCCCGTAGACCCGGGTCGCCTCGATGATGTCCGCGACCGAGAGGTGCTCGTCGGGGCAGTACACGGGCTCCCCGCCGGGCCCGAAGATGACGGTCGGCACCTTGTTCCCGAAGCTCGCGGTGTCCCCGAGCCAGCCCGCCACGGCCAGGGACGGTTCGGCCCCGCCGCGCACCGAGCGGACCGAACGACGCATGACGTCGACGACCTCGTCCTCCGGGCGCGCGAGGTAGCCGGGCTTCACGTCCGCCAGGACGACCTCGGCCTTGAACCGCGGGTCGCGCACGGCGGCGCGGGCCAGGCACTCGTCGATCTCCGCGCGCACCGTCTCCGACGAGACGCCCGGCTGCGGCCGGCAGTCGACCCGGATGACGCACTCGTCGGGGATCATGGACGGCCCGCCCGGCGGCAGACCGCCGTAGATGCGCCCGGGCGACATGTACGTCTCGGGTCCGAACAGCTCGCTGACCCACCCCTCCAGCTGCGGCCGCAGGGCCGAGGCGTCGAGCTCCAGGACGGCGTGCGCGGCGAGCATGTTCGCGTTGACGGCCAGCGGCTTGTGGCAGGTGTGCGCCGACGTCCCGTGGACGTGGATGTCGAAGTAGTACCGCCCGCGGTGGCCGAGGAAGATCTCGTTGTCCGAGAGCTCGCCGAGCACGCACAGGTCGGCGGGGTGGTTCTCGAAGTAGGCGATCGCACCGAGCTGGTCGCCCATGTGGTCCGAGACGCCGCTGAAGGCCAGGCGCCCCGCCACGGGCAGTCCGGACGCCCGCACGGCCTCCATGGCCACGATCTGGCAGACGAGGGCCGCCTTCATGTCCATGATGCCGTGGCCGTAGACGGAGCCGTCGATCAGGTCACCGGAGAACGGTTCGCTCTTCTCCCAGCCCAGCGACGCGGGCTTGGTGTCGAGGTGCCCGGTCAGCACGACGGTCCGGCCGGGGCCGAAGTCGAGGTGACCGTTCGCGTTGGGCCGCTCGGGCAGCACCGGCTGCAGCTCGATGCCCTCGAAGCCGGACTGCCGCATCACCTCGACGAGGTAGGACGCCAGCGCGCCCTCCTCACCCAGGACGCTGGGGATGCGGCAGACCTCGCGGACGACGTCCACGACGCGCTGCTCGTCGATGTGGTCGGCGATCCGCGACGCGACGTCCGCGTCCACCCCCGCCAGAGCCTCAGTAGCCACTGTCATCTCCCCTGCGTGGTGCGGTGAAATCTTGAGATCTCATCTGTAGAGGACACTGGGCCACAAGGCTCCTGACGGTCAAGCCCCCGCCGGAGAAGTAACCAGCACGTAACACGCCGGTGCACGCCTGTGGAGCCCACCCGGCGAGCCTTTGCCCCTGCACGGCAGCGCAGTCGCTTGAAGTCCTGGACGATGGCGGCAAGACTGCCGGTCCCGTCGAACGAGACCCCGGCCTGGGACCCCAAGCACCGCGGAGGGTGCACTGATGCACGAGATGAACGACACGTCGTCCGGTGACCGGGACCACGCGGCCGTCGACGGACGGCGGCCCTCGGTTCCTCGGCTGGTCATCCCCGACCTCGACGAGAGCGATCGCCCGCAGATCAAGGAGATGGTCTACCAGCGGCTCGTGCGCGCCGTCGTGGACGGCGAGCTCCCCCCCGGGACGCACCTGAAGGAGCGCGACCTGTCGATCAGCATGGGCGTCTCCAAGACCCCGATCCGTGAGGCGTTGGTGCGCATGGAGAAGGAGCGCCTCGTCACCACCGCGCCCTACCGCGGTGCCGTCGTGCGGGCCATCTCCCGGTCCGACCTGCGAGAGGTCTACGAGCTGCGCGAACTGCTGGAGGGCTTCTGCGCCCGGCGGGCCGCCATGACGGGAGCCGAGCAGGACGAGGACGAGTTCCGCCGGAACGTCCACGAGACCCGGAGGGCACTCGCCGAGGAGCGCGCCGAGGACGTCGCGGTCCTGTTGGAGCAGTTCGACCACCTGTTGCACCGACAGGCCCGGGACCACCGGATCGGCGCCCTGCTCGTCGACCTCGAGACGCAGCTCCACCTGTTCGGGCGGCTCACCTACCGGGCGGACGGACGCATGGAGTCCTCCCTCACGCAGCACGAGGAGATCCTCCGAGCCATCACGGCCCACGACCCGGACCACGCCGAGCAGGCCTGCCGACGCCACGTGCGCAGCGTGTACGCGAGTCTCGTCGACCAGTTCCCCGTGGAGCTACGCGCCGGCTGACGGCGCGCCGGCTGCGGATCGGGGCCCGGTCGGGGCCCGGCGCCACCTCGCGGTGACCCTCGCCGGCACCGCCCCCGGCAGGTCACCCCGGACGGGATGCCGCAGCCGTCGGAGGCTCCACCACTCCCGAGCGTGCCCGCCACCGCCGGTGGGGCGCACGCCTCGCCCTGCCCGCGCACGCGGGGAACACACAGGGACCGCTCCTGAGGTCCTGCAGCAGGGCGCCTCCCCCGTCGTCGACGGCGCCGCGGGGGGGCACCCCTCTCCCCCGCGTGACCCGTCCGCAGCTGTCCCCGCAGGCGGGTGCGGAAACCTCCGCCTAGCGTTCGGACCGTGAGCCCGACACCCCGCCCCGCGCTCCAGCGCGTCGTCGTCGTCCTCAACCCGAACAGCACCGGTGACGGGCCGAGCAACGCCCGCGCCCTGCACGACTCCCTCGCCCTGCGCGCGCCGGACCTGCCCGTCGAGCTCCTCGAGACCGAGCACGCCGGCCACGCGGAGGTCCTGGCCCACGACGCCGTCGCCGCCCGCGAGGGGGTGCTCGTCGTCTCGGCCAGCGGGGACGGCGGCTACCACGAGGTCGTCAACGGGGTGGTGGCCGCGGGCCGGGAGGGTCACACGACCGGGCTGGCGGCCGTCCTGCCGTCCGGCAACGCCAACGACCACGCCTCCGCGACGCACCGGCGGCCGCTGGCCGACGCGATCGTCGACGCCGCGACGTCCGGGGCGGTGGAGCGGATGGACCTGCTGGAGGTGCGGACCTCCGACGGCCAGCACCGGGTGGCGCACTCCTACGCCGGGGTCGGCATCACCCCCGTCGCGGCGGCCGCGCTCAACGAGCACGACCTCGACGCGGCCAAGGAGACCTTCCTGGTCCTGCGGGCGTTCTGGAGGTACCGGCCGCTGCTCGTCGAGCACGCGGGGCGGCGGATCAGCATCGACAGCCTGGTCTTCGCCAACATCGACCGGATGGGGAAGTACGCCCAGCTCGCCCCGGACTCCGCGCCCGACGACGGCCGGTTCGAGACCCTGCTCATCCCGCACCGCAGCAAGCTGCGCCTGCTGGCCGACTTCACGCGGGTCCTGCGCGGGGTCCACGAGGTGGAGTCCCGGTCCACGCCGTACGTGTTCACCACCACGGCCCCCATGCCCCTGCAGCTCGACGGGGAGGTGCTGACGGTGCCCGGCGGCACCGAGGTCAGCGTGGGCTGTGCCCGGCTGGCGCTGCGCACGGTGCTCTGAGGGGCCTCACCCGAGGAGGTGCTCCAGGACCACCGCGGTGGTCCGCTCCCGGTGGCTGGCGCAGTACCCGTGCCGGGCGCCGGGCAGCTCGTGCACGCGGGCGCCGGGGACGAGCCCGGCCACGAGGTGGGCGTTGGCCACCGGGGTGAGCCGGTCGTCGGTCCCGTGCAGCACCAGGGTGGGGGCCTGCACGAGGGGCAGCAGGGCGGTCCCGTCGTGGCCGGTGCTGGCCCCGTGGTGCAGGCGCTGCCCGCGGGGCGGCCCCTGCGGGGCGAACCCGGCCGCGACCTCCGGGTGCCCCGCGACCCAGTCGGGGGTGAAGAACAGCTCGGCCAGCGCGGCCCGCCCCTCGGGGCGGGTGGACCGCCGCAGGACCCTGTCGACCTCCGCCGAGCGCGGAACCTCCAGCGCCCCACCAGGGCCGGTGGCCCCCAGCACGAGCCGGTCCACGCGGCCGGGGTGGCGGGCGGCGAGGACCTGGGCCACCCGGCCGCCCATCGAGAAGCCGTGCACGTGGGCGCGGTCGACCCCGAGGGCGTCCAGGACGGCGACGATGTCGTCGGCGAAGGTCCCCGTCGTCCACGGCTCGTCCTCGTTCCCGCCCTCGCCGGCACCGCTGCGGCCGGTCCTGCGGGTGTGCACGACGACCACGGGCAGGGTGCCGGCGAGGTCGTCACGCAACCCGGCGGAGGTCTCCGGGCCCAGCGACTGCCCGGCCAGCAGCAGGACCGGCGTCCGGTCCAGCCGTCCGCTGACGTCCGCGGCGATGCGGACCCCGCCCGCCCCCAGTGCGTCGACGGGCACGGCGTCGACGGGCACGAGGGGTTCGGGGGCCGAGGTCACCGGACGATGCGTCCGGGACCGGTGGGCGTCGCCGGGGTCCGCTTGACGACGTACATCCGGGCGTCGGCGGCGGCCAGCAGCGCGTCCACCAGGGCGGGCACGTCGAGGTCGGCACCACCGTGCCGGGCCACCGGGACCTCGCGCACGGCCCCGACGCTGGCCGAGGCGGACAGCGGCCGGCCGGCGATGACGAACGGCTGGGCCATGGCGTCGCGCAGGCGGTTGACGACGTCCTCGGCGGAGGCGAAGGGGTCGGTGACCAGGACGGCGAACTCGTCCCCGCCCCAGCGACCGGCCCAGTCCCCCGGGCGGACGCAGCTGCGCAGCCTGTCCGCGACCGCCACGAGGAGCTCGTCACCGGCCTGGTGACCGAGGGTGTCGTTGACGACCTTGAACCGGTCGAGGTCGACGAAGGCGACGACGATGGCCGAGGAGCTCGCCATCGCCCGGCGGACGGCCTCCTCCAGCAGCTCGGAGAACCGGCGGCGGTTGACCAGCCCGGTGAGGCTGTCGATGTGCGCCATGACGGCCAGCTGCTCGCGCTGGCGCTCGGTGGTCTCCAGCAGCCGCCGGTGGTCGGCGAGCACGAGGAACTGCCGCACCAGGGCCAGGACGGTCAGCGCCAGCAGCGCCGCGAGCACCAGCCGGTCCGACCTCCACCACAGCTGCAGCACCGAGAAGCCCGCCGCCGGGAGCAGCGCGAGGTACGGCACGAGCACCGACCAGGACACCGGCGCGGTGCCGCGGACGACGAGGCGGTGCCGGCGCCGCGCCCCCACCGAGACGGTGTAGAGGCCGAACGAGAGGATCCAGAGGTAGTCGGCCGGACCACCGGTCTGGAAGCCCTCGTCCATCGTGAGCCCGAAGACGTACATGCCGTCGGCGACGGCCATGACGAGGGCCGCCAGCGCGAACAGCGACGTCGACACCGTCGCCTTGACGCGCAACCCGGTCATGACGACGACGGTCAGGAACACCACGTCCAGGACGGGGAAGGTGAAGGGCAGGACGAGGTCGAGGGCGGACCCGTCGTACTGCTCGACCGCGTCGCCCAACCAGACCACCCACAGCACGGTGAGCAGCGAGAGCCCCATGAGGAACCCGTCGAGGAGCGTGCGCACACCCGCGCCCCTGCCGGAGGCCCCCCGCAGCAGCACCAGGGCGGCGGCGACCATCAACCCGCCGAAGACGAAGAACATGACGTCGGCGCCCCGCTCGTAGCGGGGCCCCAGACCCAGGACGTCGACGAAGGAGAAGACGACCTGCCCCACCGCCCAGGTCGTGAAGGCACCGGCCATCAGGCCCCAGGTGCGGCGGGAGAACAGCGGGAAGGTGCGGTCGCGGGCCTGGGAACCGAGGTGGACGGCGGCGACGAGGGCGGCGACGGCCTCGGTCACGCCGAAGACCGTCAGGGCCGCGGGCGAGCCCGGACCGAGGATCTCGGTGCTGACACGCAGGGCCACCAGCACGCAGCAGAGTGCGAGGAGTCGCGCCACGGTCGGGACGGTACCCGCGCGCGCTCCTCCCCGTCTCTCCTGCAGGGCTCGCACTCCCTCGTCATCGGCCCGCAGGGGCCGTTCCTGCACGCGCGAGGCCCGGCGGCACCCGTCCAACCACCCGGACGGCCCAGTGATCACGCAGCGTGCCCCGGCGGACCGTCCGGGGTCAGGCCCCGGTGGTCGTGCCGGCGGCGTCGGCCGCGTCGGGTGTGCGCATGAGGCGCAGCACCGGCTGCGTGGTGATGCGCTGCCAGGCCAGGCCCGCGCCGGCCAGCAGCGCCACCAGCCCGAGGAGGGCGAAGGGCCAGGCGTTCGTCAGCAGCGCCACCGCGAGGAGCGCCAGGGCGAGGACGGGCAGGACGGCCAGCGGCATCCGGTTCCACCAGCGGGGCTGCAGGACGGCGGCGGCGTACCACCAGGCGACGGCCGCGACGCGCTCGTCGGGGTGCCGGCGACCCTGGCGGGCCAGCGCCAGCACCTCGTGACGGTCCTCACCGGTGAGGGTGCGGAAGGCGCGCACCGCGGTGGCGCGGCGGGCGGGGGTCATCTCGGGTCCTACGGTCGCGCTCACCCCACGATGGTAGGCGCGGCCGGGCGCGGGGCCCGGCCGGCCGGGGGCGGAGGGCATGGGATTCGAACCCATGAGGAAGGGGTGGTTACCTCCCTAGCGGTTTTCAAGACCGCCTCTTTCGGCCACTCAGACAGCCCTCCCAGCGACCACGCCGCAGGTCGAGCTGCGCTGGTGCCGCCGCGGCCCATGTTACGGGGGCGGGCCGGCCGGCCCCGGCTGAACGGGGCGAGGCCCCCCCGGGAGGTCCCGTCCGTCCCCGCGGGACCAGCCGACCGCCGTGGACGCGGTCCGCAGGACGACCGCGCCCGGACCGCCGCGACCGAGCGTGCCCTGCCCGCCGGGGGCAGCGGGGACGGTAGCGTCGAGCCTCCGCCCACCGGCGGCCCGAGTCGTCCCGAGAGCCTGAGGCAGAGTTCCGTTGGCCAACGCCCTGCGCAGCGTCGTCGTCCTGCCGACCTACGACGAGGCCGACAACATCGCCGGCATGCTGGCGCTGCTGCTGGAGTCCCCCGTCGCCCCCGACGTCCTCGTCGTCGACGACTCCTCCCCCGACGGGACGGGCGCCGTGGTGGAAGCCATCGCCGCGCAGCACCCCGCGGGCCGGATCCGCCTGCTGACGCGGACCACCAAGGACGGCCTGGGGGCCGCCTACCGGGCCGGGTTCACGCAGGTCCTGGCCGAGGGCGCCCACGACGTCGTGGTGCAGATGGACGCCGACGGCTCCCACCCCGTCACCGCCCTGCCGACGATGCTCGCGGCGATCGCCGACGGCGCCGACCTCGTCCTGGGGGCCCGCTACGTCCCCGGCGGGGCCCTCGACGACGTCTGGCCCTGGTACCGCAAGGCGCTCTCGCGCGGGGCCAACGTCTACGCGCGGGTCCTGCTCAAGGCCCCCGTCGCGGACCTGACGGGCGGGTTCAAGGCCTGGCGCGCGGACCTGCTGCGCTCCCTGGACCTCGACGAGCTGACGGCCGCGGGCTACGCCTTCCAGATCCAGACGACGCTGGCGGCCGTGCAGCGCGGCGCGGTCGTGCGGGAGGTCCCGATCCTGTTCACCGAACGGGTCCACGGGACGTCGAAGATGTCGCGGGACATCATCGTCGAGGCCATGGGCGCGGTCTGGCGCATGCGGCGCCACGGCCCCTCGGGCCGCGCCGCCCGCTGACCGCCCGCCACGCTCGGGGCCGGCCGGGTCCGGTCAGTCCTCAGCCGTGGCGATGTTCGCCAGCCAGCTGACCCCGAAGCGGTCGGTCAGCTGCCCGTACTCGTCGCCCCACACCTGCAGGGTCAGCGGGGTGCCGACGGTGCCGCCCTCGGCCAGCCCGGCGAAGTACCCGCGCAGGGCGTCGGCGTCGTCGCCGGTCAGGCTGAGGGTGATGTTCGAGGTGGTGCCGACGGGCACGTCGAGCGGCACGTCGGAGGCCATGATCGTGTACCCGGACGGGGTCTTCAGCTGGCCGTGCATGACGCCGTCGGCGGCCACGCCGTCGGTGATCCCGAACTCGCCGAAGGTGGTGATGGCCACCGTCCCGCCGAACACCGATCGGTAGAACTCCAGGGCCTGCCGGGCCTCGCCGGTGAAGTTCACGTAGGGGCAGAGGACAGATGCCATCGGGGCCTCCGGGGTGCTGTGGCCGGCCGGCCCGGTCGCCGTCCGCCGTTCGACGCTACCCAGCCGCCCCGCCGTCCTCAAGGGGTCGCGGGGCCGCGAGTGGTCGCCCGCGGGGACCCGTGATTGCCTGACGGACAGTGATCTGGAATGGTCAGCGCGTCAATCCACGCGTCACGCGAACGCCGCCGTCCCCGCGCGGCGCGTCCGCCGCCCGATGTCGACGACCAGGTGCGGTCCCCCGGGGCACCGCACGGACCAGCGGGAGGTCAGTCAGTGCAGGACGCCGACGCGGACGCGGACGCCGTCGCCCAGCTCCTGGACCTCGCGCGCGACATCTTCGGCACCCCCGTCGCAGCCCTCGCCGGACGCTCCGGGCGGGGGCCCCTGGACCAGGTCTCCACCGTGCTCGACCCGCACGCCACGGTGCGGCTGCTGGCCGACACCGACCTCGAGCAGGCCCTCTCCGTCGACGTCGTGCGACCCGACGGCGCCCCCGACGGCCGGCTCCTGGGCGTCGGCGACGGACCGCCGGAACCGCTGTCCGCGCGCCAGTACGAGGCCCTGCACGTCGTGGCCGCGCTCGTCGCCGGCGTCCTGCACCACCGCGAGCGCCGCCGGGTCGAGCAGCACAGCCGGATGGCGTCCCTGGACTCGGTGCTGAGCGGCGCAGGCCGGCTGACGGTCCTGCAGCCCATCGTCGACCTGCGGTCGGGGGCCGTGGTGGGCGCCGAGGCGCTGTCGCGGTTCACCACCACCGACGGGTACCCGCAGCGGCCGGAGCAGGTGTTCACCGACGCCCGCGCCTCCGGGACGGGGGTGCAGCTGGAGCAGGCGGCCATCGCGTCGGCCCTGCCGCTGCTGGCCGGCCTGCCGGCGGGCACGTACCTGGCGGTGAACGCCTCCGCCGACGCCCTGCTGGACCCCCGCACCCGGGAGGTGCTGCTGGCCTCGGTGCCCGGGCGGCTGGTGGTGGAGATCACCGAGCACGACCCGGTGGACGACTACCTCGCGCTCACCGAGAGCACCTCGGAGCTGCGGCGGGCGGGGGTCCGGATCGCCGTCGACGACGCGGGCGCGGGGTTCGCCAGCCTCCAGCACGTCCTCCACCTGACGCCGGACATCGTCAAGCTCGACATCGCCTTCGTGCGGGGCATCGACACCGACCCGGCGCGGCGCGCGGTGGCCCGGGCGCTGGTCGGCTTCGCCGCCGAGCTGGGCTCGACCATGGTCGCCGAGGGCGTGGAGCGCGAGAGCGAGCTGCAGGTGCTCAAGGACCTCGGCGTGGACTGCGGGCAGGGGTACCTGCTGGGCCGCCCCTCGGCGTCGCCGCCGTGGGCCCGCGACCCCGTGCACGACGCGG
>Ga0210040_10006779_pt1 | contig 14122 bp, 6 predicted proteins | sample CryGeyCG12114_NA_FD_185462 | JGI IMG/M metagenome (GOLD analysis project Ga0210040, IMG submission 185462) | Groundwater microbial communities from aquifer - Crystal Geyser CG19_WC_8/21/14_NA (SPAdes) (version 2) | ecosystem: Environmental > Aquatic > Deep subsurface > Groundwater | place: USA... | reverse complement strand
TTGATGTACTATTTTTGCTGTGCTGTAGACGTTAAGTTATTTGGATACTTCATACTCTTTCATTAATTTTCAATGCGGGCCATGCATGGGCTTGACATTGCTGAAAATATTAAGTAACTACCGTTGGTAATAAATACTCTTGTTTAATACTTTTCCGGCCACTATAAGGATCCCATCCATAGATCTTGTCGGTTTTTCCGAGTTAATTTTACTAAAATTGTTTAAGTGCCCTTGGTCACTAAACACAACAAGCCTCAGTTTAAGCTATTAACTTTCAAAATCGGATCTGTCACTAAATTTGGTTACTCATTGAAAAAACATACGGAGCCTGCATGTTGCGCTAAAAATGTAGGATTAGTCATAATTCTTCAACTACTGAAGATTCATGACTACTCGACTACTACAAAAAAATCCCAAAATGTTGAAAGTTTAAAGTCAATCCGCTAATGCGCTTCAAATTTTCTGTTTCCTTCAACCCCTGTACCGGGCTCAGCCAAGTTGTACCAGAAGTTTTCAATTAGAGATTGTGAAACAAGTCAAACAAGAAAGGACATAAAACAGATTTCTACACATGCACTTTTTTAAAATCTCTAAATAAATGCTTGTCCATTTGACTGCAATGCAACTCGGTGTTTAAAAGTAGTAAAACATGTCAAAGAAGATGGACTAATAAAAGACAGATTTCTACGCATGTGCGTTTTTAAAATCTCTAAACCTTAATGAATTTAACTGAAATTCGGTAGTTGGCGGCTATAAAGCAATGCCAAACAAGAGAGGATAGAAAATAGGTGTATACGCGTAACGTGCTTAACTACTTTTTTACGTCCACTTGCTGGAGTTTATTCCTATTGACATTCAATTTACGTTTCTCATTATGAAAGTTCCTTTTGTCAACAGCAAGTCTTCACACAAGTGTTATTTTTCAATTAAAAAAATAATCAGAACTGTTTATTACATTTTATGGACAATATACTCGACAGCACTAATGTTACTAACGCTTTACAGATTATTTGAGTGACATCAGTGCCAAGCTGAGGGAAGGTGTAATTCTTATTTTAAGAGAAGAGCTTACCTGTACGGGCATAATGTTTGTTTGTTGGTCTTTTTCATGCTTCACCCACATAGTTGTGAATTCAGCATCACTTAAGATTTTCACTTCCAATTCTATCGTCTCTCCCAGAACAACAGTTTGGTTTAGAGGCACTTGAGTAAAGATTGGATGCGAGTGTGAGACCTCTGTAAGTAGCAATAAATTCTTCTACCAAGGGAAAAAACAAAGAAAAAATCGCACACCATACTCACTAGACATTGTATAACAGTGCACACTTGTATCAGTAGACATTTACAAAGTTTACATTCCATGACCAAAATTAAAGTTACCGCATAATATAAGTAGATTTAACTGATAAAAGTACTATGGTCTAGTCTAGATTTAGTTAGTTGGCATAGGAATTTACTTGTATAACTTAAAAGAAAGTCTAACTAAGTCAATAGTCTATGGGGATGGTAAAAGTCTGATAAACCTTTTAAATATGTATTGTATTTTATGCTGGCTTTCCCAATCTGTAAAGTACATCCGTTAACCAAATGAAAGCAGCAACCTGATAGAAAATGGAATTGCGGGTTAAAAAACTGACACCGGACTTACGGTTCACAACTAAGCTGGAATCATAGGCAATCTTTTTCTTCCCATTTGTAGCTTCACAAGTATACACTCCACTGTCACGTGGTGCAATATCTTGTATGACTAAAGCATCCTTTGTAGCTAAATGTTGATAGCCACTTTCCCGAAAAGGTGTTCCATCTAGAAGCCATCGAACAGAAAACTCGGGTCGCCCTATTCACAAGGGAAATTTCAAAGAAACTATTACTCAAAAGACTAGAATTCACTCTCCCTTCACCACAGTATAAAATCTTTTCCTTCATGTCAATTCATTTGCATTAGTCTTAAGGAAATGTGACAACACACTCCACACACCTTTCACATTACAAAACATGGTCACGGTGGATCCAGCTGTTTTCACTTGCATGCGAGTCATTTTCTTTCGTCTTCTGTTCACATCGAAACAAAGATACGGTTCATCTGCTACCTTCACTTTCTCTTTGATATGCTCACATGAGTCTGTCTCCTGCTCATAGTCCAGGTACTCCATTTCTGGATCAGAACTGTGATTACTTCTTTGGATACTAATGCCAATTTGTCTCCTTGTGGTCACGTTGCTTTTTCCACTGTTTACCAAGCAGGAATAGACTGCCACATCCTCTTTTTGAAAGTTTGAAATCTTGAGACTGAGCAACAAAAGACACAAACTAATGAAACGAGCGAGTATAAGCTAACAAAAGTTCCCAGTTGTCTCAAACATTATTTTCTCCATTTCTACACACAAAACAGACTTCTAGGAGTAAAGTAGATTCGTAAATAACGTGCTTAACAACATATAAAAGTCTGGTCACCGCATTACATGCGCCATGGTATGATATACAGACATATAGTAATATAGTATAATATCTTTCTCTATCGTCCAGACATACAAAAGTGCAGTAAGCAATGATAATTTCATTTTCCTTTCCATAAACAAGCACGTTCCAACCTCACAAGATATTAATTTAATCCTATGTAAAGCAATATCATGCTTATTCGCCTTTGGCTATATTCATGACTTGTAGTTAGAGCAAGGATCCAAAAACTAAAGTTTGTTCATATCATCAACTGATCTAATATTCTGTCATTAGCATTCCTAATTAGCTGTCTGTTCTGCTCTGACTGACTGAGTGTTGCATAACAAGTGGATTCAAAAGGTACCCCAAGTTGGATAAAGTTGCCCTGGGAAACTCCTTTGGGTTCATAATCTCGTTGTTTCTCATCCAGGTTGTGTGCACGTCAACAGTGAATTCAACAGGTGTCAAACAAACAAGCTTCACTCTGCTGCCTGCCGCCACAGTAACTTGTCGTCCATCCGAGATTCCTTGCATCTCTGAAAACAGCAAAAGTATTGTTTGGGCTGGACGTATAATTTTTGGAAAAAAATTATTATTATGAATAGAATATCATCCATTCTCAAATTAATCAGTCCTGATTTGGATATTATATCATTGGTCAGGAAGACATGGTGAGATCCTTATGATCACTCACAAACTATTATTTGAGCGAATCGAATAGTATTTTATTAATTTCGGATTTAATTACTTTTCATATGAAAACTGACAGCGTCGTGAATTTGAATTAATTCGCTTTCAAATATATCTTGAGATATTATGTACTTTCCAATCACGATTCGTTTTTTTTCAGGCAAAAAGAGTTACTGTCTCTTTCAAATTGAATGAGACCACTCCACCAATAGTGAGTTTGCTATTATAGTTAAATGGTCATTTGTTAAATTTATGGGAGACAAGTGGCCTCAAAGTTATAGCAATACAAAACTTTCAAAGAAAGAAAGAAATTGCGTGATTTTCTATTCGATACTCCGGAATTTTTTTTTTGTTCAAAACCAGCTTGTTTGCACGGAAACCAGTAGAAAACAAACAATGCCAAATAAACTTTGGAGCAAAAAATTTCCATTTTAATTTGAAACAGACAGTAGCTTGTGTTTTGTAAATAAGTACACTTCATTACTCATCACTCTGTATTACGTTTGTATGGAAATAACTTCACTTTTTTTAGTTTCCAGAAAAGTAACGACTGTAAGAGGAATAGACAAGAGTTTTTGAAAAACTTTTTGAATTGCTTAGCACAGGTTAGATTACCTGGAGATATTAGGGTGGTAAAAAAAACTGGTATGAATAAAATGCATACATAAAGATAACGAAAAATATGTACATCAACAAAAGTTGCGGAAGACTCGTTAACGAATCCTGAAAGGTTGAAGTTTTATAAGTGCTACCTACAACATTGTAACTTTTAAACGTTACTAACGCACATCACACCGATTTATAATAATTAATGGAATTCCATTTTCGTGCGACATATTTGTAGAAAATGCAAAAATCTCCAGTGACATAAAATAAACACCTTTAAGTAACTTTTAGGATTGCTTTTTTGTGTCGTTTACGTACGATAAAAAGTAGATAAATAGTAGAAGATATTAGATAAAAAGTCTATACGTAATAAATTTCTCGCATGATACCACATTAAAGTATGTGAGTACTAAAATCAGAAGAGCATACAATCCTTTGTGAACACTTGGACAACCTAACCTTGATAGCTAACAAATAAAAGAAAGGTATTGTAGTAAAAGTCAAAGTGAGTGAGCATTGTCAGACAAAATTCTATAACTTTGACCATACGTAGACATATGTACATTGATGACAAAATAGTTCATAAAACCTTTCCTTTCTCAACCCCTATCCGAACGAAAAATCAAACCTACTATAATAAACAAAACGAAAATCGGGAAGGTCAAAATGTCCTATGAATTGGATATTTTGCAGCCGGAAAAGTATAAAACAAAAGCTTACTAACAATGGCAATTACACTATTAAATATTTGCACAGTTATAAAGTCCACGCATAACCCGCAGTGTTGAATAAATAATGAGTGCAATAAAATAATGTTAAGAGAGAATAGTACATCAAATTCAGGGTATAGGAATAAAGAAGGGTATGGCACTCGCAACTCACTCTGTAGAAGTCAAGCTCAGCTCGCAGTGACGTCACAAACGTGACCGAATCCCAAGGTGGTAGAATAGTCTAAGGTGGAATCTACTGGTAGTTTTAGCTTTCCGCCAATTCGTGACGTCACGCGTTCATTGGTTCTCTATGTTACTTACTGTATGCACTGCACACAGCACACTTTTGAAACTTGTATTTTGGCGTTTTGTGCTACTAAAGCGACTAGTAACCTTTAATTATGAATGAATGCTTGTCAACACACACAATTTCTGATATGAAATGCAAATCGAAATCACAAAAATATTTCACTATGCAAACGTATAGCTGCAATTTTGAACGTGTGACGTCACTGCAAATATGAGTAAGTACCCATATAACAAGGCTTCACCTTATACTATTCGACCACCTGGACTGAATCCTACTTTGTTCATGCATTGTAGCTTTATTTCCTTCATAACACAAGCAAACTTATAAAGGATTCTAATCTTCTATAATAACTATTTAGCGAATTTATTCTTATTTAGAAGTCAAATGGGGATTCAATTTTTGATTTTCGCATGGAAATTAACATTGTAAAATCTCAAAATTACAGGGATTGGCCCGCTTATCGTTTGTTCGATTTTGGCGACATATGTATTTAGATGCATGTAAATACAGAATTCTGGCGCTTATTGTCACGTTTGCTACGTCACGAAGATGAGCTACTCAATCCTACTCAATGGCATTTTTTCCGGAGTGCCATACCCTATGTATTCTTATACCCTGATCAAATTGCTATTTCCAGCTCTTATAAATATTAAATTAAAAAACAAACACACTGCAAACCCTTTTACATATTCTAACTATAGCTTACTGTGCATAAATTAAATTCTTAGCAAGCAAATACATAGAAGTGTGTACAATTCAAATACAAGATATAGTAATAGAAACTAGCCGGACCCACTGGCCTATGGCCAGACTCACCTTTACGAGTACAAATTCTAACTTACCAAATTTTCAATGATTCTAAAATTTTCTGACGTGCTGTAAGTTTCTAGAATGTGAATGTAAAATCTTAAATCGCTGACTTCCTATTTATTTTATTCCATGGTAACTGTCCAGTGACACGAAAATTTTGGCTTAGACGGATAATGTAATGATATTTATGTATACATGTGTGTACAAGATTTTGACTGTATTTATCGTTAGCTGAAAAATGTCATGGTGAAAACAATACTTGGGCGGTACATGGTTAATAAAATATAATGCGCCACGCTAAATGATAAATGTTTAACGTAAAAGCATCGTATACCACTCTTATGTGAAATAATGCTTCAATAATCCAAACTATAATGCTAGAAATGCACAGTATTGGTATCCCAGGGTATTCGTTTTACAAGTAAAACAGGGTATTTGCCATTTGCAGTAAAAACACTTGAGCTTAATGCTTAACACATTTTCGGCAAATAGAACAAAAAATTCTGAATAACATTAGTACATTTTTTAAACTAGGGATTGGTTCTTGCTTTTATTTAAGATCCTACACTTTGTCACACTTCGATCTTCATGCAGCGCTGAGCGTCTACAGAGGCGTCAGAGTCAGAAACCAAAATCAATTTACCAACCTAGTTCGATAAGAAAGAACAAAGAATTCTTAAAAATTGTACAGAATATTTTTTAAGGTTCATTCGCAAATAACCTGCAGGGAGTAATTTATCAAAAAAACTAGTAATTTGAGTAACTGAAACGCTTGAAAAAGTTGGTATGATTATTAATTACTAAACATGTCCTTTCGCTTAATAGCGTCCTAACTTAGGACTAGGAAACCGGCCCATTCAATTGAACGCACCGGCCCGACAGGTACCGAACTATTTGAATCGAAGCTTTAGCTTTGCAATTGAATGAGGAAGAATTTGAAGTATCGGTAGGGGCATCCATACTGTAAAACGTTTGTTTTTTCAGGAAAAATCATTTGGAGAGCTGAGATTCTCTCACGCTCACCTATCGACCCATCCATATAGAATCAGCCCACCAACTTACTACTCAAATGTACCATAACTAACTAGCAACTAAACTAAAGAACTATAATTAACTCTTTTTCAATCAATGGATAAGTTTCTGGCTCGCAAAACAAACCATTACCTTTTCCATGTCCAGTTTACATAAGCAAAATGACCACTTTGCGCTTTGACATTGATACAATATTTGCATGAAACTTACCACTTGAACAATTTACACAAACAGGAATAATTATACAATTCCATAAAAATCCAGTCTATTGGTCGACTAGCTTACCAAAACTTTGTATATCATCCTGCCGACCAAAGCCGCACTGAATGGCAAAAATCAAAAGACAGAAACTTGTGAATCCTTTCATTCTGCAAATTGTAGAGGAAAAAAAAAACCCCAACAAAAAGAAAAAAACCCCAAGTGCCCTTGATGATAATTATGTTTTTATCTGAGCGATACAAAAACTCGCCACAACACTAACACTAAATCCAGGAGTAAAATCCTATGGATTTCACTCACACAACACACAATTCCTGACGCCACACAACTTCATTATCCTCCTGAAACACTCAATTGTACCAATCTACATTGTTGCCATCTAATCCAAACCATTGCTCAATCTAACCAACTTTCGTTCAATTCCAGCCAAATCCTCGATTATTGGCTCTCTCATTCACTCTCAGTCCATGTGCGAAAAATTGCCTCGGACAGGAAACTCACTGACATGAATTCACTTCAAATCCACCACAACTCAAAGACCATGTACACAGTAGCCAAAAATCTTTCATCACACTCCAAGTTTACACGTTGTGTTGCGAAATTTTTTTGTAGATTTTTCATAAAAACTAAAAAGACTACAGATCTCTTTTCAATCTCACTGAACACACTACTGGCTCTTTTCATTGCTTGCCAACTACACCCGTCACAGATTTCTAAAGAAATGTTCAAAATAGAAGTGGAAACCAAACAGCCACTACTAAACTAACTAACTAACTATCTAACTCCAATAGTGAGTGACTGGCTTCAAAAGGAGGAACTCAAACAAGTACAAAAAAAAACACACGGTAAATCTGCTCCTGTAGTAAAACTAACTAACTAACTAACTATACAGCTAGGGAATTCCATACACCACAGTTTCTTCCAGCAGTGTAAATATATTTCGTCTATTCTGGGAGTCTGCAGTGCGTTGTGAGTCATGAATGAGCACCCCAAAAAAATTAAGAAACAGTCCTTTTCACTCACAGACCTTGTTGTTTGTTAATTCCGTCATGATCTTTAGATTTGGTTCGAGAGAGTACCACGCCAACCTCCCATTTGCATGCATGCAACCATTTTTTAAGTTAGTTACACTACTATAAGCAACTCCATATGTGTAGTTAGTAAGTTAGTTTAAGGGTGAGCACAAACGGCAACCAACATGGGGTATGGTACCAATAATACGAAACCCAAGCCAAAATCTTTTCTAACCATAGATCAACTCAATTCCTCATAGCATATGCATGTGTGAAACGAACTAACTAATGAAAACTAACTCAACTACTACTTTGCTAGCGTATGAGTACGGACCAGAGTGAGGACTATAAATCCTGTAGTGTGAGTGAATAAGCTTTTGGAGGAAAATGGAAAATAAACATATTAACTAACTTTATGTTGTAAGTAGAAGTATTAGTAATTGCTGGGACTGGGATCTAGTTAGTTAGTTAGTTAGTTAGTTAATGCATAAAGATGTGAGTTTTATGGACCCATGAGTTTTAGTTAGCAAGAAGGGTACAGTAGCTTGTAAGACCCAGATGCATGTTACATAGGAGCAGCAAACAAAGGACTTCTTTGTTTTACTCTGGATTGCTTGTTTGTTGGAAATGGCAAAGTATTGAACCTTGGGATGATGGGACGGAGGGGATGGATTTGTTGAACTTTTCATAAATCTGTATTCCAATGATGATAGATACAGGCATTCGGGTTTAAGTTAACCTCTGGCAGTTAGTTAGGCAGTATGTGTATTAAGCGAGGTTTGTTGTGGTCGCATATGTGTTCAAAATGCATACAGTCTCGTAATTCTCAGCTCTGGTTAGTTAGGGGAAGCGAAAATGATCTGTTTTAGTAGTTATTTTGATTTTTAGTGAAAAAGTATGAGAAGTATACACCAAGGAGATGGTGTTGTAATGGCTCATCTTTTTTAAGTGAAATTGTGTAAGTTCTGGAAAGCAGTTTTTTTAATGTTTTAGAGTAGGTTGAAGTATACGGAATTTTGTAGTTTTTTGTGTTTTTTTTTCGGTATTTACTTGTTTCATTAAACATCCATGGCGCATTGTAGAGGGAAAATTCCTGAAACATTAGGATTATCTGCTGGAATTGAATAGGGTTTCTTATAATGTGTCTATACTATTTGTTTCCGCTGACTAGTATTTTCCGTTTACATTGCAGCAAGATGAAGCAACACATGATTTAAAAGCATCTGGTGGCAAAATTTCTCGGTAAGTTTCCTCAGCGCATATGCTTAAGAAAACTGAGAACAGCAGTATGCCATGGCTTGTCATAAAAATTAACTGTCAGATGTTAGCCTGTGAGCAGGAAATGATAGTTCAATAGTTAAGTCATAGCCTGAGTAATTGATGAATATTTTAGGATGATGATACCTTTATGTAAAGCAACGGAAGTGTCTAGTCAACTCTATACAGTGAAGTTTATTTTCAAAAGTCAGGGCATAACTTGGTCGGGTATTTATTTATTCTGTGCAAAAAATGGTTTGCGTCTTTTTGCGTTTTTATTTTTGAGCTAGCCCTACAACAAGTTTTGCACATAGGTTTAGAAACTGTACTTATTGCAATTCCCGTCATTGGTGAAACAGAAGCGCATTTACTGCACTCCAACATCAATATGGTGCACATGTGTATATGCAATCAGGAGGATGCGGCCCATGTATTCATCCTATCCGGTCTCTCCCGGAGTAAGGTGTGCAGCAGATCATAGATGAGACATTCTCGAATGAGCGCTGCTACCATTTGTATTTTAATTTACGCATTTTAAACACAACATACGTAACTTATTGTATCTATTTTGTATAATCATAAATACTAATACTTAACTATAGCGTAGATGTCAAAAACAGGATTTTCCAAATAAACAATCACGTTTTTTTTTTGTGTTGCACTTTTTGGGGGTCAATTTGTTTAATTTTGTTTTTATTTTGACGTTTATACAATTTTTAGGATTTTTTATTTTTCGTTGTTGTTTGGCATGTTATTATTAATACTATTGTATTGTATTTATTCACGCCAAGTTCCTCCACCAGAGGTTAGGTTTTTAAATTGACACACAAGTTGATCATTATAATATTGGTTTAGATTATAATTTTAAAATTATAAGAAAATTAAACTAATTTAGCGTCATAATCATAATCTGAAAGAATGTAGCACTCATTACAAGTTAAAAAATCCATAATGGATAGTTGGCATTGCTAAACATTATTTATCGAGTTTCTTGTTTTGAAAAAAGGAAATTTTTTTATAATATGTCTATACAAACTAACACTAAGGTTATGGCGCAGACTTTGCGTTTAGTAAAGCCTATATTATGAAGCATAACATTTTATTCATAAAAATTTGTTAATTTGAGCGTTCTCTGAATTGGAATTGGAAACACAATATTTCTTTACTGCTTCGGGCAAAAATGTCTTGTAACTTTATTTAGATGTAACCTTATACCCTTATACTATTAATATCCTGAGCTCTTACCGTAGGACAAGGCTTACATCCTACTGTTTTTAAAGCAAAGCAACATATGGTGCCCTTATACTCCAGGTTAAAAAGAAACAATCTTCCATTAATTACATTCTGCAAGATAAGTTTCTCAAAAGAAACCTAGGAGATTATGCTATACCTTCATAGAATTACAGTTTGAAAACTGTAAAACTCATGCACTCCACACTCGTACAGCCCCTTAATCCTATTTAATGAGACTTGTAACTCTCTCTCACTGTGAATCTGTAAACAGAATGGGAGCTTCTCTTTATTCAGACAAACAAGAGAAATCCATCATGAACCACCTTTGGCTATAAACTTGCATTCTCATGCCTCTTGGCTCTCATTCATTCTAATCCTTAAAACCTGAGTGCCAATAATTTCCTACTCTACATTCAAAATCAGCACACAATCCTTCAAATAGATTTAGCTAACGTTTTGTACCCATAATCTTCCCCTTTAGGTTACTAATCAATTGATATTGAGCATTTAATTCTAATGGTTTAAGAAGTTATCTAATTGTACACATTGCGCTGCAAAAAAAAAATCTGATAGTTTTTTCAACTTTACCCACTCAGACTATTATAAGTTTACTACACTTTTAGTTAGTTAGATAGTGAATTCCATAAGTAATTACTGCGCTGCAGCTAATTTTACAAAATTGGGGATATAAAAAAAGTTTTCTCACTCCCACCAATCTATATGTTACAAAGTTTTACAACTCCTTGCCATATTGACTATACTACTCGGTTTATTACTTTTAGATTGCTTTTGTATTTGCTCAGCATCATCAGTTGATCAACCTCTTGTTTCCAGAAAGAAATTCATTACAGGATTGATTTGCAAACAGTATGCTAGTGGAAAAGAGTGAGAGGGTTCAAAAGTCCAATTAATAATTGAGCCCTCCAAACTACACATCCGGTGTACTCTCCTCAAAATAGAAGTGCTGAAATTGTGCTTCCTGATCTCTTTCCTCTCATTCATCTCCAACTTACTAACCAACTCAACTTCCAAGCTTAACTAGGGTACAAGGTATACCATTCAAGTACATGAATCATTCATTTCATTAAACATAGCGTACTTGGATACTGGGATAATGGATGACTTCCTTTAGCTGGTCGCATTCCAAGCGAGCTTCCCCTTCAACTCTTTGCCTTCATTATTTTTCCAAGCTAAAGAGGGAATCCGGCATTTCCTTGGTATTCTGCATTGATTTCAAATTGCACCCACTACACATTTCCATGCAGCCTTTTATGTTCAAAGATAGGTCAATTTTACCGAATCGTTGGTTTTGCTAGTTTTGCATGTTGCCTTTGTGTATAGTGATTGGGACTGGAAGTGGATTCCAGAAAAATAATAGTGTTAGTTAGAGGAGTCCAAACGTAAATAAACCTTAACGGAGTGTAATTTAATTTTCCGCCTCAATCATCTTGTTTGAAACTGTTGCTAAAGTCTGAAGTTTAATCCGCTATCCAAATATATTCTCTCATCTAGGTATAAATGTGCAAAGATATTTGTTTGGTAAATATTTGCCTTGGTTCTTAAACAATTAAACGGAGGGCCTGAACTGTGGTTGTTTGCTGTTGGTGGTGTGACGCAATTAGTTTTGTAGAATTCAATGGGTCACATTGTACTTGGCATGTGAAAACGAGTTGAATGGTTTTTTCGGAATCACAGAAATACTGTATCCAATCTCTGTTTTTCCTGTAACTATATGCCTTTATTGTAGTTATGCTGTCGAATTAATTCCCGAGGTTGTCATTCGGCTTACTATAGGATTTGGAAATAATTGGCTCACCTGTTAAGCCTCTTTGAAACATTACAGGACTGCTCCCAACAAAGGTGAGGCCAACCATAAAATATTCTGCACACATTCTATCACATACAATTTAATGCGCTTTCCTTACAAATGATAGAGTATCTTTTATGTCACTCTTTCAAGTCGTAATTTTACCCTTTTCATGCTTATAAATTGCCCACGTTTTTGTTTTACTATCTTTTTTACCAAAACGAATATCCACACACGCAGGTCCTTGCAACGTGCGATGCACGCAGGATTGCGCCATGCGTTGCAGGGCAGAGAAAAAACACAATGCGCTTCAGGCAGAGAGAAATGTTATGCGCTCCAGAGATTATTATTATTATTATATAAATGGTTCGTGCGGTTCATAAAATACACGCGTGTCAGGTCTGTAAAGTTGAAAGATATTGGGGCAAAGTTTGTCGCGCTTGAGCGCGCAAGAAAGTGGGACAAACGAACTTGGTAACTCCAAAAGCTCTATGTTGGGCTAAAAATAAAAATGTTACATCCAACCCAGATGAACTTGACATAATTTGCCCTGTTTGAACCTTTGAGCGTATTGGCAAATATAGACGCCATTGACTCCAATTAGTGTATGCTTTTAAGCAACTTGACTTGTTAACGCTTTTCTTGTTTTAACTAAATTAGTTCGTCGTTGAATTAATCTTACAATGAAATGCAAAGTCCATCAGGAAGTGAGAAATTTGTAAGGGATTCATACCCTTGAGGTTATAACTTTTCCAATGCTATATTGTATAAGGATTTCTCAAAACACTCTCTTGATTATTATTCCCTCCCCCTTCCTCAAACCTACCTCTATTGTTAAGAGTTGACATAATGAAAGTTAGGAAAGCTTCAACCAAACTAAAATACAAAATGTATATCTATTTCCAAAGCCTTTGAAATATTTTTGCATTGCTCAATTTCGGCCTTGATAAGTAACAATAACAAGGTGAAAGCAAACACATGTGCATGATATTTACACGCATATCTATATGTTGAAAGACTTTTAATTGGGCAAATTCTCAAAATCATCATAATCATTCAGAGTACAGAATTGTACAGAAAGGTATACATGATACATTAGCAAATACAGCAAACTCACCAAAAATGTTTCAATTTGCATATTAAATATAGCTCCTCCGTTTGATAAACAAAGAGATGGAAATTTTAGATGGTCTTTTATTAACTTTGCTTTAGTAAAGTTATTGAGAACAGCTACAGAAGAGAAAGTAAGAGAGAGACAGAGAGAAGCGCAGAGTAGGGAAGGTACATTGAAATACATTGCAGCTTGGCTTTCACCCAAAAGCTTCTACAAAATCCTTGTGTGACTAAACTTGTCCGGGATATTTCTACCACCCAACCCAACGGATAGTCATGAAATTTAGCATACCGATAGTAATCCCTCTGGAGTTCCCGGAAAAACTTGCAATAGTAAATCTGTTTTTTAATTGATGAGTTACAAACGTTTAACTGTAAATCACGTTGCGGCATGTTTCGGAGGATTTTGCGTGTAGCTAGGAAGTGTACTAGTATGGACTAGTTGCTAGTGTTGCGGCATATGGAATGGGCAAGCCAGAGTTCGATCCCTACTTACGGAATTTTTTTGCTCGGTTTTTTTTGCTCACCCATCTATCTATATAATGACGGTCTTGATTTCGCGGTTCAGAAAGGATAGCGGCCGCATTTATGAACCGATTTGCCTCAAAACATTTTTAAAAAATTCCTGAAGTGTGCGCAAAAGTTTCCTTATTTCGGGGGTCTAAGCCGTACAACGCTTAATTAACGAGATAAATAACAATTAAGTTAATTTTTCAAGCAATTTAGGTTTCCATGTAAATTCAAACAGTTACAGATAGTAAAAATCGAAAAATGACAAAGGGGGTCCTCTTAATTTCCAGATTTTTTCCATGTTAATTCCCATAAGCGAAACTCGAAATTGAATCTCAGTCGGGAATAATATTGAAACATTGTGAATTGATAC
>Ga0210040_10006778_pt1 | contig 14128 bp, 35 predicted proteins | sample CryGeyCG12114_NA_FD_185462 | JGI IMG/M metagenome (GOLD analysis project Ga0210040, IMG submission 185462) | Groundwater microbial communities from aquifer - Crystal Geyser CG19_WC_8/21/14_NA (SPAdes) (version 2) | ecosystem: Environmental > Aquatic > Deep subsurface > Groundwater | place: USA... | reverse complement strand
CTACGTCGTCCGCTCGCCAGTCGCTATACGGGTCTCGGTTCAATTCGACCGCAAGCGCCTCCAACCGCTGCACCTTGGCGACCGCATCGTCGCGCCTTCCCCGCACGTGGATGAGCGCATCCAGCCGCCGCTCGGCTTCCTCACGTGCCTCGTCGCGCTCGGCGATGAGCCGCCGCAGCGCAGGCAGGGCGAGCAGCTCATCAGCCATCTCTGTCCAGTGCTCATTGCTGCCCGACTGCTCGGCGTACTCCTCGCCGCCGTACATCGCCGCCAGCCAGGTGCACACCTCATCCCGTAGCCGCTCGGTGTCCTGCCCCGCCTCTTGTCGTGGGCGTGCATTCACGGCGTCGACGGCGCGCTGGGCGTCCTCGGGTCGGTGGAAGGTGGCGACGGGCCGATCACCCTCGTAGACGTGGATGCCGTAGTGCTTCCCGACCCGCCACGGCTCGGTGTCCTGCCCCGCCGACGGTGCTGGCTGGACCGAGGCTCGTGGCGCGTACGCCCAACACGGCTGGCAATGAATGCAACCGCTGTCGATGCCGTGGTCGGTCTCGTCACACCCGCACTCGCACACGCCCGCCGCAGCCGCGATGTGCTCGCCGTGCAGGCGGTAGACCCGGGCCGCGTCGGTGTCGTCGTTCGCCACCTCCTCCCAGTCGTCGCACGAGCAGGCGTAGAGCACGCCGAACCCGGTGTCGCGGAACCGCAGTCTGTGCGAGTCCCGTTCGCCGGGCTGCCCCGCCGACGGTGTGGAGCAGTCGCAATCGACCGGCCCGTCGTAGTCGTCGTTGTGGACATGCCCCGCCGACGGCGCGGACGGTGGAGGCTGCGAGCACGTGCACCGGCGCTCGGCGTAGAAGATCCGACACGAGCCGCGGTGCACACCCCAGTCGATCGGGTCGTCGGCGGTGGGGCGTGTGTGTCCGGGCGGGAGCGGGCAGGCGCTCACCGGCGTGGTCCGTACTTCATCGCGCGGCAGGTCTTCCAGCGGCACCAGTAGATGCCCCCGTTGAAGGCGTCATAGCCGTCGTAGCGCCACCAGTGGATGTGCATCACGCACCGTCCACAGGTTCGGTGACGACCCGAAGCGCCGCGGTTGCGAGGCGGACGTAGCGGGCGCGCAGGTAGCTGTCCGAGGCGACGGCAATCCAGCGCACATCGCCGCCGTCGTTCTCCCACATCGCCCGGGCCATCCGCTCAACGGTCGCCGCCCACGACTCAGGCGCATCCGGCCGCGACTCCCATCCAGCCAGCAGCCCGTCGAACTCCGACTGCGGGGATTCCGTGCGGTCGATGGTGGTCATCGGTTGTCGCCCAGCCGCTCGAGCCCATCGAACAGGCCCATGACCGGCAGCGGCTCGCCCAGTTCGATGGTCACCGTGTCGCCGTGGTAAGCCGCGAGAACCGTCAACCAGCGCTTGATCGCCGACTCGCGCCCCTCCTGCGAGATGGTCGACCAATCGGGCATGTTCTCGATCGCGCCCGGCATCCAAGGCACCTGCGCGATGACCTTGCGCGCGGCTCCGTCGGCGAGCTGCTCACTCGCCAGGTGGTGCGTCATCACGGGCCAGCCAGCGAGGTCGGTGATGGCCTTGTGCATGTCCGGAAAGTCGCAAAGCATTTTCCCAGACGCGACAGACAGTGCGACCCCGATCGGGTAGGTCTCGGTGCTCATGCGCTCTCCTCGGCTAGCTGCAACTGCTCCCACGGGTTGACGATCCGCTCCTCTGTGACAGGCCGATCCCGATGCCTGTACGCGGCAATCCACAGGCGATTGGCGTCGGTACATCCCTCGCACCGGCAGCCCTGCACATACGCGCCACGACTTGCCACGTGCGGCGCTGGTTCCGGGGTGGCGAGCAACATGACCCCGATCCGCTCACCCGTCTCGAGGCCACCCCAGCAACCCCACGGCTCATCGCGGCCGGCAACAGCACACGGATTGCGGGATGGACAGCGCTCGCAGATTGCTTTGGCCGCGGCGATGTCGGCTGGTGCGTCCGAGAACCAGAGGTCGGCATCTTCAGAGCGCCCACACACTGCGTGGACCCTCCAGTCGGTCACCGTGTGCCTCCGGAGCGTGTTTGGCCGTCCAGCGTCGCCTCAGGGCGATTACGAACACACGCAGCGCACCGGACACACAACTCAGCGCTGAACCTCCCGGGCACGCTCAGCCCAGCGATCACCCGTCCGCAGGCTGTGAGCGATCCGGTGGCGTTCAGCGTGTTGCCGGCCGGGTTGGTGACGTGGTGCAGCCGGTTGCCGGTGGGCGGGATCATCCAGGCGGCGGTCATGGCTGCGTCCCGGGATAGGTGTCGGCGTACCACTTGGCGAACTCGATGATCGAGTCAGCGAATGCGTAGTCAGCCGAGCCACCGATCCATTCGACCTTGTCCGTGAAGGTGTCCAGCCGCTGCAAGACGGCCCGGCGAAGGTCGTTCTGCGTCAGGTGCTCGCTCATGCGGATTCCTCATTCGACGTGGACGCATCCCGCTCACTCAGCCGCCGCCGCACATCAGCCAGCCCGCTGCGGATTTCGGCGATGGCGGCTTCGGCGACGGGTCGTGGTGCGACGCGTGCGGGTGCGGGTCGGTCGGTGATCGCGGACACGGGTCGCCATCCGTTCGCCGTCATGCGTGCGAGGAAGCCTGCGGCGTCGGCGTGCGGGTCGTCGTGGGTGCGCGTGAACTCGTCGGTGAGGCTGGCGGGTAAGGCCGCGTGCATGGATTCGGTGACGGCCCGCTCGTGGTAGTCGGCGTCACCAACAGCTCCCGGGTTGTGCTCCGGGTAACGACTGAGGTAGTCGCGCCACTCAACGTGGGTTTGCCGCGATGTCTCGATCGTGGCGATTGCGCGGTCTAGGTCGCTCATGCGGACTCCTTGGCGAGCGGGTGGCAGGTGGCGCAGCGGCGGGATGGGCCGCTGTCGGTCTCGGTGAGGCGCGTGTACTCGTTGCAGGAGCCGCACCAGTCGGGGCGAGCGAAGGTGCTGTCGGGGACGGCGGCGAGGTGGCGTCCGATGCCGAGGACCCGGTTCGCTTCGCGCTGGTCTTTGCAGTCGCCGCAGTTGCCGGGGGTTCCGACACGTACGTGCGATAAGGCGGTCATCGCTCGTCGCTGCCTTGCAGGGCATCGAGAAGACACGCCGAGCAGCAGCAGGAGCCCTCTACTCGGGCCGTGTCGTTAGCCGACAAGACATCGTGTCGCCCCCGTTCGTACTCCTCCGCTGCGTACTGGTGAATGACGGGCAGCAGGGCTCGGATGATCGGGGCGGGGTCGGTGTTGAACGGGTCGTGAACCGAGAAGACCCGCGCAAGCCGGGCGTGAATGTCGGTCACGCGGACTCCTCGGATCGGAGTGCGGCGGCGCGGTCGCGGATGTGCTGTGCGACGTGACCGCTGCGCACGTGAGCGAGCTCGTCTGCCACGGCGTCCAGCTCTCCGGCCGCGTACGCCCGCACGATCGGCATGAGTGCATCGATTAGTCGCGCCTCGCTGCGTTCTGGCCCGGCGGTGTCGCGGTAGTCGCAGGCCGCGGTCCACAGCAATTCCCACACGTCGGTGACGGGATCGGGGGCGGTCGGGCCAGCTGTTGTCGGCTCGCAACCACACGGTCCGAACCGGCCACAGCGGGCGTCCTTCCAGCCGAGGGGGCAGGGTTCGGTCATCGCCGCACCGCCAGGGACGGGCAGGCCGCGAACATGGCCACGGCTCGGTCGATGAAGTGCTGCTGCACCTCGGGGCCGGCGGTGTCCCAGTCGACGTGCGGCTGGGCCTCGGCCAACAACCAACGGGCGACTTCGAACACCGGCTCGCTGTCATCGGGGCTGCTGCGCATCGCGTCGGCGGACGGGACGGTCGGGGCAGCCGGTGCGCGGAAGTGGGGGCACGAGTAGTAGCCGTCCACCCAGTGCTCGGCCTTGACGTGGCCATGCGAGCAAGTCCAGTTGTCGGTCATGCGGACTCCTTGGCGAGCGGGTGACAGACGGTGCAGCGGCGCGACGGGGTGTTGTCGTCCTCGCTGTCGAACAGGCGCGTGAACTCGTTGCAGTGGCCGCACCAGTCGGGCCGGTTGAACGTGTCGGTGACGAGCGCGAGCGGTCGGGCCGCTGCCTTGTGCGCCTTGCGTGCGTCGGCGCATCGGCCACAGTCGGGCGGGCGCGGCACTTGGTGGTCGGCACAGTGATCCGGGTAGAGGGGGGGCGTCGTGCCGGTGCCGCTACTTACGTGAGATCCCCCCTGAATCTCAGTTGTGTAGTTAGGTCGGGACGGGTCGGGACGGGGCTTCGTTTTGCTTCCGTTTTGCTTCGCGTTTGCTTCGTCGCTGCTTCCCTTGTGCTTCCGTCGAGCGACCCCGGATGCCAGTCCTCCCGCCCTGCCAGCGTTGACCTTCGCCTCGTGCTTGCGGGCCTGGTCGGCGCGTACTTCTTCGGCGGTCGGGTTGTAGTCGAGCCAGCCGTGGAAGCGGTAGCCGTTGCCCTCGCGAATCCAGAGCCCGGCGTTCTCGAGCGCCTTGGCCTGCGCGCGGGTGCCGAGCGTCGTCACGATCTGGTCTGGGATGTATCCGTCGGTGAGTTGCTGTGCGACCCACGAGCCAGCGCGGACCCAGAGGCCCATCGCGGCATTGCCAGCCAGGACGACCTTCGCGTGGAAGGCGAGCCCGTCGTCGACCTTGAACCAGGTCATCGGTTGGCCCCCTGGTTGGTGTCACAGGGGTGTGGTGCAATGCTTTCCATCAGTCGGTCTCCAAGCGGCCGGCGAGGCCCCCGGATAGGTAGTTAGCCGCTACCTGTGACTCCGGGGGTCGACTTATGTCGACGCCCTCATTCTCCCAGGTCAGCGTGACAGTTCTCGGGGACGCGCCGAACACCTGTTCGCACATCACGCGGCCTGCTCTTCGCGCTGACGGGAACCCGCGTGCCACCTACGCCGGTGACGCGGAATCGACTTCGGCACCATCGACCGACCGCACTCGCCGCACGTCAACAGAGCCGGATCGCCAATCGGCACGCGACCCTCGTTCTCCGGTGGAATGCCATCGACGTAGGGGGAGCGACGGTCGCGGTCCGGGATCGTCGGCAGCACCCGGCCGCCTCGCACACCGTCGTCGTGCTTCGGGTCAATCCCGGCGGCACATTCACGGCGCATCGGGCAGCGACGGCAGATGGTCACCGCCCGTGCGTGCCTGGCTGACTGGTCCCGGTCGCTCTCGCCGTCCAGGTGCGCATCCCACAGCGGCTCCGGGTTCCCTGCGCAAGCTGCGGTCTGGTCGCCGGTCATGCGGCTGCCTCGTCACCGTGAAAGCGCTTCAGGTGCCGGGTCAGGTGCCGGGGCTGCATCTGCGACTTGCACTTCGGGCACGAGATCGCGGTCTGCTTGGCCTGCCGGCGGGTATATGCGGCATTGCAGGCGTCCCTGCACGCGCGGCAGGCTGATTCACCGCGGCGTTCGTGTGCCCGCGCGCCACGTTCGGTGCCGTGAACGATGTCGCTTTCGGGCCGACCGAGCGGCTTGCGCTTACGGAGGCGGCTGCGTTCGGTGGCACTCACCCCGCCCCATACGCCGTACCTTTCGTCGGCGTTGAGTGACCACTGAAGGCAGGCGTCGCGCACCTCGCAGTCGCGGCAGATGTCCTTCGCTTCCTTGTTGGATTGGCCGACCTCCGGGAACCAGAGATCGGGATCAACCTCGGCGCACAGTACGACGCCGTCCAGACGTGGTGGTCGGTAACTGATCGGTGACTCGCTGTGCTCGTCTCCTGGCATGGCTCGGTTCCCCCGGTCTATGCGGCTAGTTGGCTGTGCGGGTCCGGCGCCGGTGTGGTGTGCGGGACACGGCGCCGGACCGCGCGATCAGAAGGGCACGGACGATCGGTCGGGTGACTTGTCCATGCACGGGGTGAGTAGGTCGACCAGCTGCCTGCGCTGACTCGGGTGTCGACAGCAGCCAACGCCGTCACAGTCGATGCACGTGCCTTCGGGCTGCCGACAGTGGTCGCACAGACCGTCTTCCTGCGTCGGGCGAGACGGGCACCGGTCGTAGTAGGGATTGGCCGGTTCCGCGCGACCCAGCCAGCGGGTGCGATTCACACACCGGCAGCGGAACTCGGGATGTGGGTCGTCGCTCACGACGTCTCCTCGGTCACGCGCGGGTGGTGGCGCTCGGCTGCTGTGATTGCTGCGGCCTTGCGCGTGTAGCCCTCGGAGCCGGTTGCGACGATCTCCCCGTTGGCCGCCTGAACGCGGAACCGGTACTCGAGGTGATCGGTGCTGCAATGCGGGCAGGAGGCCTCGTACACCGTCACCTTGTCGCCGTGCGTGGTCCGCCAGCGCATCGTTCCGCTGCCGCTCACGTGGCACGCGCCATCGGGTTGCCGAGCTCCACCACGACCGCGTCGAAAATCGGGTGCGCCGGTGGTGGGACGGGGCCGTGATCGTGGGCGGTGCCTGCGTATCGGCCGCAGTCGACGCAGCGACCGTTGCGGATCTCGGAGGGCTTGACGGCGGTGGCGGTCATGAGGTGGTCTCGGTGAGCGCGAGCACGGACATTGACGGGATGTGGGTGGCGGTCATCAGAACGGCACCGCCTCTCGGGTCAGGTCCATGCACGGCGTCATCAGGTCGACGAGCTGGCGGCGCTGGCTGGGGTGCAGGCAGCACGGGTAGTCCGGGCCGCAGGTAGCGCACTCGGTCTGGCGGCAGTGGTCGCACATGCCGTCCTCCTGTGTGGGCCTAGACGGGCAGCGGTCGTAGTACGGGTCCGCGCCGCCGTACAGGCTGAACTCGTGGTCCGAGCCGGGGAACGTCTTCCGGTGCACGCAGCGGCATCGGAACTCCGGATGCGGATCTGCGTTCACGATTCGTTCTCCGTTCCAGTGGCAACCGGTGCGGGCTTGAGTGCCTCACCGATCGGCGTCAGTTGGGCCTTGAGCTCGGGGGTGAGGTGGCCGGCGCGATCTGCTCGAGCCCAGATGGCTTTCACCTCAGCGACGTCCTGAGCGGCTTGCGCCTGGCTCAGGTAGTCGGGTGCTGGTGCTTCGTCGGCGAGGGGCTTGACGACGAACATGGCCGACTTGCCGCGGGTGATGAGCAGGGGCACCGACAGCGGCTTGTTGCCCGGCAGATCGGACATGTGGCTGATGCGCGTGCCACCGGTCTTGTCCTTGCCGAACGTGACGTCCGGGTCGTAGAAGAGCGTGACTTTGCGACCGGTCCAGGCGCTGGCGTGCACACCCCAACCGGCTGCGAGGACCCGCCTCATGCCCTTGCTCGGTCGCCAGACGCGGGGGAAGTCGGCCAGCTTCACCTCGACCGGTTGCTCGACGCTGCCCGCACGCACCGACTCGATCTGGAACGTGCGGGGGCCAGCGACGAGCTCGATTGCGTCTAGCTGGTCGCTCGCGGGGGCGAGGGTGTCGGAGATGTCGAAGCCGGTCATGACTCGACACCGCTCGGCTCGAACGACCAAGCGCCACCGATCTCGTCAATCAGGTAGCCGAGGATCACGTTGGGCTCGTCGGGGTGAACGACGGGCAGCCTCTGAGCGAAGACGACCGTGTCTCCGGCGTCGGGGCCATCGACCTTGTTCAGCGCCTCGCACAGATCAGCGATGCGGCGCATCTGCTCCGGGTAGTAGTTCATCAGGCAGCCACCGACCCGAACACGATGTCGTCGTCGAAGCTGATGCGCTCGGTCAGAGGCAGGCCGATGGTCGCCATCTCGTACCGGGCCACCATCTCCGCAGCGGCCTTCTCGAACTGCTCAGCGGCGGCCACGATCGCGTCGAACCAGCGCGGGTCCGGGAACACGCGCTTGCGGTAGAGGTGCAGGCCGCCGCAGTACGACACGTAGTCACACCACTCGCGGCCGGTGACCAGCAGCCCAGCCTGCAACTGAGCCATGTTCTCGGCCGGCACCTCGTCGCTGAGGACCGTTGTCAGCTGCTTCTTCTGCTTGCGGCTCTTGATCTCGATCAGGCCGTCGTCGCCAACGAGGCCGTCGGGGGAGTAGCCGAGGCTCCACGTCGGCTCCTTGCGCACCATGAACCCGAGCTCGGTCACCGGGGCGAAGTGCTCGGCGTACACCTCGCGGGCGATCGGCTCATCCATCTGCCCGCGGAGCATGTCGTCGGTGACACGCACCGGGTCGATGTGCCCGGTGATGCGCTCGGCCGCCAGGAGTGCGGTGAGGCCTCGGGCGTCGTCGTCGGTTGCGACGACCAGATCAGGCGGTGCTGCGTCTGCCCGTGCTGCATCCGTGCGCGCCGAATGCAGCGTCTTGATCGGGGTCGCCGGAGACTCGCCGCGCTTCTTGCTGACGCACGGCTCTCCTGCGTCTACGAAGCAGTCCATGCACCCGTAGTCGATGCCGCTGCGGCTACGGGTAGCGATCAGCCGACCCACGGTGCTGGCCGTGACCATGCCGAGTCGCGCGGCCAACCACTCGTCGGTGCCCTGGATGAGGTCGCGGTGCTCGATGAGGGTCATCGGATCTGGCCCTCGCCAAGGCAGGCCGGGCACTCGACCGGCTGGACGAGGCCGCTGCGGACGGCTAGGTCGGAGCCGGGTGGCAGGTTCTCCCAGGCGGTCCACGGCTCGGCGTTATCCGTGTCTGCGATCTTGCCGCAGCCGTCGCAGCAGATGCACGGACGGTTGATCAGGTCAGGGTCGTTGCTCATGCCGCCACCTCGGGTGGGTAGTTCGCGGGAAGGGGAAGGTGTCCGCCGTCGTGGTGCTCGTCTCGGATGCACCAGCCGGCTTCGGTGGGGACGTTGCAGACGGGCAGGTCGTCGCGGCGCACGAGTCGCATGAGGCCGGGGACGAGTCGGATGGGCGGGCTGCCGGTGTCGCACATGCGCACGTAGTCGGAAGGGGTGATCACGACGCGATCCGTCTGTTGAAGGACACGGACGACGGCGGCGACTTGAACTCGTCGGCGGCCCTTGCGTCTCGTCGCTCCTGCTCTTCGATGTCGAGGTACAGCGCCCGATCGCCGCCGTACGCGGGTCGGCGCGGGATGCTGCTGTAGTCGAACCTGTACGGGGCGACGACGACTGGCACCGGGAAGTTGACGGCGCGGCGGTACACCTCGGGGTCACGGGTGCGCAGGTCGGCGTCGTACAGGTCGGCGAGGGTGAGCGCTGTGTCGTGGCGGCCACAGTGGGTGGCGTTGGGGACGTCGGTTGCGACCGGGCGGGAACACCAGCACTTGGCGCGGGTCATGGGACGACCTGGCCTGTCTCGCCGTCGACCAGGAGACGAAGCGGCCGACGGGCGATCAGCGGGCCGCTGTCGGGGTGGCAGCCGGGAAGGCCGACCCACCCGGTCATGTGGCCGTGCGGCTCAATGCCCGCGTACCTCATCTGCCCCGTGAAGAGGTAGTTGCCGATCCCCTCCTGTCGGACGACGTCACCACGAACCGGCTCCGTGCGGTCGTGGTTGACGTACAGCGGGCGGGGGGCGCGGGAGACGACGGTGAGGTGGGCGTCGTCGCTACTCATCCAGGCGTATCGCTTGTCGTTGCCGGGCAGCCAGTGCACCGCGACATCGCCGACGCACAGGGCGTCCGCCTTCTTCACCAGCGGTCCACGCAGAGTCGTCTGGGGCCACTCCGGGTAGCGGACCTCCACGACGTCGCCTTCGCGCAGGTCCGCAACCTGCTCTGCACTGATGCTCATGCCGCCCACGTCCGACGCTCGATGTCGATCTGCTCGACCAGCGCGTCGTACACGGCCTGCTCGTCGGCGAGGATCTCGTCAACGCTCCAGTCCTCGACGGGGCGCTCGTTCTGCGGGACCTCGGGCTGCGACAGGGTCAGGTAGCAGCAGGAGTCGTCGCGGCGGCTGCGGATCATGCGCTTGAGTCGCCCGATCGCCCACGCCATACCGGGCAGGCTGAGGGCGGACACGATGATCCAGACGGCCAGCCCAATGGCGATCGCGCCGATCATGGCTGGGCCCACTTGCGGTCGAGCTCGGCCATGAAGGCGCGGTGCTTGCGGTCATCCTCGATAGCGCGGCGCCAGAGGTTGAAGCAGTAGACGCCACAGCCAGCCGCGAACGCCGCAGCCAGCCAGTTCCACACGCCTCCGTCCGCGAAGACGATGGTCGACAGGTTCACAAGCACGATCACCACCTGCAAGGCGGTGAAGAGCCATCCCCATCGAGCGAGACCGCTCGGACGGGACCACTTGCTACCGTTCACTTGATCCACTTCTCCTTCATGTTGTGAGTGGGTCGGACATGGCGGCGGTCTCGGTTGAGTCGGGGCCGCCGTCGTCTGTTGGGTTAGGCGGCTCGGGACTTGATGCGGCCTGCGTCGGTCGCCGCGTACGCCTGGAAGTGGTCGCGGGCGGTACCGGTCGGCTGGACCCATCCCTTGCGCTTCATCGCTGAGAGGCGGGGCGCGACTGAGTAGTGCTTCTCCACCGGCAGATCGAGCGCCTGCCGTGCCTCATCTGCGGTCAGACCGTCGACGCCGGCAGCGACCACCTCGGCCAGCACACGGGCCTCGAGCGACTCCGCCCACTTGGATGCGCGACGGGATGCGGCTGCCTCGGTGGGGGAGGCGTCTGCGTGCGTGGGGGCGGTGGTGGTCATGCGGACACACCAGCGGCTGCCTGACGATCCCGCCTGCACGCTCGGCAGTAGCGTTTGCCTCCGGACAAGAGCGTGTTCTGGGCAGTGAACTCGTGGTTGCGGAGGCAATGCGTTTTTGACGCCATCGGGTGAGTGCCGTGAGCAACGCTGTCCTGCATGTTCTCCGACCGCGTGCCAAAGCGGAGATTGCTGGCGCGCGGGTTGTACCGGTCGCCATCAAGGTGCCGGACGTCGAGGCCGCTCGGTCGGGGCCCGATGAACGCCTCCGCGACCAAGCTGTGAACGCTCCGCAACTGCCGACGCCCAGGACCGCTCAGGGTGACTCTGGGGTACTCCAGTCCGGGTCGACCGACGAGGACCTGACTTAGCATTCGAGGCTGCGCACCCTTGTGTGACGCCACGCGACCGAGGTTGCTGACGCGGTAGTCGGGCCAGCCATGAACTTCGCGCCACTCCTCGGCGGTCATGCCGACGCCTTGCGCACCGGCTCGGACGCCTCGGCGATGAAGCGGTCCACCGACTCCTCGGAGATGCGGACCTTGGAGCCCTTCCGCGCGATGTTGTAGCGGTCGAGCTTCCCGTCGGCGATCAGGCCGTAGATGTGGCCGCGGCTGCACTTGATGCGGGCCGCTGCCTCGGGGACGGAGAGCAGGTTCACGCTGCGACCTTCTTTCGGGTGGGAGCGTCAGACCTGACGCTTGTCAATGTGGGCCGAAAAAGAGACCCGGGGGCGACGCGCAGGACTTTTTCGATGCGCTTGCCGAGGGGCCAGGAGCAGGTGTCTCGGGTGCCGCTGTGCAGGTGCCCGATGGTGGAGCGATGCCGGAGTGAACCGCACAGCTCTGACAGTTCTCGGACGTTCAGGTCGTTGAACTGCATCGCCTGACGGAGGTCTTCTACGTCCCGGAGCTTCACCCTCATGGGAGCGGCGCTTGGGTTGATGGTCACTGTGGTCCTCCCTCGTTGGAGTGTCAAGCCCGACGCTACAGGCATCGTACGTTCCCGGTCTACACCTACGGCGCTACTGTCTGCCCGTGCAACTGCGTGAACACGGACGACACTCGTGTGGTTTGTACGAGAAGTCGATACGCCGTCGGTTGCCTCTTCCGAGCGCCGCAGCTCAACCTTCCGGACATGACGAGCGAGGTGCGTGTGGCTGAATCGACTCCGGTCCAGTCACTCCAGACCCTGGTGCTCTCGAGGCTTCAGGCGCTCGGGGACGAGACCGGACCGATGACCGCTAGAGAGGCCGCTCGCAGGAGCGAGGGGATGGTCTCCTACGAGACCCTGCGCAACCTGGCCCGCGGCGTGCGGCACACCGGCCGCATCACCGACCGCGTTGCCGAGGGCATCTCGCTCGCTCTCCAGGTGCCCGTCGCCAAGGTGTACGAGGCGGCCGGCGCACCCGTACCGGGGGAGCGCTGGAAGTGGCCGCAGCGGTTCGATCGTCTTGACCCTGCGCAGCGGTCCCTTGTGGAGGATGTGGCTGCCGCGCTTCTTGAGGCACGCGAGAAGGGTCGCCGCGACGCTGGGTAATCCTCGCGTCGCAGGTGGCTAGGCGTGTTGCGGGTCAGCGACGTCACGTAACTACAAGGTTGCTAGTGGCAACTGTCACATCGCCCCGTTAACTTCCGTGATGCCGCCGTCGATGACGGCGGGACACAGGGGGAGCGGCGACATGACCGAGGAAACGATCTTCAAGGCGATGCCCCTGCCGCAGGGCACGGACTGGGTGTGGCACCCGGACCTGAACGTGGTCGCGCTGTCCGACCGGCTCGACCTTGACGGCCGGATCGCGGCCGTGGAAGACCTGAAGCGGCACTGGACTCGAGCGCACTTGAGCGTCGTCGAGACCGCGTAGATTGAGTCATGCCCGCCTACGAGAAGCTGCCTTCGGGCAAGCACAGCTATGTGGTGCGCCTGCCCAACGGCAAGCGCAAACGGTTCACCGACAACCTCAAGCGCGTGGCCTTGGCCCAGGCGGTCGAGTTCGAGCGGTCGGTGCGCAACGGCCAGACGCCGCACATGCTCGATCGCAAGGTGACGGTGGAGTCGTGGGCGGCTAGGTGGCAGGCGGCGCGCAACGTGGAGCCTGCGACCGCAGCGAAGGACGCGAGCCAGATTCGCACCCACGTGCTGCCTCACTGGGGCGCGTGGCCGTTGCAGTCGATCGGTCGCCTGGACGTGCAGGCGTGGGTCAAGGCGATGACCCACGGTGGGGCAGGAGCGGCGACCGTCGTCGGCTCGTATCACCGGCTGGCGGCGATGCTGAACGATGCGGTGCTGGAGGGCTTGCTTCCTGCGAGCCCGTGCCGTGAGATCGACCTGCCGAAGGTCACCAAGCCTGCTCCCAGGTGGCTCACGAGGCACGAGTACGACCAGATCCAGCTCGCCCTATCCCTGACCCCGCAGGGCGAGCTCTGGCAAGCGTTCGTGGGGCTCGGCTGCTTCTCGGGTCTGCGGCCCGGCGAGCTGGCCGGCCTGGACGTGGAGCACCTGGATCTCGAGCGCGGGCTGGTGCGCGTGCAGCAGGTGATGACACGGCACGGCCTGCGTGGCTACGGGAAGTCGACGTCTGCCTCGCGGTCGGTGCCGTTCCCGCCCGAGGTGGCGGCGCTGCTGTGGCGGGTGATGGGGGACCGCGGTCAGGGCCCGGTGTTCCTGTGGAAGGACGGCCAGCGGGTCGATGACCGCGATTGGCTGCGGCAGGTGTGGAGGCCGGCGCTGGAGGCTGCGGGCGTGGAGTACGAGCGCCCGTACGTCATGCGCCATTCGTGTGCTTCGTGGCTGGTGCAGGCGGGCGTCCCGGACTACGAGATCGCGCAGATGCTGGGGCACTCGTCCACGCGGATCGTCTCGACGTACGCCCACCTCGCGCCCGACAGGCATGACCGGGTGCGGGCCGCGTGGAGCTTTGACCCACAGGTGCCCCACGGCGCAACAGAAAAGAGCCCCCACCCGGCTGGGTGAGGGCTCTGACCTGCGGACTTTCTGGTGGGCGATACAGGATTTGAACCTGTGACCTCTTCCGTGTCAGGGTTGAGGCTGCACCCCGTTGACCTGCCATTACGCCACTGAGCAGGTAGTTTGAGCGTCAAGGGTTGTCACTACGCACTACAGTGTTCATACTTATGCCCCACGGGTGCCCCACGACGAGGGCGCGCACCTTGCCCCACGGTGTCCGCCAGAGCAGGAGAGACCATGACGACGCTGTCCATCCACAAGACCTTCGCCATCCAGAGCTGCTGCGTCTGCGATGTCGACTTCGCCATGACCGACCACATGACTGCTCAGCGGCAGCGAGACGGGAAGTCGTTCTACTGCCCGAACGGCCACTCCCAGAGCTACACCGAGACGGACGCCACGCGGCTCAAGAAGGCGCAGGAGGCTCTGGCTCGAGCCCGCGCTGCGCAGGTGCACCTCGCGGATCAGCGCGACGCGGCCGAGCGTTCGGCTAGCGCCTACAAGGGACAGGTCACGAAAATCAAGAAGCGCGTCGGTAACGGCGTGTGCCCCTGCTGCAACCGGTCGTTC
>Ga0210040_10006777_pt1 | contig 14129 bp, 12 predicted proteins | sample CryGeyCG12114_NA_FD_185462 | JGI IMG/M metagenome (GOLD analysis project Ga0210040, IMG submission 185462) | Groundwater microbial communities from aquifer - Crystal Geyser CG19_WC_8/21/14_NA (SPAdes) (version 2) | ecosystem: Environmental > Aquatic > Deep subsurface > Groundwater | place: USA... | reverse complement strand
CGACGCCGAGAACAACTACGCCGCCTCCGTCGAGAACGGCGGGCGGATGAACTCGCCCGAGGCCAAGGCGGCGCTCGCCTACTGGCTGCACCTCCGCGACATCGCGCCGCCGGAAAGCGCGGCCTCGACCTGGACCGAGGTCGGGACCACCTTCGCCGCCGGCCGTGCCGCGCAGGGCCTCGTCTACGGCGAAAACGCCGCCTGGATCGCCTCGGACGCCGAGAAGTCGGTGGTCGTGGGCAACGTGGGCGTCGCCCTCCCGCCGGTCGAGCCCGGCATCATGGAAGCCGCCGAAGCGGGCGACGGCTACATCGGCTACTACGACGGCGGCGCCTTCGGCGTGCCCGTCACCTCCAAGAACCAGGAGGCCGCGCTCCTCTTCCTCCAGTATATCGGGCAGAACTCGGTCCAGGCCGACTGGGCCGTCGCCGCGCCCCGCATCACCAACACCGCCACCTACGACGACGAGAAGGTCGTGGCGATGGATGCGAGCCTCGGCGGCTACTACACGATGCTGCGCGACGACGGGAAGCTCTTCGCGGGCGCGCCGCCCTTCCCGTTCCACGCCCAGGTGCGTGAGGCCACCGCGCCGATCTTCTACCAGATCCTGACCGGCGAGATCGAGCCCGACGCGGGCCTCGACCAGATGGCCGCCGCCGCCGAGGCCGAACTCACGAACCTCGGCTACCGCCAGTAGGCTCAACGTTCCCCGAAGGGCTGCCGCGTCGGTCGCGGCGGCCCTTTTCGCACCTGGCGGAAGGCTTCCGCCGGTCCTCGTGACGATTTGCGGGAGGGGCCATGCGCTCCAACAGAATGGGCTGGCTGATGCTGGCGCCCACCCTGGCGATCCTGGGGATCTTCGGGATCCTCCCCTTCATCTACGTGCTCTATGTCGCGTTCCACCGCTGGAACCCCTTCGGCGCGAGCCCGGACATGGTGTTCAACGGCGCCGCCAACTTCCGCCGCCTGGTCTTCGACCAGGAGTTCCTGCTGTCGGTCGGCCTCACCTTCCAGTTCGCCGTCTTCGCGGTCCTGAGCGAGGTCATCCTGGGCTACCTCCTCGCGCAGCTCCTGATGCGCGACTTCCCCGGCAAGGCGGTCTTCCGCACCGTCCACACGCTGCCGCTGATCGTGGCCCCCATCGTGGTGGGCTCGGTCTGGCGTCTGATGACGACGCCCAGCATCGGCATCATCCCGCATCTCCTCGACTCCTGGTTCGGCTACGACCTGAACATCGGGCGCGACGCCACCACGGCCTTCATCCTCACGATCGTCATGGATGTCTGGCACTGGACGCCCCTGGTGACGCTCACGCTCCTGGCCGCCCTGCTCGCGCTCCCCAAGGAGCCCTTCGAGCAGGCGCAGATCGACGGCGCGAACCGGTGGCAGATCTTCCGGCACATCACGCTCCCGATGATACGGCCCGCGATCCTCGCCACCGTATTCATCCGCATGATGGACGCGCTCCGGACCGTGGACGAGGTCTGGATGCTGACGGGCGGCGGCCCCGGCGCCTCGACCCGCTACCTGGGCCTGCACATCTGGAAGCTCGTCTTCCCCAAAACCGACTACGGCTACGGCTCGGCCATCTCCGTCATCGTCCTCTACCTCACGCTGGTGATGTGCTGGCTCCTGTACATCGCCCTCATCGCCCCCCGAGCCAAGAGGAGCGCCGGCTGATGCGCGCGGACCGCCCTTACCTCACCCTCCTGCTCTGGCTGATCCTCAGCCTCTTCACGCTCTTCCCGATCTACTGGCTCTTCGTGATCTCCGTGAAGCCCGCCGTGCAGCTCTTCACGACGCCGAGCGTGTTCCTCGACACCGTTTACTGGAACAACTACGCCGAGGTCTTCCAGGACGAGACTTTGCGCGGCTACATGATGAACTCGGTCATCATCTCGACCGGCAACGCCGTCCTCGTGACCGTCCTGGCCTTCTTCGCCTGCTACGCGCTGTCGCGCTACGACCTTGCGGGCAAGGAGAACATCTTCTTCTGGACCATCACCAACCGCATGGCCCCCGCCGCGGTGTTCCTGCTTCCGCTGTTCCTGCTCTTCACCAAGGTGCTCAAGATCGGCGACTGGTCGCTCTACGACACGCGCATCGGGATGATCCTGCTCTACTGCACCTTCAACCTGCCCTTCGCGATCTGGACGCTGCGCCCCACCATCGACGGCATCCCGCGCGAACTCGACGAGGCCGCGACCGTCGACGGCGCGAGCACCTGGCAGGTGATCCGCCAGGTCGTCTGGCCCCTGGCGGCGCCCGGCCTCGCCGTGACGCTGATCCTGACCTGGGTCTTCGCCTGGAACGAGTTCCTCCTGGCCGCGACCCTCACCAGCTTCAACGCCCGCACGATCACCACTGGCCTGTCCGAATACGTGACGACCACCGGGACCGAATGGGGCAAGATGGCCTCCATCTCGATCATCACGCTGATCCCCGCCCTGGTGATCTTCGCGGTGGTGCAGCGCCACATCGTGGCCGGCCTCACCTTCGGCGCGGTCAAGGAGTAAGCCCCATGCTCACCAACCCGGACGACATCGAGGACGCGCCGCCCCCCGCGCCGCGCCGCGTCCGCCAGGGCTTCCTTCCCATCGTCACGAACTGGTTCGACCGCCTCTTCATGGCGATCTACCTGGGCGTGGCGCTGGAGCTCTTCTGGATGCGCTTCGTGGAGCAGGCCGTGCCGCTCACCGCCTGCCATCTGCTTGTGCTCGCCCTGAGCGTCCTCATCATCTGGAAGGGCTGAGGCGCCGAGCCCGCCCCAACAAGGAGACACGTCATGAAATCCCTGGTCCTGGAGGAAAAGGGCAAGCTGTCGCTCCGCGACTTCCCGATCGAGCGCGAGGAGCCGATGGGCCCGCGCGACGTCCGCATCAAGCTGCACACGGTCGGCATCTGCGGCTCAGACGTCCACTACTACACCCACGGCGGCATCGGCGTCTTCCAGGTAAAGGCGCCTATGATCCTGGGCCACGAGGCGTCCGGCACGGTGGTCGAGGCCGGCGCGGAGGTCACGACGCTGAAACCCGGCGACCGCGTCTGCATGGAGCCGGGCATCCCCGACCCCAACAGCCGCGCGACGCGCCTGGGCCTCTACAACATCGACCCGGCGGTCCGCTTCTGGGCCACGCCGCCGGTCCATGGCGTCCTGCGCCCGACCGTCGTCCACCCCGAAGCCTTCACCTTCAAGCTCCCCGACAACGTGTCCTTCGCCGAAGCCGCGATGGTGGAGCCCCTGGCCGTCGGCGTCCACGCCGCGACCAAGGCGCAGGTCCGGCCGGGCGACATCGCCCTGGTGATCGGCGCCGGCCCCATCGGCCTCGTGACGGCGCTCTCCGCCCTGGCGGCCGGCTGCGCCCGCGTCTTCGTCAGCGACATCGACGACAAGAAGCTGGAACTGGCCGCCTCGCTCGGCCCCATCATCCCGATCAATGTCGCCAAGCAGGACCTGACGGCGGAAATCCTGAAGGCCACCGACGGCTGGGGCGTGGAGATCGTCCTCGAATGCTCCGGCAGCCCCAAGGCGGCTTCCGGCGTCTTCGACCCCCTCTGCCCCGGGGGGCGCGTGGTCTTCATCGGCTCCCAGGTCCACGACATCGCCTACAACGTCGGCAAGGCCATGGTGCGCGAGGCGCGGGTGGAGCATGTCTTCCGCTACGCCCACGTCTTCCCGCGCTGCGTCGCGATGCTCTCCTCGGGCGCCATCGACGTGAAGCCCCTCATCACCCGCACCTTCGCCTTCGACGAGAGCGTGAACGCCTTCGAAGTCGCCGCCTCCGCCCCCCCGGGCGAGGTGAAGATGCAGATCGAACTTCCGCAGTAAGAGAGCACAGATGGCCCAGGTCACCGTCAAGGACGTCGTCAAGCGCTACGGCGAGACGCAGGTCATCCACGGCGTCAGCGTCGACATCGCCGACGGCGAATTCGTCGTGCTGGTCGGCCCCTCGGGCTGCGGCAAGTCCACCCTCCTGCGGATGATCGCGGGGCTGGAGACGATCTCGGGCGGCAGCCTCAGCATCGGCGGCCGGGTGGTGAACGACGTGCTGCCCAAGGACCGCGACATCGCCATGGTGTTCCAGTCCTACGCACTCTACCCGCACAAGACCGTGGCGGAGAACATGGGCTTCTCGCTCATGATCAAGGGGGCGCCCAAGTCCGAGATCCAATCCAAGGTCGGCCGCGCGGCCGAGATCCTCGACCTGACCAAGCTCCTCGACCGCTATCCCAAGCAGCTTTCGGGCGGGCAGCGGCAGCGGGTGGCCATGGGCCGCGCCATCGTGCGCGATCCTCAGGTCTTCCTCTTCGACGAGCCGCTCTCCAACCTCGACGCCAAGCTCCGCGTGGCGATGAGGGTGGAGATCAAGGACCTCCACCGCCGCCTCAAGACGACGGTGATCTACGTCACCCACGACCAGATCGAGGCCATGACCATGGCCGACAAGATCGTGGTCATGAAGGACGGGCGCGTGGAGCAGGTCGGCCGCCCGCTCGACCTTTACGACAGACCCCGCAACACCTTCGTCGCGGGCTTCATCGGCAGCCCGGCGATGAACTTCCTGTCGGGCCGCGTGGCGAACCAGGACGGCCGGCGCGTCGTCCTGATGGAGGGCGGCGTGGCCCTCCCCCTCGACGGCGTGGAGGCTCAGGACGGCCAGCCGGTCGTCTACGGCATCCGGCCCGAGCACATCGCGGTCGGTCCCGGCGGCATTCCCGTAGAGGTAGCCGTGATCGAGCCCACCGGCTCCGAGACGCAGATCTTCGGCCGGCTCGGCTCGGCGCCCATCGACGCCCTGGTCAAGGACCGCCTGGCCCTCAACCCCGGCGAGACGGTGCCCTTCCTTATCGACCCCCGCCGCGCCCACGTCTTCGACCAGGCGACGGGTCTCCGTCTTTAAGGGCGTCCCCGGTCAGCTCGGCTGTCGTCGGCGGGGCCGTCCGTGCCTCCTGCGAGGTCCACCGCGCCGACCGGCTCGCCCAGGTCGAAGGCTGTCCGGGGCGCGAGGTTTCTCTCGGCAGTTAGCGGCTTTTTAATCCTTCTCCGGCATGGTGATCCTGTCCCTGGGTCGCCGCCCGGCGGGGTTGGGGGAGTTGCGTCCTCCCGGTGCGCCGGTAAGGCTCCGTAAACGGACGCTGCCCCGGTCTGGTGCCGCCGCCCTCAGCCCGGCGGCAGGCAGATCGTGGACCGCGTCAGGAACCGTTTCTCCCGCCCGTTGTCGAGGGAGAACATCCCGCCCCGCCCCTTGACCACGTCGATGATAAGATCGGTGTGCTTCCAGGCCTCGTACTGGCTTTCAGAGATGTAGACCGGCATCCCGCCGATCTCGCCCAGCTTCACGTCGCGGTCCCCGATGATGAAGTCCCCCTGCGCGTAGCACATGGGCGAGGAGCCGTCGCAGCAGCCCCCCGACTGGTGGAACAGCACCGGCCCGTGGTCCGCGACGATCTCCGCCAGGAGCGCCAGCGCCTCCGGCGTGGCCGTCACCTTGTCCAGCGCCTCGGTCCCGGTGGTCATGTCGTTCATGGCATCGTCCTCTCACGGGCAAGGGCGCGCGAGGCCAGCCCCGCGCGCCCTTGTCTCACTTAGCCTGCCCGTCGCTCAGAAGAAGCCGAGCTTCTTGGGCGAGTAGCTGACCAGCATGTTCTTGGTCTGCTGGTAGTGGGCGAGCATGTCGAGGTGGTTCTCGCGGCCGATGCCCGACTGCTTGTAGCCGCCAAAGGCCGCGTGGGCCGGGTAGGCGTGGTAGCAGTTGGTCCAGACGCGGCCCGCCTGGATCGCGCGGCCGAAGCGGTAGCAGGTGTTGGCCTCGCGCGACCACACGCCCGCGCCGAGCCCGTAGAGCGTGTCGTTGGCGATATGCAGCGCCTCGTCCTCGTCCTTGAAGGTGGTCACGGACACGACCGGACCGAAGATCTCCTCCTGGAAGATCCGCATCTTGTTGGTGCCCTTGAAGACGGTCGGCTGGACGTAATAGCCGTTCGCCAGGTCGCCCTGCATGTTGGCGCGAGCCCCGCCCGTCAGCACCTCGGCGCCTTCCTGGCGGCCGATGTCCATGTAGGACAGGATCTTCTCGAGCTGCTCCGAGGAGGCTTGCGCCCCGATCATGGTCGCCGGGTCGAGAGGGTCGCCCTGGACAATGGCCTCCACCCGCTTGATCGCGCGCTCCATGAACTGGTCGTAGATGCTTTCGTGGATCAGGGCGCGCGACGGGCAGGTGCAGACCTCGCCCTGGTTCAGCGCGAACATCACGAAGCCCTCGATGGCCTTGTCGAAGAAGTCGTCGTCCTCGCGCGTCACGTCCTTGAAGAAGATGTTCGGGGACTTGCCGCCGAGCTCCAGCGTCACGGGGATCAGGTTCTGGCTCGCGTACTGCATGATGAGCCGGCCCGTCGTCGTCTCGCCGGTAAAGGCGATCTTGGCGATCCGGTTCGACGATGCCAGCGGCTTGCCGGCCTCCAGGCCGAAGCCGTTGACGATGTTGAGCACGCCCGGCGGCAGCAGGTCGCCGATGAGCTCGGCCCAGAGCATGATGGAGGCGGGGGTCTGCTCGGCGGGCTTGATGACCACGCAGTTGCCGGCGGCGAGCGCGGGCGCAAGCTTCCATGTCGCCATCAGCAGCGGGAAGTTCCAGGGGATGATCTGCCCCACGACGCCCAGGGGCTCATGGAAGTGGTAGGCGATGGTATCGTGGTCGATCTCGGAGATGCCGCCTTCCTGGGCCCGGACGACGCCAGCGAAGTAGCGGAAGTGGTCGATGGCGAGCGGGAGGTCGGCGGCGGTCGTCTCGCGGATCGGCTTGCCGTTGTCCCAGGTCTCGGCAGTGGCGAGGAGGGCGAGGTTCTCCTCCATGCGGTCGGCGATCTTGTTCAGGATCACCGAGCGGTGTGCGGCCGAGGTCTTGCCCCAGGCGTCCTTGGCGGCATGGGCGGCGTCGAGCGCGGCCTCGACGTCGGAGGCGTCCGAGCGAGCGATCTCGCAGAGGACCTGGCCGGTGACGGGCGAGGTGTTCTCGAAGTAGCGGCCCGCGTTCGGGGCCGTGAACTTGCCGCCGATGAAGTTGTCGTAGCGCGTCTTGAACGGCGCACTGGCGACGCGGAAATGTTCGACCTTGTTCATGACCTTCTCCCTGACGCCGCCTCCTCGCGGCCGTTGGGGAAAGCTGACATGGGCGCAACGCAGGGTCAGCCACGACATAGGTCGTACGGCGCCATCGGGCCGTCGGTCAGCGTCGGGCTTGGGACTTTTCGGGCCGCCGGGGGAGGTGTCCGACGCTCGGCAGGTCCACACCGGGAGGTCGCCCTGCCGGGCATCCAGACGCGTCATGTGGAGGTGTCGGACGCAGAGGCGGGTCCAGGCCCCCACGCCGCTGGACCGGCCCGGAAACTCCAGCACCAGCGAGTGATTGGCCGCAATCCCCCGCCGCATGCTCCTCATCGCCAGACGGGACGCGGCGCGACGCGCGGGCCCTGGTCCGGACTGGCCGATGCGGCGCTCCCCCGGCAGGCCGGGATGGCCGCGTCCCCTGCCCCGCGAGCCCAGCCCCCCGCAGGCGCGACCTAGGTCGTATGTCGGCGCCTCGGGGCCCTATCTATCCTGACCGCCATGGCCGCGCTCCTCCGCCTCCTCGCCATCCTGATCCTCGCGACGGCGGCCCGCGCCGAGGTGCTGGACCGCGACGCCCTCGCGGCCTTCGTGCGCCCGCCCATGTCGATCGGCGAGCCCGTCAGCGACAAGGGCGTCTGGGAACTCCTGAACTCCGGCGGCGCGCTGGCGGGCTACGTCTTCGAGACGGAGCCCATGGCGCCCATCCCCGGCTTCTCGGGCGCGCCCGTCAACCTTTTCGTCGCCCTCGACCTCGAGGGGCGCTTCATCGACGTGAAGCTCATCTCGCACAACGAGCCGATCTTCGTCTCGGGCCTGGGCGAGGCGCCCTTCCGCGCCTTCCTGGAGCAGTACCGGGGCCTCGCGATCTCGCAGCCCATGGTGGTCGGCACCCCCTACGGCGACGCGGGCGAGGGCTCGGCCCTCGTCTACCTCGACGGCGTCACCAAGGCCACGGCCTCGGTCCGCATCGCCCACGAGTCCCTCCTGGCCGCCACCCGGGAGGTCGCGCGCGAGAAGATGCAGGGCGTGGCCTCCGCGCCTCCCGCCGCGCCCGACCCCACCCACGAGGAAGACCTCGCCTGGGCCGACCTCGTGGAACAGGGCATCGCGACCCGCCACCTCGTCACCAACAGGGAGATCGACGCGGCCTTCGCGGGCACCCGCTTCGCCGAGGACGACCCCGAGGCCCGGGCCGACCCCGAGGCCGCCTATCTCGACCTCTGGATCGTGGACCTCGGGCCGCCGTCGATCGCCCGCGGCGCGCTCTCGCCCGAGACCCTGGAGCGGCTCCGCCGCTTCCTCGACCTCACCCCTACCGCCGAGCCGATCCTGCTGATCGACGCCGGGCGCCACGGCCTCGTGTCCGAGGACTTCGTCCGCAACACCGCGCCCGACCTCCTGACCGCGACACAGGACGGCCTCCCGGTGGCGCTGCGGGACGCCGACCTGACGGTGAACCTAGCGGAGGGCGTCCCCCAGGGCACGGCCATGATCGTCCGGACCGACCGTCGTTTGGGCTTCGACCCCTCCCGCCCCTGGACCCTGGAGGTGGAGGCGCTGCGCGAGCACGGCTCCTTCCAGCCCGAGATCGGCCGCACGACCCTGATTGCCGAGCACGCCACGCCCGAGCGCTTCTTCCTGCGCCAGGATGCCCTGGCCCAGCCCGCCTCGCCGGTGGTGGAGGCCCTGCGGAGCCGCGCGCCCGACCTCGCGGTCCTGACCGGGCTTCTGGCCGCGCTCCTCGTCCTCGTCGGTCCGCTCATGCATCGCGTCGCGCGCCGGGGCTGGCTCACGCCCGTGCGCCTGGCCGTGCTGGCCGTGGTCCTGGGCTTCGTGGGCTGGTGGGGCCAGGGCCAGTTGTCCATCGTCACGGTGCTGGGCGTCGTCCAGGCGGGAAGCGAGCGGCGGAGCCTCGCCTTCCTCCTCTACGATCCCTTCTCGCTCCTGGTCTGGGCGGTCGCGGTCCTGGGCTTCGTCCTCTGGGGCCGGGGCCTCCTCTGCGGCTGGCTCTGCCCCTTCGGCGCCCTGCAGGAGTTCGCGCACCACGCGGGCCGCCTCCTGCGCCTGCCGCAGTGGGAGCCGAGGGCCGCCTGGGACCGGCGGCTCAAGTGGATCAAGTACGCCCTCCTCGCGGGTCTCCTCGCCACCGCCCTCATCGCGCCCCAGGAGGTCGAGACCGCGGCCGAGATCGAGCCCTTCAAGACGGCGATCACCGTCTTCTTCGTGCGCGACTGGTTCTACGCTGTCTATGCCGCCTTCTGGCTCGCCCTCGGCCTCTTCCTCTTCAAAGGCTTCTGCCGCTACGTCTGCCCCCTGGGCGCGGTCATGGCGCTGGGCGGCCTCCTCCGCGGCCGCGACTGGATCGAGCGGCGCGCCGAGTGCGGCTCTCCCTGCCAGCTCTGCAAGGTCCGCTGCCGTTACGGCGCCATCGGGGCCTCGGGCCGGATCGACTACTCCGAATGCTTCCAGTGCCTCGACTGCGTCCAGATCATCGACGATCCCAAGCAGTGCGTGCCCCGCATCCTCGCGGCCCGCGCGCCGCTCCGGATGCCCCGCAAGGAGGCCGCATGAAGCGCCGCCGCTTCCTGCGGATCACCGCCGCTATGACCCTCGCCCCCCTCGCCGCGCGGGCCGAGGAAACCCGCGTCGCGCTCGGGGCCGAGGCCCGCATGACCCTCTACGGCCCGCCCGCGCTCACCGCCCGCGCCCGGACCCGCGCCTGGGCGGAGCTCGCGCGGATCGAGAGGGTCTTCAGCCTCTACGACCCGGCCTCCGCGCTCTCCCGCCTCAACGCCACCGGTCGCCTCGACGCGCCCCCGCCCGAGCTCCTGGAGGTTCTCGCCCTCTCCGCCTGCCTGCGCGAGGCGACCGGCGGCCGCTTCGACCCCACCGTCCAGCCCCTCTGGCTGGCGCTCGCCGGCGGGGACGACGAAAGGGCCGCGCAGGCCCTCATCGGCTGGGAGCGCGTCGCTTTCGACCCCGCAGCCGTGACCCTCGGCCCCGGCCAGGCCCTCACCCTCAACGGCATCGCCCAGGGCTATGCCACCGACCGCGTCACCCAAGTCCTCGCCGAGGAAGGCCTGACCCATGCCCTCGTCGAGATCGGCGAGTTCCGCGCCCTCTCCGGCCCCTTCCGGCTCGGCGTGGAGGATCCCGACTTCGGCCGCCTGGGCCAGATCACCCTCGACGGCACCGCCGCCGCGACTTCCAGCCCCGGGGCGATGCGGCTCCCCGACGGCTCGGCCCACATCCTCGACCCCCGGGGCGGCGTCCCCCTCTGGTCCACCGTCACCGTCCGCGCGCCCAGCGCCGCGCTCGCCGACGCCCTGTCCACGGCCCTCTGCCTCGCCGACGCCGCCACCGCGCGCCAGATCCTGGCCGCGCTCGGTCCCGGCCTGCATGCGGCCGCGATCACCCGGGACGGCGACCTCCTCACGCTCTGAAATAAACGCCCCGGGCCAGGGGGCACCGGGGCGCAAGTGAGGTCCGGCAGGGAGGATCCACGGACCAAGAGAAATCGTCTAGCGCTCGGGCGCCTCGAAGGTCAGGCCCGCCGCCTCGAACAGCGCCGGGATGCGCCCGTCCGCCAGCGCCGCCGCGATGGCGTCGTCCACCGCATAGCCCAGGTCCCGGTGCGACTGGTGCACCGCCACGCCGACCGTCCAGTCTCCGACCGCCAGCCCCGGCAGCGGTGGCGTCCCCACGAGGACCCCCTCGCCCGCCTCCGCCTCCAGCATGGCGCGCGGCCCCATGGCCGCCGCGACCTCGCTCCGGTTCAGCGCCCCCACCGCATGGGCGACCGAGGGGAACCGCCGGATATTCTGGTTGATCTGCCCGCCCACGAAGGACGCGAGGTAGAAGTCCGCGATCGTGTCGTTCTCCACCCCCACCAGCCCGAAGCGGAAGAAGGCCGGCGTGGGCACGTCGCCGTCCCAGTCCTCGGGCCGGTAGGCCACGGCGACCCGCTCCCGATAGGCCTGCCCGGTGAACACCGCCTGCTCCACGCGGCAGGCGAAGTCCGGATCGTAGGGCACATGGAGCATGACGTTCGCCACGATGTTCTCGCCCGCGCCCATCGGCAGCCCCTGCCAGACGTTGTAGCGCAAGTCGGCCTCCAGGTTCTCGCCCGAGGCCACGAAGCGGAAGCGCGGCTCCACGCCCAACACCTCGGCGATGATCCGGCCGATGCCGATGTCGATGCCCTGGGGCTCGCCCCCCTCCTCCCAGGAATAGGGCGGCAGGTCCTCGTAGACCGCGAACTCGATCCAGCCCCGCTCGACGATCTCGTCGAGGTCGAGGCCCACCAGATCGCGGTCCGCGTTCTGCGGCCGCTGCCCCTGGATCACGCCCTCGCACCGGGCCAGCGCCGCATGCGGCAGCGCCAGCGCGGCGATCAGGCCCAGGAGGACGGCCCGCCGTCGCATCGCGACCTCAATGCGCCGCCGAGAGGGACACGGTCAGAAGCTCCGCCGCCTCGTGAAAGGCCGCGGGCGTGCCGTCGATCATCCGCGCCGCCCGGGCTGCCGCGCTGTCCGCCAGCGGCGAGCCCGACAGCGTCTCGAAGCCCGCGTTGATCTCCAGGAGCTCCGCCTCCAGTGCCTCCAGGTCCGCCCCGGACGGGTCCTCCGCCAGGCCCGCCAACTTGTCGCGCATGGCGGTCAGCGTCGGCGCGGCGTCAGCCACCTGCCGGTCGTCGGGCCGCGTCTCGATGTAGGAGCGGATCGCCCAGGCGGCCTTCTGCCCCAGGATCTCCCCGAAGGCGGGCATCTTGGTGACGCCGTTCTGCGTCATCCCGTGCTGGAAGCGCTCGGCGAACCACTCGTCGCCGTATTCCTCGGCCTCCAGGAACCGCAGGTCGGGCGCGAGCCCGCCGGAGATGGCCCCGAGCCCGTGGCACCGCGCGCAGTTCTGGTTGAAGCCGGAATCCCCGATCTCGATGGCGGTCTGGAAGACCTCCGGGTCCATGCCGCGATAGGGGTTCTCGGTCAGCCACTCCTCCCCCACCTCGGGCAGGGCGTCGGTGTTGACGGGCTGCGGCGCCACGTCGCCATGAGCGAGCGCCAGGCCGGCAGCAAGGGTCAGGCCGGCCGCGAGCGGCCAGCGGGCACGAGTGATGGGCATGGATCTTCCTCCTGGGCGCCTTGTGGGAGCGCCGTCGACAGGGAGACTAGCCATTCCCCCCCGCGCCTCGCCATTCGACCTTGGTGGCACGGGGGCGTCCCAAGCCTCCGACCATGGTCGCGGTTCGCCGCGGTCCCGGCGTCGGTATCCTTGGGCCTTCAAGGGAGGACTCGATGCGACACGCCACGGCAGGAGCCCTGCTGCTCGCCGTCCTGGGCTGGGCCACCGCCGCCGGGGCCGAGGGCCTGCCGGTGCCCATCGCCTACCTGCGCCAGCAGGTGGAGCACCCGCCGGTGCTCTCCGACCTCGATCCGATCCCCCCTGACGAGGGCCTCGCCGGCGCCGAGCTGGGCCGCGCCGACGACGCCACCACCGGCACCTTCCTCGGCCACGACTACACCCTCGCGGTGACCGATGTGGACCTGGGCGGCGACCTCCTCGCCGCCGCGCGGCAGGCGCTGGCCGGCTCGCGGCTCCTCCTCGTGGACGCGCCGGCCCCGGACCTCCTGGCCATCGCCGACCTGCCCGAGGCGCGGGGCGCCCTCCTCTTCAACGTCGCCGCCCCCGACGACGCCCTGCGGGACGCCGACTGCCGCGCCAACGTCTTCCACACGCTTCCCTCGCACGGGATGCGCGCCGATGCCCTGGCCCAATTCCTGCTCCTGCGCCGCTGGACCGACCTCGCCCTCCTCGCCGGGCCCTTTCCGGACGACCAGGCCTGGGCCCAGGCCCTCCGCGCCTCCGCCGCCAAGTTCGGCCTGTCCATCAACGACGACCGTCGATGGGACTTCGCGGGCGACCTTGGCCGCACCGCTCAGTCCGAGATCCCGCTCCTCACCCAGGATTTCGACGACTACGATGTCCTCCTCGTCGCCGACGAGACGGGCGACTTCGGCCGCTACGTCCTCTTCAACACCTGGGAGCCCCGGCCCGTCGGCGGCTCCGAGGGGATCGTCCCCGCCGGCTGGGCCCCGGTGCTGGAAAACTGGGGCGCCTCGCAGCTCCAGTCCCGCTTCGCGGAGCTGGCCGGGCGCCCGATGCGCCCCAAGGACTACGCCGCCTGGGCCGCGATGCGCTCCATCGGCGAGGCGGTGACGCGCACCGGCAGCAACGATCCCGCCGCCCTGCGCACCTACATGCTCTCGCCGGACTTCGAGCTCGACGGCTTCAAGGGGCGCCCCCTCTCCTTCCGAGACTGGGACGGCCAGCTCCGCCAGCCCATCGCCGTCACCCAGGCCCGCGCCATGATCGCCATGGCCCCCTTCGAGGAGTTCCTCCACCAGGCGAACGACCTCGACACCCTGGGCCGCGACCGCGCCGAGAGCGCCTGTCAAGCCTTCGGGCCCTAGGGGACGCAACGCCCGGTGGGCTCAGAATCCGTTAACCACGCCCTGCCATGCTGGCCTCAACCCGACGAATCGACGTCGCCCAGGACCCCGCCATGACCCGCCCCGCTGCCGCCCTAGTCGCCGTCCTCCTCGCCTCGCCCGCCGAGGCCGAGGAGATCTGGATCACCAACGAACTCGACGACACGATCAGCGTCATCGACGCCGACACGCTGGAGGTCACCCGCACCATCCCGACGGGAGAGCGTCCCCGTGGCATCACCTTCGCCAGCGACGGCAGCGTCGTCTACATCTGCGCCTCGGACAGCGACGCCGTGCAGGTCATGGACCCCGAGACCGGCGAGATCCTCCACGACCTCCCCTCCGGCGAGGACCCCGAGCAGTTCGCGCTGGCCCCCGACGGCCGGCATCTCTGGATCGCCAACGAAGACGACGCCGTCACCACTGTCGTGGACGTGGGCACCCGCCGCGTCGTGGCCCAGATCGACGTGGGGATCGAGCCCGAGGGCATGGCCGTCTCACCCGACGGCAGGATCGCCATCACCACCTCCGAG
>Ga0210040_10006776_pt1 | contig 14129 bp, 15 predicted proteins | sample CryGeyCG12114_NA_FD_185462 | JGI IMG/M metagenome (GOLD analysis project Ga0210040, IMG submission 185462) | Groundwater microbial communities from aquifer - Crystal Geyser CG19_WC_8/21/14_NA (SPAdes) (version 2) | ecosystem: Environmental > Aquatic > Deep subsurface > Groundwater | place: USA... | reverse complement strand
GTGGTGGCGGTCATGGCTGGTTCTCCTCGTGGTGTCCGGTGCCGGCGGGCGTTCCCGGCGACAAGGACAACTCTGGGCGCCGATCCGCAGGCCACCCACCAGCAATCCGCAAGAAAACCGCAAGAAGAGGCCCCCGTTCCGCCCACTCCTCGCGCCGCTCGGACGGCACCCTGGACGAGGCCGGTCAGCACGTCGTCAACGCACGGGACCCCCTCCCGGAGCTCCGGGAGGGGGTCTCGTGCGTGGTGGCGCAGGGCGCGGCTACATCGGCAGCGTGAGGGTGAACGTCGTCCCGCGGCCCTCGGCGCTGGTCACGTCCAGCGTGCCACCGTGCGCGGTGGTGATCGCCTTGGTGATGGTCAGGCCCAGCCCGACGCCCGGGACGGCGTTGCGGCGGGCGGTGGAGGCGCGGAAGAAGCTGGTGAACAGCCGCCCCTGCTCCCCGGTGGGGATGCCCACCCCGGTGTCGCTCACCGCGAGCACGGCGACCTGGGTGGTTCCCGGTGCGGGGCCGGCCACGGCGGCGCCGTCCCGGTCCCGCCACCCGGTGGTCAGCCGCAGCGTGACCCGGCCGCCGGCCGGGGTGAACTTGACGGCGTTGGAGACCAGGTTGTCGCAGGCCTGGCCCAGCCGCAGCGCGTCGCCGCGCACCACCAGCCCTGCTGCGGGCGCCTCGACGGTCAGCTCGACCTCGCGGGCCGCCGCGGTCACCCGGGCGGTCTCCTCCGCGGCGCGCACGATGCCGGCCAGGTCGACGTCCTCGGGGGAGAGGGTGAACCGGCCTGCGTCGACCTGCGCGGTGAACAGCAGGTCCCCGACCAGGCGCAGCAGCCGGTGGGCGTTGCGCTCGACGGTGGTCAGGTACTGCCGCTGCTCGGCGGTGAGCGGCTGGTCCTCGTCGTCCATCACCAGCTCGAGGTAGCCCAGGATCGAGCTGAGCGGGGTGCGCAGCTCGTGCGAGATGAGGCTGACGAACTGGTCCTTGAGCCGTTCGGCGGCGCGCGCCTCGGTCATGTCGGTGCCCACGAAGTTCCAGCCGGCCTGCTCGCCGTCGTCGTCGGTGCGCGGGGTGATCGCCACCGAGACGGTGAGCCGTCGGCCGTCGGCGGTCAGGTAGGTCCAGTCCCGGACGTCGCTGCCGTGCGCCTGCGCGACGTGCACCAGATCGGCGAAGCGGGCGTCGTCGTCCGGCGCCGGGCCGTCCTCGCCGACGAGCTCCTCGGGTGCGTGGAAGTCGGTGATGGAACGCAGCCGGACGACGTCGGCCCGGGGCAGCCCCAGCATCCGTTCCGCACCCGGGTTCCAGACCCGGATGAGCCCGTCGCGGTCGGTGCCGATGATGGACTGCTCGGTGACCGCGTCGATCACGCTGGTCATGGTCTGGGCCCGGGCCCGCATCATCCGGGTGGCCACCTCGAGCTCCTCGGCGGTGGACCGGCCGCGGGTCAGCAGGTCTCGCCGCTGCGTCTCCAGCTCGGCCGCCGCGGTGAGCTGGGCGCCCAGCCGGCGGGCCAGCTCGGCGACGGAGAGCGCGACCGCGGCCGCAGCGCCCACCAGGACCGGCGTGCCCGGGGTGGTCACCAGCAGCACCAGCCCCGCGGTGGCGACGGCGGCCAGCAGCGCGGGCACGGCGCGTGCCGGTCCACCGTGGTGGGGCAGGTGCGGCGCGGTGGTGGCCCGCTCGGTCAGCGCGGTCACGACGGTGTCCCGACGGCCAGCGCGCGGACCTGGGCGACCAGACCGGCGACGGTGAAGGGCTTGGGCAGGTATGCGTCGGCGCCGGCGGCCAGACCGCGGGCGATGTCGTCGGGAGAGGCGCCGGCCGACAGCAGCAGCACCCGGCACCCGGCGGTGGCGGGCTCGGCGCGGAGGGCCTCGCACACCTCCAGGCCGGTGGCCTCGGGCATGAACACGTCCAGGACGACGAGATCGGGCAGCTCGGCCCGGGCGCAGCGGAGGGCCTGCGCGCCGTCGGCCACGTCGGCGATCACGGTGCCACCGGCCTTGCGCACGGCCACGCACACGAGCAGCCGGATGTCCTCCTCGTCGTCGGCGACGAGCACACGTACGGGTGCGTCCACCGTGGGGGGCTCCGTTCCCTCGTCGGCCCCGGCCCGTGGTGGGGCGGAGTCCGTCCTGTCGGGGAACGGCGGCCTGGTGACCGAGCTGGAGCGGCGTCGCCCGGCGTTCACCCGATCAGGTGACCGGCCGCGGGTGCGTGCTGATCGGGTGCAGACGCACGAGGGCCCCCGGCGCGGTGTGCACCGGGGGCCCTCGTGAGGTGGAACAGGGTCAGGAAGCGTGCCCCTGGACCGTCTGCTTCGCGTCCTTCGCGGTGCCCTGGACGTCGGATGCCGCGGACTGCCCCTCGGCCTTGACGTTCTGGACGCCCTCCTGCGCGGTCGTCTTCACCGACTCGACGGCGTCCTGCGCCATCGGCTTGAGGTTGTCACCCATCTCCTGGGCCACGTTCTTGGCCTGGTCGACGAGCGGCTGCGAGTGCTCCTTGACGGCCGACTCGGCCTGGGAGGCGAGCTGCTTCTCCTTCTCGCTGGTGGGCAGCAGCGAGGAGACGAGCCAGCCGACGCCGAAGGCGATCAGGCCCGCGGCGAGCGGGTTGCCCTGCGCCTGGCGCTGCAGCGTGTCGGGGGCACCCTGCACCGCACCCAGCGCCTGGTTGGCCGCGTTGTGGGCGGAGTCCGCGGCGTTGTGCGCGCTGCCACCGACCTGCTGGCCATGCTCGTGGGCGGCGCCGAAGACCTTGTCCTTCAGGCCGCTGACGCTCGTCTTGGCCTTGCCGACGCGACGGTCGACGACGCGGGTCGGGTTGACCTTCTCGTTCAGGGCGTCGACCTCGTAGCTGAGGTTGGCGCGGGTGTCCTCGATCTGGCGGCGGATCACGTCCGGGTCACTGCTGGTCATGTCGGTCTCCGTTTCCGGGTCAGTTGGGCTTGAGAGCGCCGGGGACCTGCTGGAGGGTCTCCACGGTCTGCTCCGGCTTGGGGTTGATCTGCTTCAGCCGGCTGAAGTCGATCGTCTTGAGCTGCTTGCGGCCCACCACGAACAGGACCGCGGCGATGACGCCCCACAGCACGGCGACGATGAGCGCCGCCCAGCCGGTGGGGATGGCGCTGGCCAGGGCCCACATCAGGGCCAGGCTCAGGAAGATGGCCACCATGTAGCCGCCGAAGCCGGCACCGGCGAGCATCCCGGCGCCCTTGCCGGCCTTGCCGGCCTGCGCCTTGACCTCGTCGGTCGCCTTGGTCGCGTCCGCCTTGAGCTCGGCCTTGGCCAGCTCCAGCTCCTGGCGCATCAGCGTCGACAGGTCGCGGGTGACGTCGCCGATCAGCTTGCCGACCGAGGTCCCCTCGACGTTCGGGTGCCCGTCCTCGGTGATCGGCTGGGCGGTGTTGCCGTACGACTGGTCGGCGTCGGGCGCGACGTAGGTGGAGGCACCACCGTCGGCGTAGCCCTGCTGCGGAACGCCGCCCTGGTAGGGGGTGCTCACAGCCGGCCCGACCCGGGGGTGCGCGCCGGGTCGTCCCAGCCGGCCGCCGTGGTCGGGGGCACCGAGGTACCCTCCGGGGGGACCGTGCCGTACGGCGGCGGCGGGACGGTGCCGGTGGTGTACCCGGTGGCCTGCGTGTCGGCGACGTAGTTCGTGCCGGCGGAGTAGCTGTCCGTGGCGTAGGGCGACCCGGTGCCGGCGAGCTGCCGGTTGCCGGTGCCCGACGGGCTGTCGTCCTTGTGCGCGGCGACGATGCCGGTGGTCAGCCGGCCGGCGACGATGCCCGCGACGGCCGCACCGAACAGGAAGACGCCGGGCTTGCGGCGGGCGAAGGCGCGCACGTCGTTGACCAGGTCGCCGGGCTCGCGCCCCTGGACGTAGGTGGCGAACTCCTCGAGCTTGTCGCCGGCCTGGCGGACCAGGTCGGCGGCGGGGCCCGAGGGGGTCTCGCTGCTGCCGTCGACCATGGTGCGCAGCTGCTGGGCCATGTCGGACAGGCCGGCGCCGGCCTTCTGCTGGCCGGTGCGGGCCTGCTCCTGCAGCTGCGACCGGCCCTCGGCCAGCATGTCCTGCGCCTGGCGCTTGGTCTCCTGGGTGACCTGCTTGGCCTGGTCGGCGGCGGTCGCGGCGACCTGGCCACCGGCCTGCTGGGCGGTCGAGGCCACGTTGGCGGCCTGGTCCTTGGCGACGTCCTTCGTGCTGGACTGGCTGCCGGACGCATTGCTCGCGCCGCTGCGCGGGGACTGCGTCGGGGTGTCGATGGAGTGGGTCATCGTTCCTCCTCGTCGTGCGTGGGCTGTGCCTGGTCTGTGCTCGGTACAACGGGGCATCCGTGCCCGGGGAGGGCCAACCGCACGAGGGCGCACACCATGGCCGGCCGATGAGGGCCGGTTTCGGGTAGAACCGGAGCGCGGGACGGCGTACGGGCACCGGGAGATGCCCCAGTCGTAACACTCGGGGGGTCCCACCGTGTGTTCAGTGGGACGCCGTTCCGTTGTCGGGCTTGTACCCGCGGTCGTCTACGCCGTAAACCGCTCGGCGGACATTTCTGCGTGTCGACGAGCATCGGCGCCCGCGTAGCCTGACCACGAAGGCAAGCCTTACCTGAGGAGGTCCCGTGAGCGTTGCGACCAGGAACGAGGGGGCCCGGCGTCCCCGGGTGGCCCGGGTCGGTGAGGTCGTGCGCACGTCGCGGGTGACGCCGCACATGATCCGCGTCGTGCTCGGTGGCGAGGGCCTGGCCGGCTTCCCGGCCGGGGAGTTCACCGACCACTACGTGAAGCTGCTCTTCCCGCCGCCCGGAGCCGGCTACGCCGCGCCCTTCGACGTCGACCGGCTGCGCGCCGAGCTGCCCCCGGAGCAGTGGCCGGTCACCCGCACCTACACCGTGCGGGCCTGGGACGCCGAGCGCGGTGAGCTGACCATCGACTTCGTGCACCACGGCGACCAGGGCCTGGCCGGACCGTGGGCGGCGGCGGCCGCGCCCGGCGACCGGATCCAGTTCTTCGGGCCCGGCGGGGGCTACGTGCCCAGCCCGGACGCCGACTGGCACCTGCTGGTGGGTGATGAGAGCGCCCTGCCGGCGATCGGGGCCGCCCTCCCGCGGCTGCCGGCCGGGGTGCCGGCGCTGGTCTTCGTGGAGGTCGAGGGGCCGGGGGAGCAGCAGTCGGACCTGGTGCTCGGTGAGGGCGTCACGGTGGTGTGGGTGCACCGCGGCGACGGCGCTCCGGGGGAGGCGCTGGCGACCGCGGTCAAGGCCGTCCAGCTGCCGACCGGCGCCGGGCACGCGTTCGTGCACGGTGAGGCCGGGCTGGTGAAGGACCTCCGGCTGCACCTGCGCACCGTGCGCGGGCTCGACCCGGCCTCGACCTCGATCTCCGGCTACTGGCGGCTCGGCCGGACCGAGGACCGCTGGCAGGCGGAGAAGCCGGCGTGGAATGCAGAGGTCGAGGCGGCCGAGCAGGCCGTGCTCGCCGGCTGAGCCGGCTGCGGCCCGCGGTCGATCAGCCCAGGTCGTCGGTGCCGAACGTGTCGCACTGGTTCGGGTCGCCGGTGGAGTAGCCGGTGGTGAACCAGCGCTGCCGCTGCTCCGACGAGCCGTGCGTGAACGAACCCTCGTCCGCGGTGCCGTCGCCCAGGTTCTCCTGGATGTAGTCGTCGCCGATCCGGCCGGCGGTGTCCAGCGCCCGGGAGATGTCGTCGTCGGTGATGTCGACGATCAGCGGCTGACCGGTCTCGTCGGGCACCGTCTCGGCGTGGTTGGCCCAGGTGCCGGCGTAGCAGTCGGCCTGCAGCTCCAGCCGGACGCTGCCGCTGGTCGGTCCGGTCTCGCCCTGGGTCACCTGCTGGTTGGTGCCGAGGAGGTTCTGCACGTGGTGGCCGTACTCGTGCGCGAGGACGTAGGCGTTGACGAACAGCCCGCCCTCGGCCCCGAACTCGGTCTGCAGGTCGTCGAAGAAGGTCAGGTCGATGTACACCAGCTGGTCGGCGGGGCAGTAGAAGGGCCCGGTCCCGCTGGTGGCGCCGCCGCAGCCGGTCTGCACCGAGTCAGCGAAGAAGACGGTGTCCGCGGGCTGGTAGCCGGTGCCGAGGGTCTGCCCCCAGTAGTCCTGGATCGAGTCGATGTCGGCCACCACCGCGCAGTCGACGGAGGAGTTGGCATCGGCCACCTCGTCGCAGGACTGCTGCAGCGCGCCGTTGTCGGCGGTCTGCCCCGAGCCCAGCTGGTCCAGCACGCTGGTGGCCGCTGAGCCGCTGGTCCCGCCGCCGCCCAGCACCTGCACCAGGACGACGACGACCAGCCCCACGAGCCCGAGCCCGCCGCCGCCGACGGCCATCCCGCGGCCGCCGCCCATCCGGCCGCCGCTCCCGCCGCGGCGGTCCTGGACGCTGGAGGTGTCCAGCCGGCCGCTCTCCCGGTACCTCATCGTGTGCAGACCTCCCGGTCGGGTGGAGCAGGGTTGGGCGGTCCCGGTCCGGGGATTCCCGATCGCTCGGAGCACTGTGCCGTCGTCCGGCCGTGCCCGCACCCCGGCGTCAGCCGCGGGACAGCGATCGTTCCACGCGGTCCGCGGTGGCCCGCGCGTCGTCCACGCCGAGCACCAGCCGGGCGAAGGGCTCGCCGGTCAGCTCGATGACCACGGCCTCCCGGGAGGCGCGGAGGTTCCAGAAGCTGCGCTCGCCGTCCCGGCGGTAGGTGCCGGCGGTGATCACCCGGGGCACGTACGTGCCGGGCGAGCGCACCCCCGCGGACTCCCGGCTCATGCCCGGGTCGGCGGTCGCGCCGCGCACGTGGGCCAGCGGCACCGTGATCTGCCGGCGCAGCGACCAGAACCGGTCGAGCCCGCGCATGGTCACCACGAGCTGGCCGCCGGTGATCTCGACGGTGGTCATGTCTCCTCCTGGAGGGGGGTGCCGGCCCGACGGATGAGCTGGGTGCCGAGCAGCTGGGCGAGTGCGGTGTCGGCGTCCGGTGGCAGGGCCCGGTGGAGCGTCGTCAGGCCGCGGCGCACCAGGGCGGCGGCCTCGGCGTCGACCGGTGCGCGTTCGACGGCGGCGCGCAGCAGCAGCGTGAGATCGGTGTCGGTTCCCCGATCGGCCAGGCCGTCGACGTGCTCGGCCAGCACCCGCAGGTACAGCGCCCGCTTGCTGCCGAAGGTCGAGTACAGCGAGCCGCGGTGGACGCCGAGCTCCCGCACCAGGTCGTCGACGCTGGCGCCCTCGTAGCCGAGCCGGGCGAACAGCCGGCCGGCACGGGCCACCGCGACGTCCTCGTCGAAACTGCGCGGCCGGCCCATGCCGGCACCGTAGCGATTTCAGACCGATCGTTCAAGAACGATCGGTCGGCAATGTGCTGAGCGGGTCGCCGTCCTAGGGTCGGGGGCATGCCCCTCGAAGGTGAGTACGAGCCCAGTCCCGAGCAGTGGGTCCGCGACCAGGTGGAGCTCTACGAGCGCACCGGCGGCCGGGAGGGCGGCACGCTGCCCGACCGCACCGAGCCGGTCGTCGTCTACACCACCCGCGGTGCCAAGAGCGGCAAGGTCCGCAAGAACCCGCTGATGCGCGTCGAGCACGACGGCGCCTACGCGATGGTCGCCTCGCAGGGCGGCGCGCCGAAGCACCCGACCTGGTACTTCAACCTCAAGGCCCACCCCGATCAGGTCACCGTCCAGGACGGCGCGGAGGTGTGGGACGGGGTCGCCCGGGAGATCGAGGGCGAGGAGTACGCCCAGTGGTGGGAGCGGGCGGTCGCCGCCTACCACGACTACGCGGACTACCAGGAGAAGACCGACCGGAAGATCCCGATCGTGCTGGTCGAGCGGAAGAGCTGAGCACGCCGGACGGGCGTCCGGTCGTCGTCGTCACCGGTGCCAGCGACGGCATCGGGGCGGCGGCGGCCCGCCGATTGCACCGCGGTGGGGCGCAGGTCGTCGTCATCGGTCGGTCCCCGGAGAAGACGGCGGTCGTCGTCGCCGAGCTGCCCGGTGCGGTCGGCCTGACCGCCGACTTCGCCCGGCTGGACGACGTCCGGCGGTTGGCCGCGGACCTGCGGGAGCGGTTCCCGCGGATCGACGTGCTGGCCGACAACGCCGGCGCCTCCTTCGCCCGGCGTGCGTCGACCGTGGACGGGCACGAGCAGACCTTCCAGGTCGACCACCTGGCGCCCTACCTGCTCACCCGGCTGCTGGAGGAGCCGCTGCGCGCCGCCAGCGGCCGGGTGGTGGTGACCGCCTCGTTCATGCACCTGGTCGGGGCGGCCCGCCGCGGCCACCTGCTGGACTCCCGCGGGCCGTACGTGGCCAGCCGCGCCTACGCCCGGGCGAAGTGGTGCAACGTGCTCATGACCCGGGAGCTGGCCCGCCGCTGGGCACCGGAGGTGACCGCGGCCTGCTTCGACCCGGGCGCGGTCGCCACGTCGTTCGGGCAGGCGGCCGGCGGGGTGACCGGGCTCGCGTTCCGGACGCCGCTGACCGCGTTCATGCGCACCCCGGCGCAGGGCGCGGACTCCCTGGTCTGGCTGGCCACCGCGGCCGACGGCTGGCGCAACGGCGGCTACCACGCCGACCGGTCCCGCGGGTTCGCCCTGCCCTCGGCCCGGGACGACGTGCGGGCCCGGGAGCTGTGGGAGCTGTCCGCGGAGCTGGTCGGGCTGCCGGCCTGACCTCAGCCCAGGTCGTGGTTGATCCGGGCCGCCACCCAGGCGCTGTGCGCGTCCTCCTCCCGGGCCCGAGCGCCGAGCAGCGCCCACCCGAGGTCGGCGACCTGCCGGGAGCGCCGCAGCTGGGCATCGGCGCCGGTGACCGCGAACAGCTCGGCCCGGGCCGCCGTCGCCACCTCGTGCTGGGCGACCAGGGCGTCGCGCAGCGCCCGGTCGGCCGGCCCGCCGGGGGACGCCTCCGCCGCGGCCACTGCCCGCTGGACCGTCGTCGCCACCGCCGCCGGGAGGCGGCGGCTGCCGGTGTGCGGGAACAGCAGCAGCCCGGCGACCAGCCCGACCGCGATGCCCACCGCGGTCTCCCCGAGCCGGAGGGCGACCAGCTCGCCGCCGGGGGTGCCCGGCGCGCCCAGCCGCACCAGCAACAGCGCGAGGGGGGTGATCAGCGAGACGGCCAGCACGTACTGGCTGGCCACCAGCAGCTCCACGCCGACCAGCAGCGCGCCGATGACCACGATGGTGATGCCCACCGGGAGGTGCAGCCCGAACAGCACGGCGGTGAGCGCGGCGCCCACCATGGTGCCGGTGACCCGGTGCAGGGCCCGGGCGCGGGCGTGCCGGGCGTCGGTGCCCATCAGCACGGCGACGGCGGCGGTCGAGGCCCAGTAGGGGCTGGCCAGGCCCAGTGCGGCCGCCAGTGCTCCGGCGGCGCCGACCCCCAGGCCGATCCGGGCGGCGGTGGGCAGCCACAGCGGGGCGGGCGACCGCGGCGGCGGCACCGGTGTGCCGGTCGCGGCGGCGGGGGAGGCGTCGACCGAGGGCAGCGCGCGCAGGAAGCGGACCTCGACGTCGTCCAGCCGCGGCCGCAGCGAGGGCCGTCGCCGGCTGCCCCCGGTCACCGCGACGTGCGCCAGCCGCACCGCCCGGGCGGCCGGGTCGGGGCGTCCGGCCCGCGGACCGGCCGACACCGCCGCCTCGGCCGCGGCCACGGCCCGGCGTTCCGGGCCGGCCGGGTCCCACAGCCACGGGCTCATCACGACCAGCCAGGACAGCGCCGCGCCACCGGCCGCGGCGGCGGCGTGCCCGGCCAGCAGGGACGGCGTGTCACCGAGCGCGCTGGCGCTGCCGCCGGCCAGCACCGCCATCAGCGGGCCGGGCGGGCCGACGTGCCAGACCGCGGCCGCAGCCGTCGCCCCGGCGGCCAGCAGGGCGAGGACCAGGGCCAGCAGCAACGGGTGCGGACCGGTCAGGCCGCCGAGGGCGACGGCGGCGGTGAGCACGGCGCCGACCCCGGCGGAGACGGCCGCCCGCCGGCGGTAGGGGGCGGCGTGCCCGTAGCTCGCCGTGAACCCGCCCAGCGCGGCGGCCGCCCCGAGGTCGGGCCGGTCCAGCAGCACGAACAGCGCCAGCGGGGCGGCGACGCAGACGCCGGCGGACAGCGCGCGGCGGCCGTGCGCAGCCGACAGGGCGAGCAGTGGTTCCGGCCGCGGGCCGAGCAGGTGCGGGAGCGCCCGACGCAGCGGGGAGGAGCCGGACACGCGGTCCATCCTGACGGCTCCACCCCGCCCGCGTCGTCGACGGAGGTCACGCGCAGCGGGGGAGCTGGGTCACCCCGCTGCAGCTCAGGAGAAGCCGACCACCGCGTGCGGGGTGTACGGCTCCTCCAGCGAGGCGATCTCCTCAGGCGTCAGCTGCAGGTCGACGGCGGCCACCGCGTCGGCCAGGTGCTGGTCCTTGGTCACCCCGACGATCGGCGCGGTCACCACCGGCTTGCTCAGCACCCAGGCCAGCGCCACCTGCGCCCGCGGCACACCGCGGGACTGCGCCACCTCGGCCACCCGGGCCACGATGTCGGCGTCGGTGTCGTTGTAGAGCTTGCCGCCGAACTCGTCGGTCTCCGAGCGGGTGGTCGAGGTGTCCCAGTCGCGGGTGAGCCGGCCGCGGGCCAGCGGGCTCCACGGGATGACGCCGATGCCCTGGTCGACGCAGAGCGGCAGCATCTCCCGCTCCTCCTCCCGGTTGAGCAGGTTGTAGTGGTCCTGCATCGACACGAAGCGGTGCCAGCCGTGCTCGCCGGCCAGCTGCAGCGCCTTGCTGAACTGCCAGGCCCACATGCTGGAGGCGCCGAGGTAGCGCACCTTGCCCGACCGGACGGCGGAGTCCAGCGCCTCCAGCGTCTCCTCGATCGGGGTGCCCGGGTCCCAGCGGTGGATCTGGTACAGGTCGATGTAGTCGGTGCCCAGCCGGGTGAGGCTGGCGTCGAGCTCGGCCAGGATCGCCTTGCGGGACAGCCCCGCGCCGTTGGGGCCCGGGCGCATCCGGCCGTGCACCTTGGTGGCCAGGACGACGTCCTCGCGGTCGGCGAAGTCGCGGACGGCCCGACCGGTGATCTCCTCGCTGGAGCCGGCCGAGTAGACGTTCGCGGTGTCGAAGAAGGTGATGCCGGCGTCGACGGCCTGCTTGATCAGCGTGCGGCTCTGCTCCTCGGCCAGGGTCCAGGGATGACCTCCGCGGTCCGGGTCGCCGAAGCTCATCATCCCCAGGCAGATGCGGGACACCTGCAGGCCGGTGCTGCCGAGACGGGTGTAGTCCATGGCCCTACCCTTCCCCGGGAGTTGGCCGGCGCAACCGTCTCGGAGCGCGGCCGGGCGGCAGTACCGTCGCGCCCATGATGGGGATGGGCAACCTCGGGCCGGACGGACGACGTCGTCAGCGGCTCGTCGCCGGGATCATCGTGGCCGCGATGCTGCTGGCGGCCGGGGCGGTGCTGCTGGGCTCGGTGCTCTGACCCCGGCCCTGGCCGGGTGGTCACCGCGGCCCTCGCCCATCCGGGAGGATGGGGGCATGGGCTACGTCGACGTCACCGGCATCCGGCTCACCCTGCCGGACGGGCGGGTGCTGCTCGACGACGTGAACTTCCGGGTCGGTGAGGGCGCGGTCGCCGCGCTGGTCGGGGAGAACGGCGCGGGCAAGACCACGCTGCTGCGGATCATCAGCGGCGACCTGGTGCCCGAGGCCGGCTCGGTCGCGCTCATCGGCGGGCTCGGCATCATGCGCCAGTTCATCGGCTCGGTCCGCGACGACACCACCGTGCAGCGGTTCCTGGTCGACCTGGCCCCGCCCGCCGTCCGGGACGCCTGGGACGCCGTCGAGGCCGCCGAGCTGGCGATGATGGAGGCCGACGACGAGCCCACCCAGATGGCCTACGCCAACGCGCTCGGGCACTGGGGCGACGTCGGCGGTTACGACGTCGAGGTCACCTGGGACACCGTCACCGTGGCCGCGCTCGGCGTGCCCTACGACGGCTGCAAGTACCGCGGTCTGAGCACGCTGTCCGGTGGTGAGCAGAAGCGGCTGGCGCTGGAGTGCCTGCTGCGCGGGCCGGACCAGGTGCTGCTGCTGGACGAGCCGGACAACTACCTCGACGTCCCGGGCAAGCGGTGGCTGGAGGAACGGCTGCTGGAGACCCGCAAGACGGTGCTGTTCGTCAGCCACGACCGGGAGCTGCTGGCCCGGGTCGCCGACCGGGTGGTCACCGTCGAGGGCGGCACGGCGTGGGTGCACGGCGGCAACTGGGCCGGTTACCCCGCGGCCCGCGCCGCCCGGCACGAGCGGATGGCCGAGCTGCGCAGGCGCTGGGACGAGGAGCACCAGCGGCTGGTCGACCTCACCCGCACGATGCAGCAGCTGGCGAAGAACTCCCCGGACATGGCCGCGCGCTACCACGCGATGCAGACCCGGCTGGCCAAGTACGAGGCCGCCGGCCCGCCGCCGGAGCGCCCGCCGGACCAGTCGGTGACCATGCGGCTGCGCGGTGGCCGCACCGGTGTGCGGGTGGTGATCGCCGAGCAGCTGGAGCTCACCGGCCTGATGCGCCCCTTCGACGCCGAGATCGAGTACGGCGACCGGGTGGCGGTGCTGGGCTCCAACGGGGCCGGCAAGTCGCACTTCCTGCGGTTGCTGGCCGGTCAGGACGTCGCGCACACCGGCGGCTGGCGGCTCGGGGCCCGCGTCGTCCCCGGCTTCTTCGCCCAGACCCACGCCCATCCGGAGTGGCTGGACCGCACGCTGGTCGACCTGCTGTGGCACGGCGAGCCCGGGCGCCCGGGCGTCGACCGGGGCCGGGCGATGGCCACGCTGCGCCGGTACGGGCTGGCCGACTCCGGTGACCAGCTGTTCCGGTCGCTGTCCGGTGGCCAGCAGGCGCGGCTCCAGGTGCTGCTGCTGGAGCTCTCCGGCGCCACGCTGCTGCTGCTGGACGAGCCGACGGACAACCTCGACGTGCTGTCCGCGGAGTCGCTGGAGAACGCCCTGGACGCCTTCGACGGCACGGTCATCACGGTCACCCACGACCGCTGGTTCGCCCGCAGCTTCGACCGGTTCCTGGTGTTCGGCTCCGACGGCCAGGTGCGCGAGACACCCGAGCCGGTGTTCGACGAGGGCCGGGTGCAGCGCGTCCGCGAGGCGCACTGACCGACGACGACGCCGCCGCGGGCCGGGGGCGGGGCAACGACCGGGAGGGCAGGGGAGTGGGGCACCGCGACTGGCGGAACTGGGCCGGCAACCAGTCCGCGGCCGGCATCACCGTGGTGCACCCGGCCGGCACCGCCGCGATCGCCGGGGCCCTCCGGGAGGCAGCGGCAGCCGGCCGGCGGGTCCGCCCGATCGGCAGCGGGCACTCCTTCAGCGCGATCGGCCGGCCGGTGGACGTCCAGCTCGTGCTGGACCGGCACGCCCGGTTGCTGGGCGTCACCGCCGACGGGCTGGCCACCGTGCAGGGGGGCATGCCGCTGCACCGGCTCAACGCCGAGCTGGCCGCGCGCGGCTGGGCGCTGGCCAACCTCGGCGACATCGACCGGCAGACGGTCGCCGGTGCGCTGTCCACCGGCACGCACGGCACCGGCGCGGGGTTCGGGGGGCTGGCCGGCCAGGTGCGTGCCCTGGAGCTCGTGCTCGCCGACGGCACGGTGCTGCGCTGCTCGCCGACCGAGCAGGCCGAGGTGTTCGCTGCCGCCCGGGTCGGGCTGGGCGCGCTCGGCGTGCTCAGCACGGTGACGCTGCAGGCGGTGCCGGCGTTCGCGCTGCGGGCCGCGGAGGGGCCCGCTCGGCTGCCCGACCTGCTCGCCGACTTCGCCGACGTCATGACCTCGACCGACCACGTCGAGTTCTACTGGTTCCCGCACACCGACCGCTGCACCCTGCTGCGCAACACCCGGGTGCCGCTCGCCCAGGCCGATCCGCCCCCGCGCTGGCGGATGCTCTGGGAGGACGAGGTGGTGGGCAACGCCGCCTTCGCCGCGGTGGTCGCCGCCGGCCGGGCGGTGCCCGCGCTGGTACCGCCGCTGGCCCGGTTGTCCGCGGCCGGGATGGCCGGTCGCGCCCGCACCGACGTCTCCCACCGGGTGTTCGTCGCCCGCCGCCGGGTGCGCTTCCGGGAGATGGAGTACGCCGTTCCGCGCGCGGCGG
>Ga0210040_10006775_pt1 | contig 14129 bp, 8 predicted proteins | sample CryGeyCG12114_NA_FD_185462 | JGI IMG/M metagenome (GOLD analysis project Ga0210040, IMG submission 185462) | Groundwater microbial communities from aquifer - Crystal Geyser CG19_WC_8/21/14_NA (SPAdes) (version 2) | ecosystem: Environmental > Aquatic > Deep subsurface > Groundwater | place: USA... | reverse complement strand
AATGTATATTTTTGTGTGGTCCCCCACAGTCACAATCATCGTCCATCAAAACCCATGCTGAAGAGGACATCTGGAAACACACAAAAATATACATTAAAACACAATGACACAAAAACTCGACCATTTCGGCAACCATCCGGCATTACTAACTTAAATGTGAATGTGCCGTTGATTTGGCAATCCAAAAAATCCTACTTTACAGATGCATGTTTCATGAATGGAAAAATTCCGATGCAAATATGGCTACAGCTTATAGTTAAAATTTCCTTTAGTCTAACCAATATTTCATGTCTAGTTTTGCAATCCCATTTATTTGGATAGGCATTTTAATAGGGTAAAAATTCTTGCCAAATGGCTTCAAGAATCCACTCTATGTTCACTGTAACCAACTATGCTACACTCTAACGAAAAGCTCTCATCTTTTGATTTACAACTGATCTCTGTAACAACATGCATGCATATTTTATCATAAAAAGGAGAACTTGTCTCTTGAATAGTCGTGAGTGCTGTGAAAATCTTGTTTTCCTTCAATTCTCATAGCAAAGCTAAAGAAATACACTTTTCATATCGTTACTACATTTTTCAGGAGATGAGATTCTTAAGTATCTTAAACGTATTTCCTAAATACTATATTTGCATGGCTCTACTTACTTACAAATTGTGCAAAACTTTTCAAAATTCCATTACTTGATATTTTTCAACCATCATTCCATGCAATGTTTTAGGGAGAACAAATTAAACTACATTTTAAAACGATGTCAAACTAACTAACTAACTAACTAACTATAGTGACCAAACCAGTTAGTCACTCTAGCGGTTCATCTTATATCGTTTAAACGAATGCAAACAGATTGAAGATCCTACTTTTTATATACCATACATACCAATGTTTGGATTCCTTATCCCATGACGTAAATCAGTATTAAATGTTTGTTAGTTTCAAACTCACTAACATAACATTGATCGGTCCTGTGCACTATAGTTAGTCAGTCAGTGGGAAAACATTACTTTTACCACGCACGAGCAGCTTTTTGAACGCTAGCGTATAATAACACCGGCAAGTTTTTTTTGCTACAAACTTCTTTTCAAGTATGGCACATAAAAATTTCAACCATGCTGAGGAAAAAAATTTACAGATTTTTGTGTGCAGTTTCAATATATATATAAGCTTTAGCAAAATAAAGAAATAATGTTACTACACTAAATTTTTGTCTCCTATTTGTGCCTTGTCCACTCCTATTGCACTGGATTGCCATATTACTCGATAAGATAGCTATAGTTAGTTGCTTAGTTAGTAAAAGCATTTACTACTTCCAGTAGAAAACAGAGCCTTGTCCAGTTTAATGAATTCTGCTAAGAAAGCAAACTCTTGTAATGCCAGTAAGTGGTTTTAGGTAAAAAAAGATTAAAGCCCACGCACACAAGTAATTTCCTTCCAGTTTGAACTTAAAATTGTTTCTTCCCCCCATTGTTTAAAATGTGATCATTATTTTAAAAAGAAGCCTCCGTACAACAAGTCATTTGATCTGACTTAGAGATAACTCCAGTTCCCCATATAAGAGCATAAATCTCTGTATTTACGGAAAAATTATGCTTGTTTATGGAGTCATGATAAGTTGACAGTTGAATACGAAAAGACTTTAGATATTTCCTATGGCTTGCATACCAACTGAGTATATTTTTTCCGCTTTGTACACGCTGTATCGGCATAAAAATCTGTTTGAATCTTTTGCGCACATTTAGATAACACACGAACAAACTGGATACAATTTTTATCTCTCCATCAATCTGCGTTTTTGTGATTCTTTTTGCTACAACAGCATATAATGAAGATTTCATAGAGTCGTTCACACAACTTATCGCATTGCGTGCAAAGTGTACACAACAAGAAAAAACCATGGCATGACTGGGAAGAAGAAAAAGCAGATAAATAATGGACACAACAAGGGAAGAAGAATATTTATTCCCCATATGAGACATTTAGACATTAAATTCTCCCCAAATCAAATATTAATTAATGAGAAACGTGTAGCTTAATTAAATCCTTTTCCTTCCATTCTCGTTTGTTGGGAGGAATTACTATAGTTGTAGAAAATAATGAAGAAAATTTATTACTCCCAGAAATACACGATAATCATAACTTTTTTGCATATCATTATTAGTTAGTATTATTATTGTTATTCTTTCACCCACTCAATCATCATCATAATGAAGTTTTTTCATCTTCTTCAATTACATGGAGCAACGAGCAACCAACGCCCTTTTTATGCAGCTTTTGTTTTCAACATTTTACCATTTCGTCAGCATGACATTAAGGAGCATCATTGTTACATGGGATTCTTAACTTGCTCATCCTTGTCAGCATTAGGCCTACTTCTATGATCCTTAAAATAAGGGCTGCATCTACATTGCATATCCAACTAACGTTTCAATCTCATGAATTCTATGTGCTATGCTATTGCATTGCTTTTGAAGTCAGACCCAGGACACCACAAAAAGTTAAGTTTGTTAATGAGTGTGTAGCTCACGTCCTGTGTTCAAAATGCAGGTGAAAAGGCAAAAGTTTACGCCCACACTCATTAGAAACTTCCAGTTTCCTCATCCTATACACAACGAACAAAAAGTGGTGAAAAAATTACAAGGGAATCTTTAGACAATATAGTTCCCTCAGTCAGTCCCAACGGTTTTCACATTCAAGACTTTCAAGTCACCAAAATGAGTTAGTTAACAAATACATGCACTCATGTAAATGTTTGCTTTGGCGAGCTAAATAGATTCTAAGTAAGAGACAAAAATTTTACACATTTTCTTGAAACAAAGTCAACAAGTGACTACTTCTACATCTAGAGTTTTTACAAATGAGCATCAGCCCTACATTTCAGATAATATCCTTATTACTTTAAATGGCAACACACTAACTACAATATATTGCATTAGGTTTGACGCCGCTGTATAATATTTCGTTTAATGCACATAATTGTATAGAATACCTAGATGTAAGCAAATATCGGCTGATGTATTTGTGATTCCGAATAGTTGTGTCTGCACCGCCGTCTCTTTCGTCACAATGTGTTAGCATAGCAAGTAACAGTAATAAAATTGAAGGCATTTTTCACCGCAATCTAGCATCCTATTGCTCTAGCTCATCATGCAAACACAAATTGAACCAAGACAAACGCTACAGAACTAACATTGATTTGACTGTATTTCCATTTAGTTAGTTAGTTAGTGGCAATGATCTCCTGATTCCTGTCACTTTGTTTCCCTCTTATTTATGAAGACCTCCTCAAAGAAACGGAAAATGTGGTTGGGCCACTCAAACCAATGAATCGTTACACTATACCCAGTCGATAATAAAACGGGACACCTTTTACTTACTTACCAACTCACTTGACAGGAGAAAAATCGTGTACCACAAACAAAGCTCACTAGAAAAACAAATGTCAGCCGTCTACAAGTTAGTAGTTAGTTAGTCAGTTAGTTAGTTAGCATTCCCTGGAATCGAACTAAAACCAACTATTGACTACCAGCTGAGAGACTTGGGACAGTTGCTAAGAAATTAAAGTGGATTCGACGGCTAGTCACGTTTTCTCTTGATTTGATCACTCAATTTCTTACACTTGCTCCTACCTTTGCCTAACTAATCAAAAGACAAAGAATAATAGTTGCCTCAAGGGATCCAACAAAATACATGGGCCATTATTATCACTCACAGGGAGACGTGAAAAATGTCTAGTTCTGGCTGAGCTTCCAAATCTACAGATTATTTCAATGATATCAGCGGAGTGTACTAAAAAATGCATTTCAAGTTAGCAGCTATCCAGTCAAAAGCTACCTTTATATTGCTTTTGATAAGTTTTAATGTAAACTACTACTGGGGATGATACGTTGTAGCAATAACAATGATAGTAATTATTATCAGCAAGTCAATGCTTCCCATTAATTTTAATACCACTTTTATCATACTAATGGTATGAAAATACTTGCAGCTTCTGTCGCTCTACTTGTTTCCCATAGCCTTTTCTTAATCGACAGTTTGCGTTGTTGAAAGCTCATCATTGCTAAAGCCGGCTCCAGAGATGTAAACAAAAAGAGTTTATTTTTTTCTATACACTTTGGTTAGTTATTATTATTATTACTGCTTCCAGTGAAGACAATGTCTGGAGAAGAAAATTGCTTTCATCAGTATAACTAACTACTAACTGAAGCATGCAACGAAAATATGTACTATGCTTGCATGCAATCCACACAATCCAGTCTATAAGAACACAATTTTTTACTCTGAAAAATTTCACATACTGGCACACATAAGATGCGAAACATACATGCATTGTGTGTACTGGAACTTGCACTTTCTCAACAAGATAACACAGGAGATAACTTTGTTTTTATAGGGACAAAAAAGGAAGTGGTTCATGAGCATGTCTGCCCTTTATCAATGTCGTTACGGAACGATGGAAATAATAATAATGATGATGATGAGGGTCGTAATAATGAAATTATCTTTCCTGTCCATTTTTTCTACTTATTCGGGAAAAATTTTGTGTAACCAAAATGCTACTCACTCAAGTAAACATAAAACACTCCAAGTGCTCACTAACTAACTATGCATACAGACTAAAATTCTAATAGATCCCATCACAGGAATTCCGTAAAAAGTTGTTTTTCCATTAAAATTAGAAAACTAGTTCAACTAATAATCGTAAGATATGCATTCTCATAAGGCACACCATGCGTTTTAGATAAACTATAAAAACTACACAGTCCATAGAATAATTGGGCATTACATCCAAACGTGCCGTTTTTTATCAACACCTCAAACAGCAAAAAATGCGTACAAAAACATGGAAAAAGTAATGAAAATGTTTCAATCCGCTCAAATGTGTTGCACGCGGCGGCGCCTAAGGACACAAATATAATAATGGTATCATGACGCAAGCTTTTATTCGCTCTCATCCTTAAATAAGGACGTGTTAATTCCCATTCACACCTTCTTCCAAAGTTGTTTGCCGAATGCTTTTACGACTTGAATTAATTCACCAAATATGTTCTAATGCGCTCGTTATTCCTTTCTGAGGGGATCCAAAAAGGAAGCCGTAGCTTTTAATAACATCAGATGACCGTGTCTGAATGCAACAACTCGTTTGTTCTGCCCGTCTAATAAGGAGCACACAAACACTGCATAAAACATTACACTTTTTTGAAGAATTTCTAACTTTTACTCCGTAAAACGAAAAAATAGTCAGCCATTTTTTAGCATAAGGGTTTTAAGCTCATATTTTCAATTTTCGAGTCATATTTATCTACTGCCTTGTCTATGTATGTTAAGTGTGTAACCCAATACTGCACTTTAAGGGCAGATTTTGTGAACAAAGACTACTAACTAACTAACTTACTAACTACACAACCTCCATATGGCACAGTAAACAAGGGAAATGAAGTGAGCTGTAGACAGTGCAACTAAAAGGTATTGACAGCTGCTCACCAATATGCGGCTTTCAAGTAGATAATAACATGAAGAAATTACTAGCTTGCTTAAACTAACCATAAGTCCCATTGAATTCAACATAAAGTACATGAACTGTGAGTAAACTATGTAACTAACAAGTCCACAAGTAATAAATCCTTCATTTACGTCCAAAACAATGTTCATCATTCTATATAATGGAAAAAAAGGAAACAGTATTATGGAAAAAGAGCCGACCTAAAGAATTTCCCTTTTTTCTTCCCTTGTTGTCACCTACCAATTTATTTTCCCAGCCTACCATAATAAGGCCTTGTATTCTAAAATAAACTCCTTTAGCTGTTATAGTTAGTCACTATAGCTAACTAGCCAGTCACATACAAATAATCCTAATCACGAACAAAATTGGAGCCTTATATTCTCTGAATGAGCCCATAGGAAAAAATGCTCTCACCACTGGCCAATAATAATGTATGTTTTTGATGTGCCGTGAAATCGGTTTTACACCAAACAAGTACCCACAGGCCTTGTTATTAGGATCACTTATTTGAAACACAGGTATGCATTGGAATTACTACCTTGGAAAGAAAACAAGACCATGTAGTGAATGCATTACCTTTTGTAAGAGTGTGAGTTGAGCTCTAATCAAAAAGAAGATTCCTGTCTACCTCACCACACCTGCTAATGAGATGATGAGTCTATTTAGAATGGATATCGTTAGTTAGTCAGTCTCAGTCAGTTTAAGGCAGGCATTTCAGAAATCCTGGTAAACCGCGTGAAAAGAGTAAAAAACTTCTCAGCGATTCCACCACTGTATAAAATTCAGGAATTCTGCAGCTACAAGAATATGTTAATACTTAAAGGGGCTAAAAGTTGAGCCTTCAGATGACTGACTATGTGTATGCATTGCAAAGAAGTGTGCTCAAGAAATATTGGGAAATAATTGAGCATTTTTAGTATAAAAAAGTTTTCACAGTCGCTAAGCTTATTATCATTTATGATTGGTTGGCAGGAGGAGCCCATGGAAAATACATTTTCGCAATTATTTGTCTACTGCCTCTCATTATAACCTGCTACATTTGCTTTAGGTGGAAATATAATAATCAAAGACCATGCATATAAGTAAAAACAAGAAATAAAGAGTCCAAAATGATTCATATCTGTGGGCATTGAAGAGCACTCGGGTACTTTTCATAATCAGTGGAATAAAAAATGAAGAAAAAGGCTTGAAGGATTTGACAGCACCACTACCAACTTATTATTACCATTATTTACAGCCTATATATTCTTTCCTGAACAAGTTGTAAAATAAGTGAGGGTAGGCTCAATCTAAGTTAGTTAGTTAGTCAGCAAGATAAAACATTCTGGGTATATCTTTTAGTTAAAAAGAGACAAAAAAATATTTCTTCACATCATATACAGTATTGCTCCTTGTTAATTCTACCTGTACGTTTTTTCTCAACCCATGGACACAGATTACTCACTGCTCTCATATCTCTAGGGTTCCAAAATATTTAGTGTGTACATCAATTCTCCACCGTTAAATTCCAATCTTAGTTCACCACTTTTATGACTGATACTGTAAGTCTTGTAATATTATATTGTTAAAACGGAGCTAATATGACAAAGATGTAAATCCAAACTTTTCGGTGTGTGATATACACGTTTTGAACACATAGGGCCGACAGTTGAGTTTAGATGGAACCCAAAGATTACTTAACAACACAATATGAAAGGCCAATAAATCAAAATCTTATTGATGGCGGTCTGCGTTCCATCATCATCATGTTGTGATCACATAGATAGATACCAAAGTGTACACATATTTACTCTGAGGAAAAAATACTTTTCACATCCTTAAGTGTAACTCACTAAGGATCCCATTTTTCACATTTAGTTAGTTAGATAAGGAGACCGGGGCCAGGAAATAATTGAAGCGAAATAAGTAAGGGTTCTAGCTGTCACTAACTAACTAACTAACTAACTAAAAGTTTACTCAGTCATAAATACAGACCGTGTTTGCATTCCCAACAGTTTTGAATGCATTCCTCATGTGATAAACCTATTACATCTGCTCAATGAAGAATTATTATTGAAACTATAACTAAACAGATTACGTAGATTGCATTGGTCGACAGATCAATGCGATATAAACGGACAATTAAATCAGTAGTGAGTGAGTGAGTAGCATTATTTTCCCTGTAAGATTAGTGTTGTACATTATCAATAGTAACTAACTAACGATATGAATAAAATTCCTGAATACAGTGAACTGAAAAGATAAACCTTTAGCAACATACAGTAGCGCCTTATAGTAAGTAATGAATTGAACCTCTCCTTTTTATTATCGGATGACGAAAAAAGATGCAGAGAGTAGATAAGTTTGGATCCCTTTGCGGGTTTTCAAAAGAGACCTTAAGGTCCCAGTTTCATCCATTTATATCAAGTAGTTATTTCAAATCTTAAGAAATGAAGCAGCTTGCTCCCTATTCATTTCATTCCTGTGGTTTAGTTAGAGTTAAGAGCAAAGCAATCTTATGAACTGTGAAAAACTCGTTGAGAACAACGTGTTCAGATAGAATATGGTATGAATAGGAAAGAAACCATTAATTTCAAGTCGCATGAGACCCAAATGAAGACGAAGACGTTTAGTTTGCTCTCAATAAGTGGTGTGGTTCGTAATTTGAGCTTCTGCTCGCTTGGCACATGTCTTTAGGTCTGGCCAGGCACACAACAACAGTGGTACATTTTTAGACTTTTTTTCTCTGTGGGATCTATTAATCCGTTAAATTTCATTTATGCTCCCACTCACTCACCACAAATAATATGGAAAAAATCTTCGGAACTCAAAATTCACGTACTGTGATACAAAAGCTAAATGAGATTGGTCGAGCTAAAAACCTACTTCAGCCTACAATGGACTTAACCTTTGCATTTTCCTAATGATGTGGATTGTGGTAAAATTTTCAACACGATTTTTAAACGTTAACCTGAAAATTTGGAACCAAATTCTCCCATGTGTGAAAAAGTCCCTATGATCTAGCCTTTTAAACTTGCAACCAAAGGAAACCCCAAGGCTCCCTTTTCTTATAGCCACATGCCATTTCTTCTTTTATGAATCCAAATTCATTGAACCAAGGAACCACATGAGTGTGTATTCATTTATGCATTTCATCAGCTTCTCCGGTCCATGTTCACCACTTTTAGCTATGAATGGAAAACATGTGTAAAACCAGTAGAGGGTCCCAAAAATATGGATGTTGGCTTAAAGCGGCTCACAATCTATTCTTCTCGCCATTGTTCGAATATGAAAATAATTTACCTCATTTGAACAAAAGCAGTCCAGCTTTCACATCCTCAGTTGAGTTACAAAAAATTAATGTGTTACCTTTTTTTCTCCTTTTATACGGAAGCTTCTGTGGAATTGTCGATTGTTCGCTTTCAAAACTATAGAGTTACCTTTCGTCCCTTTAAGCACAGTGATATTTTTTTGGATACAAATGACCACAGAAACCAGCATCTACAGGTAACTTGAGCTAATGAAAGCAGTTGACGAAAGTTGCCTATTCACTGTATTTTTGATGGAATCGACCACCATCATGATATGACACAAAGAGCCGAAAAACTGTCGCTAACCTTTGACTGCGTAGTATTTCAAAAGTGACTTTATGTCTTGTCTTTTGTGCGCTTTTAAAAGCCACAATGGGACATTGGTTTGGTAACTAACTAACTAACTGTACTATGCAACTCGTGTAATATGTCAACCAATATAATGGACCGAATTCGGGCGGTAAAAATGTAGGTAGTAAGAACCCAAAAATCTCTGGAATGTTGATTCTTTAAATTCTCTTTCGAACTACTAATGAATACCGCGGGATTATTTTGTCGGTACTATTTGGTATTATTATTATTATTACGTGTTTAGTTTTGTTGAAAGGAAGTGAAAAATGTGTAATTTTACCTCAGTAGCCATAAGAGGGCCAGATGCGCCGTTTGTTGATGACGGCTCTAATTTCCCTAACTTCCGGACACTTGGGAAAAAATGGGGTTACTAAATGTCTTCATTATGATGAGCCATGGTAGAGTTGTTTGTACAGGATGTTTTTGAATCTGTGAAAAAGAAAAATGAAAAAATATGAGCTTCGCTTCTAATTAGCTGTAACATTAGTTCTGTAAAATCATGTATACTAACTTGGATTGTTTCTGAAGCAATGCAATCTAGTGAATAAATTATTGATTATGATAGTTACAATTTAAATGAAATAAGAATTAAAAGTTGGACAAGTGTGTGAAACGCAGTTTACACACTTGTATAGAATTAGAGGCACTGGCTCTTTTACTCATCATAGTTGCTAGAATCTGTAGGATTTTGTGCGATGGTGCAGCCACTACTACTGATTACAATTCGGGTATTCGGTATGAGTTCGGCAGAAAAATCGATTTTTGGGGGAAGCCAATGTTAGGCTGCTAAGGGTATGCATGCAGGATTCCAATGTGTACAACAAAAGTTGTTTTTCAATTATAGATTTCTCTATCATGGTGTCAACAAATACCCATGAATGAGACAAATATCATGAGATTTGCAATTTTAGATTCCTATTATTTAGAACATTTATTTTGCCAAAATATTTTGCACCATTGTATGGCAAACCAGAATAAACGCAATATAAAATGTAAAATCCTTGTTCTTTCATCAACAACTTTCATCAATAATTCACAACAGTAAATGAAACATTAAAAAAAAAATTATTTACATTTCCCTCATCTGCCAAAAAATCTACTGTACACAAAACAAAGTGCAAATAAATGTCACTAGAAAACTAATCACATAATACTTACTATGCAGACACAATTTGCATTAAAGACCACTGCCTTGTCCACTTATAAAACAAATTGGAAAAAACACACACAAATCTATAGGTAAACACTCACGAAACAATTTCTATTCACTTTTCTTGTTTTTTTGCACAAAAGCGACCAATATCCTCACTGCCACTTTCAACGATGTTCCTTTCACGAATCTTGAAACCCAACTAACTAACTAACTAACTACTACCTCTTGTGTCAAAACGGTGTCCACTCAAAATACTCCGTGCTTTGCCTTCACATAAACATTCCCTTTGCTCATATAAAGAAGAATATCAGCAGTTCTAACTAACTAACTATAATCTTCCAACTCGTTCACACACACTCATGTGTTATGTGTGTGTAACTTTTTTCTAACCTTTAGCTAGCTCTTTGGAGAACCATGTACTCCCATACACATTATACAACATGAGAACATCTGCTTGCTACGAGCAAAGAATAAATTGGGTACGTTCAAGGTACATATAGGAGCCTGCATTTTCACTCTATAGCTTTAGAGAGTACTTATTGGATACCGTATAGATACATTTTAGCCCTTAAAATCATGAAATATTTTTGAAATCGTCATTCCGTGATATATATGAGTTGTGAGGTTTCGAAAAAAAACGTCAATAGTTATAGTTTAGTTAGTTAGCAAGAAATTCGACAATTTAGATTAGATTATTTAGAGACAATTGTTGCGTGAATTGAATACATCTTTCGGTGTGTATTAGCTCTGAAATAACGGCACGGTAAGCTATTACCCGTTTGAATGCACTGCTTGTGCACACTGACTAACTAGTATATAAATGTGAGTTAGAAGCAGTATACGTTATCGCATGCACTAGAGCTAGAGATGAACATGGGAAGATCAACCCTTACCTTTGTATAATGTGTGGACTCAGACTGTACTTTAGTAGAGTAATGGAAAAACTACTTCATCTCTAACTATAGCTCCAATGCTACCATCTAAAGTTTCATTTTAGGATGGTGAAAACGGGTGTACTCTACACACACACAGTAAGAATAAAAATAAATACACATGGGATGTATCCAGTGTGTTTGTACGCGTGTGTACACTTTTAGGAAGTCATAGGGTGCGATGAGGATTTATATAAAAATAAATAGCAAGTAGGGGTGCCATAATATATTAGTTTGTTGGAGGAGTTGTCATATTTACTATGAATTTGAGAAAAAAATTGAAACGCTTTGAGAGGATATTTCCGGCCTACGTTGTTTTATTATTCTATGGAATCATGCATGAGAGATGACTTTTGGAAATTGCTCGTGTGTGTTGAAATTTGTAGGTGTGCATACACCTTGAAATTGTAATTTTAGGGAACGTGGTTTGGTTGGAAACCGGTGGTTGAGGGGATGCCTCATTATTTTTACAGGTTTTTAAGAGAATAGCCAAAAAAAATTTGTTTGCTTATTGAGTAAGAAGAAATGAGCAAATAAAGTGTTGGTATATTTTTGAAGTTTGGAGAAAGAAATTTTGGATGATGAATACTCTGTGGCATCTTTATATACACTATTTGTTCCAAAATACTATTTAAATATTTGGTGAGATAGCTCAATCAATATTTGCTTCATTTTAATGATCCCCAAAGCAAATATTCTTAACAGTCAGCTAATAAGGCTAGATCTAGGTAATGTACTATGTAATACAGGAACAAATGAACAAATTCTTGGTGTTTTCACTAACTTTTGTGACATTATGAAATGAGTATATATTGTCTTTAAAAACATTGTAAAAGGTTAAAATGTTTCCATTACTCCGAACAATATTGCTGATTCTCTGCACACAAATGCAATTTAGTAAATCTGGTGCCTTTCCAGAATTCGATATGTGGGCAAAAAATTTCGAATCTACTCACTGGATTCATGTAATTGTCCCAGATAGTTTGGACACTCAAGTTTTTCAGTCCGTCACAGTGCCGCTATCGATAATTTCTACCAACCGATTTCCATATTACTCTCCGTTGATGAAACGTCGGAAAAAGCTCCAAAAACTATATTGTGTCCTTCTTCCAAATGAAACAGAATCTTCTACTATAGCTGAAAACTTTTTCACTAAAGTCAAAGGAGCCCACGAAGAAAATCCAGTGAATTTTTTCATCATAGTAAATCATTCATTAGACACACTAATGAAAAAAGAACATATGAAATTTTTAAATCGCACACTAAAAACGTATGGGATTCAATTCGCTCAACTATTTGTGACATTAATATACTTTTTGGTGAAGCAAATAGCTAACAATGAGTTTATCTTCACACAGCCCGCAATTTACATGTGCACGAATTGTTTTAATCGCTATCACCCGCCTGGAAGCATAGTTAACACATGGGAAATTCATTTCAACATCCAAATTTTAAAAAACTTGACAACATCAATCCAAAATGCTCAAGCATTAGGATCCAATGGTGAAAATGGGGTAATATGGAACAGCTACTATAATAGTCGTGATATGGATGTTGAACTTGCTTCTTTAGCCGCCATGATCGAAATGGGCGCCAAATCCAAAAGAACCGTGTCTCCATTTGTATCGCATGTTACTGGATTGGAAATGGATGCAGTTGTACTGTCATTATTGCTAAATTTTTCCCAAAACCAGTTTCAAAATTTGGCAGGAAATTTTCCACACATGCAATTATGCGAAACTAAATCATTTGAACAATTTCGATGCATTATTGATGGCCCACAGATTTCAAAAAATTTAGTTTTTTCAGTCAACCCCAAACACAACCATAAAAAGTATTTTATTCTCGGAGAGACAAAAAGTTACAATTTCATCACATGTGATGGAGTCCACGAAAACATGTCCCATACATTTTTGCTATCTCCATTTCGTCCAGTCGTTTGGTTTTGCTTGATATTTTCGCTTTCCATATTTTCTACATTCCTTTATTTATGGCATAGGTCTGCAGTAAAGAGTAGTTCTAGGAAGTTTTCCAGCATTGTGGATGTTTGCTGGGACAGTTTTTCCGTGTTTATGGAACAAGCAGCACACATTGTTCACAATTACAAGAGCAGAAAACACAGTGGCATCTACACTGTAAGCTGTGCACTACTAATTTTCTTGCTCATGTTGATCACAAGTTCGTACAAAGGGGAAATCACGTCCAGATTGCTTCAACCCATCAAATTCGACACCAAGTATAAGTTTTTCGAGGATTTCGAAAACTTTTCAATATTTTCATCAACCAATGAAAGGTTTTTGACTACAGTGTATGAACCAAAGAAAAATTACAAATCAACACCGTGGGTAGATGAATTATTTTCTGTTGCATTTTCATATCGATGGTATGAAATATGGTCGTCTTCTCCTGGTGGGAATGCCAAGTCGAAAAAATTTGAGAGTAATGTTCTTCCACATTTTGTAAAATTTGAGAACCCAAAACGAGGATTCGATTTTATATCCAACTGCCACAAGACTGCGTATGCATTAGAAAATTCAAAAATCGAAAATGCATTGATCGTAGCTAACTATTTAGCGGCATCAGAAGCTAAAAATCAATCGACGACAACCGCATTATTACAAGGGGCCGCGCAGTTAAGTCCAACATTTGAGTTTTGGCTTCTTAGTCCACATTTTGATTGGTTACTGGCGAGAAAATTATTGCTTGTAGTACAAAGTGGCATTTACAGCTTGTGGGAGAAGTGGATTGCAATAGGCAAGTTGCAAAAAATTGAAGCATTGACCAAAAATAAAAGAATGAGAGCTCAGAGAACACGAGAAAGATCCAATTCAAAGTATTTGATTAGTTCTGTTTTCATGATAGGCAAAATTTTAGTTCCTATTGCCGTTATAGTTTTTTC
>Ga0210040_10006774_pt1 | contig 14131 bp, 15 predicted proteins | sample CryGeyCG12114_NA_FD_185462 | JGI IMG/M metagenome (GOLD analysis project Ga0210040, IMG submission 185462) | Groundwater microbial communities from aquifer - Crystal Geyser CG19_WC_8/21/14_NA (SPAdes) (version 2) | ecosystem: Environmental > Aquatic > Deep subsurface > Groundwater | place: USA... | reverse complement strand
CCGCCGAGGCCGGCTACCGCCCGACCGATCCGCAGGTCGCGTTCCATCTTGCCCGCTTCATCGAGCAGGTGCGCAGCATCCCGGCTGATCCGGTCATCGTCCGCCAGAACTGGCTTCGCGCTTACGACTTCACGACCGATCGCGGCGCGCTGGCGCTCAACGACTACGCTCGTGCGAACGACCCCTTCGCCAATGTCGGCCGGGTGCAGGTCGCGGTGGACGTCTCGAGCGTGATCCGGGCCTCGCCCGACAGCTTTCGCGTCGCCTGGACCGAGCGCCGCTATCAGGACTCACAGCTAGCCGCGACCGAGCGGTGGTCGGCGATCCTCAACGTCGTCGTGCAACCGCCCCGCACGCCGGACGCCCTGCGCAAGAACCCGCTCGGCGTCTTCGTCAACGCCCTCAACTGGTCGAAGGAGCTGTCGCAATGACCGCCAGTCCGTTCCGCCGTGCCGCATCGACGGCGCTGCTCGTCTCCGCATCCGCGCTCGCCGGCTGCGCCGCCACGGCGGCGAGGCCGCCCGTCATCACCTATGACGATCCGCCCGCCGAGATCGCCGCCACGCCGGCGCCGGAGCCGCCGCACGCCGTCAAGATAGTTACGATCCCCGAGCCGCTGCCTCTCCCCGGCCAGTTGAAACCAGTGACGAATGAGCCCCGCGCCCCGGAGCCGTCCGATCCCCGCCAGCGCGTCGGCGCAGCCAACGCCGCGGCGCGCGTGCAGCCGGTGCGCGACGGATTCCTCAACGCGATACAGCAGTATCCGTGGACCGATGGCGCACTCTATCAGGTCTATACCGCCCCCGGCCAGGTGACGGACATCGCCTTGCAGGAAGGCGAGCAGCTCGTGGGGCCGGGCCCGGTCGCGGCCGGCGACACCGTTCGCTGGATTATCGGCGACACCATCAGCGGCAGCGGACCCGCCGCGCGGGTGCATATCCTCGTCAAGCCGACCCGGCCCGATCTCGCCACCAACCTCGTCATCAACACCGACCGGCGCACCTACCATCTGGAGCTGCGCGCCACGTCCGCGACCTACATGGCGTCGGTGTCGTGGACCTATCCGCAAGACACGCTGATTGCCTTGGCAAGCCGCAACGCCGCTGCCGCGTCCGCTGCGCCTGCGGCGACCGGCGTGGACGTGACCGCGCTCAATTTCCGCTACAGCATCGACGGCGACCGGGCGCCCTGGCGTCCGGCGCGCGCCTTCGATGATGGCCGGCAGGTGTTCATCGAGTTTCCCGCCGGGATCTCGCAGGGCGAGATGCCGCCCCTCTTCGTGGCAGGCGCGCGTGGCGACGCCGAGCTGGTCAATTACCGGGTGCAGGGCCGCTACATGGTGGTCGATCGCCTGTTCGCCGCCGCCGAGTTGCGCCTCGGCGACCGGCGCAGCGAACAGCGCGTCCGCATCGTGCGCGACGATGGACGGCGGGGGCGGCCGTGAGCGATCCTATCGACACACCGGCCACTGAGCCCGCCGCGCAGCGGTCCGATCCGCAAGCCTTTCAGCTTCGCGGCGACCCGCCGCGCGTCATGCGCCTGTCGCGCAAGGCGCTCGCCGTCGTCGGCATCGCCGCCGGCCTCGGCATCGGCGGTTCGCTGATCTATGCGCTGCGGCCACCCGGCGAGAAGGCGGCACAGGAACTCTATAAAACCGACAGCCGCGCCACGGCCGAGACCATCACGTCCGGGCCGCGCGACTATACGCAGGCGCCCCGGCTCGGGCCACCGTTGCCGGGTGACCTCGGCGGCCCGATCGTATCGGCTCAGCAACGCGGCGAGCACGTGCCCGTGCCACCGATCGGCGCGCAGCCAAGTCCACCCGATCCCCGCGTTCAGGCTGCCGAAGCCGCCCGCCAGCGCGCGCAGCAAGAGCGCGACGCGGCTCGCACCAGCTCGGTCTTTCTTGGCAGCCGCGGAGGCGAGGCGTCACAGGCGGCCCTGCGTTCGCAGAGCCTCGCAGCGCGAAGCGGGACGCCTCGTGCGGCAGCCGATGCGTCGGCGCACAGCGAGCAGGCGGGGAAGCGGGCCTTCATGGCGCACGCGTCGAGCCAGCGCACGGTCAGCGTCGAGCGGCTTGCCGCCCCGGCATCGCCCAACATCGTACAGGCTGGAAGCATCATCCCGGCTGCGCTTATCACCGGCGTCCGTTCCGACTTGCCCGGCCAGATCACCGCGCAGGTGACGGCCAACGTCTATGACAGCCCTACGGGGCGCATCCTGCTCATCCCACAGGGCGCGCGGCTGATCGGCGAGTATGACAGCGAGATCGCCACCGGGCAGACCCGCGTGCTGCTCGCCTGGGATCGGCTCATCATGCCGGACGGCCGCTCGATCGTTCTCGAGCGCCAGCCCGGCGCGGATGGCGCGGGGTTCGCTGGCCTACAGGACCGTGTGAACCAGCATTGGGGTAACCTGCTCAAGGCGGCGGCCGTATCGACCTTGCTCGGCGTCGGGGCAGAGCTGGGCGCGGATAGCGAAGATGACCTGAGCCCTGCCCTTCGCCGCGGCTCTCAGGACACCATAAATCAGACCGGCCAGCAGATCGTGCGGCGGCAGCTCAACGTGCAGCCTACGCTCACCATCCGGCCGGGTCACCCGCTGCGGGTGGTCCTGACGCGCGACCTGGTGCTCGAACCGTTGAGAGGAACGCGATGACCAAGTTGAAGCTGGGGCCGCTGGCGGACGACCGGCCGGTGAAGATCAGCGTGGAATTGCCCGCCGCCGTTCATCGCGATCTTGCTGCCTACGCCGCCGCACTGGCGGCGGAGACCGGCGGGGAAGCAGTGCAACCTGAGAAACTGGTCGGGCCGATGCTTGCGCGCTTCATGGCGAGCGATCGGGGGTTCTCGCGACGTCGGCGAACCGCAAACAGCTGAGAACAGGCGCCGAGCTCAGTTGCCGAGAAATCGCCTCCGGCGTTCCTGCGCATCCGCCTTGATAATCGCTTCCTCGGCGGCGGCGCATTCAGCGCCCCGGACCGAGCCGTCGCGGCAGCCGGCAACGACCTGACGAGCCTCGTCGATGTTCGCCATAAAATAGTGAATGCTCCGCGCGTCGGCCGCCGCCAGCGCCTGCGGACCCGACGCCGGAGCAACGCTTGTGATCTGCATTGTCGGCGCGATGACCGGGCGAAGGACAAAGCCGCTTACCAGTCCAATGAAGAGCGCCATCAGCGCGATGATGATTGTCTTGCCCTGCGGCATGACGGATCACTCCCAAGTATGACGAAGTTCAATCCGCAGAAATCGCCACCTCGTCGAATGAAAGACCATACCGCATCTTGATGAAGAGCAGAAAACGGCGGAGCGCCGGATTGTTATTATCATGGCGCCAGTGTCCAGCGTAGCCGGTGAGTGCCGGTCCTTGCTCGCCGTGAATCGCCCGATACACGACATCGGGATAGCGTGCGCCCGTCGAGCCTTCGCAAACGATGCTGACACCGATGTCACCGCCGAGCATACTCAGGATCGTCTCCCGGCTCGAACAATGCATCCCGATGTCCGGCTTCGCGCCCGAGGCCGACAGCCGCGCAAGCAGCATGTCGCGTATCTCCGGTCCTGGATCGGCGACGGGCAATAGGATGCGCTCACCCCGCAGGTCCGTCCACAAAACGACGTTGCGTTCGGCCAAACGATGAGCGGAAGATGATGCGACCAGCATCCGCTCACTCCAGAACGGTTCACAGCGGTAGCCCTCATGGCCGACCGCACCCATCAGGATCGCGATGTCGATCTCACCGGTATCCAGTCCGGCGAGCAGGACTCCTCGATCGGCCTCAATGCACTCGACCGCTACGTCAGGGTGAGCGCGGTGCCAGCTCATCAAACGTAGCCCGGAGATTGCCGGCCGATACCGAGCTGTTGTGGCCCAGCATCAGCCCGCCCGCGCGGCCTTGCCCGGCTGCGCGCATCGTCGCGACGAGCTTGTCCGCGGTCGCAACGATCTGTTTGGCACCTTGAATGAAGCCGCTGCCTGCCAGCGTCATGGTTACCCCGGCCCGAGAGCGCTCGAAAATTGGCATGCCGACCGCGCGTTCAAGCTTGAGGATGCTACGGCTCAAGGTAGATTGTTCGACATCTAAAATGCGTGCAGCGCGATAAAAGCTGCCATGGCTGGCGGCCGCGATGGCGTAGCGGAGCTGGCGAACTTCAAACGGCATCTTTGTCTAAGTCCTCCCCCGAATCCGCTCGCCAAGATCCTCATCCGATTGCGTAATTGTTGGTATGGGCGACGATAAGGCTCGCGATTGTGGGGAGGTCATCGCTATGCAATTCATGTCCGGCATCGGGTAATATATGGAGATTCGCTCCATTAACCCGTCGGGCGATCGCCTTTCCATTGGCAAGCGGCACGATGCTGTCGTGTGCGCCGTGAATAACAAGAGTTGGCACCCGTACATCGCGCAAGTTCCAACGATCCAGATCACAGGCAACATCGGCGTGGTTAAACGCGGCGTGCATATTGGATGCGCGTGCCAGCTCACGATCTATACGGTCTTCAGTAAGGACCTGATCGTATCCGCGCGCGGATGAGGCGCTGAGCACAGCGATGTGGCGAAGAAAGGCGCGTGCCGAGTTGGCGTCGTTCCAATCGACATCCTCCATGGTAGCGAAGTGCTTGAGGAACGATGCGCTCGGTCCCTCAGCTTGCACGGGTTCCCCGCCGAGCGGCTCCGCGGCGATGAGGGTGAGGCTCTGAACGCGCGAAGGATCGCGAAGTGCGAGCAATTGGGCAATCAGGCCGCCCAGCGACATTCCGACCACGTGTGCCCGATCCAGGCCGTATCCATCGAGGACGGCGATCACATCGTCAGCTAAATCTTCAACATCGTAGTCGGCGTGGCCCGGCGCGCCCGTGGTGCTCTCGCCGGTGTCGCGATGGTCGAAACGCACAACGAACCGTCCGGAGTTCGCGAGGGCGTGGCACATCGAGTCAGGCCACCACAACATGGAAGCTGTCGCGCCCATCACCAAAATGACCGCAGAATCTTGCGGGTCGCCGAAAGATTGGGTGCTCAGGTGAACCGGCCCATTGCGGGCCGTGCGGAAGGTTTCGTGCATCCCGGCTATATAACCTACTAGTAGGTTATATAGCAAGTCCCCGGATTTCGTTTAAGGCGACTTTTAGCTGGTTAAGCACATAGTGACTCAGGCTTCCGTCACGCGCCGCAACCCATTGCATCGTCGCGCCCGCAATCACGGCGTGGAGATGCGCCGCAATCTCTCCAGGTCGGGCGACCGAATCGGGCATCCGTGCTGCCATTGCCGCTTGAACCAGCGCGTAGCGATCTGCGGCATAGCTCCTGAGCTTGGGATCGGCGGTTTCAAGCCAAGCCAGTTCCACATGGACGCCGAAATCTTCGCCGTCACCCATGTCACCCACGATTGTCTCCAAGAACTGCCACAGCCCATCGCGTCCTCGCTTGAGTGGCAATCCATCAAGGTACTGAGCGGTGACAGAGACCTGCCGCTCAGCCACTTTGCGGAGTATCGTTTCCCGATTGTCAAATCGCTGGATGAGCGTTGCGCGCGCAATGCCGACCGCAGCGGCTACATCGCTCAATGTGAATTGCGCAGAGCCTCCCTCGAACAGAAGCCGGGCGGCTGCATCGAGGACAGCTTCGTCAGATACACGTTTGGGCCTTGGCATCGCGGCAGCTTACCGGCGCATCAGGTGAAAGCGAACTCGAAACGACTCAGTGGCCGGCGGCATCCGACCGACCGGCGCCCTGCTGACCGCCAATTTAATTCGTAGTGTTCGGGGCGACGGCGTGACATTGATGGCATCCCTATCCAGCGAATGGCACCTTGTGGTTCAGCGCTTGAAGGTTAGCGGTGGCTCTTGCCAGCTCATAGCGCTGGCGGCACGGCTCAGCAGCCAAGTGCACTAAACGGCACCTATCGACGGTACCAGCGTGTATGAACGGCGAAATATATTTATTTATGTTTGTCCTGCAGGGGCGCCGCGCCCGAACGGATTCGAACGCATCCGCCAATCAGCGCTATCGTTGCGCTATAGCGTAGACATAGTGCTCATCGTCGTCGGGCGTGGCCCGCCATGCCGCCGCTGGCCGCCGCCTGCCGCCAACTCCTGCCCATAGGCCGCAACGGCTACGCCAAGGTAGTACCTCAAAAGATCTCCTCAGTGGTCAACTATGGACCCCTAAGTTCATTCAGCCGCGGATACATGCGATGTAGGAGAATTTCTCGGTCGTTCCGTCAGGACGATTGATCCAAAAGCATTTGGTGCCAAAATCAGCGGTCCTGACGCTGAAGTGGGTTACTCCACAGCCGATTTTCTCGTCCGCCTCGGGATGCAGCGCCAGCGCCGCGCGCAGTACCTCCTCGTCGGCGGCGCTCACACGGTCACCGACATCGTAGCGGTGGAGGATGGCCTGCAGGAAAGCGGCGGCATCGCCTTTCTTGGCGAAGCGGTGCACGCCGATGGTGAACGGCTTGGCCGGCATCTTGTTCTCCTCGACCGTTCACGGCGCGGGCGCCGGGGTCTGATCGCTCGCAGGCAGCAGCTTGGCGCGGATTTCACGCACGATGATGGCGGGGATGCCCATGCCTTCGAACTGAGCGCTGCGCTCGGCGACCCAAGCGATGCACGCCTCCTGGTCGAGGTCATCGCGCGCAATCCGCTCATACAACGCGACCGCGCTCATGCGCGAGAGCCCTAGCTCCATCAGCGACAGGAGAGTGCGCGACGACACGCCGAACTCAAGCTGGGTGCCGATGTCGAGCTCGTCGTCAATCAGATCGGCCCGACCGATCGCTCGCAGGTGCGTGTGAAGCACGTCCATATAGGCCGAGAAGTATTTGGGAGCGCGGAACCGGGCGATCTGCTCGACCAGCTCCATGGTATTTCGGATCAGCACTGGCAGATTGAAGGATCTGCCGCGCGTTCGATGATAGTCGATGTTGCGCCGGATCATCGTCGCCAGCGAGTACCCTTTCAGCCATTGGACAACGATCAGCGCGTGCAGCGGGATCAGGCCGTCGGGGAGGAACGCGGGGAAGAGATGCTGGTTGATCCGCCGCATGATGGTGACGAACCGATCGTAGCTGTCCTGGCTGTCCACGGCGGCCGGCAGCAGGTTCTCGATGTCGCCAGGGTAATCACGAAAAGCGTCGAGCAGGTGCTGAAGGCCGAGTGCGCTGACGCCCGGATGACGAGCGGCAATGTCGGGCCCGATATCCAGACCCTTGGCAATGGTGGCGAGACTCTCCTCCAAGCGGGCTACGATCGCGGGGTCGTGCCGCTTGGCGAAGTTAGCTTCCGCGATCGATCCGATGCGCAGATAGGTCGCAAAAAGGTAGGCGCCGACCTGCTCGAAGCGCTCGGCGTCCTCAATGCCGGCGAGATCGGTGTCCGCGCGGCGGTCGAGATAGTTCGACAGCTCGCCCCCTAGTTCGATCACGGCATCGCTCTCGCGCTTGATCGGATAGCGCGCCCGATCCGGCACGCCGCCGGGCCACGCGGCGGGGTCCTCGGGATCGATGCAGATGATGTTGCCCTGGAACTCGTCGCCCCAGCGACCGGCTCGACCGGCTAAGTTCCAGAAATCGTGAGCCTCCATAGGGTGGCCGATGCCTTTGCGTGGACCACGCACCACGATCGTGCGGCATGACAGGTTGACGCCTTCAACGAGGGTTGAGGTGCAGACGAGAAAGCGAATCTTCCCGGCGCGGAAAAGCCGTTCGACCTCAAGCCGGATGAGTGAGGGCATATTGCCGTAGTGAAAGGCAACTCCGCGCTCGACGAGCGGCGCGAGCCGGAACTGCGGGTGAACACCCTTGCGGGCGAGATCCGCCAACTCGGCGAGTTCAGCGTCCGGCTCCGCGAGCGACGGCTGCAGTTGGCTGATTAGGTCGGCTACCTCCTCCGACTCCGCGGCGCCGTTGGCATAGACGAGAGTACCGCCGCGCTCGCCCGCCGCGGCAGCGATGAATGCGAGCCGCTTTCTCAACCCGGCGGGCGAACTGGCGAGTTCGAGAACGCCGATAGGAAGCGCTCCGTTGAGGCGCCGCACCGACAAGGACCAGCGCTTCGGTTTGCGCGGTACCTGCTCGGCAACGATCAGGTTCTGGAGCACCGTTGGCGCGTCGCTCTCGATCGCGGCCGCTTCGACGCCAAAAGGTGCGTCGGCCAGCAGCTCTTCGGGGTTCTGGGTCGCGGGGCTGATGAATACCAGCTTGAGATCCGGATTCGCACGGCTGGCTCGTTCGATGGCATCTTGAAGAATGACCCCGCGCTGATTGTCACCGATCTTGTGAGCTTCGTCGACAATCAGCAGGTCGATGGCGACCGCGTCGCCGAGAACATTGGCGAGCAGGTGCAGCCGCTCCTGGGTGAACACGAGGATGAGCTTTGCGCCACCGCCATGGGCTGCGTCATACTTGTCGCGCAGCGGCAAGGATGAGACCTCTACACTCGAACCCTTACCGAGCAGGGATTGGAGGTTGGCCTCGATCTCCGATACCAGCGCGCGGGTCGGCGCAAGGTACACCGCCACCCTAGCGTCAGTCGAACGCATTTGATCGAGCAACCACTGGAGCACGAGGAAGGTCTTGCCCGAAGCCGTGGGCGCCGAAGCTGACAACCAGCTATGATCGCCTGCCCGATCCCAGAAGCGCTGCTGGAAGTCGTTGACCGGCAGCCACCGCCCGCTCGACTCAACCAGCACCGACTGGTCCATCTGCCGACGCTGCGCTTCGATGCGGAGCGTCATGCCGAGCCGGCCTTCCAGATCGCCGGTGAGCAGCTCGCGATCAGTCGCCAGCGCAATCGCTCGGAAGTTGGACAGCTTGCCCAGCAACACCGCGGCGGCGTCTCGGATCGTGCTGCTGGTTGGGAGCGTCAGGGCAGCGGTGGCAATCCGAAGCGCGGCCTCCTGATGAACCCGCTGGTCGGATCGGGCGAGGATGCTGCCGGCAAACAGCAGACGCGGCCAATCGGGCGCCATGCCGTCATTTTCGCCGTTTGGCTCCGGAGAAAGATTATCGACTTCGGCCCTCACGGTATTCCGGGTGAGCGTATCGATCTCTTCGCGCAGACCTTCGTCGATGAGCCAGCTCTGCAACTCGGAGAGAGTCATGCGGCGAGTCCCATGGCGGCGAGGAACGCGTCACGAAAGCCGTCAGCGGATGGCAGCGGCAGGCAGAACAGCTCGATCTCGACCTGCTCGAGTTTCTCGGCTTTCAGGCGATTGCCGATGGCCGCGCGCCAACTTTCCAGCCCCGCGCGTGCGGCTTCGGCGATCTCGTCGGCGACGGCCTTGACCTGGTCAGCCGGGTAGAACGGCGCGTCGAAGCCAACGAGCGCGACTCCGCAATATTGGACGCGTTTCGACAATGGCGAATTCTTGTCGAAGTACCGCTTGAGCGCCTCGGTCAGCTCGGGCTTGCTGAGGTCAGCCTTGTCGGCCAGCAGGATTAGGTCGCGCTCGCGCTCCGCCCCTTCATGGTCGGGCTCGACAAGGAATGGTGCGAGCGAACTGAGACATGCGCGAATGGCGGCGGCCGCGTCGTTGTAGAGCTTCGACTCACCCCAGTAGAGTTTGAGAACGCCTTCGGGAGTGACGCCCGCGTAAACTCCATCAGCGCCATGGTAGTGCATGCGGGTGTCGGTCTTCAGATCCATCTTGCACAGGATCTGTGGGAGCTTGAGGAAGCGCTCAGCTAGCAGGAAGAGTAGCATCTCGCCGCCCTCGCCAGTCTTGGCGAGGTCGGTGAAGGAGCGACGCGCCTGTTCTATGAGCGCCGCGACTGCCTCGGTGCTGTTGTGCCGCGCGTCGCGCTCCTTCGCTTTGGCGAGCTGTGAGCGCGGGATGGCATAATCTGCGACGGCATTGCGCATGAACTCGGCAAGGCGGCGGGGCTGGACGCGCCCGTTCGCGTCGACAGTCAGGCAATGGCAGTGAACTTTGACCACGTGCCCGTCGATTATGACGTCGCGTTCGATCAGCTCCAAGTGAACGTCGAGCGCCTCGGGGTCGCCGGTCAGCGCAGCCGTCAGATCGCTCGCAGTGATAGTTGACAGGTGCCCCTCCGTTCTCGCGCGACCTCTGCAACAGGCGAGTATGTACCTAGCTCTAGGTACCTTCACTCGAACACCGCGTCCATCTTGATACCCGAAGGCCGGACGGCGCGCATCAGGCAGCTTGCAAGTGAACTTCTGTACCAGCTCGGTGCTGCGGCAGTGGCGCGACGACTACAACCACGTGCGACCGAATAGCGGGATAGACGGGCCGACGCGCCGGCGCTGCCACGCGGGTTGTGCAACACCACCCTGGAAGGCACCATGCCAACCTTGGATTCCAGTTATGACCGGAGGAGCTAAGAGAGCACGTCATGCCAAATACGAAGGCAATTGCCGCAGTCTCTCAATTCGGTTGCAGTATCAACGCGGTCGGAGCGCTGTCGTTTACTACAGCTATTCAGCAAAGCCGGAAAGATCGAAGCAATGATCTCTAAATCCAAAGCGTTCATCAACATGGTCGTCGCCCTGTTTATCGACGGTTTGGAAACCGGCGACAAGATCCGTCCCGCCGAGCCGCCGGCTTTTCGCGAAGCGTTAGCGGAGTGAACAAGGGCAATCCCAAGCGGCATCACTATGTCCCGCAATTCTATTTACGGCGCTTTGCGTGTCCAGACGATCCTAACAAAGTCCGCATCTTAGAACAGCACGGCGGCGTCCTCGTCACCGGCCGCAAGTCCATCGACCGCATCGGTTACGAGGAGTCGATGCACGATTTCGTCGCGGATGGCGTCGCCGGCTCGATCGAAGGTCCGATCAACCGGGTGATCGAAACGCCCTTCTCCAACAGCCCGACCTGGCAGAAGATCATCGACGGCGCCTGCGCGCGCCTCGACGAGATGGACAAGATCCCGATCTACGGTTTCGCCCGCCACCTCCAGCGGCGCAACCTGGAGACGCTGCGCTTCATCGAGGCGGAGTCCGCGCGCTTCTCAACCGGGGCGCTCGATGCCAACCTGAGCGCAGAGGAGCGCGAGATAAACGAGTGGATCGCCGCAGCCGCCGACAACTCGCATGCCCTTTTTCGAGACGGCGCGATGGACACGACCATCCCCGAGGACGCGGCCGCCATCAACGTGATGGTCTGCCAGTCACCAATCCCGCTGCGCACCTCGACCAATCCAACGCTCATGATCTCGGTGCCCGGGCGGCAGTCCGTCTTCGGCGCCTTCTTCAACAATCTGCGAACTTGGTGGCTTACGCTCGACCGCCATTGCGGCGCCTTCATCGTCGCCGGTGGACCGCCCGCGTTCACCAACTCGGCCATGCCTGCGGACGCGGCCCGGATGATCAACCGGCAATATCTGGTCCAGCACGGCAACAGCCTAACGGTCCGCTACATGATTGCCGACGATGCCGATCTCGACGACGATCTCGAATGGGCCGGCTACCATTTCGACCGCCGCACCACGCATGGCGCGCGCTGGCGCAAGGCTTCGCTGGGCGCCTAGCTCTCGTCCTTGGGCGCCGCCGCCAGCGCCTGCTCTGGCTGATGCCGCGCCATCAGGAACGCGAGCATCAGCATGCCTGCCAGCTTCGTCGCCTCGAAGAAGGTATCGACCGCATCGAAATAGGCCTTGTCCGGACGCTGCGGATCGTGCCCGCTGATCTGGAAGTAGGCCATCCGCGTCGCGTCATCGGTGCGGGCGATCGACACCTCGAAATGGCGTTGCGACAGGTGGACGAAATCGGATGTTTGCTCATAGACGGGGCTGATGCACGGGTGGCTCTGGGCTAGCTTCTTCCGCAAATAGGCGTCCGACATCTTGTTCCCGTCTCGATCCTTGAGGCGGTTGAATTGTTCTTCGTCCAGGACTGCCTTGCAGGTCGCGTCCGGGTCATCGACCAGTGACAGCGCATTGACCCGCATCGCCGTGTCGATCTGGAGGCGCAGAATGGCGGCCGCACAGGGGAAATTCCGCGCCGCGATCAGATCGCGAAAGCCGCGAGCCTGGGCCAGTGTCCGCCGCAGCGCACCAAAGATGAAAAAGTCGGCGTGGCCGAAGTTGGAACTCTTACCCAGGGCGGCTGCGCCCTTGCGCGTCAGCTCGCTTTCCAGCCGGTCGATCCGCTGCAACCGTTCGGCAAGCCCAAGCTCCGTCGGCGATGCTCCTTGTTCGGCGCCATCAGTCATGGCTGCATATGCGCGGTAAAGCCGGCGTCGGCGGTCAGCGGTAGCTTGAAGTTCTTGGGCGTCATGGCCGTCACATGCGGCGTGAACGCCGGCGAAGTCAGTGCATTGAACGCAAATTTGGCCGCCGTGCGGCGGGTGGCGAACCCCTCGCGGACGAAGGTCAGGATGCACGCGCCGAGCAGCTCCAGCATGAACTGGCACTGCTCCTCGCCGACGAGACCGAGGCCGGCGAAGGTCGCGCCTTCATGGACGATACGGTTGCGCACGCCATAGTGGCGGTCGAACTCCGCCAGCAGCGTCGCGAACCGCGCCGCGTCGCCGCCGGACCCGAACGCGCTGACCCATAGGCGATGGCGACCGCCGCGCAGATCGCCCGGCTCGCAAAGCGCGTCGATCGCATAGACGAGATGCAGGAAAGAGGCCTCGAGCTCGACCAGGTAGAAGGCCCGGTTGAGGGCGCGCAGCGCGGCCTTGAGTGCCACCGTGATCTCGTCGCCGGCCCGGTTGTCGACGACCATGTCGGCGAGCGGCGGGGCCCAGGACAGGCCGCCGCCATCGACTTCCAGGCCCAGCCAGATGTTCGAGACCCGCAGCACATAGGGTTTGCCTTGGAGGTAGCGGGCTTTCAGGGCGCGTCCCTCGGGCTCTACATAGGCAAGCGCCGTCTCGCCGATCCAGCCAGCCTTCGCGGGCAGATATTGGAGCCTGCGATAGTGGCAGAGGTCGAAGCGGACCGGATCGAGCGCATGATCGGCCTCCTCCATGACCAATCGCAGCAGCGGCGATTGGCTGTCGAACGAGGCGTCAGCCTCATAGAAAGCCGACAACGGAACCTCGATCTTCCGCTCAATCAGCGGATGGCCGAGCAGCTCGGTGGTGCCGCGCGCCCGCGCGTCGGGCGCCCAACTCGGGCCCACATCCGCGCCCGGCACGTCGCACAGCTCGCGCCAGGCATGGTCGGCAAGGCGCTTCTCCGTGCCGTCGACGGGTGCATGGAAACGCGTCTCGCCGAGATCGAACGACGCTTCGAGGCGCAGGCCTTCGACCGGCACTAGGCAGGTGCAGGTGATCTTCCGGTCGCCCGCGAGCCGCGCCAACGCGCGTGCCTGCCCCTCGCCGGGGTCGAGCACGTCGAGATCGAGAAAGGCGAAGGCCGCCCGGAAATCGGCCAGGGCGGCGTCAGAATCATATGGCGTCTCGCCATTGCGCTGGAACGTGACGCCATCGCCTTCCGGAAAGGGGCTTACCCAATAGCCCTGCGCGGAGATCACGGCGATCGCCGCAGGCAGCGCCTCGCGCTGCTCCGCGGGCAGCAGGCCGGGCCAGAGCAGATTGCCCATATAGTCGCCGCTGGGATCAATCAGCACGGCGCCGGTGCGTGGAATCGTTGTCATTTGACACCCCTTGTCGAAAAACTTTCTGGGAAGAATACTTGGATCGCCTGCTCAGTCCCAATGGGTCGTAGATCGAACGGTACGAGGGGGGTGCCAAAGGACGGCAGGTAGCATCTCCCGGCGGCACTAGCGTAGTGCCACAGCGTAGAAATAGTGCTCATCATCATCCGGCGTGGCCCGCCATTCCGTCATACGCCGCCGCTTGCCGCCGGCCTCTGACTCTCAGCCGCCGTCTCTACGCTCTCGGTTTTTTGACCAGATTTGTATGTGCGATGGCTGCCGCTCACAAACGGTATCCTGGCCTAACTCGAAAATGGCGCGCCATCCCGCTGCCCTAGAGCGGTTTTCGATCAGTCTGCATCGTAGCCGCAGTTGGCGAAGTAGTTGGCGCACTCGACGGGCGAGTAGAGGTCGAGGATGCGACCGATGGCGTTCCAAAGGCCATGGATGGTGCGTTCGGCTGCTTTGCGCAGGTGCGCCTTGAGCTTGGAGAAGGCCTGCTCAATTGGGTTGAAGTCGGGGCTATATGGCGGGAGGTAGAGGAGGCTGGCGCCGACTG
>Ga0210040_10006773_pt1 | contig 14132 bp, 12 predicted proteins | sample CryGeyCG12114_NA_FD_185462 | JGI IMG/M metagenome (GOLD analysis project Ga0210040, IMG submission 185462) | Groundwater microbial communities from aquifer - Crystal Geyser CG19_WC_8/21/14_NA (SPAdes) (version 2) | ecosystem: Environmental > Aquatic > Deep subsurface > Groundwater | place: USA... | reverse complement strand
CTGGCCTCTGAAGGAGCATCGCTGAATACAACCTTGCCAACGATACAGAAGTGGAACGAAGCTGCGCCTCCGAACCACAACATCATCACAAATTCCTAGCTTTCGGTCACGCACTCGTCATCTGCTACTGGATGCTGCACGACTGCACTGCTTATGACGAGCCCATCTTCGAGCGGGGATGTTGGCCAGATAGCGCAGCAAGCTGCTCGAGGTGTCTCTAGTAGCTGTCAAAGATGGAAAGAAGGATGTTAGTATGGCGAAGTGACGCGATCTGTGTCGCTGTCGCCAATACTCGTCACTCGGACAAAGCCACAATGCGACACAGTGGATCTTGCTCCGCCGCCCGGTGCCAGACAAGGCTCGGCAAAGTCGTCAGAGTCGTGTAGGCTGGTTCCTGTTGATCACTATCCTGACCAGTTCTAGACCTCAGAAACGCTACTGCAGACCACACGACAAGTATGCGCTGATAATTGAGTTCTGAAGGCTGAATGTGACTGACATGAGTGGTACCCTGTATCATAGCGTGCTCGATGATTGAGAAATCGTGTATGATGTCCATGAAACATAATACACCACGCTCTCATATGTAGCTGAGGAGTGCCGACTGTCAGGTAGTAGCGACGGCTATAGACTTTACTGCCGTCCACTCCAGTCCGGCTCTCTTCGTGCGTCGCCGCAAGTTGAATCGGTCCTCTTTCTTTTGTGGCTTCTGTGTTCACCACGGACAATATCACCTGAAATAGGCGCCTGCGCCATGTTGTGCGTGCCTCGGATTTCCGTGCTGGGACCAGGCACACTCCTCTGAAGTACGTCTTGGGGCTCATCGCTCTCTGCACGCCTATCACTGTCCTCGTTGTCCCCTTCATCCATTCGCATGTCATTATGGCGGTCTTCCTGTTCACATCCGGGCCTTGTAGTGTCGTGTATTTCGCTATCAACTTCATAACTGGGCACCAGATTGTTTCTCTCTTCCCAGCTGTGGCAATAGACTTCGTTTGCGATGCCTCGACGTCTTCGCTCATGCCATTCGCGTAGGACCCCGAGTTTATACCAGTCCTTTCCTTTCACCTCACTGAACATGTCTGGGGGTACTAAATTCATCGCCACCCAGTCAAATTCAATGTCTGTCATCGCCAAGCTTGTGCAGAAAGGGAGTAAGGTCGCCAAACTTGTGCCATAGCGATCTTCTGCATGATAAGCCATCAATTCTTGTTTTAGTGGGGCGAATGACTGCTCAAGACGTTGATGGAGAAGTTGCCGCGGACATCGTTGGGATTCAACGATGGCACTGAGCGTCTGATAGACAAAGTCGGCAGCATTCGGATCTGCAAGTCTTGATGGCTGAACGGTGATGTCTGGTTCATCTTTATTAAAATACCAGCCATCTGAATCGTCTGAGTCCTGTGGGTACCAAGTAAAGAAAACAGTTGCAATTCGGGTGTCTAGTAGTTGATCAGACCTGCATGCACTGTTAATGATACGCAAATCGTCAAGCGGAGCTTTTGAAATGGAAGGAGTGACTTACTTCTCCGTAGAACCACTACGTTGAAACCGCCGAATGAGGCCCATAACATAATCCTGCAATTCTCCCAAAGTAGTCTGCAATATCCACACGAAGTTAGGTTCGCCATCGTGACTGCGGTCACATGGCACAGAAACGTCGACGAAAGCTTGGTTGCTAATCGACCAAATGAACTTTGATTCGAGGGCGGCCTCTTGGCCAAGGAGTTTGGTTACAAGTGCCTCGATGCAATCGATCATATATGTCAAATCATGCCGGCAGTGGTTGATCAAGCGCGAAATAAAAAGCCAGCATTCGACAAGAGGGGGACGTGGCAACACATTGGCCAACCATATGTGCTCGATGATACAAAGTTGTGGAGTTAGCAGGTCGGCGCCGATGTCCACAAGCCAGCTGATCGTCTGAGCTCGTCTCAGATAAGCGTCCCCTCGCAAGTCATTCTCGAAGTCATCGTGCAAGCCTGCCGCGGCGCAGACCAAGAGGTATCCCCTGTAGTAAGAACTAAGCTGCTCAGGCCGCGAATTGAAATGATCTAGCAGGTAAGTCAAGTTTCCATGTGAAGCCATCAAGCCGGGAATGTCGAGAAACAATTCTTTACCAGAAACCCCGCTAACGCCTAATATGCCAGACCCCCCATGATTGACACCGTTGAATATTTCGTGATCCCAGCCATATGCACATGCGTGTGCACGAAAGTTTACCAAAGCTGTCTCGCCAAAGACGGTAAGTTGCAGTACAATATCGCATGAATCTGTTTCTGGCAAGAGTCTGAGAGCCCTGGACAGCTGACCTACCAGATTACCGTAGAGTGTTTCGTCTGACCATCCCGGCAGTATTCTAAGACCATATGCCGTGACGAGAGCGAACACAAATCCTTTCGCTGCCCCTATTCGCTGCGGGTTGTGCTCTTGTGTATCACGAGTCGCCGCGATGTTTTCACGCAAGAACTCCACTACGCTGCGATGCATGTATTGCACCTCCTTGTTGCCTACTGTCCAAAGTTGGTGAAACGCATCCTGGTCCACTGGAGAGTACTGATGGACATCGGGGGATTGCAGACCGCATTCACAGATGGCGTTAGTCGTTGAACGGCGCGATTTGTCTTGGTGCTCGGCTCCAAAATCAGTGCTGTTTGAAACAGGCCGGCGCATTGGTATTGGCGAGACACCATCGACGACTTCCAGCAAACCTGCTGTCCGGGCGTAAATTCTTCGTTGCATGGACCTGCATTCTTGAGCTATCTCGGACAACAAGGCCGTGTTGGCTGGCGCATGTAATGACATGCATTTCTCTACGAGATGTTGGTTCGAAGCCAAGGTGAAAACCAGCAGTGAGCATGGTGAAATCTCACGGAGCGCAAAATAGAAATCGCTCTCTTCTTGGTAGAGAGGCTGATCATCCTGAAGCCGCTTCCACATTTGACCATACAAGCTCCTCATATCGCGGGGCAGAATAGAGAGTCTTCGATGAAGCGTGTGAATATCATCACACCTGTGAATTCCGGAGCTTAAGGACTTGATTGCCGTCAGCGCCCACAGGAAAAGACCTTCGGCCTTGTCTGCAACGAGTTGCGCTAGCTCCGCAACAGATTCCTCACTCAGTGATGGCATATTGGCGTTTTGAAGCTCAAGAGTTAGCCTGTTCCTTGCTGTAACGACCATGTCGTCGAAAGTGAGATAATGAAGTTGCATCCGCGGCAAATGGGCTAAAGTGGCCTCCAAACTCGCCTCTGGACGACTCGAGACACAGACCTTGATGTCCTCAGTGTTTGCCAGGCCATGTACAATTTCCAAGAGCTCTCTGGAATGACTGCTTGAGTCGAACTCGTCCAGGCCATCCAAGAATATAGCAAAACCTCCAGGAGTACTTTTTAGTGCTGCAAAGACCATGGAGCGAAGTTCACTCAGCGACCAGTCATCAACACTTCTCTTCCGTGTAATGTCTGCATTTTCCTGAAGGAGATACATCGCAAGCTCGGGGTTCTCCACCAGAATTTGACTGAGTATGGTGCATAGGCAGCCTCTCAGGGATCGTTGTAGTTCTGTACCATGTAGCCAGAAATAGAATTTAATAATGCAAACATTCTGAACCTGGAAGCGCTGCTGAAGCATAGCGGAAGTTTGTTCGTGGTTGGCCAAGAACTTCATCAACGTGGATTTGCCTGATCCCGGTTTACCCGAAATCCAAAACAGCGGCTGATCGTTAGAGAGCCATTCTAGGAAGCTGTCTGCAGCTTTGACCCGGATTTGACTCATCTTGTACCGGTCTCGATACGATTCATTGAAGACCCACTCGTACGTTCCATGAAGCGAGTCTGCAATCTGATTTGAGCGAAGATTCATTCCAGGGAAGCGAATCGAATCAAGCAAATGATCGACTCCTCGTTGTTCTTAGTTCTCACTCGCAAGATAGTACCGATCTCCTTGATGGAGTTTACCGCCGTTCATGATCATGGGCCCATAGTTATTAGTCGACGCTGGGTCGAGGGTTTGCCGCCGCCATCCAGGCGGATGTGTGTCCCACGCGGTGGCCGGGGTAGCCTGAGTCCATTGAGAATGTTGTAGCTCATGAGGAATGGACAGCGTATCGCGTGGGGACATCGAGGTGGTTGGTTTCACGGACCTGATCATTGGCGTACGGTTCCATCTAAGCGTCGACTCTGATTCAGTTGACACACTTCTGGATGGGCAATTCGGTCTGCCGTCGGCCATTGCTTTGGCATGTCGGAACACTTCAGAACGTGGATGATTCTAGGGTCAAGACTGTCGAGAGTTGCAGGACTAGGTCGACAGGAGATCTCAGGGTACTTCTACCTCGAGGTTCTGTCGTCAAGCAGATAAGACGGTGGAGGGTCATGCAATCGCCGCTCGAGTTAGCTACAGTGTCGTGAAAGCTGGCTTTTGTACCAGATGAAAGGAGCTCCAACTGAGCTTGATCGTTTGTACCGTGAGGCATCCAGGTTCGAGTCATGCTAGCACATTCCATCGATGTAGGCGGAAGGCATCAATGTCCTTTTGGAGGCTAGAAGCATCACGTGATGAACGTGGCAAAGAACTAAAATTAGTTGCAGGGCTTCCCAGTAGCTAGCACGACCAGGCACTACCGTAGGTTCCCTTTAGTGCGCTACATCATTCGAGGATGAGACGACGGAGGGGTAGCTTCCGGGCAAGCACTCAACGACAAGACTTGTTTCATATCGCCATGCGCATAGTACTGGTCCTTTCTAACGATATGAAGAGAAGGAGAAAGGAAGGTTGCACGAAGTCACGTTTGGAGATATGAGCGGATGTTGGCAAGGCTGCACTGCGCCAAGCCAGGCCTAAGCCAGCTCGCGTGGTCTCTAGCTCATTATGCCCATGCTCAAGTGGAGCACCAAAAGTACTCGGCGCTAGCACAAGGTCAAACAAGGTGCAAGCCTACATCTGCAGACTCCTCGCATCGCACGATGCCACTGTTTAGATGTTGAACTAATCATGTAAAAGCAATGCTTGGGGTGCAATGAAAGAATGAAGCGTTGGAACCATTACTCGCGCATGCTAACATGTCCGACACTCACTTTTGGGACCGAGTGCTGACCTTACCCCCGAGAATCCGCTGTCGATGTTCGGCCAAGTGGTGCTGTTCATCACTTCCGTAGCTTCGATAAGCCTTTAGTGTTCAAGTACGCTACCTTGGGATCAGCAGATGTTCTTCCATTCTGCGTTTGCTTCTGTGCACCGTGCTCGTACTGAAGCTCGGCATAAATATCATTCACAGTATCGTTGGGGCGTAGGTATGCATAGCGCCAACAACCGCGACCATGACCCTACCGAGTCTCTACCAGCGTCATGGAGGAATCGCGCGATACACTGCGGCTATGCCCCCTAATCCTCGAATTGTACCTGATTCAAGTCAGCACAGCACCATAAGCCTCCTCCTCCTCGGCCGGGATAGCAGCGCGACTTTTCTGCCTGGGCCTCATATTGGCTGAGATTAGTCATGACGAGATCAAGACAACCTCTCGCATAGGGTGGTGAAGGACAAACTTAGTCATGCCGAGAATGCTTTGACAGGTCACAGTAAGCCAACACACTTCATCAGACAAGTGTGCGTGAACTCAGGATCTGCATCTATGGTACCATGGCGTTGTGCCTGTGCAACGACAAGCTTCGTGCCTATGGAGGCAAAGGCCGATACTCTATCAGTAAGCTTGCTACCGGCGCCTTGTACGGCCTCGAAAGTGTACGACGGTACGCGACCTGTGTATATCTGTGGGAATGAACGGACCATCCAGCTGTTTGCTATGAAGCCAGGCGGTCGCCTCATAATTGACTAGTGAGGCGATATGAGCGTGATTATGACCCGTACCATGATGGTCTTCGGCACCGGACCTGTAGCTCTGCCGGCGTAACCTGGGTAAGTGCTAGCGACAAGGTAGAGTTCCGGGGTGGCAGGGTGCCGGTGGTCAAGACTGGACATTACCGATAGTCAATCGGTGCTCCATACAGCTGTCTTGTCGCACCGCAGGGTAGATATGCTACGTATCCACTAACAAACCGCAATGCGAGGATGCCAGCTCTTGTGTAGCCTCGGTTGTGCTTGTAGGATGCAGTAAACAGCGACCCATCAAATACAAGCGGATGCCAGAGCATGATTGCTGGTAGCCGCGCCTGACTAACAGCGACATGGATCTGGCTGGCAGAGTACCGTATTGGGCAATAGGTGCGACCCGACGCACAGAGATACATTTACCACTAGAACAAAGGACCGAAACATGTCCGCACGCTTAGCACAAGGACATAGCAGTGTCTGCAGCAGATGCGGGGCTCGTGTTTGTCGGTTACAACGGAGCAGCAGTCGCGGACACCGTGTATGGTACCTGGAACGGTTGCAAGACGTAGAGCGAAGTATACGAAAATAGCACGAATGGGAGAAGCAAGAAAGTGGTTAGCATTGTAGTACAAGCGGCTCGTGGGTTAGGGTTTCTTCGAAAATTGAAGCGTGGAGCGGCAACAAGCTTTGTTCCGAGATCTAGCCGCCCACAGCTGCTCACCGCCCACCGAGCTTTGAAACGCAGGGTTTAGGTGGATATTCGGCAATGCAGGCACTGCATGTCATCATGCATATCCATGTTCTAGAGCTTATCAAGTGACCTCTTTGTTCACCTCTACTTGAAAATTCGTTCTTTACCAATAGCATGCTGACCATGTGTGCTCCATCTACACCTGCAAGCGGAATCATTTGCTGTATGTCCGTTTCAGGTTGCCGCACGGGCAAGGGACAAAGCAAATCCGCGAGTGAACAAACTCGATATCCATGGATGAAAGTCCATGTCTGACGAGCTGATCGCCTTGCCCGCCTGACCTTTGGCCTGTTCGCTTATCTTCTCTAGTCGTACTTTTCCGGGATTGCACTTGCCCAGTCGCACAATCAGCAAGTAGTTGCGCCCGCCAACAGCCTGTGTCGTGCGCCTGCACATCAGTTTGTTTTGGGTTCGCCATAGATCGAATCTTCTATCCCGCTGTCCGTTGCGTTGGCTTTTAATCCTCTTCACCTGCTTTCTCACATCTGCTTTTATTGGAATCCTATGCTACCTGCGTCTGCAATAATATAACCCACTTCCCTTGGTAACAGAACTCTCAGCCCCCCTGAGCATGAGCTTGCTAGGAAGAACCAGTAGATCCCCAGCCAGCCGACGACGAACCTCCTCAGTCGAAAAACGCGACCCTTTTGCAGCCATTGACACCTATTACGACGAAGTAGACCTCCAGAAGAGACTGTTGGGCAACAAGCAAAGGTCTATATCCACCTACACCAAGCAAGCCACAGTCTCTGCCCTCGAGTCAGCTTTCCAGCCTAGGCGGCGTGGAAGCCATGACGAGTACACCCAAGCTGACCAAGAGCTGCTGATCAATGTCGACCAAACTGTCATTGATCTTCTGGAAAGAGAAGACAAAGACAACAACTGTCAGATCACAATAGAAGACAATGGCCCCAAGAACATCTCAGTGGGTACCCTTGCCTCGGCAGGCTACCGCTCCGCAGAGCTCAGAGGCAACTATGTCATTAGCAATCTTCTGCAAGAGTTGACACTGGCACAAGATTTGGGGTTGAAGGTCATCAAGATACACAAGTCTCGCTTGCACGAAAACCCTGTCGATCGACTCTCACGCCGCATCAGAGATGAGTTCTGGAAGAACTTGGAACGCTCTCTGGACGCCAACTCGATCCAGAAGGCTGGGACAGATCCCAAGGACTGGACCGCTGACCCTCGGCCAAGAATCTACATTCCTCATGGCTGCCCAGAACAGCATGAGTACTACACTCGAGTTGCAAAAGACAGCCCAGAAATGCGCCTCGATGTTCGATGGCTTCCTGAGGGCGGTGCAACGCCCGAGCTTGTCCGCGACCTAAACGAAGCCCCTGGCATTCTTGCGCTAGCCATGCGGAAAGAAGTTGTCGATGGCAAGGAGACGCTGAAGGGAGAACCATTCATCGTACCCGGAGGCCGATTCAACGAACTCTACGGATGGGATAGCTACATGATGGCCATCGGTCTGCTTGAACATGGCAGGATTGCAATGGCCAAGAGTATCACCACCAATTTTGCCTTTTGTATTCAACATTATGGCAAGATCCTCAATGCAAACAGGTCCTACTATCTGTCTCGGTCACAGCCTCCTTTCCTCACCGATCTGGCTCTGAAGATCTATGACCACATCAAGCACGAGCCGGATGCTCTGGACTTCCTCAGATTTGCAACCCAAGCAGCTATCAAGGAATACTACAATGTCTGGACGTCTGAGCCTCGTTACGACCCTGTCTCTGGTCTCTCGCGCTACCGACCTAGTGGCCTGGGCGTACCGCCTGAGACCGAGGCGAGCCACTTCGTTCACGTCATCCAACCATATGCAGCCAAGCTCGACTTGAGTTTCGAGGATTATGTCAAAGGTTACAATGCTGGCACGATCAAAGAACCCGAGCTGGATGAGTACTTCTTACACGACCGAGCCGTCCGAGAGTCTGGTCATGACACATCTTACAGGTTGGAAGGTGTAGCTGCTAACCTTGCCACCTGTGACTTGAACTCACTATTGTACAAGTACGAAGTCGACATTGCTAAGATCATCCGCTTGTACTTCAAAGACCATCTTAGCATGGGTGCCGGTTTTCAGACCGAGGCCAATCGTATCGATAGTTTCGAGACATCTTCAGTCTGGGACCGCCGGGCAAGAATGCGGAAAGCGAGGATGGACAAGTACATGTGGGACGAAGCAGCTGGTATGTACTTCGATTATGACACCGTCAAGAAGCAACGGACCGACTACGAAAGTGCCACAACTTTCTGGACCATGTGGGCTGGGCTTGCGAGCCCTAAACAAGCGGCTGGCCTCGTCCTGAAGGGGTTGCCAAAGTTCGAAGAGTTCGGCGGCTTGGTCTCTGGAACCGAGAAATCTCGTGGAGAAATCCACATCGCACGGCCAAATCGACAGTGGGATTATCCTTTCGGCTGGGCACCGCAACAAATGCTTGCTTGGGGTGGTCTGCTCAAGTATGGCTACACCGAAGAAGCTCACCGGCTGACTTACAAGTGGCTCTATATGGTCATCAAAGCTTTTGTCGACTTCAACGGCGTTGTGGTGGAGAAATACGATGTGACTCGTGAGCTGGACCCACACAAGGTCGAAGCAGAGTACGGCAACCAAGGTTCTGATTTCAAAGGCGTACCTCGTGAGGGATTTGGATGGGTGAACGCGAGTTTCGTGTACGGGTTGAAATTCTTGCCAATGCACATGAAGAGGGCGCTTGGGACAATCACCCCATGGAAGATATTCGAGGAGAAGACTGCTATCAAACTGGATGGCTTTGATGACTTAACGATTCAGGAGGCATCCGAGGAAAGCGAGTAACAATGTCGTTACCAGCGGGAGGACATGGGGAGCGAGTCACTTTGATCTACCAGCAATACCCAGTAACGCTTTTGACGTGTAGGAGTCTGGAATCAGCTTTCGGTCACAATCCGAGCTTGGGGGCGCTAGCGTTTTGATGCAGGTTTCTTGGAGCGGCTACAGCATGCGTTATGTCCTTTATTCATAGGCTATCAGTACCAGAATGAACGAACATGTTACCACTACGACTGGTGCTCCTCGTTCATTCCGGGCAACATCCGTATTTCGTGATCCAAATACACTGCCGCATGGCCTCCGCGTAGGTACAAGTACCGCACCAGGAGATAGGTAGCATCCCTACTTTTGTTCGGGGCAAGGTAACAATATAGCTGTTCAGACGGTCGACCCCGTCTGCTGGCCGTCGACGCGGGCAGATGCCTCTCAATCATACGGCACTCATCCAGCCACGTACTCGTGCATTACAAGGACCGAAATTGCATTTTTAATCCCCGCAATTTGGGCTTGCATGTGCCAAGCCTTTCCCTTTCGTCCTAGCGCGTGCAGTGGTCGGAGCTATCCCTTTCCAGCAATCAGGTGTCAGAGATCTCTCACCCGAGGCTCTCGGTCATCGTCCGGACCTCAGTGCTATGCTTTGCTGTAGCCCCCATGTGCACTTGCTCTGAACGTATCTGTCTCAGACCAATTATCGCAGGCACAAAGACGTTCCAGCTGATCAATTATAGACCAGTTCTCGTCTGGAGAGACAGCTGGCCCAGCAAGCATTTGGTCGATTCGACCAAAGCAGCTGATGATGATCGACGAGCTTGCGGTATTGGCGTCTTCAGTTGTGTGGAGGCGGAGACGCGGCTCTTGTATCCAGCTCGTTCAGCTCATGTCAGTGGTCTGGGCATGATCATGTCCACTTCCGTACAGCCAATGCTAGCACTACGAGCGTATCGTCATTGCTCACCAGCCGAGTTTCGTCAAATACTTCAAAGGTGTCCCCGACTCAGCTCGTCTCGACTCTGCTTTTCTTTCCGTTACCTTCCTCTCCCCAAGCAGGATATATATCTCGTCTCTTCCACCCCATCTGAGCTTCCCCAGAGACTTACCATTACACGGTCCACAGTTGTCAGCAACTGATTCTGTCCACATATCGCGCAACTCATAAGCTCGGCTCACGCTGGAGCTCCTACACAAAGCCAAAGGGCTGTTCAACATGGGTGCACTCGATCAGGAAGAGCAGGCCTACCAGCAAGAGGTAGCTGCCTTGCAGCAATGGTGGCAGGATTCAAGATGGAGACACACCAAGCGACCATATACAGCCGAGGACATCGCGCAAAAGAGAGGAAACCTCAAGATCCAATACCCTAGTGCAGTCATGGCGAAGAAGCTGTGGAATCTGATGGAGGAACGATTCGCAAACAAGCAGGCATCGCCAACCTACGGCTGTTTAGATCCTACCATGGTTACCCAGATGGCACCATTCCTCGAGACCGTCTACATTTCTGGCTGGCAGACATCTTCGACTGCATCATCGACAGACGAGCCGTCTCCCGACCTTGCAGACTATCCCATGGACAGTGTGCCGAGGAAGGTCAACCATCTATTCATGGCACAGCTGTTCCACGACCGGAAGCAGAGAGAAGAACGACTGTCCACACCAAAAGAAGGCAGGAGCAAGTGCCCAGACGTGGACTACCTGCGACCTCTCATTGCTGACGCCGATACTGGTCATGGTGGTCTCACTGCTGTTATGAAGCTCACCAAATTGTTCATCGAAAGGGGGGCTGCTGGCATTCACATAGAAGATCAGTCACCAGGCACAAAGAAGTGTGGCCACATGGCTGGTAAAGTACTCGTTCCCATCAGCGAGCACATCAACAGACTGGTGGCCATCCGAGCTCAGGCTGATATTATGGGTTCCGATCTGCTGGCTATAGCCCGAACAGATGCCGAAGCTGCTACCTTGATTAGCTCAACAATCGACCACCGAGATCACGCATTCATCCTTGGTAGCACGAATGCCAACCTGCAGCCTCTCAACGATCTGATGATCGAGGCCGAACGAGCCGGCACATATGGGGAGAAACTAGCAGCCATCGAAGACACCTGGACCGCGTCAGCAAATCTCAAGCTCTTCGACGATGCTGTGGTTGACGCCATCAATGCAGGTGTACATGTGGACAAGCAGTCTCTCATCGACCAATACAAACAGGCCTCCAAGAGCAAGTCTAACTCTGAATGCCGTGCCATTGCCAAGGGCATCACCGGTGCTGACATATACTGGGACTGGGATGCTCCACGAACCAGGGAGGGCTACTATAGATTGCAAGGTGGCTGTCAATGCGCCATCAACCGGGCCCTTGCCTACGCGCCCTATGCCGATTTGATTTGGATGGAAAGCAAGCTCCCAGACTTCAAGCAGGCTGTCGAATTTGCGGATGGTGTTCATGCTGTTTGGCCAGAACAGAAGTAAGTTTCTCGATCGTTCTGACTGTCGTATACACACTAATCCGTCGTCTAGATTGGCGTATAACCTCTCACCTTCGTTCAACTGGAAAGCCGCGATGCCCTCCGCAGAGCAAGAGACCTACATCAAACGTTTGGGCGAACTGGGATACTGCTGGCAGTTTATTACGCTGGCAGGTCTACACTCGACAGCCCTCATCTCCGCACAATTCAGCCGTGATTTTGCGAAGAGAGGAATGCGAGCTTATGGTGAGACAATCCAGGAACCAGAGATGCAGCAGAAGGTCGATGTTGTCACGCATCAGAAATGGAGTGGTGCGAACCTCGTCGACAAGACTCTGATGCTCGTCACTGGCGGTTTCTCGAGCACTGCTGCCATGGGTAAGGGTGTCACTGAAGATCAGTTTAAATAGGAGGTGGTAACAATCATTACGGACCTTTTTGGTGGCATTTCGTTATCTTGCTAGGATGTACATGACAATGGACTAGCTAGGATGGTCTTGTATATGAAATGAGCGATTCCCATAACTCCATCGCCGGTGTAGCCTGTGGCCTTCTTCTCCTCGTCCACCCCTTACACCTCCGCCACTCCCTGGGCAGGACGCCCCACATAAGAACATAGACTCAGCTGTAACTACACGAAGTACATGGCTTGCGTATCCCTCTCCGGTCGTGAAGATGCTTTTATCTTGCACTACATCGCGAATACAACACGATATAGGAAGACGTCCTTCGCACCGTCCTCTGCGCGTATGCCGGCACCCACAATAACGGACAAAATACGTATTCATCCAGTGAGCTTCAGCCCGTGAGTAGAATTCGATCTTCTAGTCAACTTTTATGCTTGTCAGCGATGTTCTGTCTTCTGTCAGTGCAGCCCCACGAATATGCAGTCACCACATCAGTGTCAGCAGATCCATATACCATAAATCATTGAGCTGATCTAACGGAATTGGACACGAGTGTGACTGCGTATCTGTCTGGTACAATCGTCGACGGCCGTCCTTAGGTCTTAAGGAGGGACCAAACCGTTATTGACTAATGATCATCTGCTAATCGTGCGTCCACCGTCGATTGCTTAAATGCTTATTGAATAATTAATGAGACGATCCAGCCCTGAGCTGAGCTGATAGAAACAGGAGTAGCGCCGCGGTCGGATCCGATCCCCACTCCGTCCAATGATATCTATCTTGCGCCAGATCTGTCGCGCTCGAGTTCTTGTGGAAATTGCCAGCTTCGCTCCTTCCCTTTCCCAGTCTCTCGGCTTCAGCTCTCATCTTTAGCGACAAGCAACGACATCTCACGACCTTCAGCAACCTCTTCGCATCCAAGTGGTATAGTGGCTTCAATGGCGTTCATGGAAAGCAATGTCTGCAGAGCTCATACTGTATGAGTGCCACCGTGTCTGTCTGCACAATGAGGCATGGAAAGCAAGACTCGGTTGCTGGTAAGATCAAAAGTCCACTATTGTCTGAACAGGCTGGGACTATTTCCGGTAAGTGGAACATCTAATCGACCTCGCCTCGCCATGAGGTTTCCCTCCACTGCTTGACGCTGGAGAAGTGCCACCCAGAAATGGACGTACCCAAAAACGATGTCTTCACTCCTACATCTTTCATTCTAATGAGCGTTTCGATTTGAGGCAACACTTTTCAACTCACGCACAAGTGTGTACGCCGCTCTTTTGGTGGAGTCTCGCCGTCCATTCGTTATTCTGTTCTGCCCAGGGGCCTCGCTCGTTATGTCTAAATTACTTCATGTTGTGGTTGCTGCCGGGCTTTTGAGCCACCAAGTGTGTGCCTCGTCACTCTCCTCCATCGGTAACACCACCTTCGATTTTATCGTAACAGTAACTACGACGAGTACAAACTACGTCTGTCCATGTGATACAACCACTTCGACGAATGTCTTCTCCACCACTCCAGGCGGCTCTGACGAGTGGGCCAGATGGACGCGGTCTACCTCGAGGAGCATATTATCGTCTTTCTATTCAAGTCCAAGCTGGATAGGTCCAGTAGAAAGCACGAGCAGGAGCACACCGTCCGAAGAGATTAGCACTACTTGCAATACTTCCACAGGTCCGACCACGTTGAGTTCGACATATGGGCTCACAACTTCTGAGATCACGAGTACAAAAGCGTCCTCCTCAATGGCCGGGCCTACCACAAGCACAAGTTCAACTACTACCACCGAGATTGTCACGACCCCGAAGGCGACGGCGACAACGCTGACCTCGACCTCAAGTACGTCTACAACGACTACCACGACTG
>Ga0210040_10006772_pt1 | contig 14133 bp, 14 predicted proteins | sample CryGeyCG12114_NA_FD_185462 | JGI IMG/M metagenome (GOLD analysis project Ga0210040, IMG submission 185462) | Groundwater microbial communities from aquifer - Crystal Geyser CG19_WC_8/21/14_NA (SPAdes) (version 2) | ecosystem: Environmental > Aquatic > Deep subsurface > Groundwater | place: USA... | reverse complement strand
AGCTGGCTGCCGCGGGTGAAGTTGGTGAACTTATGCCGCATGGGACTGGTCCTCCCGTGCGACCCGCTCCTGCCACTCCTTGATCAGGCGAGACCGGAGGTTGGGATTGGGATGTTCGGTCAGCAGAGCGTCCATCGCGATCGTCATGAAGAGGATGTGATTGCGCTGTTCGCGCGGGTCGTAGGCGACCCCGAACACGTCGTTGATGACGAGCTGGCGGAGCGCTGCCGCGACCGTCAAATCCCGCGCCCGAGCACGTGCCGCAAACGCGGTGCTGAGGTCGTCTGTCACATAGCAGGCAAGCTGAAATCGTCGTTGCATGTCACGCATCCATTCGCATGGAGCGTGGTGGGCACTACGCAAGGCAACAAGAACATAGACGGAACATCCGCTCTGCGTCAAGGAGCATCGGCGGAATTCCGGCAGTTTTCCGAGGGTGGTGAGCAATGGTGAGCTGGTTGTCTTTGACCATGATTGGCGCCACTGGTGGTCAGGCGCTAAGCTGTTGATCTGCCGACTATATTCCTGCGGTGCACCGCGTAAGGTGTGCTCCCTGTCCCCCTATGCCCAGAGATTGATGGTGGCGGTAATCTCGCTGCCTGAACCCCAGGATGATCAGTGGATACCGGAGGAGCCCAGAGCCGCATGAGGCGGTGCTCGAAGACGGGCGATCGAAGCACCTACGCGGAGGGGTGGAAGGCTGGTCGGACGGGTAAGCCAGTTCGCGATCAGAGACGAACTGCAATGAAGATTGGGCTCTGGACGAGCACGACAAGAGGGAGCGTTGCGCCCCCTCCGTCGTCAGTATTCGTCGTCCCGGCCGGCGGGTACGGTGTGGACGATCCGGTCTATCAGGTCCTGCATCAGCGTCTCGTAATCCCCTTCATCGGCCACCCAGTAGCGGGCATCGTCGGTCCGGATGATGTGCTGGTCGAAGTAGCTGTAGGGCGCCCGGGCCGCTGCCTTGGCGTAGGCGGCCATGAAGGCTTCGTGCTCCAGCACGGTGTTGTGGTCGTTGGTGCTGATCGGGCTGAAGTAAGTCATCGTCCATCTCCTCAATCTCATGTGAAAGACGGAGGTCTCGCGACAGCGGGGAAGATCGGGGGTCAGGGACCGCACCCGCAGGGTGCGGCCGCGCAGCGGCGATGGGGGTCACGATTTTTCCGGCCGCGCTACTCGGCTCGAGGTGAGGCACTACCGCCCGATCGCGGCCGGAAAAATGGTGGGGCCCCGTCGTCCTTGAGGCCCGGTCTTCGCCGCTGTCATCCTGCCCATCGTTGAGCGAGTAGAAGAGTTCGGTCGGGGCGGGCTCGATGCCCGTCCCGGCCCATTGGTTGCGGTGAGCCCGGCGGCGGAGACCTCTTTCGCCCGCCTGCACAGGAATCGCTTTCCTACACCCGGGGCGCCGCGCCAGTATCGCCGGTGGAAGGGGCTTCGACCGTAAGGAGATTGGTCGTGGCCAAGAAGAAGCCGAGCGCCTTGGAAGCGCTCACCCGACATGACGAAGAGCGTCTTGCAATGCAGACGAAGGGCGCCGAGCTCAGGCGTGCTGCGGCGCTCGAACTTGGGCTGATCGTGCTCGACGCGGGCGGATCACGGCTCGGTGCCGACGCATTGCGGCGCCTTATCGCTGGCGCCGTGGCTGCTCCCTCGCAAGACGGTCGGGCTGGCAAGACAGCTGTGCCTCGCGCCGGTGCGGCAGTCGAAAGCGAGGAGAACAGCCGTGGCTGAGCCCCTCGAGAGACACGATGTTGGCGATGTGGCGGATGTCATCGCGATCATCGCCGATCCGGCAACCAGCTACTGGCTGCGCGATGCGATCGTGTCCGCCTGCGCGCGAGATCCGTTCGACGCCGAGCGGGATGCGATGACGCTGGCGGCGCTGCTGACCCGTCGGCTGGACGCGATCGTCGCCCGGCATTTCCCGAGCCGTAAGTAGCATGAGGAGAGCCCCGGCGGCAGTTTGCCGCCGGGGTGATCCGCTGGCGTCAGAAGGGCAGATCGTCATCGATGTCGGACGGGCTCGCCCCGCCTTCGGCCGCAGGCTTGCCCCGGCTCAGGAACTGCACGTCGTCGGCGATGATCTCGCAGCCGTACCGCTCGACTCCCTCCTTGTCGCTCCACTTGCTGTAGTGGATCCGGCCGCGCACCGACACCAGCATGCCCTTGGTCGCGAACTGCGAGACCGTCTTGCCGAGCCCGTTGAAGCAGGTGATGCGGTGCCACTCGGTCTCCTTGGCGGTGAAGCCGTTCGCATCCTTGAAGGTCTTCCCCTCGCTGTCGCGCTTGGGCCGGCTGGTGCCCAGGCTGAGCGAGGTGATGCGGGTGTCGCCGCGGGTGGTGCGGGTCTCGGGATCGGTGCCGAGATTGCCGACGAGAAGAACTGTGTTGGTCATGGGGCTCACTCCAAAGGGTCGTCGGGACCGTTCCGATCGACGGAGCCCCGGCCATGGCGAGGCAAGCCGAGACGACGCACCGCAGGCCCGTCGGGGCCGAAGGGGAACCCCCGAGACCAAGGCTGGCGCGGGCAGGGAGGGGCAAAGCCCCGAGCAACACGGGCCTGGGCTCGAGCGGGTTGCTTCGGATGGCGCCCGCCATAGGGGTGAGAAGTCGATGGGAGCGGTCCTGACCAGTCCGGATGGTCAAGCCCTGACGCTTCACCTTCGTCTGGAAAGCAGACCCGCCGACTTACAGAGCCGGTCGCCACCATAGCGCTTCCACGCCAACGCATAGCCGCTCCGGACCATCGCGCAGGAGAGGTCGCCCGTTTGAGCCGAACGGCACAACGCGCCAGTCCGATCGCCCTTCGCAGACCCGTTCGACACGCAGGTGAGGCGCGGACCGCGCACCACGACATGACCGGTGCGACGCCTGCCGCGGGCACCGCCCAATAGGGAGACGAGGTGGTCGCGTGCGGCCCGTCCGCTTGCCGATGGACAGGGGTGCCCGGGTCGGCAGGTCTCGTCGATTTCGCGCGCGGCGATCCCCGCCAAACGAATACGCGGCCCTTCGGCGCACCAGATCGGTCCGTCACCATCCCACACCGCCACGGGCGTGCAGGTAAAGGTTGTGCCGGGCGCAACGGCGCTTGCCAAAAGAAGAAGCAGAAGCATTCACGGCCTCTTACCCGGTGGCGGTTCCGGGACCAGCAGGATCGATGGACAAAGGTGGGGCGAAGCGCTTGATGCCGAACGTACGGCGGCTACTGGAAGGAGCATGACAGACAGGTCGGCTGCCACTCCCGAGACGTCGCTCTACGCGCCGATCAAGCGCTACCTCGAGAAGTGCGGGTTCGAGGTCAAAGGCGAGGTCTGCGGCTGCGATATCGTAGGCCTGGCCGATGGCGAGCCGCCGCTGGTGGTGATCACCGAGCTGAAGCTATCCTTCTCGCTCGAGCTTCTGCTCCAGGCCGTCGAGCGGACGCGATCCTCGGACCTCGTCTATGTCGCGGTGCCCGCAACACGTCGCGGCCGTGACCAGGACAAGAGGGTGCATCGGCTTTGCCGGATGCTCGGCATTGGTCTGCTCACGGTCGATCTGCGGCTGGGCAGCGTGACCGTCATCTCCGAACCGACTCCCTACAGGCCGAGGCCCAACCTGCCGCAGCGGCGGCGGCTCGTGGCCGAGCATCGCCGGCGCAAAGGAGATCCGACGGCGGGCGGATCGACCCGCCAGCCGATCATGACTGCCTATCGCCAGCGGGCGATCGCCTGCGCCGGAGCGATGCGGGATGGAGCGAAACGCCCGCGCGATCTGAAGGCCCTTGCCGAAGATGCGGGCGCGATCCTGTTGCGCAATGTCTATGGCTGGTTCGAGCGAACGGAGCGGGGGCTGTACGCCCTGACTCCTGCCGGGTGGGATGCCGTCGGCATCGGCGATGTCGCGGCCGCGGCAACCGAACAGCGCGAGGCGGCGTAGTTCTGAGCGGCGTGCCCGTCGTCGCGCCTCGGCCCTTCGCGCAAGGCTTAATCTACGGGACAAGGGCGCCGCCGAAGCGACGCCCAAGCGCGCGGTCAGCCCGCTACGGGAGCGCCGGTCACCCGCGCGTTGTGCTTGGGGTTGGTGCCGAGCGGTCCGCGACGATCGACCACGGCAATGCTGCGCTCCTTGGCCTGAATGACGAGCCGCTCCAGCACGCCATTGCCGGCGAATGCCACGACGTAGCGTGGCTTCAATCCGAGCATCTGCTCGTTGCGCCGGAAGCCGGCCCGTGCGCCCAGGCGCGTGTCGAGGCTGAAGCTGATCTGGGGCACCTTGTGCCGCTCGGCCCAGGATGCTGCGAGGCGATCGGCACCCTTGCCGTCGCCACCGTGGACGAGCACCATGTCGGCGACGTTTGCGCGGACACGGTCGAGAGTTTGCCAGATCGCATCGCCATAGGCCTTGGCGTCATCCGTCGTCTGGAAGGTCTGCCGTCCACCGGCGAACACGACCGGCGTTCCCTCGGGCATAGCGGCCCGGCGCTTGCCTTCGGCGCGCGCTTTCAGGAACTCGCGCCCCTGTACGACCGCCGATGTCGTCAGCGCGTCGTGACTGAGCCGGGAGCCGCCAGCGGGCTTCCACGACGACCCCGTCTCGGCCAGGTACAGCGATGCCGCGGTCTCCCGCAGGTTCTCGAGTGCGAGCATCTCGGCCTCGGCATCCTGGGCACGTTCGACCTGCTGCTCAAGCTCGGACGTATGGACTTCGGAGCCGTCGGCCGTTGCCAGCAACAAGCGGATCTCGTCGGTCGCGCGGTCGATCCGGATCGAGGCCTTCGTTGCCGCACGGTGGAAAAGGTTCACGAATCCCCAGCCGAGTTCCTCGGCCTGATCCTCGAGGATCGTGTCGGTGAACAGCGCGAACAGGTCGGACCAGACGGCGGCCAGTGTATGGTCGATCGCCTCGGGTTCGGGACGGGCGAGGGCACGCGTTCCGCGATCAGCAGTGATCGAGAGATGGCCGAGCTCCAGGGCGGCGAGCTGGGCGGCGAGGGTGGTCGGCATGGGAGGTCTCCTGTCAGACGCCGCATCCTTGCGGCGACGCGAGCCCTCCGACCCGCCGGCAGCAGGGACGCAGCGCCACCCACCGACAAGGCTGGCGCGGGCAGCCTCACCCGGTGCCCGGCACCGGGTGAGGCAACACGGGCCGCAGGCGGGCGGGTTGCGCGTGGACCGCCGGCGGGTAGAGGGCCTCTGCGGCCGCAGGTGGGGTCTGAGAGACCTTCTCTTGTGACCTCAGGCAACCAGCCGCGGCTGGAGTTCAACGGGCATGGCAAGCCCGAGTTCGCGGGCGATACGGGCCGCCAGTGTGGCGGGATCCACCAACTCCGCCATCCGTGCCCAGTGGTTGCGTTCGCCGACATAGTCGGAGCGGCCGCGGCACCTGCGGAGCAGGATCTCACCTCGGCCGAAGCCGCCGCTCGAGACCTGCACATAGAGCTCATCGCCGTGCAGGATGACCTCGCCGGAGACCGCCGGCCCGCCCGCGCAGACCCGTATCTCGTACGTGCCGCTGGCGAGTTGGAGCGCTTCCGCAAGCCGCCGGAGCGCGCGGCGTGCCTCCGTATGAAAGGTCCGCTTGGCGTCTGCATCATGGTCGACGCCGCGAGCGGCAAGCACGGTCAGCAGGGGTGTGCGGGCGATCTCGGCCACCGCCTGCCCGCATAACGACCGCAGCGCGGCCCGGTCGGGCATCTTGGCGCGTGCGACGGCCCCGAGATGCTGCGCCAGGAGCACGACGGCAGGATCGGTTTCGAACGGTTTGCCTGCGTTGCGGCAGTCCTTGGCCGCGGCCTGGATGGCGTGCAGGCAGGCAGCGATGGTGTCGAGGCCACTCGGATCGAGCGCCTGCGCGAAGCGATAACCGACATCGTAGGTCATGGGGTGTCTCCGATGGAAAGAGAGTGTCGGGAGCGGACGCGTGCTTTCGCTCCCGGCGGCAGGATCAGGCGGCGAGGAGGGCGTCCGGCGCTTGCGCAACGCGAGCGAAGCCCAGCAGGAAGGCAGACGCCTCTTCGGCCTTGGCGGCAGCTGTCAGGATCGCCCGATTGTCGGCCTTCAGCACCTTGAGCCAGGACGCGAGGTAGCTCGCATGGTCGTCGAGGTGATCGACCGGCAGGCCGAGTTCGGCGCCAACCATGGCGGAGGCGAGTTCGGCGATCAGCTCTTCCATGGCATAGGCGTCGCTGCCGAACCGGTTGCCGAGAGAGCGCGCGAGCCGGCTCTGGTGTCCCGTCCAGTGCGCTAACTCGTGGGCGAGCGTGGACCGGTACAAGTCACGTGACCGGAACGCGGCAGGATCGGGCATCGTGATCTGGTCGTCACTCGGCAGGTAATAGGCTTCGCCGCCGCCGTGGCGGATCGAGGCGGGGATCACGCCGAAGAAGGCGTCGAGCGCATGATCGCGCGCGGTCGGCTCGGGCAGCAGGATGGGCTCCGGCGTGAAGCGTTCGGGCAGGCCGTCGATCTGGTCGACATTGAAGACGGTGAAGCTTTTCAGCACACGGCGAGCTTCGTCCTCGCGCTCGCCTGTGGCGGGATCTTCGACCTCCTTGCTGTAGCTCTTGTAGAAGATGGCACAGGTGCCGCGTTCGCCCTTGCGGACCTGACCTCCGAGCAGTTGCGACTGATGATAGGTCATCCAGGTCGGTGATATGAAGTTGCGTGCCTGGGCAGCCATCCACAGCCAGATCACGTTCGCGCCGCGGTAGGGGGTTCCGCAGACGCGCAGTGGCCGCGAAACGGGGCCACCGGTCCAGGGCTGGCGCCACGGCCTGACGCCAGCCTCCAGGCGCTCGATAATGGCGTTGGTGATCGTCTCGGCGGGACTGACGGACACGGCGGAAGAACGTGTGGGGCGCATCGCGCATCTCCTCTCGGATAAGAGCCGGATCGGCTCGCCCCCGGCGACAGCCGTCTCCCCTCTCTCACCGGCCCCAAGACAAAGGGGCGACCTCCAGTAGAGGCCGCCCCCGCGTCGTCGTCGTTCAGGCTGCTTCGCGGTCGACCGCGTTGTAGTCCCCGTCGCCGGCGTCCGCGTCGCTCGTAGACGTGCCCTCCAGAGCAGGTGTGCTCTCCGGCGCTGCCTCGGCAGCCTGAGCCGGTGTGAAGCGCATCGCCGTCGGCAGCCACCCACGCGCCAAGTGCTTCGTGCCGACCTCACCGATGAAGTCGCCAGCGCAGATCTTCTCGCACGCGGCGGCGAGGTCGGACTTCTTGGCGTTGCCATACCGCGCGGCGAGCGCCGGCCCGTCGATCTCGGCAAGCGCTTCGAACATGACGGGCTTGGTGACCTTGTCGAAGAAGTTGGCGGCTGTCGGCCGCCACCATGCCGCGACGTCGATGCCGAGCAGCTGTCCCAGATGATCGTGAAAGTCACAGCCGCTCGCGCCGGCACCGAGCACGCTCGCCTCGAGTGTGGAAGCGACAGCGTGTCCGAGCCGCGCGGCACGCTCATCGGCGCCAAGCGCCCGGAAGGCATCGAAGCGGGCGCTCGCCGTCTCCAGCATGGTCCAGCTGCGGTCGAGTGCTTGCTCGGCCTCGATCCTCGCGAGCGTTGCCGCGGCCTCCGGTGTCTTGAAGCCGATCACAGGCTCCTGAGGCGCTCGGGCGCTGAGCGACGAGCCGTACCGCTCGACCCCATGTCCAGGCTTGCGATCGACCATCAGGAAGATCGCCAGGTCGAGGGCGAAGTCCGGGTCGGCGGCGACATGGACGGCGAGGATGTCGCGGCGCTGGATCGCGAGTTCGTCGGTCAGCCGCTGTGACAGCCCCACTGAGCGGGCGGGCGAGGCTGGCACTTCGTCGCCGATGTCACTCTCCGTCACCGCCTCCGGTTCTTGGACCGGTTCGACATAGAGCGTCTGATGGAGGCGCGGGGCGCCGTCCGGGCCGAGCACGAGGAAGGCGCCCACCGTCGGTCGCAGCTCTTCGGGAAGGACGGGAGGCCTCTCGGTGATTGTCTCGATTGCCATTTCGATGCTTTCGAGCGCGGTCTCGGCGACGGCACGCTCGTCCTCGCTACTGTTCTCGTCCTCGATCAGCGCCATCTTGTCCGCAGCGTCCGCCTCCAGGGTGGCGATCTGGTCCTGCTCGGCTGCGGAGAGCGATGGCGGCGCGAGATCGACGCGCTGCAGGCCCTCGGTCTGCTGCCAGTCGACGTAGCGATCCAGCGTCGGGCGGACCCAGGCGTATCCCGTTTCCGCCGCGACGGCGGCGGCGGCGGCTTCCATCATCTCGCTGGCGAGGCGCTCGAGGATGGCGATGTCCAGCCAGCGCGTGGTGCTGTCGTCGGCGAACAGGTCGCGATCGATCCGCCCACCCGCGGCGAGATACGCATCTTCCCCGACGAGGCGTGCGCGCGGATCAGCGCCGGAGACCGTCGCCTGCGTCATCATGCGCCGGATGCTGTCCGGATGAGCACCGCCATAGCCGCGGCTCATCTGGTCGAACACGTGGGCCTGACGCTCGCGATCCGGGGTGGAGGCGTAGGCCTTGGCGATATCGAGTGTGATCTCGCCATCGGCGAGCGCCTGGAAGACGACGGGGGCGAGGCTCGCGAGCCGCAGCCGGCCTTCCACGAACCGCACGGTGACACCGAAACGGCGGGCAACGCCCTCTACATCGGAGCCTTGCTCGATGAAGTGCTGGAAGGCGAGACACTCGTCGGCTGGGTTCAGGGCGAGCTTCTGGAAGTTCTCGGCCAGGCTCGCTTCCGCAACGGCACTACCGAGGTCGTCGAGCACAAGGCAGGAAACGGCGAAGTTGGCGTCGAGCTTGCCTTCCTCGGCCAGAGCCTTCAGCGCATTGTGCCGCCGTCCGCCGGCCTCGACGGCGTAGGTGCCCCTCGGCTTCTTGTTGGCGGTCACGATCAGGTTCTGGAGCAGCCCGCGTGCCTCGATATCGGCACGGAGCTGGGCATCGGCTGCGGCATCGCTGCGGCGGCGGACGTTCCGCTTGGACGGCACGAGCTTGCCGAGCGCAATAGTCTGGATCATCGTCGGTCTCCTTGGTCACGAGCCTCGGGCGCGCCTGCGCCGGCTCGCGTCCTCGACGCCTCCTTTCCTCTTCTAAGTCGTGGGAGGGTGGCGGGTTGCCCGAACTCAGGCGATGAGGCGGGTCAGACGCTCATCGACCGACGTCGCGAACGGATTGACCACGATGGTCCCGCGCCATGAGAAACCATTGCTCATGTCTTCGGAGAGGAGGAGCGTGCAGCCGGCTTCGGCGGCGGCGTTCACGATCAGCGAGTCCCAGAACTGCAGCTTGTGGGTTGTGGCCAGGTCGAGCGCCGACAGGAAAGCCGAGGCGTTGCTGTCCGCGGTTCCGAAAGCCTGCGCCATGCGCAGCACCGCGTCGCGCGCCTCGTCGCGTGATGCACCCGAGCGGGTCAGCACGACATAGAGCTCACCCAGGACCTGGACCGGCACGACGAGGGCGGCACGACCGCGCAGCTGCTTCAGGAGCATGCGGCTGGCGTCGATCTTCACTGCATCATCGGCATGCCGGTCAACGCCCGCGACATAGGCCAGCACGTTGGTGTCGAAGGCGAGGCGGGTCACTCGTACAGATCTTCGCGGCGCCACGCGTCCGCCCGTCGGCGCGGCAGAGTGGCGACGAAGTCGAGCAGCGCATCGAGCGCGGGGCCCTGCCGGTCGAGATCATCGACCGGCGTGACCTTTGCGACCGGGCGGCCACGCGATGTGACGACGAAGGTTTCGCCGTCCTGCACGTCGCGCAGCATCTCGGAGAAATGCTGGTTGGCGTCGCTGGCGCTGATCGCACGTTCCATGGCCGCACCTTTCTAGTGGTAACGTCTAAATAGATGATGAGCGAGGCGCTGTCGAGCCGAACCCATGATCTCGACTATCTGCTCAACGCGGTCAGGATCTCCGGTGCCTTTGGAGCCGGTACGAACAGCCGGGTCTGGTACCGGATGATCTCGACGACACAGCCGAGCGCCTTCAGCTCGGGCAGGCGCGCCGGATCGAACCCTGTGAGCTCAAGCCGCTGCGACCCGCCGACGAGCGCCCGCTTAGCGTGCAGCTTGCCACCGTTGCCTACGGAGACAGTTCGACCATTCTCGAGCACCGCCCTGACGAGATCGTCCGGCGCGACCACGGGCGCATCGAAGCCGAATCGACGGCCAAGCTCCGCCAGCGCCAGCGCGGGGATCTGCCTCCCGAGCAACGATTGTCCTGTCTCGCCGACCACGCGCACCACCTGGGCGAGTTCATCGGGCAGGGCGTCCCAGATCGGCAGGAGCAGACCGGTGACCAGGTGCATGGTCTCGGTCGACGTGGACGCAATCAGTTCGTCTACCTCGGCGGTCCAGGCGGACGCGAACCTGTCAGCTGTGGCGATGGTCCAACGTGTGTCGGCGAAGGCGTCACGATCGAGACGTTGGCGGCGCAAGGGACGAACGATCTCATAGCGCGGGCACAGCGTGCCGTCCTCGCTGAGCACGCTCCGGCCATCCAGGCGCAGGGCGCTGCGACCTGACTGTTCGTTGACGAGGAAACGGGCATCCTTCCGTCGTGCGAGATCCATCACGTCTTCCAACGACAACGGCCGCGGGCGGCGTTCTAGGCCTACCGTGAGCAGATGCGTGGTGGAACCGCTGGTGGCATCGGTCCGGATCACGCGATCCTGCTCCACGCGCAACCGCTCGACCGCCAGTGTCTCGACACCGAGGTCGAGCGTACCCGCCTTGCGCGCCGCGTCTACGCGCGCCTCGACCAGACCGAGATACTCGTCGAAGATCGCGTTCTGGAGCGCGATGGGAAAGGCGAGGAGACGGTTCAGCCATCGCTGTATCGGCGGCAGGTCGTCGCGCAGACCGCCGTCCTCAGCGGCAAGGCGGAGCCCCGAACGATCCTCGAAGTCACCCAGCGTCGTTGACTGAAGCTTCCCGGCATAGAGCAGGCGGTACCAGGCGATCAGCGCATCCTTGGCATAGTCGCTCTCGAGATTGTCGGCGGGGTCGAACAGGTTCTGACCACCGGTCTGGCGTTGTCCCCGAGTGAGCGCACCCAATGTGTCGAGGCGGCGAGCGATGGTCGAGATGAAGCGGCGTTCGCCGCGCACATCGGTCGTGACGGGCCGGAACAGGGGCGCCGATGCCTGCGCCGAGCGGTGGGTACGGCCGAGGCCTTGGATGGCCGCGTCGGCGCGCCAGCCGGGCTCGAGCAGATAGTGGATGCGGCGCGCCTGGTTCTTGGCGCGCAGGCAAGCGTGGTAGCTGCGTCCCGTTCCACCGGCGTCACTGAAGACGAGCAGTCTCTTGGTGCGGTCCATGAAGGCCTGGGACTCAGCGAGGTTTGACTTGGGCGTGCGGCGTTCGAGGCGCTGCGCACTGTTTGCATCCACGACGAGGCGGCGGGTGCGCCCGGTCACCTCGGCGACCTGGGAGGTGCCGAACCGCTCGATGATCGCGTCGAGCGCCGTGGCGATTGCCGGCAGGGCGCAGAGTTGCTCGACCAGAGCATCGCGCGCGGCCAGTGCGGTCTGGCTGTGCACGGGACGACCGTCTTCGTCGGTCATCGGCTCGGAGCGAACCGTGCCGTCCGCATCGGTGAAGACGCGCATCTGGCGGGTAGGAAAGGCGCCGAGCAGGTAGTCGACGACATATTCGCGAGGGGAGAGGTCGATCTCGAGCGCTTCGCGCTCGGCCGGATCGAGTTCGGCCAATCGCCGCGCGAGCATCGCCTCGGAGGTGGAGACCAGCTGCACCACGACGGCGTCGCCGCGGGCGAGGTCGGCTTCGGTGGCCGGCAACAGGCTCGGCAGCTTGGCGGACAGGAGAAGTTGCGCGAAGAAGCGCTGCTTGACGCTCTCGAACCGGGACAGCGCAGCCGATTTGACATTCGGGTTCAACGTCGAGCCGGAGACGGTATCAACAACCTGGGTTTGCTCGAGCGCGGCATTCAGGTTGCGATGGATGATCGCCCAGGCCTCGGCATAGGCGTCGTAGACCTGGATCTGCTCGGGGGTGAGCTTGTGCTCCAGCAGCTCATATTCGACCCCTGCGAAGGACAGTGCACGCGCTGTGTAGACCCCGAGCGCCTTTAGGTCGCGCGCGACCAGCTCCATTGCCGCGATACCGCCCTTGCGGACGCCGGTGATGAACGCCTCGCGGTCAGCGAAGGCAGTTCCCGGTCCCCAGAGCCCGAGGCGTGTCGCATAGCTGAGGTTGGCGATGTCGGAGGCGCCTGTGGCCGAGACGTAGAGGGCGCGAGCGCGGGGGAGATGGTTCTGCAGCCGCAGACCTGCGACGCCCTGCTCCGATCCTTTGACCCGGCCGCGAGAGCCTTCGCCGCCCGCCGCGTTGGCGAGCGCGTGCGCTTCGTCGAACGCGATGACACCGTCGAATGCCGCGCCGGCCCAGTCGAGGATCTGGCGAAGGCGGGTCGCGTCCTCGCGACCAGACCGCAGTGTTGGATAGGTCACGAAAAGGATGCCGGCATCGAGCGCGATCGGGGTACCCAGCTTCCATTGTGAGAGGGGCTGGACGTCGAGTGCCATTCCGCCGAGCGCGCTCCAGTCGCGCCGCGCGTCCTCCAGCAAGGCTTCGTTCTTGCTGAGCCAGATGTGGCGTCGCCGTCCCCGCTGCCACTGATCGAGAATGATCCCGGCGATCTGGCGGCCCTTTCCGGCGCCGGTGCCATCGCCGAGAAAGAAGCCCGCGGCATAGGCAGCTCCCTTATCGGAGATCTCGAGCAAGCTACCCTCCTGGGCCGGATCGAAGCGACCGGGCAGGTCACGCTCGAAGGCCGCGCCGGCGTAGACGAGCGTTTCCAGCTGCGCCGCCGACAGCAGCCCCTCCGTGACGAGCTTGGCGGGCAGCAACGGCGCGTAGACCGGTCTGGGAGCGGCGATCGAACCCATTGCCAGCGACTCGACGAGCGGGGTGGGGTGATCCTGGGCATCTGGAAGGCTGAGCCGGCTGGGCCGCCATGGCAGGTAGATGCCGGCCGGGTCGCCCGTCGGGCTCGGTTCCTCGAGCGCAGTGACCCGCAGCGGCTGGGCCTCGGCATCCTGGTGCTCCGACTTTGGGAGCGTGGGCGCGCGTGATGCGCCACGGACCTCCCGGAAGAGCGACAGGCGCGTCGAGCGCGACGGGGAGGGCGGAGGTGGGGAGGCCGGCGGGGTTGCGCGGGGAGGAAGCCGATCAACGAGTTCAAGGGCGCCAGCAAGGTCCTCGATATCGCTCACCATCGGCAAGCCGCCGCCAGCGAACCGGTCCCAGACGACCAGCCGCACAGCAATGCCAGTGCCGTGCTTGGCATAGAGGCCACGCCTGAGCGTCAGGTCCATTCGGCAAGTCCATGGCGAGCCAAGCACATCGCGGCTGGACCAGGTCGGCAACAGCGCCACGATCCGTCCGCCGTGGGGGAGGCGTTTTGCGGCACCAAGCAGGTGGCGGTCGGCTGCGCGCCGATCTTCGCGTCGTCCTTCGGAACGGGCGAAGGGAGGGTTCATGATGACGACGCTAGGGCGTTGGTCCGGCGGGAGCAGGTCGTCGATCAGCTCCCCGTCATAGCCCGTCACCTGAGCGTCGCCGAACGCCTCCCGCAGGCACAGCCGGCGCACCGGGTCGATCTCGTTCAGGATGAGGCGCGCGCCTGCACGCGCGGCCGGCCAAGCGAGCATCCCTGTTCCGGCGGACGGCTCGAGCAGCGTGTCCGCCGAGGTAAGCGCGGCGGCCCGGCCCAGGAGCCACGCGATCGGAGCAGGCGTCGAGAATTGCTGAAGGGCGAGCTGCTCCTCGGTGCGGATGCTCTGCGTCGGCAGTTGATCGATCAGTGCCGCAAGGGCGGCGAGCGTCCCGAGGTTGTTGTCCTGCTCGCTCCACGCGGGCGAGGTTAGAAGAAGGATTTGCGCGAGCTCCAGCGCGTCATAGGCCTGGCGTATCGACCGATGGTCGCGCGTGCTCGCCTGCGAGCAGGCGGACTCGAACAGTTGCCTCAGGAGGCGCTGGTCGATCGGCTCGCCGGCCTTCAGATGGGCAACGAGTGCATGAGCGACCTTGATCACCGGCTCGGTGACCGGCGTGGGTGACAGGGCGAGTGCGGGCATACGGAATCTCCCGCCCGACCGGCTTCATTGCCGGTACCAAGGCACTACGGCCCCGCTGCCTTTCCTCTCGAAGCGT
>Ga0210040_10006771_pt1 | contig 14134 bp, 12 predicted proteins | sample CryGeyCG12114_NA_FD_185462 | JGI IMG/M metagenome (GOLD analysis project Ga0210040, IMG submission 185462) | Groundwater microbial communities from aquifer - Crystal Geyser CG19_WC_8/21/14_NA (SPAdes) (version 2) | ecosystem: Environmental > Aquatic > Deep subsurface > Groundwater | place: USA... | reverse complement strand
GCTATTTAAGTTCAAACGAGGTGTGAGTGTGACTGACTTTTGTGTGAAAAATGGAATCTTGACATTTAATGAGATGAGAAGGAAAGCATGTTTTTCTATGTTATTAAGAGTGAAATCAACGACTAATTGTATGATTAATATTATTAAAAGTAAAATGTGTAGAAATTCCAATAGAGTATTACATGAATGGTTTTCTGTGTTATATCCTGCTAATGGTAATTTTTTAACTATAGCAGATTTTGTGGATGGCTAAATTTTCTGTTTGCATTTCTTTTTTTTTTAGTCTGTATAATATTACGCTAGTCTTGACTTTATGCTGTAACAATTTATGGATGAAACGTCTGCAATAAACCTCATTATATATTATTATTAACACCGGAAAATCTAAAGATGTTAGGCCCGTCATTGGTTCTTTCCCTTATTTATTACATGTGTCCAGTTTGAGGACACACAAGTCAAAAAAATTCGACACTATAGCTGAAGAAATAGCGACAGATCTTAAGTGGTTTTTCCCCTCTGCTGTCAATCAATATACTTCTTTGTGTCTCATGTACAAAATAGTTAACTATAAACTTGACTATTTTAACTCACTAGTTCACCCTTATTACACCAGACTCCGAACTAACCTCCACTGTACTGGCGTACCAAGAACTAATTACGCGACCAGTACTTTTTACTACAATTTTTTAAATATTATTAGAAATTTAAAAAATAATTTGAAATCTTTCTTACTTGACCTACAAACTCAACAAATAGGATACTTCGCAAAAACTCTAACCAATAATGTGCAATTTTTTATACACTTATACTGCTCATACTTAATTCGTACATGACTTCTTTTTATGGCCATGTTTTTGTGACTTTAATTACTGAAATTCAATTATTTATATAAGTTATGTCTAATACTTGCTTGTGTAATATTTTGTTACTCTGCTCCTGTATACTGAGTATGTAATAGTCTACTTTGATAGGATATACTCTTATTCCAATAATTGTATCATTTGTGTGTAATTAAAACCGATATTATTAATTGATTAATTATTCAGTAAAACTGATGCAAGAAGAAAATTGAAGGATAGTTTTAGGAATTAAAATTCAATAGCTTCTGTTAGTGTTTGTAGTCTGTCAGTCTTCAGCTAATGTTTCAATTCATTGATGGAATTTTCAGTAATTTTTTCCTGGAATTTTCCGGGATCGCCTAAGATATATGTATTGATTATTTTCAACCCTAATCCCGAAATCGTGAATAGTTCCTAGGATTGTCTTCTCTTATCGTGATAGTACATTATGATTGGTTTTTTTTCTGCTTCCCAGACTTTACCAGGTAATTAATTTAATTCACTCTCTTACAAAACTACATCAGTCTTTCAAAGTTTCCCAGATTATTCTAGAGCCTTGTTTGTTAATTGAAAGCTATTAAACCTTGTATGAATATTCGTTGCTTTTTAAAAACGTTTCAGTATATTGTGGGGTGAAAACAATGGAGAATCTTTATTCGCAACTATAATCACGGGTTAGTTAAATGCCATGCTCTCATTTTTCAACTTCTGAACACCAAAATACCAAAAACAAAAGGGTCGTCACATGTAACAAACGTACGTTCTTGCAAAAACTAGTCGGGCTCCCTAGCGTACGACAATACTTACCTTTAAGAGTGAAATTTCAAACCTGCCAAATTTTCAACGATTTAATATTTTACGTATCGGAAGTTCCTAGAGTTGATTTATTGATGATTTAATTGATTTTTCGGCCCAGCACTTTTAACAATGGAGTACATATGATTCAAAAAGCCCCAATAATCATATATTTCCAGTGTCCGATTTCACATATCAACAATATGCACCAGAAAAATTTTTTGAAAGAATGATTTCGTGTGCGCCTTAAAATTTTTCATAAAGAATTAAAAAAATGTTGACTTTCAAACTAGAAATTGCTCATTTTTTGGAGAGAAAAATCTTTTTAAGAATGGAAAATATAACTTAGAAATAGAAAAAAACTTATCTATGAAATCCAAAACCGATAGACCATGGCTCGAACTGTATCTACTCTCGCGATCTTGAAACAATTGACAGTTTGAATAGCCTATATTGCGGTCCTGTTGCAATAATGTCAAATTGTTTGTTTATATTTTGTAAACTCATGCTGTTACTGTCAAATTTGTCATTCTTTAATCATTTTCCGGAACGGACGTGTGATTTTTTTCTCCAAAAAATCTAATTTTTGCCATTTTACATGCATTTCCCTGACCGTCAGACTAATTCAAAAGAGGCACTTCTATCTACAATGAAGATTCGCAGGAGTGGCTCGCTTTCGGTTCCGTAGATCTACCACTGTGTGTGAATATAACGACGATGAGTAACGCGGGTACAGAGATACTTAAAAGGAAGAGCGAGAGAAACTTTATTAGCTTGAACTTTCTTTTAGAAGGCTCTAACTCACCATCCCATGCTGCATGAAAAGCAGAAACATACCACCCTAGATTAGAAGTTTTATTTTCTCGCTCTACATAAGATCTATCTCATTCTTTCACTCTACAACTCTAAGTTCTACTACGAAAGCTACCTGTGGCTTTGTACCAATGCTCCCGACCTCCTATCTCACTATATGGGAGACACTGACTCCCACATGCAGATCGCTCAGTGCTAAGTGTTTAGCACTGAAGATTTTCCTATGTTCAAATCTTAGCACGTCCGCACCGAGCCGATACATATTCAACGCTCTGGAGCTCCCATCCAAATATGGGAACTCGTATGTTTTAAACACAGGTTGCTCAGTGTTAACATCTTAACCCTGAACAGTTTACCAAAAATAATTAATATTACGTTTTAAAGGAGATGATTCGTGTCAAAAATCAAATAAAATGCAAATACAAAAATTTTTGAATAGCGAACGTGATAACTAATCGAGACTGCGTGTCTCTTTGTTGACCTGCCTGCTAAACTTTAAGTTGCTACTTACGTCCAAATTTTAAATTTCGTGTCCCGCATTTACTCAAAACTCAATGCCAAAAAGTCAACCTTAAATACGATGGAGTACTTCTTCTAGTGTATATAGTATATCTATTTCTATGGTTTGTACAGACTTTTGGGTGAATTCCACACTTCCGCACTATTCGACGAGGCCGGCACAGTCGCGCTATTTACGCAGTCCGTGGCTGATGCTTTTGCCAGCTCAGTCCAACGACAACTCCCAAGTGTGAAGTTAAGAATCTCCGGTGCTGATAGTGTAAGATACCTGCTGCAGAATGTGCGCACAGTGGATAATTTAGCGCTATCCATTCAATCTGTAGATAGGAACAAGTCACGACGTCGGTGGACTCACTTGAGGTGCCTTCGTTGCAGTCAGCTCAGCTAATCATACTATCTGGACAATTGTTACCAAATGGTAGCGCGGAAAGTGTTTGAGGGAGCTCCACAAAATGCGTCAGTGCTCTCTGAAACTAAGTTGGGATTGATTCTTCACGGGAATATCCCTTTTACCAAACGAGCGGATGCAAAGCTAGTGACGCCACCTTGCACGAGTTGGTGAAGCAATCCTTTACTGCCGAAAATTTTGGGGTGAACGTCCTGGAAAAGTTGTTACTGGGGCGATATCAGGGACGAGCAATGCATATTCTCAAACATACTACTCATCGGACTGGTGAGAGCTATGAACCTGGACTTTTGTGGCGTACGGATGAACCATTCTTCCCTCCAAGTGAAGCCATGACTTTAAAACGCTTGCAATCAATGGAGACGAAAGTGAATATGGACGAAGACTTTGCCGTGCAATATTGCCAAAAAATTGAAGAATATGTGGAGAAAAGGTTACGCTGTCCAACTTACTGATTAAGAGGTGCAGTCCAGACCCTCGAAATGGTTTCTACCCCACTTTGCTGTAAAAAACGACAAGGAAGGAGGAGGAAGGGCTGGAAAAAATCCGATTCGTTTTTAAAGTGGCTGCAAAATCAAATAGGATCAGTCTAAAAGTGTTGTTACAAGGGCCAGATATGCTGGTGCCTATAACTAACGTTTTGTTCAAGTTTGGAACAACTGAAATCGCTATCGATGGAAACATCAAGGAAATGTTTCACCAGGGGAACATTCGAATGGAGGATTGATCTGCTCAACGCTTTCTGTGGCGAGGGTGGAATTGCACTGATGAACTTTCCGAAAACGAAAAGACAGCGATGACATTTGGCGCTGCATCTTCCGGACTACAGCCCAATATGTGAACAACATCAATGCTGCTCGTTTCAAGGATGTGGAGCCCAAGCATACTACGCTGTGGTTCATTGCCTTTATGTACACGACTACTTAGATAGCGTGAGTACAGAGAAAGAAGCGGTAAAAAGAGCCCATGCTGTGATACGAATACATGATGATAGAGAATTTCAGATACGTTATTGGGCAAGCAGTTCCAAACACTTGCGGTCCGTAACTGATCGGGGAGGAAAAACTACCTTGTGAGGAAATTCTTGGTATAAGATGGGATTCTACCTGCGATCAATTTATGTTTGTAGCCAAGCTAAAAATGGATGGAGGAAAACTGCAGCAAACAGAACGAGAAATCTTGCGTGTAGTGGAGTCACTACTCGACCCAAAAGGTGTTTTAAGATGACTACATTGTTCGTGCAAAATTTCTGCTGCAGGACATATGAATCAGTGCAATCGGATGGGATGACGAGGTAGCTGGAACTGCGCTAATGGAAGGATTGGCTTTCTTTACTCCCTAGTGTTAGAAATCTTACTGTGCAGCGGCCTTACTCCTACTTGATGAAAAAAGGAAATCAGTGGAGTCGCATGTGATGTGCGATGCGAGTGAACAGGCATTTACCACGGTTGCCTATCTACGTGTTGTTGGAAGCGACATCACAAGTATTGCTTTCGTGATGGGAAAGTCTCCTATGGCGCCTTTGAAGCCGATGTTAATCCCAAGTTTAGAACTGCAAGCTGCTGTGATAGGTTCTTGCATGATCAAATACATTACGGATTGTCTTTACATCAAAATTGATGTAATCCACTTCTAGACTTATTTACGGACAGTTTTATGCTGGATCAGGAGTGATGCACGCAGATACAAACGATTTTTGTTGCACCGTATAGGCGAAATCCTTGAAATTACATATATAAAAGACTGGCACTAGACTTCCACCTAAAGCGTGGTGGTCTAAGGAACCTACATCTGTGATGAGCAACGACGATGATGAAGTGAAGAAAGATTGATGAACACAATAGATATGACACTTCATACGACAACGGAAACTAACTCTCTTCCTGACATACGGCGGTTTAGTTCATGGTCTCGACTCATAAGAACAACAGCCTGAGTGATCAAATTAATCGAACTGTGTAGAAAAAACTATCAAAACACCAGTCGTAATCGTCGTATAATTTCTTTAGAAGATATGCAGAACGCTGAGAAGCTATGGATACGTTTGGTACAACAAGAGTGCTTTGGAGGTGAAATTCACTTACTGAAAAAAACCACAATCTGAATCAAGAAAGCAAGTTGCTCAAACTGTGCCCATCCTAGACACGAACGCACTTTTACGAGTGAAAGGGCGCTTGGAAAACACAGGCATAAGCATAGCTGCAGCATCTCCACTCATTCTACCTCCCAAACATAGCTACACACAGTTGCTCATCAAGCACTTTCGGAAATTATCTCTCAAACTTCAATATCATTGAACAATAATGTTTCCATGAAGCGAGATGACAGACTAAGTAATGTCGATTTATTTGATCTCGTACAAAATCACCGTCTGTTTTTCAGGATTTTAAAATTTTTAATGGTCACCTTAAACCTTGTTTCTTCATCAAAAGCTTTGAAATTTTGCACACATGCTTAAAGATATTGGAAATAAGTTACAATATGTTTAAAGGTTAACCAAAGCATGAGAACCTAGTTTTGTAGACATACTAAGGAATTATGAAATGCCATACGCTCAGCTCTTATCATCTGATCAAAAGCAAAAGCAATCAGGATCAAAACACACTCTCAAACAAGCCTGTACCTGCTGTGAAATTAGATGTTCTAAAGACAATTCATGCGATGATTAAAAAGTATATCATTCTTTCTAGTTGTCATTCTATAGACTATCTCATAACTCCACCAAAGCCCTGCTCCTCTGATCTAATGTATGTAGAATCTGTTTAGCCACTATGTGTTGTGTGTTGGGTAAATCTACTTCTATGGTATCCGAAAATTTCGTGAAATTTTTGTATGATCGGCGCGCCATCTATGCCCGGTTTTTGTCGGATGCGAATACGAAGGAAGATTGCAGATCTAAATGAATATTTAATTGGACTTGAACATATAAGGATCATAGACACACATTGAAAAAAATGGAGCTACAAGAATTGAAGGAAACAAGTCTTCTAGTGTTACATAGTAATCTATTTCTATGATGTCAACCGACGTTAGCCAATTTAAAATAAATACAAATAATTTTCTGATAGCTTTGAGATTTCTCATTTTTTTTCGAATCTCATGAAGTTGTTCATAATTACGAATAAACAAATGCAAAAAAAATTCTGTTAGACTGATCCAATTGATTAAGAATTTCGGGTCCGACCATCATAATCCTACCAAATACAAATCTCCCATTTCTCCAGTAAACCGTCCAACCCTACATCTAGTTTACTAAAAAGATCTTACAGTGATTTTTTTAGTACTGATCATGATCACAGTGATCCTTTAAAACATAGTAATAACGATCATGGATTGCTTAAGTATATCTTAAGAAGATTAGCAGACTTGACATAACAGAAGAAAATCAGATAAAAAGGGACAAAAAACTTGAAAAATTAGACCTCTTAGAATCCGTCAGAGCTACTGGGAAACTTCATGAAAATTGAAGAAAATTTTTAGTTTTAAAATGACTGAACTACAAATTAAGAACAAGAGATTGAATTTTAAATTGGGGAAACTAAACTTAGATTATCACAAGATTACTGATGGCAAAGATGAATGTAGCATATAACATATCGAAAAGTTAGATACGAGTATTAGTAGAAATAACATTAACACTGCTTGAAGATTCGAAAAGCTCTCTGACAACATGTGAAAACTAGTCAAAATTAGATTATTTCACTGTATGCACGTAAAAATGCATTGGAAAATGAAAAAGAAAAGAAATTGAATCGGTTACATCCGTGAACCCTGATTTACCTAAGTCTACAAGAATGCTTGTCGCTCTTTTACGGAAAATGAAATCTTATTCGAATGCATATAAGCAAAAAGCTGAAATACTATCGAATCTAAACCTAATACGCATTCACGGCATGACGGTGTCACCCAAGAACATAAGCGAAGTTACACCAATAAACACTGTAAGCAAAAAGTCATCAAGGAGCAAAACCCTTTCAAATGGAATGCCTCTTTTTGATGTTACCAATGCTCAAAAGTAATCGAAACCAAACTGAAATTGGCCATCATCCGAGCCTTAAAAATGAAGTCCGGACAGGAAAGTTATGATTACAATTGCGCACTTGAGTGTTCCTTCTATACACAAAAAATATTATGACGTGTGCACCCTTCTTGAATGCCAACATACTATGCCTTTTTGAAACTTTTCTAGCTGACTTGGAGCTGCTGATTTCTCCACCCAAAGGATCTAAAATGGTGAACATTGATTGTTTTTCCAAACTGATACATATTAAACGCTCTTGAACTCCCATGCAAATATGGGAACTTGTGTGCTTTATACACAGGTTGCTCAGTGTTATCATCTTTACACTAGACAATTTACTAAAAATAAACGTTTTTAAGGACGTGATTCGATTCAAAAATCAAAGAAAATGCAATTAAAAATTTGAGAACGTGATAACTTATCGAGACATCGTGTCTCTTTGTTGACCTGCCTGCTAAACTTTGAGTCACTACTCAAAGCCAAATTTTAAATTTCGGGTCCCGCATTTACACAAAACTCAATGCGAAATGGTCTACAATTGAGTACTTCGTATAATGTATGTAGTGTATCTATTTCTATGGATGAATATAACTTTTAGTTATACTTTTCTTAGTTTACTTTAATAAATGGCTATTTTTCTGCTGGTATTATTTTAATAATAGTATGACTTACGTTAATATTCATTTTCGCTTTACAGCGTGAGGGCTTATGTTATGAGTATGTCGTGAATAAAAATTCAAATTTGTAAGGTATGCTTTTTCATGTTAATTTTTTAATTTCTTACCTTTTAGTCGTTCAGCAACACATTCCGCAGCTTTTTTCAACGATTTTTTCAAATCCTGTTCAGTTTCCGTTGCAAGCCACAAGATATTACAGTGTGCCACTTCGTTTTGGTTCACAAAATGGCGTATAAGGGAAGTTTTTCCCACTCCACCCATTCCAGATATCACCAATACACATGGCTTTTGGTCCAAACTGACAACTAGTTGTTGCAATAGTTCATCCCTTCCTGTAAAATTGCTTATGCTCCTAGGCACGTTAAAATGAAGTGGGTCATATGCAGGTTGTTTTTGTCTGCTGGCGCTTATATGTGTAGACAGTTTCTCTATCATGTGAAATATTTTAAATTTTTCATCAAAAATACAAAAGCTTTTTAAAAAATTGCTAATCAATTACCAGCGTCATCGTTCAGGTCATTGTCTCGCAAAATCTGCTGAAACTTTTCCAAAGTCGCCTCTTTGCCTTTCAACGAAATCCAGTCTTCTGTCAGCCGAAAAATAACATCAGATGGTTTAAAGTTATCAACTTCAAATTTGGATTTTAATTCGTTAAACTGTGTCTTTGACAGCATTTCTTCAGCAAGCCTTCTCAATGTCTCCCTTGACGACCCGGATGCAGATTGTCGCAACAAATTCTGCATAAGTTTCTTATTCCAATCCGATTTGGATGCGATTCTTGAGAAATCGTGTCGTAAATAAGCTTTGGCAGAAGTATTTATTTGATCTTTAGACGTTTCGTAAGCTGGCAGTTTGTCTAGCAAATAAATAAAACCACAATCAACAATCTATATTGCCAACGCCTAAATTGCCTATTCCTAAAAAAATTCAGTATTCTTACAAGATTCAGTTGTTATGCCAGGATTTTCATAATAAGACAAAAGGTTAGCTGAATTCGTCTGCCTATAGACTTCTGGCTGATGTTGGTAGTTGTTATTCTCTAATGACTGTTGCTGATAGTATTTTTGGCAGCTAGTTGATGGATGACCTGAATAGACTTGTTTTTCTTTACTATAGTTCGGATAAGTGGATGATTCGTCTAGCACATAACCAATTTCAAATCTATCAACGTGAATAAACAAAACTTTTACAAAATCAATTTTTTTTAAATGATTTACTTACTTGCAAAAATTGTGTTTTTTATCTGTTTCTCCGTTTTTCCAGAACCCTGCGATGTTCCTTGGTCTTGCTTCTGTTGGATGTTTGACGTCAATTCATTTGCATCATTGGTAGTACTATTTGATGCTTTTTCAGTCAAATTGACATAAACGGATACTTTATCTAGCATGTGAATGTTTTCAAATTATTTATCCTCATTGCAAAGTTAAAAATAATTACTATTCACTAACCAGCAATATCTTTTAAACCAAGATGACGTGTAGTGTTTTCGAAGTTGTTCAAAGTCGCTCCTTGGCCCATAAATGCCTTCCACAGGGATATGATCTTAGAAATAACATAAGAGGAATCAAAGTCGTCCATTTCGAATTTCTGTTGCAGACACGATTTAAACTGTTTATATGAAACCATAAACTCGGCAAGCTTTTTCAGAGCTTCCCTTGAGGAACCGATATCAGAGTTCTCCAGCAACTCCTGTAGATATTTCTCATCTTTCTCCTTCATTCTGATGAAGTTTCTCTGTTGGATCTACGAACTAGGCAAGAATTAGAAACGAATTCGTTTAGAGTTGCATTTCCAAAGTTGTTCAAGTTATATTCTTTGTTTAAGTATATAGAATAAGGGAAATGCTTTCAATCTTTCAGCTTTTCAGCTTTCAACACATCGAAGGGTTTGATTGAACTGACAAAAAAATCAAGCTGTCCTGAAACTTTATATAGCTCTGCGTGGCCAGTAACATAACGGGAGAGATAAGAAGTATTTCTCTCTCTATTCCTATTCATTTTCAGAAGCATGCTAAAGCTAAATCGCAATGCCTCTCATTGATTCACCACTGAATGTTGTATATTAAGACACAATTTTTTGTGCTCAGTATGCAAAATACATGAATTTATTTCAATAGGCATTAATTTTTTATCAGTTTCGAAAAAAATTAACCGCAATAAATACATGTATTGAGAGAAAGTAAAATCGAGAAATCAAAACAAAAATAAATAATTTTTTTGACGCATTTGAAAATCAATCTGAATCAGATTTATTTATTGAAGAACGTAGTTCTCTTATAAAATTACTCAGTGGAGAAAGTGAGCTAGAGCGGATTGGTAAAACTGATTTTTGTTCCTATTACAGCTATTCTGAAAGAACAGCAACATGTTTCCTGACAAATTCGGTACCACAAGAAAGATAATTGTTCAATGATTTGGAAAATTGAAGATTAAAAAAATATGCAATGGTTTTTCTGAAATCATCAATCAAAGTAAAAAAAAGGGAAAAATTCCCGAAAAGCTTATCGAGAATCCTAACGAAACAAAAGAATATGTGTGGTGTGGGGGGGATACGCAGGGTCAGGGAGTGTGCTCACCCACCCTCAGTCTATCTATGGTGAGCTATTGCTACGCTATTGAGTTGCTTTATCTATATTGCTATATCTATATATTACTTGTGGTTTGAGCCGTCATCTTCATATTGCTTGCCAGTATCTATATTTTGCTTGTGGTTAAAGCTGGTATAATTCGCAGTGCGAATACGAAACAATTTGTCGAAACTGCATTTTATTCACGTAAATATGTTTTATTCAATCATTTCATAAGTAAAATTCCCTTTTAGTTTTATAATGCGTATCCACTACTAGTAACAATTTAAGTAAACATTTTGAAATACTTTATTCGAAACAAAAAATCAACAAATTTTAATTATAAAACTGAAAAACCTAGTTATGCTCAATATTATTTTTTAGCTGTAATTATGTGCTAGAGCATAACATAACCTTTAACTCCAAAAAGACAGTGTGCACTGTTTTAGATTTCAATTATTCTATAAATAGTAGTCTTGAAAACCCTGCTGTATGTTTATCTGGGGCACTTTTAAAGTAGGTGGATAATTTTAACTACTTGGGTTTTTTTATAGCAAGTGGCAAACGGCATAATGATACTGAGGAGATGGAAAAAAGGCTGAGAGAGTTGAGAATTCGAGCCAACATGATAGCATTAAGGTTTCATCATGCAACTATTGATATAAAAAAATTAATTTTTACTACATATTTTAGTCAAATTTATTGTTTGGGCTTATGGGTACCAGGTACAGCTAAGCTGCATAACAAAGCTAAAGTGACTCTGAATAACTGTTTACGAAAAGTATTCAACATTACAGGAATTGTAAGCATATTGCAAGAGTTTGTGAGCAGAGGAATTCTAACATGGGAACAAGGTATATAGATATAAGTATTGTGAGAAGGTACGGACAATTCACCAAAATTGCTTAGCAACTCCAGCCAGCCTTCAGATTCCAAATGGGCGACTTTAGTTGCATAATTATGCATGGAGATCATGCATATTTCAACACGTTTACATACTTATTCTGGACTTATTTTTTTAATTATAATAAATTTTCTTTTTCCATGTTTTTCAAGAATTTCTGGTAGATAATATGCTTTTTTGTGCGAATGTTTATCATAATTTTTAAAAAACTCTTTCACCAACGTATTTGAAAAGTGATGGCAGTATTTGGGGAAATGTTCAAAAAGCCACCAGCACCACCGACTCAAAATTGTAAAAAAAAATAGAAGGAATTCTGTCCACAAAAAAGCGGTATGTGAAACATGTGATATCATTTCAACCGAAAACTACGAAACCATAAGGTAAAAAAGCTGTGCCTGACTAGAGGACAGTACTCATACTGATCGAGGGGAGTGGGGAAGGCTTTTCGAGCACAGGTGTGAGTTCAGGAAGGAGCTGGATTGGAATTTTGTTCAGAAGTCGCCTTTGGCGATTTCTGGAGGGCCTTTCCGGGTTTCTTCAAACGCAGAGTTGTACAAAGCAAAAGTCCCTTTAGCGTCCCCCCCACGATATTTTTCGGTGACTCTGTCTCTATTGTGGAGTTCCTTCGTTTTTTTCATGATTTTGAGGCTTTTTTGACATTTCCTCAAATACTGCGAACTATTTATTTTCGGATGTCTTGCGAAAATCATTTGCCATCTTATGGGGACTACACATGATACAACAATACAATTTTTTCAAGCATCTTCCACTTCAGAAGCCCTCTATTTTTTATGATATTTTTATTTATGATACAAGACCTAAATGTTAGTATTCTAACTGTTTTTGCAATCGCAAACAGCACAGAAAGACGGAATTTTATGGGAAATTTCACCTTTATGATGTGTATGTTTATGCTACCGTTTGCAAGACAAAGTCGCCCATCTGGCAATCACAATGGATGTGCATTTCCATGGTGAATTCAAAAAAGTGTCCGCCCCCTGACATGGAGAGAGTTTAGGATAAAATCATTGTATTCTTTAATTGAACGCGTGGCAAATTGTCACAATGAGATAATCAAATCCCCGTTTAGTTTTAAATCTTTTTATGTTAAACCTATCATGACTGAATATTTCTCTCTTTTGTTCTAAATTTGTACTACTAATCATTCTGTGAATTATATATAAGATCATTGAGTCTGCAATAAACATGATTATTATTATTATAAACATTGAAAATTCAGCAAATTAAAAAACATTTTCTTTTTTCACGGATAAACGCATGACTTTTTCAACTGTTGACCAAACTTGGTTTTTGAAGTTGAAATTGAGAGAAGTTTCCCAGGATTGTCGGGCCCAATCTTTCCTACTAGTCCGTTTGCAGCAAAGATAGAGAGCAGAGTTTTGAATAAATTTCTTTTCTGCAAAATGAAAAAAGGCCTATTGTAACTCCTGTAAATGACTTTCAATTTTCTCTGGGCTGTTGTATGAAGAGAGTATGAGATTTTGCGCCATTGCTAAGAGCTTTTTGCTGCTTTATTCAGACATGAAAAAGTAAAAAGTAGTAATTCATGTAAAAGCGTAGGATTTATTACCGTTAAAATTTGATCTCGAAAGTTAAAGATAAACAAGTTTAAGCTCTCAACTCAATTGCTCGACATTCGAAGTGTACAGAAGTCTCTTTAATATCCAGTTCCGTGGTCTGGATGAAGTGTTTGTTTATCTTTGCACCTTCAAATAAACCTCAGCAAGAGGATATAAAGACGAAGCCAGGTAGTGTTGTAGGGTTTGTAGTAAGTATGTGTTTGCATTTGCTATTTGCAGTAAAGATATTCATTGCTACCCATTTCTGCATATGATAGCTGAATCGGATTAAAATATGTTAAAAATCGGATTTTCGGGTTTTTGACATTGAAAATTCTTTTCTTAGTTTCTTAAAACCCAAACATTTTTTGTTTGCATAAATTTTCAACCAAATGTCATTTCTGCATATGATAGCTGAATCGGATTAAAATATGATAAAAATCGGATTTTCAGGTTTTTGACATTGAAAATTCTTTTCTAAGTTTCTAAAAACCCAAACATTTTTTGTTTACATAAATTTTCAACTAAATGTCATTTCTGCATATGATAGCTGAATCGCAATCAAATATGATAAAAATCGGATTTTTGGGTTTTTGACATTGCCAATTTTTTTCTACGTATTTGAAAACTCAAAATCATTTTCGTTTGCATTGATTTTGAACTGAATGCCATTTCTGTTTATGACAGCTGAATCAAATTATAGATATGATAAAAATCGGATTTTTGAATTTGCACTGGCTACTATCCTTGGCAACTCTTTGTCTGGATTCTATATGTACAAAACGAACAATTTCTCACCCTACTTTCAAAACGATTTGAATTCTGGCATTCTAATACAAACTCAAACTTTCATAAATGAATAAATGAATAACCAATTTATTCACTTAAAACGATGATTCACAAAACAATCGAATTTTGTTGAATCACTTGATAACAAAGTTATATTTCACATTCACTTACCAATACAACGATATTTCAAAACTAGAGGTCTGCGTCGATTAAGAATCAACAACG
>Ga0210040_10006770_pt1 | contig 14137 bp, 13 predicted proteins | sample CryGeyCG12114_NA_FD_185462 | JGI IMG/M metagenome (GOLD analysis project Ga0210040, IMG submission 185462) | Groundwater microbial communities from aquifer - Crystal Geyser CG19_WC_8/21/14_NA (SPAdes) (version 2) | ecosystem: Environmental > Aquatic > Deep subsurface > Groundwater | place: USA... | reverse complement strand
CGGCGAGTTGGGCGCCGTACCGCTTGGTCAGGTGTTCGACGTTGATCACCGCGTCACCCTCCCGCGGGCGCGCGCTCCGGCGCGTCAGCCGGACGGCGATTCGCCGCAGACCTTGGTCGACATCCCCGGCGGGGCCGGGGACTGCGCGCTGGTCGGTGAGGCCACCGACGGCGACGAGGTGCCAGCCGCCGTCGCGGAGCACGCGCCGGACGTCGTCCTCATGGACATCCGCATGCCGCAGGTGGACGGGCTGACCGCCACGGAGCGGCTGCGCGCCCGTCCCGGCGGGCCCGAGGTCATCGTGCTCACCACCTTCGACGCCGACGCGTCCGTCCTGCGGGCGCTGCGCGCGGGCGCCAGCGGGTTCCTGCTCAAGGACACCCCACCCGCCGCCATCGTGGACGCCGTGCGTCGCGTGGCCGCGGGCGAGCCGATGCTCTCCCCCACCGTCACCCGGCAGCTGATGGCCCACGTCGCGGAGGCCGAGGGGTCCACGAACGGCCCGGATGCCCGGCGGGCCACCGCCCTGGCGCTGATGGACCGGCTCAGCGATCGCGAGCGCGAGGTGGCCCTCGCCGTCGGCCGGGGGCTGTCCAACGCGCAGATCGCGGCCGGGGCGTACCTGAGCGTGGCGACCGTCAAGGCCCACGTCTCGCGGCTGCTCACCAAGCTCGAGGCGGCCAACCGCGTGCAGGTGGCCCTCGTCGTGCACGACGCCGGCCTCGTCCAGCAGCTTTGAGTGCCGCGACGGCGGGTAGCCGCACTCCGACCCCGAGCGCAGGAGGACCCCGTGGCTGATCCACGCCCCGACACCGACGAGCGCGCCGAACCCGGCGGCTCCCCCACGCACGGTCAGGACGACCTGATCCGCAAGCCGGTCACCCCGGGCACCGACGACGGGCCGGCCGCCGTCCCCGGCGCCTACGAGGCCGACGACGAGGACCGGGAACGCGGCAAGGCGGTCAAGCCCGGCAACTGACCGGCGCGGTGGCCTGCCGGACGTCCCCAGGTCGGTGCGGTTGACTGCCGGGCGTGGACGCTCTCGGCCGGTTCTGGGACCGGGTCAGCGCCCCGGCTCCCGACCTCTCCCCCACCGTCCTGCTGGGCACCGCCGCCGTCGCCGCCGTGCTGGTGCTGTACCTGCCGCTGTGGCGGCTGACCCGCCACGCGGTCACCATCGCGCACGAGGGCGCGCACGGCCTCGTCGCGCTCGCGGTGGGCCGCCGGCTGTCGGGGATCCGGCTGCACTCCGACACCTCGGGGGTGACCGTCTCCTCCGGTCGCCCGACCGGCGCGGGCATGGTGCTCACCTGCGCTGCGGGGTACACCGGTCCCGGCCTGTTCGGCCTGGGTGCGGCGGCGCTGCTGTCGGCCGGGCACGCGGTGGGCCTGCTGTGGGCGCTGGTCGCGCTGCTGGCGCTGCTGCTGGTGCAGATCCGCAACTGGTACGGCCTCTGGTCGGTGCTGGTCAGTGGCGGCCTCGTCCTCGCCGCCACCTGGTTCCTGCCGGCGGAGGCCCAGGCCGCCTTCGCCGCCGTCACCACCTGGTTCCTGCTGCTGGCCGCCCCGCGCGCCGTGCTGGAGCTGCAGCGCGCCCGCCGTCGCCGGCAGGCACTGGAGTCCGACGCCGACCAGCTGGCGCGGTTGACGCGGGTCCCCGGCGTGGTCTGGGTCGGGCTCTTCCTCGTCGTGGACGTCGGGGCGCTGCTGCTGGGCGGCAGCTGGCTGCTGACCTGACGGCGGGCGCGGTCAGTCCAGCGTCCGGTGCTCGAGCGGCGGCGTGCCGGGGCGGGTCCGCCGCCGGGGCTCGCAGCCCCGGGGCTGGCGCACCGGATCGACCTGCAGGGCCGGCGGGATGTCGAGCACGAGGTCGGCGTGGTCCACGCGCACCAGGCGGCCGTGGTGGCGGATCTCCAGCGGCTCGCCGGTGTCCAGCCGGTAGGTGGCCTGCGTCGGCGTCACCGAGACGACCAGCTTCCGGCCCCGGTAGACCACCCGGAAGCGCAGCTTGGTCAGCCGGCTGGGCAGCCGCGGCGCGAAGGTCAGCTCCCCGTCGTGGTCGCGCAGGCCGCCGAACCCCGCGACGGCGACGGTCCAGCCGCCGGCCAGCGACGCGATGTGCAGCCCGTGCCCGGAGTTGTGGTGCAGGTTCTGCAGGTCGGTGAGCGCGGCCTCGGCCCAGTAGTCGTAGGCCAGCTCGAGGTGCCCGGTCTCGGCCGCGACGACGCCCTGCTCGCTGGCCGACAGCGACGAGTCCCGCGTGGTGCGCGGCTCGTAGTAGGCGAAGTTGGCGATCTTCTCCTCGAGGGTGAAGGCGTCACCGCGCAGGTGCAGCGCCATCACCAGGTCGGCCTGCTTGACCACCTGCTTCCGGTACAGCTCGAAGTAGGGGTAGTGCAGCAGCAGCGGGTAGTGGTCGGCCGGCGTCCCGGCGAAGTCCCACTCCTCGTGGTGGGTGAACCCGTCGGACTGCATGTGCACGCCGTGCTGGGTGTCGTAGGGCACCGCCATGAGCGCCGCCGCCCGCAGCCACACCTCCACCTCGTCGTCGGTCACGCCGAGCCGCCCCGCCACGTCGGACTGCCGGGCCACCGCGCGCGCCCCCTCCCGCAGGTTGCGCTGGGCCATGAGGTTGGTGAAGACGTTGTTGTCGACGACCGCGGTGTACTCGTCCGGCCCCGTCACGCCGTCGATCCGGAACCCGTGCTCGTCGTCGAAGTGCCCCAGCGAGGCCCACAGCCGCGCGGTCTCGATGAGCAGCTCGCTCCCGAAGTCGCGGTCGAAGTCCTCGTCCAGGGTGGCGTTGTAGTAGCGGACTACGGCGTCGGCGATGTCGGCGTTGATGTGGAAGGCCGCCGTCCCCGCCGGCCAGTAGCCCGAGGTCTCCTCGCCGCGGATCGTGCGCCACGGGAACACCGCCCCACGCAGCCCGAGCACCCGGGCCCGCTCGCGGGCGAGCTCCAGGATCGAGTGCCGCCAGCGCAGCGCGTCCCGCGCGGCTTCGGGTGCGGTGTAGGTCAGCACCGGGAGCACGTAGGTCTCGGTGTCCCAGAACGTGTGCCCGTCGTAGCCCGGGCCGGTGAGCCCCTTGGCGGGGATGGGCTGGCGCTCCGCGCGCAGGCCGGCCTGCAGGACGTGGAACATGCCCACCCGGACGGCCTGCTGCAGCTCGTCGTCGCCCTCGATCTCGACGTCGGCCTCGTCCCAGTGCTGGTCGAGCAGGTCGCGCTGCTCGCGCATCAACCGGTCGAAGCCGGCGAGCTTGGCCGTGGCCAGCGCGGCCTCGACCTGGTCGCGCAGCGCGGCGCCGGAGCGGCGCGAGGACCAGCCGTAGGCGAGGAACTTCACCAGCTTCAGGGATCCGCCCGGGGGGATCCTGGCGGCGAGGGTGTACCGGGCGAGGTCGCCGTTGGCCAGGATGTCCTCGGTGCTGGTGTCCGGCACGTCGACGACGTGGTCCATCCCGGCGGCCATCCGCAGCCGGCTGCGTGCCGTGCGGTGCACCAGGACGGCGCGCCGTCCGCGGCCGACGGAGAACTCCGCCTCCAGCGGGCGGTCCAGGGACGCCGCCGCGCGCGGGTCGTCGCTGTCGCCGTGGGCCTCCTCGTTGGCCAGCAGGTCGGACTGCAGCGCCACGTACAGGTCACCGAGGTCGTCGACGACCTCCACCTGGTACTCGATCGCGGCGATGGACCGGCGGGCCAGCGACACCAGCCGCGTGCTGGTCACCCGCACGCAGCGGCCCCCCGGCGAGCGCCACTCGGTGGTCCGCCGCAGCACCCCCGCCCGCAGGTCGAGGGTGCGGCGGTGGTCGAGGATCTCGCCGTAGTTGAGGTCGAGCGGGGAGTCCTTGACCAGCAGCCGGATCAGCTTGCCGTCGGTCACGTTGACGACCGTCTGCCCCTGCTCCGGGTAGCCGTAGCCGCGCTCGGCATAGGGCAGCGGCCGCTCCTCGTAGAAGCCGTTGAGGTAGGTGCCGGGGACGACGACGGGCTCGCCCTCGTCGAACGACCCCCGCATCCCGATGTGCCCGTTGGCCAGCGCGAACACCGACTCGTGCACGCCCAGCGAGGAGTGGTCCAGACCGACCTCGGTCAGCGACCACGGCTCGATCGGGAACGTGGGCCGCCCCTCCGTCACGCCTGCTCCCCCAGGAGCTGGTCGAGGTCGGTGACGACGACGTCGGCGCCCGCGGCAGCCAGGCCCTCGGCCTGCCCCACGCGGTCCACGCCCACCACGTAGCCGAACTCCCCGGCGCGGCCGGCCGTCACCCCGGACAGCGCGTCCTCGAACACGACCGCCTCGGCGGGCTCGACCCCGAGGAGCCGGGCCCCGGCCAGGAACGTGTCGGGTGCCGGCTTGCCCCGCAGGCCCTCGCGGGCGGCGACGACGCCGTCCACCCGCGCGTCGATGAGGTCGGCGAACCCGCCGACGGCGATCACCTGCTCCCCGTTGGCCGAGGCCGTCACCACAGCGGCCGGGAGGCCGGCCTCCCTGACCGCGCGCAGGTACCGCACGGAACCGGGGTAGACCTCCACGCCGTGCTCCTCGAGCTCGCGGAGCACCAGCTCGTTCTTCCGGGTCGCTATCGCCTGGACGGTCGCGGCGTCGGGCGGGTCCTCGGGGCCGCCCTCGGGGAGGGTGATGTCGCGACTGGCCAGGAAGCCGCGCACGCCGTCGGCACGGTGCTTGCCGTCGACGAAGCTGTTGTAGTCGGACTGGCTGAACTCGGGCTGTCCGGGATCGAAGCGACGCAGGAACTCGTCGAACGTCCGTTTCCAGGCGGCCATGTGCACGGTGGCGGTGCGCGTCAGCACACCGTCGAGGTCGAAGAGGCAGGCGCGGATGGACTCGGGCAGCCCCAGGCCGGATACAGGCACGGCACGGACGCTACCGGCGCGGAGGTTCCGGCACCGTTCCGACGCCGCGACGGTCGTGCACCGACGCGCGCGGCGGGCCCTGCCTGCCTAGGGTCGCGACGAGGACGCGCGGCCGCGCCGACGACGTCCCAACCCGAGCCCCCCGTCGAGAGGACCGACATGGCCGACCGGCCGCTTCCGCCGAATCCGTACGACTTCCTCCCGCAGGTGCCGTCGTTCACCGTCACCAGCACGGACGTGACCGACGGAGCGACCCTGGCGATGCCGCACGTCAGCGGGGTGATGGGCGCCGGCGGCGAGGACCGCTCGCCGCAGCTGTCGTGGTCCGGCTTCCCCGAGGGCACGCGCAGCTTCGCCGTCACCGTCTTCGACCCGGACGCCCCCACCGCCAGCGGGTTCTGGCACTGGGCGGTGGCGAACATCCCCGCCTCGGTCACCGAGCTGCCCTCCGACGCGGGCAGCAAGGACGCCCCGCAGCTGCCGGCGGGCGCCGTCCAGCTGCGCAACGACGGCGGCTTCGCCGGCTACGTCGGTGCCGCTCCCCCGTCCGGCCACGGCCCGCACCGCTACTTCGTCGTGGTGCACGCCGTGGGCAGCGAGGCGCTCGACGTCGACGGCGACGCCTCCCCCGCCGTCCTGGGCTTCAACCTGTTCTTCCACACGCTCGCGCGGGCGACGCTGGTCGCCACCTACGAGCAGTAGAAGGACCCCCTGGGTTCAGGGCGGGCCGGCGACGCCGACGGTGCCGAGCCAGGCGAAGCCGATCCGCTCGTAGACGCGGGCCACGTCGTCGTCACCGGCCGCCAGGAAGACCAGGTCCGCCGTCTCCCGGGCGTGGGCGACCAGGGCGGAGGCGATGCCGGCGCCCAGCCCCCGACCGCGCAGCCGCGGCGCGGTCGCCAGGCCCACGATCTCGCTGACCACCGTCCCGTCGATGTCCACGGGCTGGTGCAGGCCCACGGCCACCGGCGCGCCGCGTTCGATGGCCACCATCATCACGGTGCGGCCGGTCGCGATGCGCTCGCGCAGCGCCGCGGTGGCGGCGGCGTCCCGCGGCTGCGGGTCCGGACGGGTGGCCTGCACGTCGGCCGGCCCTCCCGGGTGGGCGAACGCGACCGCGGAGACCTCCTGGTAGTGCGGCAGCTCGGGGTCCTCGGCACCCACCACGTACAGCCGCACCCCCGCCGGGAACAGCAGCTCCACCGGTTCGTCGGCGACCAGGAGCGGGAGCTCGTCCACCGCGAGTCCCGCCCCGCGGGCCGCGGCGGACACTTCCGGCGTGCGCCCGGGGATCCACTCCAGCGCGATCGGCAGGTCCGCTCCCCACTGCAGCTCGGCCGCCGCGCGCACGTCGGCGACGGTCACCCGGGACGCGGTGCCGCGGGTGGGCCGGGCCGGGTAGGGCCAGGCCGGGTCGCCGAGCGGCACGTCGAGGGCGCCGGCGTGCTCGATCCGCGCGTCCGCGAGCGGTGCGGCGGAGTAGTAGCGCTCGATGCACTCGAGCAGTCCCGGGCGGGCTGGCACAGGGCGAACCCTAGACCGGCCCGCCCGCGGGGCACCGGCCGCGCGCCCGCCAGGGGCGCTTCCCCACCCGCACGGGTGACCCGCGCGCAGGGGCACGGGGTGCCGGACGGCACGATGGGGGCGTGACGGCAGGGACACGCGGCTCCATCTCGCCCTATGCGGTGTTCGACCGCGCCTCGTGGCGGGCGCTGGCCGCCGGGTCGCAGCTCCCCCTCGACGAGGCGGACCTGTCGGCGCTCGCCTCGCTGGGTGACCGCATCGACCTCGACGAGGTGGCCACCGTCTACCTGCCGCTGGCCCAGCTGCTGAACCTGCACGTCACCGCCAGCCGCAGCCTCTGGGCGGCGCAGAGCGAGTTCCTCGGTGACTCGACGGCGAAGGTGCCCTTCGTCATCGCGGTTGCGGGCAGCGTCGCCGTCGGCAAGAGCACCACCGCGCGGCTGCTGCAGACGCTGCTGGCCGCCGGTCCCGGTTCGCCGCGGGTCGACCTGGTCACCACCGACGGGTTCCTCATGCCCAACGCCGTCCTCGAGACGCGCGGCCTCATGAGCCGCAAGGGCTTTCCCGAGAGCTACGACCGCCGCGCGCTGCTGCGCTTCCTCGCCGACGTGAAGAGCGGCCGCGAGGAGGTCTTCGCGCCGGTGTACGACCACCAGTCCTACGACATCGTGCCCGGCAAGCAGCAGGCGGTGGACCGTCCCGACATCCTGGTCGTCGAGGGGCTGAACGTGCTGCAGGCAGGGCGCCGCTCCGACGGCACCGCCCCGGAGGTCTTCGCGTCGGACTTCTTCGACTTCTCCGTGTACGTCGATGCCTCCGAGAGCGACATCCGGACCTGGTACGTGGAACGGTTCCTGGCGCTGCGCAGGACGGCGTTCGCCGACTCGACCGCCTTCTTCCACCGGTTCGCCGCCCTGACCGACGAGCAGGCGCGGGACACCGCCCTCGGCATCTGGTCGGCGGTCAACGCACCGAACCTGCGCTCCAACATCGCGCCGACGAGATCGCGTGCCCGGCTGGTGCTGCAGAAGGCAGCCGACCACTCGGTGCGCCGGATCCTGCTCCGCAAGCTCTGACCGCGGCGCCGCGCCGCCCGGCCCTTGGCAACATCGCACCACTGGGCGGGCGGACGTCGTGACCTGGGTCACCGGGCCGGGCGCCGGCGGGCGCGCACACTGGATGGCGTTCGGTGATCGAACGCTCACCCACAGCCACAAGAGCCCACGAAGCTCGAACGGACGGACCGCCATGTGCTCCCACGTCACCCCGTGCCCCGACGCCGCCAGTGAGGCGCGCGCCCTCGCCGCCGTCGTCCGAAGCCACCCCGAGCAGGGCTGGAGCCTGCTGTGCAACGGCGTCGTCCTGTTCGACGACGACGGCGAGCTGCTCCCCGACGGCCGCGCCGTCGCGCACCCGCACACCTGGCTGGCCCCGGAGCTGGTCGGCGCCTGACGCCGGGGCTACTCCCCCGCCGCCTGCCGCGCGACGCCCTCCAGCTTGTCGCGGTACTCCTGCCACCAGGCGGCGTCCCGCTCCGGCAGGTTGTCACCGACGGCCTGGTTGCCGACCGACCCGTCGATCAGCTCGCGCACGATGTCGGCGTGGCCGGCGTGCCGGTGGGTCTCCGCGATGACGTGCACGAGCACCTTGTGCAGGGTCACCTCCGGCCGTGACCACCAGGGCACCCGGCCCACCGCGTCGATCGACAGCTCCTCGACCGTGGCGTCCGTCAGCGCCCAGGCCCGGCGGTAGAGGGCGACGACGTCGTCGCGCGTCTCCTCCGGCGTCGCCCACATGTCGGCATTGGGCTCGCCCTCCTCGGCCATCCAGGCCTCGACCTCGGGGACGGCGCGGCCGAACACCGGGCCGAAGTACCCCATCTCCACGTACGCCAGGTGCTTGAGCAGCCCGAGCAGGTTGGTCCCGGTGGGCGTGAGCGGACGGCGGAGGTCGTACTCGGACAGCCCGTCGAGCTTGAACACCAGGACGTCCCGCCCCTCCTGCAGGTAGGTGCGGAGGTGGGCCTCGACGTCGTCGGCAGCGGTCACGCCGGACACCGTCGCACGCCGCTGCGACATCGTCATCCGGATTGCCGGAGCCCCCGCAGCAGGACCACGAGCGCACCGACCGCGCCGAGCAGGAGCACCGACCCGGGTGGCGCCGGCCAGCCAGCGGGGCGGGTCGGGGCGGACCCCAGCTGAACCAGAGCAGCGAACAGGCCCTCGATCACCGCCGCTCGCGCGAGCGTCGGAGCGTCCGCCGTCGAAGACCCCGGAGGGCCGCCGATCACGCCGACGCGCCCACCACGTCGGCCGTCGTCCCGAGGTCGTCCGGCGCACCGGCCGGGCGCTCCGGCGTCGCGCCGTCGGCCGGGGGCGCGTGCTCGCCGAAGTCGTGCTCGGCGAACGCTTCGATGGGCGGGCAGGCGCAGACGAGGTTGCGGTCGCCGTAGGCCTGGTCGATCCGGCGGACCGGGCTCAGGTAGCTGCGGCCCTGCAGTCCGCGGACCGGGTAGACGGCCGTGGTCCGCGGGTAGGGCCGCTCCCACTCCCCCGCCAGCATCGCCAGCGTGTGCGGCGCGTTGCGCAGCGGGTTGTCGGTGCGGTCGTACTCGCCGGAGGCGACCTTCTCGATCTCGCCGCGGATGGTCACCATCGCCTCGACGAAGCGGTCCAGCTCCGCCTTGTCCTCGCTCTCGGTCGGCTCGACCATGAGCGTGCCCGCGACCGGGAAGCTCATCGTCGGCGCGTGGAAGCCGAAGTCGATGAGCCGCTTGGCGATGTCGTCGTTGGTGATCCCCGTGGCCTTGGTGAGCGGCCGGATGTCGAGGATGCACTCGTGGGCGACCATGCCGTCCGCGCCGGTGTACAGCACCGGGAAGTGCTCGCGCAGCCGCGTGGCCAGGTAGTTCGCGCCGAGGATCGCGTGCTCGGTGGCCCGCGTCAGGCCGTCGGGCCCCATCAGCCGGACGTAGGCCCAGGAGATGGGCAGGATGCCCGCCGAGCCGTAGGGCGCGCCCGAGACGGCCGGGCCCTCCGCGCCGGTGTCCACCAGGGGGTGGCCGGGCAGGAACGGCACCAGGTGCTCGGCCACGCCGATCGGCCCCACCCCCGGGCCGCCACCGCCGTGCGGGATGCAGAAGGTCTTGTGCAGGTTGAGGTGGCTGACGTCGGAGCCGAACCGGCCGGGCCGGGCGAGGCCGACCAGGGCGTTGAGGTTGGCGCCGTCGACGTACACCTGCCCGCCGGCGTCGTGCACCGCGGCGCAGATCTCGCGCACCTCGGTCTCGTAGACCCCGTGCGTCGAGGGGTAGGTCAGCATGATGGCGGCGAGCCGCTCGGCGTGCTGGTCCACCTTGGCGCGCAGGTCGTCGAGGTCGACGTTGCCCGCCTCGTCGCAGGCCACGACGACGACGCGCATGCCGGCCATGACCGCGCTGGCGGCGTTCGTGCCGTGCGCCGAGCTCGGGATCAGGCAGACGTCGCGACCCTCGTCCCCGCGGGAGTGGTGGTAGCCGCGGATGGCCAGCAGGCCGGCGAACTCGCCCTGCGAGCCGGCGTTGGGCTGCACGCTCACGGCGGCGTAACCGGTGACCTCGGCCAGCCAGCCGCACAGCTCGTCGATCAGCCGGGTGTAGCCGCGGGCCTGCTCGGCGGGCGCGAAGGGGTGCAGCCCGGCGAACTCCGGCCAGGTGATCGCGGCCATCTCGGTCGCGGAGTTGAGCTTCATCGTGCAGGAGCCCAGCGGGATCATCGTGCGGTCCAGCGCGAGGTCCTTGTCGCTGAGCATGCGCAGGTAGCGCAGCATCGCCGTCTCCGAACGGTGCGCGGAGAAGACGGGGTGGGTCAGGTAGGCGGTCCGCCTGCGCAGGTCGGCCGGCAGGGCGTCCCCGCCGTCGTCGTCGAGCGCCGCGTCGTCGAAGGCGACCCCGAAGGACTCCGCCACGGCGCGCAGGATCGCCGGCGTGGTGGTCTCGTCGCAGGCGACCGCCACCGTGTCCGCGTCCACCAGGCGCAGGTTGATCCGGCGCTCCGCCGCCGCCGCGACGACCTCGGCGGCCCGGCCGGGCACCGCGACGGTCAGCGTGTCGAAGAAGTGCTCGGAGGCGAGGGCGAGCCCGCCGTCGCGCAGCGCCGAGGCCAGTGCGTGGGCGCTGCGGTGCACGCGGGCCGCGATCGCCGCCAGGCCCTCGGGACCGTGGTAGACGGCGTAGGCGCCGGCCATGACGGCCAGCAGCACCTGGGCGGTGCAGATGTTGCTGGTCGCCTTCTCGCGGCGGATGTGCTGCTCGCGGGTCTGCAACGCCAGGCGGTAGGCGACGTCGCCGTCGGCGTCGACCGAGACGCCGACCAACCGACCGGGCAGCTGGCGGGCCAGCCCCTCGCGAACCGACAGGTACCCGGCGTGCGGGCCGCCGTAGCCCATCGGGACGCCGAAGCGCTGGGTGGTGCCGCAGGCGACGTCCGCACCCCACGCCCCCGGCGCCTCCAGCAGGGTGAGCGCCAGCAGGTCGGCGGCGACGACGACCGAGGCGCCGGCCTCGCGCGCGGCCGCGGCCAGCGCGCGGTGGTCCCGGACGGCGCCGCTCGCGCCCGGGTAGGACAGCAGTACGCCGAACGCGCCGGCCGCGGGCAGGTCGGTGGGCCAGCCCTGCGAGAGGTCGGTGACGTGCAGGGGAATGCCGAGCGGCTCGGCGCGGGTCTCGAGCACCGCCAGCGTCTGGGGCAGCGTGTCGGCGTCGACCACGAAGACCGCGTCTGCCTTCGCACGGCCGGCCCGCCGCACCAGCGTCATGGCCTCTGCGGCGGCGGTGGCCTCGTCGAGCATCGAGGCGCCGGCGACGTCCAGCCCGGTGAGGTCGGCGACCATCGTCTGGAAGTTGATCAGGGCCTCGAGCCGGCCCTGGCTGATCTCGGGTTGGTAGGGCGTGTAGGCGGTGTACCAGGCGGGGTTCTCCAGCACCGTGCGCTGGATGACCGTCGGGGTGATCGTGCCGGAGTAGCCCAGCCCGATCATCGAGGTGAAGACGTCGTTCTCGGCGGCGCGCTCGCGCAGCTCGGCCAGGACGGCGGCCTCGGCGGCGGCCGGCGGGAGCGCCAGCGGCGTCCGGTCCCGCACCTTCTCGGGGACGCAGGCATCGGCCAGCGACTCGAGGGTGGGGTGGCCCACGACCTCGAGCATCGCGGCGGTGTCGTCCCCGCGCGGCCCGATGTGCCGCGCCGCGAACGATCCCGCGGGGTCCAGGGCGTTCAGCGACGGGAGCGATCCGGTCAGCGGCGGAAGCGCTCCGCCCTCGGTTCCAGCGACGGTCTCAGCACGGTCTGCCACTGCCGGAACGCTACCAGCGGAAGACGAGCCGCCCTGCGGTCGGAGCAGACGTCACACCAGTCCCGACGAGCGGGCCCCGGAGGGTCCCCGAGGAGGGCGCGGAGAAGGGCTCGACGCAGCCGGGGAACGGCACGTGGCGGCGGTGGTCGTCCGGAGGACGACAGATCACGGAGCCAGATCACATAGCGCGGCGGCGGCGGCGCATCGACAGCTCGTCGTCGGCCGTGTCCACCGGGGCCCCGTCGAGGCGTTCCGCGGGCAGCTCGGCGAGCTCTCCGGAGAGCTCGCGCAGCGCACCGGAGACGGCGATGCCGAAGACGCCCTGCCCACCGGCCAGCAGGTCGACGACCTCCTCGGCGGAGGTGCACTCGTAGACCGTGGCGCCGTCGGAGAACAGCGTGACGTTGGCGAGGTCCTTGATGCCACGGTTGCGCAGGTGGTCGACGGCCTTGCGGATGTTCTGCAGGGAGACCCCGGTGTCCAGCAGCCGCTTGACGACCTTGAGGACCAGGATGTCGCGGAAGGAGTACAGCCGCTGCGTCCCCGAGCCGGTGGCGCTGCGCACCGACGGGGCGACGAGTCCGGTCCGGGCCCAGTAGTCGAGCTGCCGGTAGGTGATGCCCGCAGCGGCACAGGCGGTCGGGCCGCGGTACCCCACGCGGTCGGTGTCGACCTCGTCGTACGCGGGAGCCCCGACTGCGGCGTCGCTGAAGAGCTGACCCTGGGAGCCCTTGTCCTGGTCGCTCACGTCGGCGTCCTCCTCGTGTCCCGTCCCGCTCGCACAGTCCGGGTCGACGGCCCGGCACCCTGGTCGCATGCTCGCGGACCGCGTCCGCCGACCTCGGATGTCACACCGTTGTTGTTCGCCGACCGTAAGCCGGGCCCGGGGGCCGGTCAACTGAGCGGGGCGGCGTGTCGCACCGGTCATCATTTCGAGTGGAGGACACCCGGGGCGCTGCCGATCATCAACACTTGCCGAGGATGTGGCGGCTGGGTCAGGTGGTGCGTTCCGTGATCTAAGCGGGACCGCCGGACCCTCCACCCGAACCCGAGCCCGCGCCGAAGTCCTCCGGCGAGATCTGGTCGAGGAACTCGCGGAACTTCTCGACCTCGTCCTCCTGCTCGTCGGGGATCTCGATGCCGACCTCGTCGAGCAGGTCGTCGGCGCCGAAGATCGGGGCACCGGTCCGCACGGCCAGGGCCACCGCGTCCGACGGGCGCGCGCTCACCACCCGCTCGTCACCCAGGAGCAGCTCGGCGATGTAGATGCCGTCGCGCATCTCGGTGATGTGCACGGCCTCGAGCTCGGCGCCGAGGGCGGTGATGACCTCGCGGAGCAGGTCGTGGGTCATCGGCCGCGCCGGGCGCACCCCCTGCTGCTCGAACGCGATGGCGGCGGCCTCGACCGCGCCGATCCAGATCGGCAGGTAGCGCTCCCCCTGCGTCTCCTTGAGCAGCAGGATCGGCTGGTTCCCGGGCAGCTCCACCCGGACGCCGACGACTCGAAGCTCCTGCACGGTACGGCTCCCTCGGCTGCGTGCCCGGCGTCGGGACCGACGGCGTCGGCCGGCGGCGGGCGGTGTGGTGACTGGATCGGGGCGGCGGGCGGGGACAGCGACGGGTCCACGGTACGCCCGGGTCAGGGGCGCAGGAGATCCCGGAGCCGCGCCTCCAGCAGCGCGGTGTGCAGCTGCGCCGACAGTCCGGCCAGCTCGCGCAGCTTCTCCGTCGCCCTCGTCCGGGCCTCCTCCGACCGCGCCCGCAGGACCGGCGCCACGAGCTGCTCCACCAGGCCGGCCTCGCGCTCGACGCCGCTGCGGTAGACCCGCAGGTGGCGCGGTTCGATGCCGTGCCGGGCCAGGCCGGCGGCGGCCCGGGCGACGGCGAGGTCGGCCACCGGGTGCCGGCCGTCGGCGTCGGTGGCGAGGAGGCCGAACTGCACGCAGTCGGCGAGCTGCTCGGGCTCCAGCCCCGCGGCCCGGGCGAACTGGTCCGGGGTGAGGGGTGCGACCGCACCGCTCCCGTCGCCGGGTGCGGGCGGGGGCACGGTCGCCGGAGCGGCGGTCCCCGGGATCGGCTCCCCCCGGTCCAGCGCCTCGAGGTGATCCTTGATGACCCGCAGCGGCAGGTAGTGGTCGCGCTGGGCGGTGAGCACGTAGCGCAGCCGGCTGACGTCGGCCCGGGAGAACTTCCGGTAGCCCGACGGCGTGCGCTGCGGGTGCACCAGGTCCTCGGACTCGAGGTAGCGGATCTTGCTGATCGTCACGTCGGGGAAGTCGTCGCGCAGCACTGCGAGCACCTCGCCGATGGTCAGGCGGGGTGTGTGCTGGTCGCCGACGTCCCCGAGCGCGCTGTCGCGCTCGGGCACCGCGGTCATGCCCTACCGCGCGGCCGGCTCGCCGGTC
>Ga0210040_10006769_pt1 | contig 14139 bp, 15 predicted proteins | sample CryGeyCG12114_NA_FD_185462 | JGI IMG/M metagenome (GOLD analysis project Ga0210040, IMG submission 185462) | Groundwater microbial communities from aquifer - Crystal Geyser CG19_WC_8/21/14_NA (SPAdes) (version 2) | ecosystem: Environmental > Aquatic > Deep subsurface > Groundwater | place: USA... | reverse complement strand
TCCTGCTCTGCGCCGCCGCGCTGATGTCGGAGCACGAGCAGGTGGCCGACACCATCCGTCGCACCTACCGCCACCTCGTGGTCGATGAGTACCAGGACGTCAGCCCGCTGCAGCAGGCGCTGCTGACGCTGTGGCGCGGAGACCGCGCCGAGCTCTGCGTGGTCGGCGACCCGGCCCAGACCATCCACTCCTTCGCCGGGGCCCAGGCCAGCTACCTGACCGACTTCGCCCGCCGCCACCCCGGCGCGACGGTGGTCAAGCTGGTGCGCGACTACCGCTCCACGCCGCAGGTGGTCGCCGCGGCGAACAAGATCATGGCCGGCGTCAAGGCCGGGGGCATCAACGCGGTGACGCTGCAGGCGCAGCAGCCGCCCGGCCCGGAGGTGGAGTACGTCGAGGCGCCCGAGGAGGCTGCGGAGGCCGCGGGCATCGGCGACTGGCTGGCCCGGCAGGCCGCGGCGGGCGTGCAGTGGCGCGACATGGCCGTGCTGTTCCGGATCAACGCCCAGTCCCCGGCTGTCGAGCAGGCGCTGGCCGACCGGCAGATCCCCTACCTGGTCCGCGGTGGCGAACGCTTCTACGAGCGGCCCGAGGTGCGGCAGGCCCTGCTCACCCTGCGCACCGAGTCCCGGGCCATGGGGGAGGGTGAGCAGGGCAGCGCGGTGGAGCAGATGAAGGCGGTGCTGGGCACCCTCGGGTGGACGCCGAGCCCACCGGACGGCGCGGGCGCGGTGCGGGAGCGCTGGGAGTCCCTGGCTGCCCTGCTCACGGTGGCCGAGGACCTGTCCGCACGCCCCCGCGAGACCGGGGCCCCGGCCCTGGACCTGCGGGCGGTGTCGGCCGAGCTGGACGCCCGGGCCGAGGCCCAGCACGTCCCGGTGGCCCAGGGCGTCACCGTGTCGACCCTGCACTCGGCCAAGGGCCTGGAGTGGGAGGCCGTGGCCCTGCTGGGCGCGCAGGAGGGCTCGCTGCCCTTCGTGCTGGCCACCCGGCCCGAGCAGGTGGAGGAGGAGCGCCGGCTGCTGTACGTCGGGGTGACCCGGGCCCGGCGGCTGCTCCGCGTGTCCTGGTCACGGACCCGCAACGGTGGCGGCAACTCCCGCAAGCCCTCCCGGTTCCTCGACCCGGTGCTGCCCGCCAGTGTCCGCGGCGCCCAGGCCGCGGCCCCGGCCCGCCGCAGCCGGAGCCGCGGCTCGGTGCTCTCCCAGCACTGCCGCTCCTGCGGGATGGCGCTCGGCGACGCCGCCGAGCGCAAGATCGGTCGCCACCTGAGCTGCCCGGCCACCTTCGACGACCAGACCATGGCCCTGCTCAAGGAGTGGCGCCGCCAGCAGGCGGGCGAGCAGAAGGTGCCGGCCTTCGTGATCTTCACCGACGCGACACTGATCGCCATCGCCGAGACCCGGCCCCGCAACCGGGCGGACCTGATCAAGGTGCAGGGCCTGGGTCCGACGAAGGCCGACCGGTACGGCGACGAGGTGCTCGCCATCATCGGCAACGAGGTCGACCGCCCCGCTCCGTAGGGTGTCGGCGCCCGGGGAGAAAAAGATCCACAGAACGTCGAAAAAGCCTTTGCGCGGGTTCTGGAGCTCCCCTAGTGTGATCCCCGATCCCGTTGCGGGGTCGCCCAAGGGTCGTGTGCCACTCGCACCCGCCCGGTCCACCAGCAGGAGAGAGGACGTGACTCCGATGAACAGCAGCTCGCTGGCCACCATCTGTGGCACCCCCCTGCTCTCGCGTGCTGCCAAGCGTTGGCAGCAGCTCGGTACGGGCGCGGTCTCGGCTCTCGCGTTCACCACTGCCGCCTTCCAGGGCGGAGCCACGGCCGCAGTGGCCATCGCGCCCGTCACCCCTGACCACATGATCACCGATCACTACCCGATCCGACTGGGACCCTCTTCCTGTAGACCGCCGGCGTAGCACTCACGCCGACCGCCTCTCCAGGCCGTGAATCCCAGACCACCGGGAATCACGGCCTTCGTGTTTCCCGGACCTCGAGTCCGATCCCCGGGCTCACGACCAGAGAAGTGGACGACATGAACGACGCAGGAAGTGCCCTGGTCACGGCCCCGAGGTGGGGTCTGCCGGGCGCGGAGCCCTTACCCGAGTCCTTGCCCTGCCGGCGGGTCGACCCGGAGACCTTCTTCGCCGAGGCGCCCGCCGACGTGGAGGCCGCCAAGGCCCTCTGCCTGGACTGCCCGGTCCGGGAGGCGTGCCTCGCCGGTGCCGTGGAGCGGCGTGAGCCGTGGGGTGTCTGGGGTGGCGAGCTGTTCATCGCCGGTGTCGTGGTGGCCCGCAAGCGGCCGCGCGGCCGACCCCGCAAGCACCCGGTCGTGGCTGCCGAGGCGCAGGGCGGCGGAGACGGTGGGGAGGTCGCCGCATGAGCGGCGGCGAGCACCCAGGACCCGAGCTGAGCCGGGGCGGACGGATGTTCCACGCCCTTCGGCTCTGGCTCAGCCGGGCCCTGTCGTGATGGCGGAGGTCGAGCTCGACGGCCTTGGCCACAGCACTACGCTGAACGCGCACCCGGACGATCACTACGCGGCACAGACGCTCGGCACCAGGGCCGACCGTGGACCCACGGCGCCCCGCCTGTGGCTGACCTGCGGCCCCGCCAGCGGCTGTGCCGCGCAGTGATCCTCCGGTTGTGCCCGTCTGGCGCGGGTGTCCGATCGTGCTAGCCCGGTCTCTCCCGCTCGTGCTCCCGGCCCGGGTCCCGCGGCCGTCCGTTGGACCGCGGCCCGCAGCGGGTCAGCTGTGCTCGGCGTAGCCGGGAAGCAGCTCGTCCAGCACGTCGACGAACGCGGCGCGCACGTCGAGCTGGGAGAGGACGGCCAGCCCGCCCAGCCAGACCCGGTGGATCAGCAGGTAGTTCGGGGGCAGGTTGATCTTGAGCGCCACCCCGCCGGAGGTGCGCGGGTCCCGGACGCGCAGGAACTGCTCCCGCATCCAGTCCCGGTTGAACTGGAACTCCGGCACGGCGGCCGGCTCCACGAAGGGCGCCAGGTAGTCGAACAGGTCGTTCGCGTCGGCGTCGGCGCTGACGAAGCCCTCCCGGTGCAGAGCGGCCTTCACCTGCTCCGCGTCGCCGGTACGGGCGATCCGCAGGATGGTGCCCATGGCCCGTGGCAGTCCGCCGGGCACCCGGGCCACCAGACCGAAGTCGACCACGCCCAGCCGGCCGTCGGGGGTGATCCGGAAGTTCCCGGGGTGCGGGTCGGCGTGCAGCAGCCCGACCCGGCTCGGGGCGACGAACAGGAACCGGACGTAGGAGAGCCCGATCCGGTTGCGCTCCTCGTCGTCGTAGCCCGCGGCGCTGGACAGCGGCTCACCAGCCACCCACTCGCTGACCATCACCTTGGAGGTGTGAGCGAGCACCTGCGGGACGAAGAACTCGTCGCTGCCGGCAAAGCCGTCGGCCACCTGCTGCTGGGACGCGGCCTCGATGGTGTAGTCGAGCTCCTCGCTGATCCGCTCGACCAGCTCGTCGACCAGGGGTCGGACGTCCATCCCGGCGGCGAGGGGGGAGAAGACCTTGGACAGCCGGCCGATCTGTCGGAGGTCGGAGCGCAGGGCCTCGTCCGCCCCCGGGTACTGCACCTTCACCGCCACGGGGCGACCGTCGGCCCAGGTGGCCCGGTGGACCTGCCCGATGGAGGCGGCGGCCGCGGGCGCCGGGTCGAAGTCGCGGAAGAGGTCGCGCCAGTCCACGCCGAGCTCGCGCCGCAGCACCGCGTGCACCCGGGACGTCGGCATCGGCGGCGCGTCGGCCTGGAGCCGGGTCAGCTGCTCGCGGTAGGGGGTCGCGATGTCCTCGGGAAGCACCGACTCGAACAGGCTCAGGGCCTGGCCGAACTTCATCGCCCCGCCCTTGAGGTCGCCCAGGACCCGGAAGAGCTGCGCCGCGGCGGCCTGCTGCAGGTCGGTGTTGACGTCCTCGACCGAGGCGCCGCCGATCCGCCTGCTCAGCCCGAGCGTGGCTCTACCGGCGAAGCCGAGCGGCAGGGAGGCGAGGCGGGCGCTGCGCTTGAGTCCCGACCGGGCCATCGGGTCCTGGTCGTCGCTCATGGCTCCCATTCTGTCGTGGCCGCCCAAGCGCAACCGCAGGCCACGTGCTGCGGCCAGGCCCGCCAGCGCGTCAGGTGGTCGCCCAGGTCGAGCTCCAGCGTGGCCCCGGCCACCTCGGGCAGGCCGTCCTGGAGGGCCGCGAGGACCTGGGCCGCCCCCACGGCTGCGGCCCAGGCCAGCAGGACCGCGGACGTGGGCAGCCGGAGGCTGGTCAGCTGGGGCAGCAGCACCGGCCAGCCGGGGTCGAGGTCGCGTCGAGCCAGGTCTGTGCAGCGCAGGCAAGCCGTCCGGCCCGGCAGCACCAGCGGCCCCACCGTCACCGTCGTCCCGGCGCTACGCAGCAGGAGATGGGGCTGGTCGCTGCGCATCAGCGACTCGGTGACCACCCGGTCGGGCTCGACGGTGTCCGCGGCGACCACCGTGAGCCGGACCAGCTCGTCCTGCGGCTTCGACCAGTGGTTCACCAGCCGCAGGTCGCCCCGGTACGGCTGGGCGACCGGAGTGAGGTCGGCGAGGGGAAGGGTGCCCGTCCGCTGTCCCGGAGGTCCCAGCTCGGCGGCGTAGACGTCGATGCCGGCCGCGAGCAGCAGGGCGGCCAGCTGCTGGCCGAGGGGTCCCAGGCCGGCGAGCCGTACCGCCGCCCACGCGGAGCCCCGCTCAGCCCGTCGGCCGGGCAGTCCGCCCACCGGCGGCTCGACCTGCGCTGGCCCGCTCGGTGGCGCCGCGACCAGCAGTCCGGCCCGTCGGAGGGCATGCAGCACGGCGTCGACGTCCGCACGCGTCATCCCCTCCGCCAGCGCCGAGGCCCGGAGCGCGGCCAGCTCGGTACGGCCGTCGAGCCGGGCGAGGAGCTGTTCGACGCCGGGACCGCGGAGCACCACCGCGGTACGGGGGTCCAGGCCGACCTGCAGCGTGCTGTCGCCACGGCGCAGCACCGGCGCGTGCGGAGCGAGCTCGGGACGCCGCGGTAGGGCATCGGCAGGACGAGGCACCCGGTCAGTCTCGGTCGTGGACCCGGCTGCCTGGTTGCTGTCCACAGGTCCCGAGCCCGGACGGGCCGGGGCCGGACGTGCCACAGGGGCGGTCCGAGGACCGCCCCTGTGGCGATGTCGTGGCGCGGCCGGGCGGCCGCAGGCTGGAGCCGGCCGGCCGGTCAGGCCTTGCCGAGGATGCGGTTCAGGTTGGTGCCGCAGACCGGGCACTTGGCCTTGGCCATCCGGGTGCCCTTGTCGTTGACGTGGACATCACCGGAAGCTTCCCGCTTCTCCTTGCACTTCACGCAGTAGAACTCACCGCTGTACGTCTCCGCCATGGAAATCTCCTTGCTCGAGGTATCGCGGACTTGTCGGGTCCACGTGGCCACGCAGACCCGGAGGTCGCACAGTCCCGGCTGTGCCCACGACCGAGGCTGCATCGCTTGGGTCGCCGGTAACAATACGACAGCCCCGCTCAGGCGCGAGCCGGACCACGCCGTACCGGAGCAGGAGCCGTCCACCGCTCGTCGGTGCTCCGGACAAGACGAAACCTCCAGGAACATCGGCTCCGCTTGCCTTCCCCTGCGAGCGTGCCGACCATCTGGAGGTTTCGTCCTCGGAAAACTAGCGCCCGCCCGGCTCGCCGTCAAACCCCTGGCCGGCAGCTGGATCGGCCGAGATGTCCACCGCTGTGGACAGTCCTGTGGACGAGATGTGCACCCACGGGCGGTACCTGTGGGGGAGCCCCTGAGCCGGAGGCGGCCACGCTGTGGATACGACGCGTTCACCCGCCGGCCACCTGGTGCACCGGGATCGTGCTGAGCCCTTGCCGAGGTCAGCCTCGGTAACGTGACCCCGGTGCGGGCGGCAGCCCGGGACGGTGGAGGCGGAGGGAGGCCGGATGGCTCAGCGAGGGCAGGCGGGGCCGCGGGTCGAGGTCCGGCGCAGCGGCCGCCGCACCCGGACGGTCACCGCCTACCGGGAACGGGACACCATCGTGGTGCTGATCCCGGCCCGGATGTCCGTGGCCGACGAGCACACCTTCGTGACGTCCATGGTGGCCAAGGTGCTGGCCCGGGAGGCCCGGACCTCGTCCCCCCGGGGGGAGGACGAGCTGCTGGCCCGGGCCCGCGACCTGGCCGACACCCACCTCGGCCCGGTGCTGGGTGCGGCCACCTACCCGACGGAGGTCCGGTGGGTCGGCAACCAGCAGCGGCGGTGGGGCTCCTGCACCCCCAGCACGGGGGTGATCCGGATCTCCGACCGGCTCCGGGACGTCCCCCGCTGGGTGGTCGACTACGTCCTGGTGCACGAGCTGGCGCACCTGGTCGAGGCTCACCACTCCACGCGGTTCTGGCAGCTGGTCGACGCCTACCCCGGTGCGGAGCGGGCCAAGGGCTACCTCGAGGGCTTCGCTGCCGGCCAGGGCCGTCCGGGGAACGGCGGAGAGGTGGACGGGCCCGATGGCGACTGATCCGGCCGGGGTGCGCCGGCTGGCCGTCGTCCTCGCCCGGCACAGCGCCGCCGCCGCCGCACCGCCCGGCGTCGACCCCGCCGCCTTCGGCTCGGCCGCCCTGGCCGACACCTATGAGGTGCTTGCCGACCTGGTCGGGGTCAGCAGCGGCGTGGCGGGACCGCCCGAGGTCGCGGACCTTCTCTGGCCCGGCAGCACGGCGCTGCCCGACCTCGGTCCACTCGCCCTGGCCGAGCTGGTCAGCGGGCAGTGGGACGAGCTGGTCGTGGTGCCGGGCGACGTGCCCGACCTGCCGGGACTGGTGCTGGCCAAGGTGTTCAAGGTGCTGCACCGCACCGATCTGGTGGTCGCCCCCGAGCGGGGCGGGGACGGGTGCGTGGCGGTCGGCATCCGGCTGCCGGCCGCGGACTGGGTACAGGGACAGGACATCGACCTGGACACCGACCCGTACGAGCGGCTGCTGGCGGCCGCGCCGAGCCGGGCCCGCTGCGCCCGTGCTCCGGACTGGCACCGGTTGCGCGCCCCCGCCGGGCTGCGTCGCCTCGATCCCGGCCTGGAGGGCTGGGAGGAGACGCGGGCGTTGCTCGCGGGGGCCGCTACGACCGGACTCGGAGCCCGCTGATGGTGGCCTGGGACGCCGGGGCCACCCTGGCCGACCGGTTCCGCAGTCACGCCGGCGACCAGCGGCACCTGTACGGGTACGCGATGCGCGGCATGGCCGATGACTGGGAGGACGGCGGCGCCGTCCGGCAGATCTGTGCGGGCCACGAGGGCGCCCCGTCCGGCTCGGCCCTGCAGCTGCGGCTGCTGGCCGGGGTCTTCCGCCTGGTGCTGGCCGGACGGGCGCCCGAGCTGACGCCCTACTACCCCTGTCTGGGAGGCGACCAGCCTCCCGAGGAGGCCTGGCCGGTGCTGCGGCACGTCCTCGGGGGGCATATCGACGAGCTCCGCGAATCTCTGGCCGTGGCTCCGCAGACCAACGAGGTGGGCCGCTCCGCGGCGCTGCTGGCCGGCCTGTTCGACCTGGTGGCGGCCACCGGCGTCCGCCAGGTCCGGCTGCTCGAGCTGGGGGCCTCCGCCGGCCTCAACCTGCTGCTCGACCGGTTCCACTTCTCCGGGGACGGCTGGCAGTGGGGCCCGGCCGGGTCGCCGCTGCAGCTGGCGGGGGCGATCGAGGGTGCCGTGGCCCCCGAGGACTTCCAGGTCGTGTCCCGGGCCGGCTGCGACCTGGAGCCGGTGGACCCGACCGCCGAGGAGGGGCGAGCGCTGCTCACCTCCTTCGTCTGGCCCTTCGACCTGCACCGGCACGCCCGGCTGGCCGCGGCCCTGCAGATCGCCCGGTCCGGGAGCAGTCGCGTCGACCGGGCCGGCGCCAGCGCCTGGCTGCCGGCGGAGCTGGACCAACGCCCGCCGTGGTCGGACGCCGAGGGAGAGGCGGCGACGCTCACCGTGGTCTGGCAGTCGATCACCCAGCTCTACTGGCCACCGGCGGAGGTGGCGGCCGTCGAGGCGCTGCTCACCGAGCACGGGAGCAGGGCCTGGGTCGCCCGGGTCACCATGGAGTTCGACCCGGACCAGGCCCGGGGTCCGGGGGAGCCGCCGGTGTCGAAGCCGGCCGTCCGCACGGAGCTGTGGCGCCCGGGCTCGGAGCCGCGCCGACGCCTGCTGGGCACGGCCCACGACCACGGCGTCCCCGTCCGGCTGCGCCGGCAGGACGTGGGCTGACGCTCACCCGACGGGTGCCGGCGTGGGCAGCCCCGGCCGCGGACGCGTCGGGAGGGCCGTCCCGGCCACTGGCTAAGCCGACGGCCCGTGCCGCCGGTCCAGCTCCGGCGACCAGCCGAGTCGGCGGGCGGCGGCGCCGACCAGAGCCTGGACCGAGGCGTCCACGTCGGGCAGCTGCCGCCAGGGGAACCAGGCGACGTCCTCAGACTCCGCACTGACGGCCGGCGGCGCCGCGACGGGCGCGAGGACGAGGTACTGCACGTCCAGGTGGAGAGTGGGCAGGCCCCCACAGCTCACCTCGTGCCGGGACAGCAGCAGCGGAGGGCCCGGCAGCTGCAGGCCGGTCAGCCCGCTCTCCTCGGTCGCCTCCCGCAACGCTGCCGCAGGGAAGCTCGCGTCATCGTCCTCGACGTGGCCGCCGGTCTGCAGCCAGCGCCCGATGCGGGCGTGCAGGGTCAGCAGCACCTGCGGCAGATCCTGTGTGCAGACCAGGGCGCTCGCCGTCAGGTGGGCGCCCCGGCAGCCGCGGGCCCAGCCGTCAGGCCGGGCGTCCAGGTGCTCCAGGAAAGCGAGCCGTAGGCGCTCCTGGTCCCCGTCCGGCGCCGTCCAGCCCTGGAGGACCGTCCGGGCCGAGCGGGTCAGCCGGTCAGCGGGAGTCGTCAGGTCCGGACCCGCCCGGCTCGGGGCTGCCGGCTGACCCGTCCTCGCCCGCCGGCGGCTCCTCAGCGTCCAGCAGCTCGGCCAGGGCCGTGTCGAAGTCCTGGTCGGCGCTGGCCGTGGCCCGCTCGCCGGCCACGAAGCCGAGCGGGTCGTCCAGGTCGTGGGTGGTCGGCAGCAAGTCGGGGTGCGCCCAGACGGCGTCCCGGCCCTCGACGCCACGGGCCTCGCGGGCGGCGGCCCAGAGGTTCGCCGCGTCCCGCATCCGCCGGGGCCGCAGCTCCAGGCCGACCAGGGTCGCGAAGGTGGCCTCGGCCGGACCACCGCTGGCGCGGGCCCGCCGCACCGTCTCGGCCAGGGCTCCTGCAGCGGGCATCCACTTGGCGGTCGCCTGGGTGACCACCTCGTCGACCCAGCCCTCCACCAGGGCGAGCATGGTCTCCAGCCGCTCCAGCGTGGCCAGCTGCTCGGGAGTCTTCTGGGGTTCGAACAGCCCGCCCTCCAGGGTGGAGCCGAGCTCCTCCAGGTTCGACGGGTCGATCTGGCTGACCGCCTGCTCCAGGGCGGAGGTGTCGATGGTGATGCCCGCGGCGTACTGCTCGACCAGCACCAGCATCTGCTCCCGCAGCCAGGCCGCGGAGGCGAACAGCCGCTGCCGGGCGCACTCGCGCAGCGCCAGGTAGAGGGTGACGTCGGTGCTGCTCTGCTCCAGCCCCTCGCCGAAGGCGGCGACGTTGGTGGGCAGCAGGGCCACGTGCCCGGGCTCGCTCAGCGGCAGACCGATGTCGGTCGCGCCGACCACCTCGGTGGACAGCTGGCCCAGGCTCTGGCCGAGCTGCAGGCCGAACATGGAGGCACCGGAGCTCCGCAGCATCGGCCGCAGCATCTGCTCCATCCCGGCCATGCCGGGCAGCCCGCCGGCCTCGTCGTTCCCGAGGCTGAGCGCGTTCCCCATCGCGTCGGCGATGTGGCTGGCGACCGGCTCCACCAGCCGCCGCCACACCGCCATGGTCTTCTCGATCCACTCCGCCCGGCTCCAGGCCGTCACCGTGGTGCTGAGCCGCGGGAACGTCGTCGCCTCGTCCAGCCAGACCTCGGCGATCGAGACGGCTTCGGTCAGCGCCCGTTGCTGGGCCGCTGTCGGTGTGGGGTCGGCTCCGAGCGAGGCCACCGTCTTGCGCGCCGTGTCCTTGGTGACCTCCCAGTTCACCCCTGACTCCGAGCCCGCCGTGCCGGGCTGACCGAACATCCCGCCGGCGCCACCGCCGAGCATGGAGAAGGCGCTCTGCAGCTGCTGCATCAGCGCGTTCATGTCCGGGCCGCCGGCGCCGCCACCCAGGCCACCCATCCCGCCCATGGAGGAGAACAGCGCCTCGAACGGGTTCTCGGGCTGGGACGGGCCGGACTCACCGGGCTTCTTGGGGGCGCCGCCGAGCTGCCAGCCGCTGTTGGGGGACGCGGGCTTGGCCCCCTCGCCCGAGGCGTCGTCCGAGGGGTCCTCGGGCTGGTCGGCGGGTCCTGGCTGCCGGTCTTCGGCCATGGCAAACTCCTGACGTCAGGCACGTGCGCGCGGATGCTCCTGAGAGTCCACGGTACGCGTTGTCCGTGCGGTCGGAAGGGCCGCCGGCCCCGGAACCGGCCCTGATCGCTGTCGGCGCAACCGACGTGGCGGGTCGTCGACCGGCGGCTCGCCAGCCGCCCTCGGCTAGGGTCGGCACATGACATCGGCGTTCGAGCTCGGGGCGTCGGGGACCACGTCGCCCGGGACGGGAGCGCCCGGCGCGGCCGGACCCGTGCCCCCGGTCGTCCGCGAGGCGAGCGTCAGCGAGACCCCGCTCAGCGTCGACCGGCTGCTCGCGCTGGTGCGGGAGCCCGTGGTGGGTGGGATCGCGCTGTTCATCGGCGTCGTCCGCGACCACGACGAGGGCCAGGGCGTGGCCACCCTCGACTACAGCGCCCACCCCCTGGCCGCACAGGTGCTGCGCGAGTGCGCCGAGCGGGTGGGAGCTGCCCACGACGTGGTCTCGGTGGCTGTCGAGCACCGCACCGGTCACTTGGAGGTCGGCGACCTGGCCGTGGTCGTCGCGGTGGGGGCCGTGCACCGGGCCGAGGCGCTGGCCGCCTGCGCCGAGCTGATCGACGACCTCAAGGCCTCGGTACCGATCTGGAAGGAACAGGCGTTCCTCGACGGCGGCGCGTCCTGGGTCGGCCTGCCTGCTGCGGGTGAGCGGTGACCCGGCAGACCTGGACCGCCTTCGCCTCGGCGCTCGTCTTCGTGGGGCTGGCCGTGCTGCTGGTCGCGGTGCCCGTGCCCTTCGTCACCTGGAGCCCCGGCAACGCCTACAACACCCTCGGCAGCTCCGCCACCGAGCCGAGCATCGAGGTGGAGGGGATCACGACCTACCCGACGTCGGGCCGGCTCGACCTGACCGTGGTCTCGGTGACCTCGGCCGACGGGCGGCTCAGCCTGCCCGAGGCGCTGCTGGCCTACTGGCTGCCACACCGTGACGCCTTGCCACGCGAGGCGGTGTACGCCCGGGGCAAGTCGGCCGACGAGGTCGAGCGGGAGGACGCCGACATGATGTCGACCGCCCAGGACGACGCGGTGGTGGCCGCGCTCAGGGCCGACAACCAGCCGGTGACCGAGATGGCAGCGGTCTACTCCGTCACCGTCGGCGGGCCGGCGCACAAGAAGCTGCTGCCCGGGGACCTGGTGCTCAGCGTGGACGGCGTGGCCACGGTGGACCGGGACGCGGTCAGCGGGCAGATCCGCACCCACAAGCCGGGGGAGACGGTGACGTTCCGCGTGCTGCGCCAGCGCGTCGAGACCACGGTCCGGGTGCAGGCGGTGAACTCCGCCACCGAGGACGGCGTCCCGGTGGTGGGCATCACCATCACCACCGGCTACCGCTACGAGCCGAAGATCTCCTTCGACCTCGGCCAGCGGATCGGCGGGCCGAGCGCCGGGCTGGTCTTCGCCCTGGCCATCTACGACAAGGTCACCGACGGAGCACTGCTGGCGGGCCGGCACGTCGCCGGTACCGGCACCATCACCCCCGAGGGGACCGTGGGCTCGATCGGTGGCATCCAGGAGAAGATCGCCGGCGCCGAGGACGCGGGCGCGACGGCTTTCTTGGTCCCGGCGGGCAACTGCGGGGACCTGCGCGGGGTCAGCACGGACATGGAGCTGATCAAGGTGGGCACCCTGGCCGAGGCCATCAGCGCCCTGCGCGCTCTCGCCACCCCGGGTGGCACCGACCGGCTGCCGCGCTGCTGATGACCGACCTGCCCCCGGCCCCTGACGCCGAGCAGCGCGACGCCCTGCTCGCGGCCCTGATCGACCTGGAACGCCACGTGGGTGCGGCCGGCTGGGACCAGCCGCCGCGGCTGTTCGCGCTGGTGCTGACCGACGTGTTCACCGCCGGGGAGCCCGCGCTGGCGGCGGAGCTGGGGCTGCGGACCACCGAGCAGGGCGCCCCGCCCGGAGCGCTGACCGCCATCGAGCAGGACGAGTTCCAGTCGGCCGGTGACCTGCTCGGTGACCTGAGCCGGGTCGGCTGGCCGGAGAGCGTCTTCGGCTGTGCGCTGAGCACCGAACGGACCTTCCTGCCGGCCGGGAAAGAGGGCGACCTGCCCGAGGACCCCGAGGCGGCAGCCGCGTACGTCGCGGCCCACCCCGCCCGGCAGGACATCCGGGTGGTGGTCGCGGCCGACCGGGCCGGTCACATCCACGGTGTCGCGCGCCTGGTGTCCCAGCCCGACGAGCTGCTCGGTGCCGAGGACCTCGTGCCGGGGCTCGGTGCCGCGCTGGCGCATACGCTGGCATGAGGCTGCAGGTGCGACGGGAACCCCGACGGCTCTCCGCAGCGTTTCACAGGTTGTCGGTCGACCATGCTCGAACGAGCATGATGCTGAGGAGAAACACTCGTTGAGTACCGTACGGATCGGTGGACGCAGAAGCGCCATCCTGCCCACCCTCGTCATCGCCGCGGTGCTGATCGTGCTGTTCGCGATCTTCACCAGCGTCTGGACCGACCGGCTCTGGTACCGCTCGTTCTCCTTCGGCCGCGTGTTCGACAAGATGCTGCTGACCCGGGCCGGGCTCTTCGCCTCGTTCGGTGTCCTGATGGCCGCCTGCGTGGCCGCGAGCGCCGCGATCGCGTACCGGCTGCGGCCGGCCATCCGCACCGGCCCGCCCAGCAGCCCGCTGCTGGAGCGCTACCGCGAGCTGCTCGAGTCGCGCTTCGTCTGGGTCGTGGTCGGGCTCGGCGTGGTCGTCGGGCTCTTCGCCGGCGGCGCGGCCAGCGGTCAGGTCTTCACCTACCTGGCCTGGCGCAACGCCACCCCGTTCGGGGTCCGTGAGCCGCAGTTCAACCTCGACGTCTCCTTCTTCGTCTTCAGCTACCCGTGGTGGCGGTTCGCGCTGTCCTTCCTGTTCGCGGTGCTCTGCTTCAGCGCGATCGCCGCGGCGCTGGTGCACTACGTGATGGGCGGGCTGCGGTTCTCCGGCTCCCGCCGCGGCGGCACCCCGGCCGCCCAGGCCCAGCTGTCGATCCTGATCGGGCTGGCCATCCTGGTCCGGGGGGTCAGCTACTGGTTCGACAGGTACGGCCTGGAGATCACCGACAAGAGCCTCGGCGGCACAGCGTTCACCGGCATCAACTACACCGCGGCCACCGCCACGGTGACGGCCAAGCAGATCCTGGCCATCATCGCCGGCATCTGCGCCCTGATCTTCTTCGCCAACGCCGTGCTACGACGCTGGGTGATCCCCACGATCGCCTTGATCCTGATGGTGCTGTCCGGCATCGTGCTCGGCGTCGTCTACCCCGGGGCGGTGCAGTACTTCAGCGTCCGGCCCAGCGAGGCGATCAAGGAGAGCCTCTACATCGACCGCCACATCAAGGCGACCCGGGCCGCGTACGGCGTGGACGACGTGGAGGTCACCGGCTACTCGGCCAAGACCACCGCGACCGCCGGCCAGCTGCAGGCCGACGCCGAGGCTCTGCCCGGCATCCGGCTGATCGACCCGAGTGTCGTCGGACCGGCCTACGAGCAGCTGCAGCAGGTCCGTGGCTACTACGCCTTCCCCGACACCCTCGACGTGGACCGCTACACCATCAACGGCGCGGAGACCGACGTCGTCGTGGGCGTCCGGGAGCTGAACCTGGACGGCGTGCCCGGGCAGAACTGGAACAACCTCAAGACCGTCTACACCCACGGCTACGGCCTGGTGGCGGC
>Ga0210040_10006767_pt1 | contig 14142 bp, 13 predicted proteins | sample CryGeyCG12114_NA_FD_185462 | JGI IMG/M metagenome (GOLD analysis project Ga0210040, IMG submission 185462) | Groundwater microbial communities from aquifer - Crystal Geyser CG19_WC_8/21/14_NA (SPAdes) (version 2) | ecosystem: Environmental > Aquatic > Deep subsurface > Groundwater | place: USA... | reverse complement strand
AGCTCACCGACGCCGACCGGCCGGATCTCGTACGCGGTGAGGCTGAGCGAGCCCCGCGAGAGGTAGAAGTCGGGCTTGGCGTGCACCACGACGCGGGCGCCATCGGTCAGCGGTGGCACGACGGCCTCGCAGACCCCGCGGGGGCAGGTGAGGCGCAGGCTGACGTCGGCGACCGGGTCGCGCAGCGTCAGGAACACCGTTCCCGGGCGCTTGCTGATCTCGGTGACCTGGCCCTCGACCCAGACCCGGCCGAGGCGGGCCACCCACTCGCCGATGTGCCGGGCGACGGTGCGCACCGGCAGCGGCTGCTCGGCGGTGCTGGGGGTGGCGGCCACCCGGCGACGATAGGGGCTAGCGGGGCTGCGCCGGGTTGGTGGGGACGCCCTGCGACGGCGGGTTGACCGGAGGCGCGTTCGTGGTCGCCGGGGACACCGTGGCGGCCGTGCTCGCGCTGAGCCGCTGCTCGGGCGCGGGCTCGGTCGACACCGGGCCCGACGGGGTGGCCGAGGCGTCCGTGGCGAGCTTCGCGATGCGGTTGTCGAGCATCGTCACGATCGGGAGCCGGTCGGCGTGCGCCTTCTCGTACGCCCGCACCTGCACCAGCTGGTCCAGGTCCAGGCTGCGCATCCGGCCGCGCAGCGAGCCGAGCGTCATGTGGTCGTAGTCAGCCAGCGGCAGCTCGTCGTGTGCCAGCACCTGTCCGGCGCCCGCGGCGACCTGCTCGACCGCCTGCTGCACCGCGGGGCTGGCCGCGCTGTCGACGCGGGAGGTGTCGGGCTGGGTGGCCTTCGGGGTCGGCGCGCCCTTGGGCTGCTCGTCGGGCTGCGCGTCCTGCAGCGCGTCGGCCGCGGCCTGCGCGCCGTCAGCAGCCAGGTCGGCGACCGCGCCCGTCGCCTGCGCGGCGGCGGGGACGACGATGCTGGCGGCCTCGGCGGCCGTGTCCCGTACGGCCGCCGTGGTCTCCTGCACGGCGTCCCCGGCGGTGCTGACGGCGTCCGCGGCGCTGGCTGCTGCCCGGCGTGCGCGCTCCGCGGCCGACTGCCCGAACGGCGCGCCGGACACCACGGTGCCGGCGGCGTCCTCGACGGTGCCCTTCAGCACGGTCGCGTCGCCGCGCAGCGAGCCGACGAGGCGCTCGCCGCGCTGCGCCAGGTCGTCGTACTCCCGGCGCACGGCGTCCAGGGTGTTGAGCGCGTTGCTGATCGCCACCACGGGCAGCGCGAGGGCGCGGCCGGGGAGGCGCAGGAAGCCCTCGAAGACGGCGGGGACGATGCCGATCGCCGCAGCGACGGGGGTGGGGAGCGAGCTGGCCATGCGGGCATGCCTCCAGGACGTCGTTGGGCACTGGGGTGCCCGGTCGCCCTCGCACTATGCGTGGGGAGACGCCCGTCACCAGCCGGATGCGGCGACGCTGCGCCCCGGCCGGGTCGGGACTGCGGACGTACGCTGGAGGCATGACTGCGCCCTCGCTCCCGCGCAAGCGGGTGCTCGTGGCCAAGCCCCGCGGCTACTGCGCCGGGGTCGACCGCGCCGTCCTGACCGTCGAGAAGGCGCTGGAGCTGTACGGCGCTCCGGTCTACGTGCGCAAGCAGATCGTGCACAACGCGCACGTCGTGCGGACCCTGGAGGCGCAGGGCGCGGTCTTCGTGGAGGAGACCGAGGAGGTGCCCGAGGGCGCGGTCGTGGTGTTCAGCGCCCACGGCGTCGCTCCCACGGTGCACGCCGAGGCCGCCGCCCGCGGCCTGCGCACCATCGACGCCACCTGCCCGCTGGTGACCAAGGTGCACGTCGAGGCCCGCCGCTTCGCCGCCGAGGACCTCGACATCGTGCTCATCGGCCACGAGGGGCACGAGGAGGTCGTCGGGACGACCGGCCAGGCGCCCGAGCACATCCACCTCGTGGACGGCATCGAGGAGGCGGCCGCGATCCAGGTGCGCGACCCGGCCAAGGTCGCGTACGTGTCGCAGACGACGCTCTCCGTGGACGAGACCAACGTGACGGTCGACGCGCTGCGCCGGCGCTTCCCGCTCCTGCAGGGGCCGCCCTCCGCCGACATCTGCTACGCCACCCAGAACCGGCAGGTCGCGGTCAAGGAGATCGCCGAGGGCGCGGACCTGGTCCTGGTGGTCGGGTCCCGCAACTCCTCCAACTCGGTACGGCTGGTCGAGGTCGCCCGCGACGCCGGCGCCGGTGCGGCGCACCTCGTCGACGACGCGAGCGAGATCGACGAGGCCTGGCTGGCGGGCGTCGGCACGGTGGGGCTGACCAGCGGCGCGTCGGTGCCCGAGGACCTCGTCGTGGGGGTGCTCGCCTGGCTGGCCGAGCGGGGCTACGTCGACGTCCAGGAGGTCGAGTCGGCGCGCGAGCACCTGCTGTTCGCGCTCCCGCCCGAGCTGCGCCGCGGCCTGCGCGCTGCCGGGCGCCCCGACCAGGGCTGACCGGCAGCCACCGCCTGCTCGAGCGGGGTCAGCGCTTGCGGAACGCCCCGCGCAGCACCCCGAGGACCACGACCACGACCACCGCTGAGACCAGCACCGGTGCGCCGAGGACGAGACGGGTGAACACCTCGACGCCCTGGCGCGGGATCGTGCGCGGGACGACCCCGCGAGCGAGCGAGGTCAGCAGCAGGACGGCGGCGTAGAGCAGCGGCGGGGCGAGCATCACCGTCCGCAGGCCGGACCGCCGCACGAGGAACGTCGCCGCGGCGCAGCCGAGCACGAAGCACACGGCTGCTGCGGCGCGCAGGTCGCGGCCGGTCAGCAGGTCGAAGACGACACCGACCAGGGCGACCACGAGGGCCAGCGCCAGGGCGACGACCGCAGAGAGCCCGAGCTCGCGGCGCTGGGCTCCGGGCAGCGGGGCGGAGCCGCTCGACCCCCCGGGGGTGGTCCGGCGGCTGCCGGGGGCCTGCGCCGCCGCGGCTGCCCCGGGACGCGCTGCGGCGCCGGGGTTCGAGGGCCACGCCGGCGTCGATGCGCCGGGTGCCGGGCGTCCTGTCGACCCGGCACCGCCGGGTCCGGGGCGTCCTGTAGGGGCTGCTGCGCCGGGTCCGGGGTGTCCTGTCGGGGCTGCTGCGCCGGGTCCGGGGCGGCCAGTCGGCGCTGCCGCCTGCGGTGCCCCACCGGGTCGTAGCGGCACGGCACGGCGGCGGGACGTCGCGCTGGTCACGCGCCGACGGTACCCCCGGCGCGGGCGCCACGGGCCTACCGTGTCGCCATGCCGATGACCAGTCAGCCTCCCGCCGGGGGCGCACCCTCCTCGCCGTCCGGCTTCGACGCCGCCGCCGTGGCGGCCGCCGCCCGGCGACGCGATCCGGGGCTGCCCGCTGAGACGGCAGCGCTGCTGGCGGGGCAGGCGGGCGAGCTCCTCGGGGGCGAGGAGCTGGACGCCCCGGCGCTCGCCCGGGGGCTGCTCGCGGCCAACTCCGACGTGGGAGCCAGCGCGGCCAACGTGGTGGCGGCCGCGGCGATTTCCCTGCACGGCACCGCTGCTCCGTAGGCGCCCGAGTCCCGGCACTGCCGCCGGCGGGCGAGCAGTCGAAGCTTCCGGGCCGGCTGCCCGTAGCGGCCGCGCCCCAAGGGCGGCTGACCCCGGCGCACGCTGCACACCGACCCGTCCCTCAGCCGGTTGCCGGCAGGACGCGGACCGGCTGCGGCTGCTCCGCGGGGGACCCCGTCGGCCTGTGCAGCACCGGGACGTCCTGCTCCCCGTCGAGGAGCAGTGCCGGAGCTGTCACGGGGCGGGCCACCTCGTCCAGACCGCTCGGCCCGCGCAGCGGCACCCCGGCAACGCCGAGGTCGGCCATACGCCGGGCGCTCGGGAGCAGGTTGCGCTCGAGCGACCCGACGGTCGCGTTGTAGGCCGTGACGGAGGCGTTGAGGCTGCGGCCCAGCTTGTCGACGTGCCCGGCCAGCGTCGCCAGCCGCGCGTGCACGGCCCGGCCGGCCTCGAGCACGGCCAGGGCGTCCTCGGCGAGCGACTCGGTCCGCCACCCGTGCGCGACGGCTCGCAGCAGCGTCACCAGGGTGGTCGGCGTCGCGAGGTGCACGCGCCGGGCGTAGGCGTGCTCGAGCAGGGCGGGGTCGGCCTCGAGCGCGGGCGCGAGGAAGGCCTCGCCCGGCAGGAAGAGGACGACGAACTCCGGGCTGTTGACGAACTGCTGCCAGTAGGCCTTGTCGGCCAGCCGGTCGACGTGCTGGCGCAGGTGCCGGGCGTGCGCGGCCGTGCGCTCGGCGCGCACGCGCTCGTCGTCGCTGTCGGCGGCCTCCAGGTAGGCGGCCAGGGTGACCTTGGCGTCCACGACGACGCAGCGCTCGCCGGGGAGGCGGACGACGAGGTCGGGGCGGAGCACGCCGTCCACCCCGCGGACCTGCACCTGCTCGTCGAAGTCGCAGCGCTCGAGCATGCCCGCGTGCTCGACGACGCGGCGCAGCTGCAGCTCGCCCCACTGGCCGCGGGCCTGGGGCCGGCGCAGCGCGCTCACCAGGGAGGCGGTCTCGCGGCCGAGGCGCTCCGAGCCCTCACGGACCTGCCCCACCTGCGCCGAGAGCTCGCCGAGCTGGCGTGCCCGCTCACCCTCGAGCGCGCGCAGCTGCCCCTCGACACTCCGCAGCTGGTCCCGCAGCGGACCGACGACGGCGTCGACGCCCTGCCGGCGCAGGGCCAGGTCGGCGTCGCCGGCACGGGCCTGGGACAGCGCGAGCTCCGTGTTGTGCAGCGAGGTGCGCAGCGCGGCCGCCCGCGTGGAGGCCACGAGCAGGCCGAGAGCGATGCCGACCAGCACGGCGAGCAGGAGGGCGAGCAGGTCCATGGGCGGACCGTGCCACGGCCCTCCGACAGTTCGGCGCGAGGAGCGGCGCGGCAGGCCGTGAGCGGGCCGGTGACCCGGACGATCTGGTGCCTCGGGCGGCAGGGCGCCGGTACCGTGGCCGCGGTGAGCCTCACCATCGGGATCGTCGGCCTGCCCAACGTCGGCAAGAGCACGCTGTTCAACGCTCTGACGAAGAACGACGTGCTGGCGGCCAACTACCCGTTCGCCACGATCGAGCCGAACGTCGGCGTCGTGGGCGTCCCGGACCCCCGCATCGCGAAGCTGGCGGAGGCGTTCCACTCGCAGAAGCTCATCCCCGCGACGGTTTCGTTCGTCGACATCGCCGGGATCGTGCGCGGCGCCAGCGAGGGGCAGGGGCTCGGCAACAAGTTCCTGGCGAACATCCGCGACAGCGACGCGATCTGCCAGGTGATCCGGGCGTTCGAGGACCCCGACGTGGTGCACGTCGACGGCCGGGTGTCCCCGAAGGACGACATCGAGACCATCAACACCGAGCTCATCCTCGCGGACCTGCAGACGGTGGAGAGGGCGATCCCGCGGCTGGAGAAGGAGGCGCGGATCAAGAAGGAGGTCGCCCCGCAGCTGGCGGCGGTCAAGGAGGCCCAGCAGGTGCTCGACAGCGGGCAGACCGTGTTCGGCGCCGGGCTGGACCGCGAGCCGCTGCGCGAGCTGCACCTGCTGACGGCCAAGCCCTTCCTGTACGTGTTCAACCTCGACGAGGACGAGCTCACCAACGACGCGTTCCGCGCGGAGCTGGCCGCGCTCGTGGCACCCGCGGAGGCCGTGTTCCTCGACGCGAAGGTCGAGATGGAGCTCATCGAGATGGCCGACGACGAGGCGCTCGAGCTGCTCCAGTCGATGGGGCAGCAGGAGAGCGGGCTGGACCAGCTGGCGCGGATCGGGTTCGCGACGCTCGGACTGCAGACCTACCTGACCGCCGGGCCCAAGGAGGCCCGCGCCTGGACGATCCCCCAGGGTGCCACCGCTCCCGAGGCCGCCGGCGTGATCCACAGTGACCTCCAGAAGGGGTTCATCAAGGCCGAGATCGTCGGCTTCGAGGACCTGCTCGAGACCGGGTCGGTCCCCGCGGCACGGGCCGCCGGAAAGGCCCGCATGGAGGGCAAGGACTACGTCATGCAGGACGGCGACGTCGTGGACTTCCGCTTCAACGTGTAGGCAGACAGCCCGCTCGCCAGCGGCGGCGTGCCTGACGGGCAGCTGATCAGGCTCCGGCCGCCGGCTACGCGGACACGCCCGGCCGCCGGTCTGCCCACGGCGCCGCCTCCTCCAGCGCCGCGGCGACCCGCACGAGCACGTCCTCGCGCCCGAACTCCGCGACCAGCTGCACGCCGACCGGCAGCCCCTCGGGCGTCCAGTGCAGCGGCAGGCTCACGGCCGGCTGGCCCGTGACGTTGAACTGCGCGGTGTACGGCATGAAGGACGCGATCCGCGCGCCCTCGTGCTCGCCGGTCATCCAGCCCAGCTCCGGCGGGGGAGCGGCGACGGTCGGCGTGACCAGCAGGTCGAAGCCGGCGCCGCCCTGCTCGGCGGGGGCCCACCACGACGCCATCCGGCGCACCCACGCCCCGAGCCACATCCGCGCGGCGAGGTAGTCCTTGGCCGCCATCGCGTCCCCGACCCGGCGGTACGTGGCGTTGCGCGGCTCGAGCTCGGCGTCGCCGATGGGCCGCCCGAGGGCGCCCGAGAGCTGCTGCAGCGTCAGCGCGGTGTCGCCGGCGATCGTGGCGACGAACATCCGGTTGAACGTCTCCTCGAGCACGGCCTCCGGGTGCGCGAGCTCGACGTGGCAGCCGAGCTGCTCGAGCAGCCGCCCGGTCGCCGTGACCGCGGCCCGGCACTCCGGGTGGTCCAGGTAGGGCCCACCGGGCGGCGGTCCCTCCAGCAGTCCCACGCGCAGCCGGCCGAGGGGAGCGCCCAGCTCTGCGAGGAGCGGCCGGGCCAGCGGCGGCGCCCAGTAGGGGTCGCCCGGCATGGGCACGCCGATCGCGTCGAGCATCGCCGCGCTGTCCCGCACGGTCCGGGACACGACGCCGTCGATCGTCGCGCCGGCCCAGCCCTCGCCGATCTCCGGCCCCTGCGACACCCGGGCACGCGTCGGTTTCAGCCCGACCAGGCCGCACTCGCTGGCCGGGATGCGGATGGAGCCGCCGCCGTCGCTGGCGTGCGCGACCGGCACCAGCCCTGCGGCCACCGCCGCTGCGGACCCGCCGCTGGAGCCGCCCGTGCTGCGGGTCAGGTCGTACGGGTTGCGGCACGGGCCGTTCGCGACCGGCTCGGTGGTGACGGTCGTGCCGAACTCCGGCACGTTGGTGCGGCCGAGGAACACCAGCCCGGCGGCGCGCAGGTGCGACGCCAGGTGGCTGTCGGTGGGCCAGGTGAACCGCGCGTCCCGCAGGAAGGAGGTGCCGTAGTCCGTCTGCTCGCCGGCCAGGTGGCAGCCGAGGTCCTTCAGCAGCATCGGCACGCCGCGGAACGGCCCGTCGGGCAGCTCGCCGACCGCGTCGGCGCGCGCCTGCGCGAAGCGGTCGCGCACGACGGCGTTGAGCTGCGGGTCCACCCGCTCGATGCGCTCGATGGCGTCCTCGACGAGCTCGCTGGGACTGGCCTGGCCGCTGCGGACCAGCTGCGCGCAGGCGGTGGCGTCGAGCCAGGTGGTGTCGGTCACGGTCGGACCGTAGTGCGAGGCAGTGTGTCGTGTGCCGGTGCGCGCCACGGCGCACCTGCTGCGCGACCGGTGCGTACCGCCGCGAGGGAGTGTCGCGGGCTACCCGGACCGCCGGAACAGCCCGACCCACAGGAACGGCTCGCCGAACACGGCTCCGTCCGCCGGGTGCTCCTGCATCCGCCGCAGCTCCACCTCGTCCAGCCAGCCGAAGATGCTCCGCAGCTCCTCGGCGCTGTACGCCAGCCCGCCGGACAGCCGGCCGGCGCGGTAGAGGTCCTCGTCCGGCTCCTCCGAGCCCATCGCCCCGGCCGCGAAGCAGGACAGGCCGAACACCCCGTTCGGCGCCAGGGCCCGCTCGAGGAGCGCGCGGTAGCTGACGCGCCGGTGCGGCGGCAGGTGGTGGAAGCAGCCGGAGTCGTGGACCAGGTCGTACGGGACCTCGGGCGCGGGCCAGTCGAAGATGCTGGTCTGGACGAAGCTCACCTCGACCCCCGCCTGCGCCGCCCGCTCGGTCCCCCACCGCAGCGCCTCGGCCGACAGGTCGAGCGCGTCGACCTCGCACCCCTGCTGGGCCAGCCACACGGCGTTGCGGCCGGGCCCGCAGCCGAGGTCGAGGACGCGGGCTCCCGGCCGCAGTGCGAGCCGGCCGTCCGCGTGCCACTGCACGAGGCTCTCGTCGGGGGCCGTCCGGAAGAACGGGACGCCGCGCTCGCGCTCCTCGTAGAACGTGTCCCACCACTGCGCGCCGCGGGAGGTCCACCGGTCGGCCTCCGGCGCGAACAGCGTGTCCATCAGGCGGAGCACGTCCTCCACCGTCTGCACGGAGCGCTTCACCGGGCGCGGGTGGCCGCGCTCAGGACCGCCGCGGCGGGGAGCTCGACGCGCCCGCCGCCGACGCCGTACGACGCCCGGGCCACCTCGACGTACCGCTCCCGGGCCTGTGCCCGCTGCTCCGCGCCGGCCTGGGCGAGGACGGCCCCCGTGCGCGGGGTGGCGTCGGCGACCGCGTCGAACCAGGCGCCGGGCTCGACCTCGACGGTCCACCGCAGGTGCTCGACCGCGACGTCCTGCCAGCCGTCGAGCAGCGCGCGGACCTGTGCCTCGTCGGCGAACCGCTGGGAGTCCGGCCCGGGCGGGACGACGTCGCGCAGGCCCAGCGCCTGGACCACCGGGCCGAACAGGCCGAGCGCGGGGTTCGCCTCCGGCGTGTCCCACACCGTCATCGCCAGCCGGCCGCCCGGGACGAGCGCCCGCGCGAACTCGGCGACGGCCGCCTCGGGCCGGGCCAGGTGGTTGAGCAGGTAGCCCGCCACCACCGCGTCGCTCGCGCCGTCCGGGACCGGCAGCGCGGTCGCGGAGGCGGCGACGGCAGCGACCCCGGCGGCCTGCGCGATCTCCACCATCGCGGCGGACTGGTCGAACCCGGTGACGGCGGCTCCCCGCGCCGCCGCGGCGAGCGCGACGTAGCCGGGGCCGGTGCCGACGTCCAGCACGCGGGTCCCGGAGGCGACCCGTGCGGCGTCGAGCAGCGCCGGCACGCTGCCGCGGGTGAGGTCGCCGATCGAGGCGGCGTACGGGGCGGCGTGCTGCTCCCAGGCGGCGCGCTCCCACTCGCCGAAGGCGTCCAGCTCCACGTCGGAATGGCTCATGCGCGACAGGGTGGCAGACGCCGGTCAGGGCGCGGTGGCGCCCGGCCGGTCGGGCTGGGGCACGAAGCGCAGGGCCGCGTGGACGATCCGCGCGTCCGGCGGCGCGTCGGACCGCTCCCGCCGCGAGTACGGGCGCAGCAGCTCGCGCACCTGCTCGGTGAGCTGCTCCAGCTCCTCGGCGGTGACCCGGAGGGCGGAGTTGCTGACCAGGGCGCCCCGCCGCCACGCCGCGCTCTCGCCGCCCTGCGCGGCGGTCACCGTGAAGCCGCGCACCGTCTCGTCGGAGGCCTTGAGCAGGGCCTCGGTCACGGCGACGTCGATCGCCTGCGCCTCCGCGGGCTCCGCGTCGATCCCGTCGAGGTCGACCTGCCAGCTGGGGACCCGGCTGCGCCACACCCGCTCGCGCCCGTCCGCGCCCCTGCCGGCGTCCTCCACGAGCCCGACCCGCGCCAGCAGCCGCAGGTGCCAGGAGCAGGAGCTGGCGCTGAGCCCCACGACGGCGGCGCACTGGGTGGCCGTGGCGCCGTCCGCCTCCTGGAGCAGGTCGAGCATCCGCAGGCGGGCGGGGTGGGCCAGCGCCCTGAGAGCAGCGGGGTCGGTGAGCCGGACGCCCCAGGCGCCGTCACGTGCCATGCGGCCGAGACTACGTGAAGCTGCTGCTTCACAACCATGATGTGAAGTCGTAGTTTCACGTCATGCCGACCCCGTCCACCGCCGTCGCGCGCGGCCCTTTCCGCGCGCTGCTCGTCGCCCACGCCGTCTCTCTGACCGGCAACATGCTCACGCTGATCGCGCTCCCGCTCTACGTGCTCGCCGAGACCGGGTCCGCCGCCGCCACCGGGCTGACCGGCGCGGTCGCCACTGCCCCGGTGGTCCTCGGCGGCACCTTCGGCGGCGTGCTCGTCGACCGCGCGGGCTACCGGCGCACGAGCGTCGTCGGCGACCTGGTCAGCGGGGTGACCATCGCCGCGGTCCCGGTGCTCGACCGCACGGTCGGCCTGCCGTTCTGGGGGCTGCTCGCCCTGGTGTTCGTCAGCGGCCTGCTCGACGCCCCCGGCCAGACCGCGCGCTCGGCGATGCTCCCCGAGGCCGCCGCCGGGGCCGGCGCGTCGCTGGAGCGGGCCGTCGGCCTGTTCGACGCCACCGAGCGAGGAGCCCGGCTGCTCGGCGCCCCGGTCGCCGGCGCCCTCGTGGCGGCCCTCGGCCCGCTGACGGTGCTGGCGGTCGACGCCGCCACCTTCGCGGTGTCCGCCGGAGTGCTCCTCGCGCACGTGCCCGCCCGCCTCAGCACCCCCGAGCCGGACGCCGCGGCCGGCCGGGGCTACTGGCGGGAGCTCGCCGAGGGCGTGCGCTTCCTCGCCGGCGAGCCGCTGCTGCGGGCGGTCGTGCTGCTGCTGCTGGCGACCAACCTGTTCGACGCCGCGAAGTCGACCGTGCTGCTCCCGGTCGTCGCCCAGCGCGAGCTCGGCGGCGCGGTCGCCCTCGGCGTGCTCGTCGGGACGATGGGCGGCGGCGCCCTGGCCGGCTCCCTCGTGTTCGGGGCCGTGGGGCACCGGCTGCCGCGCCGGGCCACGTTCGTGACGGCGTTCGCCCTGGCCGGCCCTCCGCCCCTGCTGGCGCTGGCCGTCGGCTCGCCGCTGCCGGTGCTCGTCGGCGTGACCGCGGTGGCCGGCTTCGCCGCCGGCGCGCTCAACCCGATCATCGGCCTGGTCAAGCTCGAGCGGGTCCCTGCCGGCCTGCGCGCCCGCGTGTACGGCGTAGTCGGCGCCGGCGCCTGGGCGGCGATGCCGCTCGGCGCGCTCACCGCCGGGTACGCCGCGGACCGCCTCGGCACCGGCCCCGCCCTCGCGGGGTTCGGGATCGCGTACCTGCTCGTCGCGCTCGTACCGCTGGGCGGCGGCCCGTGGCGGCAGATGGGCGGGTCCGCGCGCCTCGTCGTCCCGGCAGGGAGCGGATAGGTTCGCCGCCCCCGCGAACCCCCAGAGGTGCCCATGACCGCTCCCGACGGCCCACAGGAGTTCGCGGAGGCGTTCCGCGAGTTCCTGACCTGGATGCACGACGGCGGGTCCGGCGCGCCGAGGCGCAACGAGGTCGTCGCGGTCGTCCGTGACCACCTGGGGGAGGCGGGCCTCGCGCAGTCCGTGGTGAGCAGCGACCTGCCGCCCTTCGAGCAGGTCAACATGCAGGTGGCGCTGGACGCCTGGTCCGCGCAGCCGGGGCGCACCGTGCTGGTGCGCGGCGTCGCGGTCCCCCCGCACTTCGGGCCGCTGTCGCTGCGCCAGCTCCAGCACGGGGACGCGCTGCCCCCGGTGCACCTGTCCGCCCCCGACCTGGTCGACCTCCCCGTGGGGCCGGGGCGCACGCTGGCCTGCCTGAAGCAGGCGCTGCTGCTCGTCGAGGACGCCCGCGGGCGCTTCGTGCTGTACCTGCGCGGACCGCAGCGTCACGAGGAGCCCACCCTCGGGCTGGACGTCGGGGGGCTCTCCACGCAGGACGCCCAGGAGGTCCTGCGCGAGCTCGCCGAGCTCCGGTCGACGCTCAACGTCTACCGCGGACAGGTGCTCGAGCTCGGGTTCAGCGGCGGCGGTCCGAGCATCGCCTTCCCGGTGCTGCCGGTGACGACCCGGGCCGACGTCGTGCTGCCGGAGCCCGTGCTGCGGCGCATCGAGCGGCACACCGTCTCCATCGCCGAGCACCGCGAGCTGCTGCGGTCGGCCGGCCAGCACCTCAAGCGGGGGGTGCTGCTCTACGGCCCGCCCGGCACCGGCAAGACCCACACCACCCGGTACGTGGTGCAGCAGCTGGCGGGCTCGACGGTGCTCATGCTCTCCGGCCAGGCCCTGCGCATGGTCGGGCTGGTCGCGCAGCTCGCCCGCGACCTGCAGCCCGCCGTCGTCGTGCTGGAGGACGTCGACCTGGTGGCCGAGGACCGCGGCTACGGGCCAGGGCCGAGCCCGGTGTTGTTCGAGCTGCTCGACGCCATGGACGGGGCGGCCCCGGACGCGGACCTGCTGTTCCTGCTGACCACCAACCGCGCCGACCTGCTCGAGCCGGCGCTGGCGGCCCGTCCCGGCCGGGTCGACGTCGCGGTCGAGATCGGGCTCCCCGACGCGGCCGCCCGCCGGGCGCTGTTCGCGGTCTACAGCCGGGGTGTCCCGCTCGAGATCGACGACGAGCAGGTCGGCGAGGTCGTGGAGCGGACGGAGGGTGTGACCGCGTCGTTCATGAAGGAGCTGCTCCGCCGGGCGGTGCTGGAGTCGCTGACCGAGCAGGAGGGACCGCTGCGACGGGTCACCGGGGCGCACGTCGCCCGCGCGCTCGACGACCTGCTCGACAGCGCCCAGTCCGTCACCCGGGCGCTGCTCGGGGTGCCGGCCGACCAGTCCGGGCCGGTGGCGCTGCAGCCGGCGGGACGGGCCTCCGGCGGGCACGGCGGCTTCTTCTCGGTCGGGCCGGGGTTCCTGTCCGGCGGGGCAGCGCTCGACCTGGACGAGGACTGAGGACGCCGACGCGCCATCCCGCGTTCACGGGCCGGACCGGCCGGGCCGGATAGCGTCACGGACCGTGAGAACACGTGTGCTGGCCCTGGTGACCGCGAGCGCGGCGCTGCTGACCGGGGCGTGCTCGTCCGACGACGCCCCGGCCGCCGCCCCCAGCAGCCCCGCGCCCCCGGCGTCGAGCGCGGCGCCGGCCGCGAGCCCGACCGCGTCGCCGACGTCCAGCTCGGAGCCGGCCGCCCCGCAGGCCTCGTTCCTCACCGGCAGGCCGGGCGACAGGAACGGCCCGGTGCTCGTGCTGAAGGTCGACAACAGCCCGGCCGGCCGCCCGCACACGGGCATCTCCCAGGCCGACGTCGTCTACCTCGAGCCGGTCGAGGCGGGCATCACGCGCCTCGCCGCCGTCTTCAGCAGCAGGCTGCCGGAGACGGCAGGTCCGGTGCGCAGCGCCCGCGTCACCGACCTGCAGCTGTTCGCCCAGTACGGCCGGGTGGCCTTCGCTTACTCCGGCGCCCAGAAGAAGCTCGAGCCGGCGATCCACCGCGCGGACCTGGCCGAGGTGCGGGCCGAGAAGGGCGCGACGAGGTCGGGCCCCGGCTACTTCCGCTCCGCACAGCGCACCGCCCCGCTGAACCTGTACGCCAAGCCGCACGACCTGCTCGCGCGGGCGCCGGGGGCGGCGAAGGCCCACGACATCGGCTTCCGGTTCGGGCCCGCGGTCCCCGGCGCGAAGCCGGCCACGTCCGTCAGCACCAGCTTCCCCAACGCCCGGGTCGCCTTCACCTGGTCGAAGGACCGCAAGCGCTGGCGCTGGGTGATGGACGGGACGCCGGCGCGGGAGAGCGACGGCACGCCGGTCGAGGCGACCACGGTCGTCTACCAGTACGTCACGACCGAGCGCTCCCGCTACTTCGACTTCACCGGTGAGAACACCCCGTACGCCCGCACGGTCGGCTCGGGCAGGGCGCTCGTGCTGCGCGACGGCACCGCGCACCAGGTGCGCTGGTCGCGCGAGGACGCGAAGAGCCCCACGGTCTTCACCTCCGGCGACGACCGCGTGACGTTCGCGCCGGGCAACGTGTGGGTCGTGCTGGTCCCGAAGACGGGGACCGTCACCGTCTCCTGACCCGCTGACGCAGGCGTCAGCCCTGCACGGGCTGCCCGGAGGGCTCCGGGACCGCGGGCGCGGCAGGTGTGCCGCGGGCGCCGCGCCGGGTGGCGGCGACGTACGGGCGGGTGCGGCAGGTGGCGTGCAGCAGCAGCGCGGCGCCGAGCAGCACGACGACGTCGCCGATGCTGATGACGTTGCGGAACGGCAGCCAGGCGGGGGTGGCGGCGACGTCGCCCAGCCAGCCCAGCACCGGGTCGGCGACGACCCCGCTGTTCTTGAACTGCGCCGGGTCCACGGTGAACCCGGCGCGCTCGAGCGCCGCGGCGGAGGCCGGCAGCGTGCCGCCGTTGAGGGCGATGACCGCGGCG
>Ga0210040_10006766_pt1 | contig 14145 bp, 9 predicted proteins | sample CryGeyCG12114_NA_FD_185462 | JGI IMG/M metagenome (GOLD analysis project Ga0210040, IMG submission 185462) | Groundwater microbial communities from aquifer - Crystal Geyser CG19_WC_8/21/14_NA (SPAdes) (version 2) | ecosystem: Environmental > Aquatic > Deep subsurface > Groundwater | place: USA... | reverse complement strand
GACCCTTTATTTATTATAGCTTGAAGTTCAGACACTTCTCCTTGCGTTAGTTTTACAGTATAACGTACCATGGCTTTTTCCCAAAGTTACAACTTTATACGTCTTAATATATTTAACTTAACACTAGGTTCAAAACCGAAGTATGGCAGATTCAGTATTGATTCTGATTTATTATCATTAAGAGCAATTTGGTAATCAGATTCCTTTATTATTGAGTATAACTTTTTAAGACACCTTGTTGGGTATTTTTTATTAGGAGTATCATAAATACGTGCAAGGCTCAAAACCATTTCGGTATAACTCAGGTCACTCATTATTATAGAAATGCTTTTTTTTAGAGGCTGTAAATTTTCGTTGTATAGCCCATTAATCTTCCTATTCAAACGGAATGATCGCTCTGCTATCTTTATATCGGCTAATAAACCCTTTTGTATCACGTTGATTATTGATTCCATTTTATGGTACCCGTTCTCTATAAATAAACAGCAATATCGCCCGCTCCCTGGCGCGTAACTTCGCATTCTCCGGAAAGACAATCTAATACCGTAGAAGGGATATTTTTACCATAGCCGCCATCTACTACCATATCTACTACATTTTTATACTTTTCAAAAATCAGTTCCGGATCGGTCGAATATTCAATTACTTCGTCATCGTCGCGCATAGAAGTAGAAATAATCGGGTGCCCGAGTTCCCGCACAATGCTGAGCGGTATCTGATGATCGGGAACCCGAATGCCAACTGTTTTCTTTTTAGCTCCGGCTAATTTGGGTACTTTGCTGCTGGCTTCCAGTATAAACGTAAAAGGCCCCGGCAACGCTTTTTTCATTACTTTGTAAGTGCCCGTAGAAATAGAGCGGGCATAATCCGAAATATGCGTCAGGTCAGAGCAAATAAAAGATAAATTTGCTTTCTCGGGTTTTATGCCTTTCAGCAGGCAAAGCCGTTCTACGGCCCGGGTGTGGTGCAAATCGCAGCCCATACCATAAATGGTATCGGTCGGGTAAATAATAATGCCGCCTTTCTGCAGTACTTCTACTACTTGTAAAATTTTGTTTAAAGGCGGATTATCCGGATGTATTTTTAAGTATTGCGCAACAGCCATGATATAATAAATTTAAGATTAAATAGTTTACTCTTTCGGACTGCCAAAAGTTTTTGCCCGCTACCGGAGAAGAAAAATAAATTTAAGGTTAATATCTGCCGGCTGAATACGTGGGTCTGGTTATTCCTTATTAATTTTACAACATGATGACAACCCGAAAGAAAAAAGGTAAAGGCAAATCAAACAAGTTTACCGTTGCAGTAGCCATTTTCGGCCTGCTGTTTGTGTGTTTTTCGTATTATGCCTACCAGATTGTGTATGTGCCCAATGTAGACACCAAAGGGCAACGCGCTTATATCCGGATTCCGAATGGTGCTTCTTTTGAGCAGGTTATGGATTCGGTAGAAAAAGAAAACGTAATCGTCGATAAATTATCTTTCCGTTTTCTGGCCAAACTCATGGACTATCCCAAATTGATTAAGCCGGGCCACTACGAACTCAAAAATAATTATACCAACTACCAGTTAATTTCCGATTTACGGGCCGGCCGCCAATCGCCGGTAAAACTTACCTTTACCAATATCCGGCTCAAAAAAGAACTCACCAAAAAACTCAGCCAGGATTTATCGGCTACCCAAACCCAGTTAGATTCTTTAATGGGCAGTGTTGCATACGTAAAGCAACTGGGTTTTGATACCACCACCATCATGACCATGTTTATTCCGAACACCTACGAAATGTACTGGAATACATCGGCGCCCGAATTAATGAAGCGCATGAAAAAAGAATACGATGCTTTCTGGACCCCGGAAAGAGTAGAAAAAGCCAAAGCTTTAAATTTAACCAAAGCCCAGGTTTCTACGCTGGCCTCTATTGTACAAGCCGAACAAGGACAACATCCCGACGAACGGCCCCGGATAGCCGGGGTTTACCTGAACCGTTTGCGGATAGGCATGCCATTACAAGCCGACCCAACTGTGGTGTATGCCGTTGGCGATTTTGGTATCCGTCGCGTTTTAAATGTTCATCTGCGCACCAATTCGCCTTACAATACTTATAAATACAAAGGTTTACCGCCTGGTCCTATCAATCTGCCTTCAATCCGTTCTATCGATGCGGTACTAAACGCTGAAGATCATAATTATATTTACTTCTGCGCAAAAGAAGATTTTTCGGGTTACCACAGCTTCGCCGAAAACGAAGCCCAGCACCTCCGCAACGCCCGCCGCTACCAGGCTGCCCTGAACGAACGGAATATTCTGAGGTAATCTATTGAATTAGAAATTATGAATTATAAATTAGAAATTCTCTAACCGTGATTTATGATTTTCAGGAATAATATTTAATAAAATTTATTTCTCTCAACAGAGAAGTTTATATCTGGGTTTAACTTAACAACAATTCATAATTTCTAATTTTTAATTTAAAAAAGGTGTATCAATTTGAAGTACAAATCCGGGTACGTTATGCCGAAACCGACCAAATGGGTTATGTTTATTACGGCAACTTTGCGGCTTATTACGAAGTAGCCCGTACCGAAGCTTTCCGGAGTTTGGGTATTCATTACAAACAAATGGAGAAAGATGGGGTGATGATGCCCGTACTGGAAATGCGCACTAAATATATCCGGCCGGCCCGTTACGATGATTTGCTGACTATTAAAATGATGCTGCGTAACAAACCTGTCGGCACTCGTATACTATTTGAATATGAGGTGCTTAATGAAAGCAATGAATTGTTGAACGTGGGCGAAACAACTTTGGTGTTTGTGGATATGAAAACGGGACGGCCTATACCTTTGCCCCAGGAAATTCTCAGCAAGTTGGAGGCATATTATTAAAAATGAGTTTAAGCGGGAAATATGTAAAAAATAGACGGCCTTACCGGCAGTTTATCTTATTTCTGAAGAAGTATAACCTGAATCATGGCAAAGCCAATCTCTACGATGTAGCCGATGTCCTGATCCGGGAACTGAAACTGGATTCAATAACGAAGCGGGCCTCTTACATGGCTTTTAACTTTACCTTGTCCATGTTTCCAACGGTTATTTTCCTGTTTACGCTTATCCCATATATTCCCATTCCGGACTTAAATGTAAGTATCTTAAACTTTCTGCAGGATTTTATGCCGCAGGAAATGTATGCTGCCACGGCCAGCACCATCGAAGATATTGTAAATATTCCGCGCGGCGGATTATTATCCGTCAACTTTTTGTTTGCGCTGGTTTTGTCTACCAACGGCATTATGTCTTTGATGGATGCTTTCGATAAAAAATACAAAACATTCCGGCAACGCAGTTATTTAAAGAAAAGGGTAATTGCAACCCTGCTTACTTTTGCTTTGTCGTTTATTTTATTAACCGCTATTGCGTCTATTTTCTTCGGTACTTATATTCTGGATATTTTGGTGTTTTATGAGGTAATTACCGAACAATTTACTTATTCGCTTATTGGATTGCTGAAGTATATTGCGGTTATCTTTTTGTTTTTAGTTGCCACCTGTTCCGTTTATTATTATGTACCGGCCATACAAGATAAGTGGCCTTTTTTTTCTTTTGGCGCGGTAGTAGCCACTATGCTTATTTTCCTGGTGTCCTGGCTTTTTTCTTTGTACGTTAGTATTTTCGATACCTACAACCACTTTTATGGTTCTATTGGTGCTTTGGTAGGTTTAATGATCTGGCTTGATTTTGTTTCCATGATCCTGATCTTGGGCTTTGAAATAAACGTCAGCATTGATTCGGTTACCAAAAAGCGGGACCAATAGCATTATTTTTCAGATAAAATAATGGCAAATGTTCTTGAATATCTTTTACTTATCTTTTTTATTGAAAATAAGAATAAAAAAATCTTAATTTCATTTTGAAATAATAAGCCAAGCGTATACTTTTGTACCCACTTAGAGAGATGGCAGAGTGGTCGATTGCGGCGGTCTTGAAAACCGTTGACTGTAACAGGTCCGGGGGTTCGAATCCCTCTCTCTCTGCTGCTTGATTATCTAAATAGCAACGAAAGCCTTTAAATATTAGATTTAAAGGCTTTTTTGTTTTCCTGCCCCACTAAAATTATTGGTAGTGGTTTGGAAAGTATGATGAGATAAAAAGAGGCAGCCAAGGGTTTAAGAAGATGGAATGTTTGAAGTTCGCATCAAAATAAACTGTGCTCACTGCCAGAGCAGCAAGATAGAAAAAAACGGAAAGAAAAAAGGCCCCAGAACCTGTTGTGCCATAGTTGTGGGAAGCAGTTCCTGCCGGCTTACCAGTATAAAGGTGCAGACCTGGCTATAAAGCAGTTTATTTTACGGCTTCCGGAAAGGAATAACGGTATACACGATATGGAGCAGGTACTAAAAGTAAGCCGCAACTGTGTGCTGAAAACCTTAATCGGGCAGGGAAATGCGATTCAGATCAAGCCAGCCCTAAATTGGTACTGGCGCCTCCCGGATTAATAGCCGTAACCAAGGTGCCGTAAAAATAGCCATCCCTATAAACCAGGCCAAAGGCAAATTTGTGAAAAGTAGCCGAAACCTTCCATCCATCACAGATGGTCTGGTACTCATCAATTATTTCGTCTTTGTTCAGATCTACCAATTTGGTAAGCTCCTGCTGGAGTCCACGCTATCTTTTATTGCGGAGGATTTAGGATTTTGTGTGGAACTGCAGGCGTTTATAAAGCCACTCCCAAGAACAAGCACGCTTATTGGCATTATTTTAATAAAATCTATGCGTAATTGTATTCGGGTAATCTTTAAAATAATCAAATAATTTAGTAAGTAACCTTTTAAGAATTAGGTAAGTCCAGCCCAAATAAATATTTGTCCCCAAGAAGATCGGGAAGAAATACTTTCACCCAAGCAATCATCTTGATGCCTTCAGAAAAGGTAATCTGAAAATTAGTAAACTATTTGAAACCCAATATCAGAATAGGTCCGGATGTAAAGCCGATACCTCCTGTCTTGTGCAGTTTGCATCGGCGGATATTCTCTTTTTAAGTTAAGGAGAGTAAGCACGAACCCGGTGCAAGCCTGGTACAAAACAGGAAGTATCATTTACCTTATTTCAGCAAGGCGGTATGGCTGCTTATACAAATTAATAAATCCTAATTACTATACCCAGGATTTTGTTTTAGTTGCGGATTTACATTTAAAACATTCTGCCCAATTGGGAAAATTTTTAAATGCTCCTTATCATCCGGGGTTTTGTCCCACCAGGTACCGGTCGTAAATTTATTAAAGCGAATCAGGTCAATCCGGCGCCGTCCTTCTGCCAGAAATTCTCGTCCCCATTCATCCAGGAGTTCTTGCTCGGTTAATTCATTTCCACTGGCCTCGTATAGGCTGGCTGATCCGGCTGGATAATAGCGGCTTCTAACCACATTTAGTAACCTGGCGGCTTCCGCCTTATCGCCGGCTCTGAATTTACATTCAGCCAACGTGTAATAGATTTCGGCTAACCGGATCTCCACGTAATCAGATTCTATTTTATTAGGTGAAGTAGAAGGATAAATCGGATATTTAACCGGGTAAATACCTGAGTTTTGATCGGCATGGTTCATGTTAGATTCTTTATCGGTCAGTACTTGCCCCGGTTTAAGATCCTTGAACCAACCAACCTGGTCCCGAATGTAAAGCTTATATCCCCGGGTGGTCATAACAGTATCTTGGTTGTTGTTATAAGGTAGGTAGCCGTATAAAAACATGCCTTCACGGGTGCTTTCGCCGGTATTTTTGTACTTATTTAAGCGTACGTCATCCGGGTATTTCTGAAACTTTACAAACGGTTTTCCTAATTCAAAAGAATATTCCACTTCATCTACGTTCAGGCCCGGTTGTAAAGCATACCGGGGGTTCATACCACCCCAATCGGTGAAACCGAAATACTGGTGCCCGTTAAAAGGCCCCATCCACCAGTACATGCCGCCATCATATTGCCAGTGCGAGCGCCCAAATGTGCCCGGAAAGGCAAATACCGTTTCCTGACTATTATTATTGTTCCAGTCGTAAGGAGCGTCCCATCTGTTCTCTATGCCGTAATTGCCGTAAGTTCCATTAATGATATCCTGGCAAATAGTGGCACATTCAGTATACTTAGGCTGGCCAATATAAACCTCGGCATTCAGGTATAAACGGGCCAGCAGCGACAAGGCCCCAGCCTTGGTCCAGCGGCCGTCAAACTGCTCGGTACCCGGCTGGCCCTTGGCCAAGAGATCCGGAATTGACTCCATTAGCTCTTTTTCAATAAAAGCAAATGTTTCGGCCGGGGGAGATTGTTCTTTACCCTGCGTCTGACCTTTCACCTCTGTTATTAGCTCAATGTTGCGATAAAGATCAAACAGCCGGATATAGTACCAAGCCCGTAACGTGCGGAGCTCTGCTATGAGCTGCTTTTGCTCGTCCACCAGCATGCCAAACCGGGTGGGGTCCAGGCCTTGAATATCTTGCAGGGAGTTAGTAGCCTGCACAACCCCAGTATAGAGATTACCCCAAGCATCGTTGATGTAGCCATCCTGGGTAGTCCAGGTGTGGTTATGCGCACGGATGTACACCCCACCATCAAACCAGTCACCTTCGCGGTTAGGAGTCATGATTTGGTCGGCGGTATTTTCCTGCATAATAAATTGGGCGCCTTGTACGGTCCAATAACCATGCTCAAAGCTTCTTAAAAAAGTGCGGTAAACATCATCTTTCGTCTGAATAAAGTTTTCAGATGTTACGCGGTCGTACAGTTCTTCGTCCAGGTTAGTACAACTACTAAGGGGAGCCGCACTCAGGAGGCCTATAATTATATAAGTTAGAAATTTATTATTTTTCATTTTTGTGAAGTTGCCGTTAGAAACCAAAATTTACTCCTACTAATACTTGGGTGGTGGAAGGATAATATGATCGCGAAGCTATTATCCCGGGATACAAACCGTTTACCGGATACCGGTCTGGGTCACCACCCTGAAAGGCGGTAAAGGTTGCCAGGTTGCGGCCAGCCGCATACACCCGGAGGGAGCGGGCAAACTTTGTGTTAAAAGCAAAAGTGTAGCCAATGGTAAGATTATCTATTTTAACGAAATCGCCTTTTTCCAGGAAGTAGTCGGAGAGAATTACACTGGTGCTGCTGTTAGTTAACTGGGAGTACTTGCCGTCACTATAAGTAGATTCTAGCAGGTTGGCGCCAGCCTGGGTAGCAGGTGTACCGATGTAAAAGGCCTGGGTATTAAACAAATCATAACCAAAGTTTCCGCGCAGAAAAAGACTAGCATCCCATTTCTTGTACTTAACCGTATTGCCCAAACTGGCAGTAAACTTTGGCAAGCCGTTACCTACGTACTGCCGGTCTTCGTTCACGGCCTGGTCGGCGCTTATTATGTCGCCATCCTTGTTATATACCAACAGGGCTCCCTGGTCATTTATGCCGGCCGACCGCAGCATATAGAACGAACCAACCCGTCTTCCTTCTTCTAAACGTTGTGCATTGCCGGGGCTACCAGGCGCCGGCATACCTACTACATCAATAAAACTCTGGCCTTCGTATTGTTCGTTCGAGAACGACACGAACTTATTTTGGTTAGTTGCGCCGGCAAATGAAATATTATAGGTAAAATTTTCTTTGTTGATGAGATTAGCATTTAACTGCAGCTCCAAGCCTGAGTTTTGCATGGTACCTACGTTGGCGTAGGTTTGCCCCGCCAGGTTTGGCGGCAGTTGTACGTTGTACCAACCCAACAAATCTTCATTTCTACGGGTGTAGTAGTTTACACTGCCGGATAAGGCATTATCAAAAATGGAAAAGTCTATGCCTATGTTCGTGTTTTTAGCTTTTTCCCATCTCAGGTCATAATTGGTGTTCTGGTTAGGCCCCCATACCTGGTAGTATTCTCCATTTAAAAGGTAATAACCATATCCTTGGTAAGTATCCAAAGAAAGATAATTGCCAAAATCCTGGTTACCCGTAACCCCATAGTCAGCACGTAGTTTTAAATCGTTTAGCCAGGTTGCTCCGGCCATAAAAGATTCTTCATTAATTCTCCAACCAACTGATACCGCCGGGAAGTATCCCCATTTATTAGTATACCCAAATTTGGAAGAACCTTCGTAACGCAAACTGGCCGAAGCAAGATATTTGTCTTTTAATGAGTAGTTAACTCTACCAAAAAAGGCAATCAGCTTAGACGAATTCTTGTAGCTACCCATTTCGTTTCGTCCTTCTACCTGCGCGTATAAACCAGTACCAATATTATTATAGGTTAAGGCATCGTTCGGGAAGTCTCTGTTTGAAACGGATATACCGGAATTATCAAAATTCTGATAGGAATAGCCGCCCAAGATTTTAAAAGAATTACTGCCCAGGTCAAGATCATAGTTGCCTATCCATTCCAGGCTTCTTTGATTGTATTTGTTATAAGCCCGGTTAGCCGAATTCATCCCGCCTTCGTTTTGAAGGGCATAGGTAGAAGTAGAGGGGCGGAAGAAAAAATCAAAGTAATCGGTCGTGAATTGCCCTACTGTTAGTTGCGTATTTAAATTAGGCAGGATATTTAACTTGAAACTAGCATTCCAATCCAGTATTTTAGCCTCGGAGCCACTTAGTTCGGTTTCTAATCGCTCTACTGGGTTATAAGGATTATCATATCCTGAATTAATGTTATAATAATTCGCTGGGTTGTCCGGGTCTATTACCGGCATTGTCGGGTTTAAAGTTAAGGCGCGGCTAAAAACACCATAATCGGCATCTCTGCGGGTGTAATAGCGGGGAGCAATATTAAATCCTACTGAATAAAGGTTGCTTTTAGCCGTATGATTTAGCATGATGCGCGCCCCGTACTCTTCTCTGCCGGAGCGGAGGTCAACTCCATTGGCATTGCGGTAGTCGGCTGTTGCCCGGTAGCTATTATTCCGGTCGCCACCCGAAAAAGACAAGGTATGTTTATGCGCAAAAGCATAGTCGTTTGTTATTTCCTGCATCCAGTTGGTGCGGGCGCCAAAGTCCGTGCCCCGGTTCCGGGCTACAAACTCCTCTGCCGAAAGTGGCTTCAACTCCTGATTGGAAATAAAATCGAAAGATGAATAGCCATTATATTCTGCGCGAAGCTCGCCGGTACCGGCTTTGGTGGTAACAATAATTACCCCGTTGCTTCCCCGGGTGCCGTAAATAGCAGAGGCTGCACCACCTTTTAAAATATCAATCGATTCAATATCATTCTGGTTAATATTTTCCAAGTTACCGCCTGGCACACCATTAATGACAATCAGCGGACCTAACCCGGCATCGCGAGAAGAAACACCGCGTAATTGGATACTGGGGCTAGCATTGGGATCGGCCGCGCCGCTGTTTGAAATAGTAAGGCCGGCTACTTTTCCTTGCAACGACATTAAGGGATTGGTGGCCGATACGGTCAATAAATCTCCACTGCTAACGTGGGTAACTGCACTGGTTACTTCTTTTTTATCTAGCGTGCCATATCCTACTACTACTACCTCCTCCAAAGTTTTGGTATCGGTTCGCAGCACAATATTAATTTTGCTCTGATTATTTACTGGTACTTCCTGTGTAACAAACCCGACAAATGAGAAAATTAAGGTTCCATCGGCATTAGGTAAAGATAAACTGTAATTACCGGCGGCATCGGTGGCAGTACCTGCCGATGTTCCTCGCAATAATACAGTAACGCCCGGCAACCCGGTGCCAGCTTCGTCTTTTACTACACCGGTTACCGTTAAGCCATTCTGCGCCACAGCGGGCACGGATAGAATTAATGCAACAAATAGCAAAGCTGCGAGGCCAAACCTCTTGGCAATAGCCAACATGGGTTTTTTAGGGTAGAAAAGGCTTATAAATGCCAGTTCTAGGGTTAGAAATAGATTTCTCCTCATAATTTACTTAAATAGATAGTGGATTAATTTTAAATTAATAAGCAATAAAGCTGATTTTAAAAGTGTAAGCTTTCTACTGTAGGTCTTTTACCTATTCTGTGCCAATCACTTGGCTGGCAACTGCAGGAATTCGTATCGGGCAAGCCCGACATAATTTAACTCTGAATTAATATGCGGAAATGAATGACCGAATTTTGGGAGTGGCAAACTTAACTTTTACGGCAAGGAACAGGTATAGACAAACCTGTTGAAAAGGTTACTTCTCATATTAGATTTAAATAAGTTGGTGGATACGTTATTCGTTGTTATGTACATCCATTAGCTTTACCAGCAATTACCGGTTTGCCTCTTGTGTTGTGTCTATCAACTCTTTGTTTACAAAATTGAAAAGTATCTTAGAGTAAGTCAATTTATCAATGTAAAATATAGAAAATAACTCTGCTTTTATTTTGTAAATTATTGAATATTAAGGCTTTATTTGTTTTAATTCTCTATAAAAATATAACTATTTTACAGGTGTATTTTGGCATAAAATGAAGTGTACTACGTAAAATATATTAACTATTAACCCTCTTTTTTTTATCTGATAAAACACTTTTAAGCAAAATTTAAAAAGCAGGATTAAATAGTAAACTATTCCATACCTGCTTTTTAAATTTCATTTTTTAAGACAGCAAGTAATTTTAATTTGTAACCTGCTCTTCTTAAATTCTGAAAAGACTACAAGGAGAATCTAATACAGATTATATGAATCGTGAAAAGGGAAGCAATAGGATTAAAAGAGAATTTTCAAAATAAACTAGTGCTTCGCCAAATTAAAAATTAGAAATTATGAATTAAAAATTATGGTTATTTATTCTGTAAACTTTAATTTATAGGTAATTGGATTTCTAAAAAATTATTTTGGCCGTGCACTAGTGCTCCTCCGATTTAAAAATTAGAACTTATGAATTAGAAATTATATCCAATTTACTATCTACTTCATTTTGTGGCTTAATCTGATTCCAAAAATCAAATTGGAACAGCACTAGTGCTTGATAAATTATAGATTGTCCGGTAGAGGAATAACTGATAATTTGTTTTAGGTGAAAACACCCTGAAACGGCGGCCAGGATTCCCGACAAACAAACCTTTATGGAGCATTAGGGGCCGGTAAAGACAGAAATAGTTAACACGATACTTGCATCAGGAAGCTAGAATGCGGAGGCAAACCACTGGCCAGGCCATGACCATAAAAAAGGTTATTTATATTTAAAACGCCTTAATTTCCATAACGCGCCGCTCAAATTCTTCATTTGGCAGAACCGACCTGGTTTTTACTTTTGTTTTATAAGTATAAATGGTGTTTACCGAATAATCCAGCAACCGGGCAATCTGCTCATGGTCGCTGATACCTAACCTGATTAGGGCAAAAATCCTTAGTTCAATGGTTAAGCATTCTTTATCTTTCAGAATTATTTTATCTCCTTCTTTAAAGAAAGTATTAAACTCGCGGACAAAATTGGGAAACAGCCGGTTAAATATTTTATCGAAGTTCTGATATAAAGCTTCCCTTTCCTTTTTTAAATTGATGGTTTTCATGACATAGTTGATATCATCAAATTGCCGGACCATCAATTTTTGATCGATCGATTTTTTGAACTTATCTACCTTTTCCAGGTAATCAGAATATATATTAAAGGAGTATCCGATATATTCTTCTTTTATGCGGTTGGCTTCTGTTAATTTATCGTTGGTTTCCCGCAATTTATTATACGCATTGGTTACAGTTATTTTGGCCTCCCGGAGTTGTTTCAGTTGTCGGAAAATAATAACGGCAAATAGTACTCCTAGCAAAGTAAGTAAAGAAACCACAGCAGAGTAAATAATAAGCCGACGATGCTGTTCTTCTACAGAGGCCAATCGCTCTCCTTCTATAATCGGCAATATGGCTGCCAGTTTAATTTTCCGCTGCTTTGCGCCGTAGAAATCGGCATCGGCCACTGCCTGTTTTATGTAGCTATACGCCCTGGCCTCATCTCCATTCTTATACAGGTAATCGGCTAGAGTCATTAAAGCCACTCCTTCTTTAACAGAGCCTTTTATATCGGCAATTGCGGCTCTGGTCATCATTTCTATAGCCTTTTCTGTATTTCCATTTTCATAATAGATATTACCCAGCAAATTTGCCGCCTTGGCAAACTGGTTAATAGTGGGATTAAATTTATGAATAATGGTTTGAATGTCGGCTCGAGCTTTTTCTGATGAGATAATTTTCAGTTTCATGCCTCTCACTTCATAGAACCGAATATTGTTTTGGTTTAAAAGTGCTAGGGAAGAGTCGGCATATAGCCCACCTGCTTTTCTGTATTTACCAGAATAATAAGATTCGTCGGTGTATCCGGACAGGTCGTAGTAAACCTTAGCCATCAGGGCATAATATTCTGCTTTAATACTATCCGGCATAGGCTTAGGATTGACGGTATGCAAAGAATCTAATGCCTCTTTGTACATACCCGAAGAATTCAGTGTGGCGCCTAATTTTAGTTTTGCATAGGTTAACCTAACTGGCTCCTTTAATTGCCGGGCCGTTTCCTGTAATTTTACCGAATAAATAAAAGCAGAATCATATTTAAAGGTGAGGTACTCTTTATGAAGTTTATTATATAGATTAAATTTTCCTAATAACGTTAGGTTGTCATCTTGCAGCCTTTTCTTTAACTGATTAATCCGGTTGTTCTTTTCGTTTAAATAAGTTGCTTTCTTTTCAATTGTTCGGCTAAGTTCTTGCAACAAGCTATCAGGATGAGCGGCTGAGAAGTCGGAAAAGCCAAAAACAAGAGAAAAGATTAAAAAGAAAAAGCAGCTAAACTTCATTTAGAATTTGAAAAAAACCTCAACAAGTTAATTTAACTTGTTGAGGTTTCAAAATAATTATTAAATACATCTTCAGAAATAATACTATGAACCACAAATAATTACTAAAACAGACTTAATCTATGCCCCACGCGAGTGGTAAGGTAGTATGCCTCTGATAACTGATCCCAAGATTAAATTTATTAACTTTTTATCTTTTTTGTGAATCAACTTCTGGACGAAAGCAGGAATATGCGAAGGGGGCAGCCAGTTGTATTAAAATTAATAAGAAAAATACCAGATATTCTGTATGTTTCTCTTTCCTTACTCGCCTTACGAACATGATAACGTTAATGATTAGACTTACTATAATAATGCTGGGTATTATGCCCTGACTTGTTCTTTGTTGCATTTTGAATAAACTACTCCATAACTAAAATGTTAATAGTATTAGAGAACTAAACTGAATTTTACTGCATTTCAAACCCATAACAGAAATGAAGTAAGCCATTAGTTAACCAGTTAGTTTAAAAGAATTGCTTTTATTGAATGTTCCTGATTGCATTATTATTTCTGATATCTTTTATATGAAGCTTAATTTTGATTTTAAGTAATTGGTATTTGATAAAACTCTCCGGACTTTCTTCTCTTTCTAACCAGTAATCAACCTGCGAAAGCCAAATCATACTTTCATGGTAATTTAGTTTAGAAATCTCTAAATTTTCTAACAAGCAAAAAGTTAAACACCCCATCTTCATGCAGCTAAACAGAACAAAAAACTATTATAGCTCGATAACTGTACGTTAATATTAAAACCTAAAATTGCTGATTACCATTTCCTGAAGGCTGCTTTCAAAATAGTATAAAAAAACTGTCTAAAGAGCTTATAAAATAATGTAAACGCAGCTGTCAAGAATGCAGCAAAATTATCTTAAACGATTGAAGCGTATTTCTCCTTTAAATTAAGCTTATATCAAGAATTTGTTAAGAACAGACCAGGAGGGAAGCTTTACTAAAATTAAATACTGCTAAAGGCGGTGTAACAAATATGTTTATCACCACATGAATTGCATTTAACTGATTATATCATAAAAAATGTTTTTGCATTATAAATGATTACAATGTTTTATAATGATTTGTGAGATTGGTCTTTTAAATTTGGTTGTATTGAAAAAGTAATAATTTATTAATACTGCACTTTGATTATAATTTGTATTATTGCAATATCAGTCTGTTTGTAAGATGGTTTTATATCTAGGCCGTGTTGACATACACTACTAAATTTACGAACTTTGTTTTAAAAGAGTATGCGAAGATACGAGCTACGCGAGGATCAGTGGTTAAAAATATCTCCTTTATTACCAGGCAAAGCAGGCGATCCGGGGAGGAGTGCTGATAACCGCCTG
>Ga0210040_10006765_pt1 | contig 14147 bp, 15 predicted proteins | sample CryGeyCG12114_NA_FD_185462 | JGI IMG/M metagenome (GOLD analysis project Ga0210040, IMG submission 185462) | Groundwater microbial communities from aquifer - Crystal Geyser CG19_WC_8/21/14_NA (SPAdes) (version 2) | ecosystem: Environmental > Aquatic > Deep subsurface > Groundwater | place: USA... | reverse complement strand
CCCGCCGATGTTAAACGATCAAGCCGCTACAGGCTGCGCAATCCGGCGTGCATTGCGGAATGAAACGAGCCGCTTTGCCTGCCCATCCCACAACACCAGCGGAATGCAGCTGATGCTTTGCCAGAAGGTGATGCGGCCGATATCGCGCAGTTCCGGGATGTCACGCAGCACTTCCGGCAACCGGTAAAACGGGATCTTGCTTGCGAGGTGATGCACATGGTGGATGCCGATATTGCCGGTGAACCAGCGCACCACCGGCGGCAGATCATAAAAGGACGAGCCGTGCACCGCCGCGGTGTGGAAGTTCCAGTCGTCACCTTCCGACCAATGCGTTTCTTCAAACTGGTGCTGAACGTAGAACAGCCAAACGCCGGCCGTGGCGGCCATCAGGATGATGGGGACCTGCACCGCCAGGAACACGCTCCACCCGAACACCCAGATCAAAGCGGCGGCAATCGCGGCGACGCCCAGATTGGTCGCCATCGTGGACACCCAGGGCTCGGCGCCCGCGCGCATCAAACCGACCGGCAAACGGTATTGGCACAAAAACAGCCAGGCCGGCCCGAAGCCGAACATCACCAGGGGATTGCGGTAAAAGCGATACCCTAAGCGCCCATGCCACGGCAGGCTCTGATACTCAGCCACCGTCAAGGTCGTGATGTCGCCGATGCCGCGCTGATCCAGATTGCCGGTGGTTGAATGGTGGATCGCATGCGAGCGGCGCCAATAATCATAAGGCGCCAGCGTCAGGATGCTGATCAGCCGCCCGGTCCAGTCGTTGACGCCGCGGCGGGCAAAAAGCGAGCCATGGCCGCAATCATGCTGAAGCATGAACAAGCGCACCAGAAAGCCTGCGGCCGGGATCGTCAGAAGGAGGCCCCACCAATGGCCGTGCGTCAGCAGGAAAGCCGTCGCCACCCACAACAGCGTAAACGGCAGCACCGTGATCGCAATCTCAAAGACGCTGCGGCCGGCTCGCGGCTCGCGATATTTCGCCATGGCCTTACCCAACCGGCGGGCGTCTGCGTCACTGGCAAACAGTTCTGGAGCATGTGAGGTCAATGAAGGAAATCCGATTCGAGAGCACCGATCATCTGACGGTGTAACAAATGATTATATCGTCTTCGTGGCTTTAGTGAGCCATGCGGAAAGAAGCGAGGCGCTGAACTTAACTTATAAGTGAAAGCAACGGCCGCGGCTATCAAAGATCGTGTGCGGCGATCGATGTCGCGCGTGCTCGAAACTGGCAACGGCGGCCCGCTGCTTGTGGGTGAGCGCGGCATGCGCCTTTTGGCGGGGTTGCAAGCGCACGAAAGCCGCGACATGATCGCTCCCGACATGGGAGGAAAACATGCACAAGTTTAAGCTCGGCCTGGCGACAATGGCCATGGCCGTTTCGTTCAGCGCTGCACCCTTTGCCGCTCAGGCTCAGGAATTCATCAATGTCCTGACCGGCGGCACGTCGGGCGTTTATTACCCGCTCGGCGTTGCGATGTCGGAAATCTACGGCAAGAACATCGAGGGCGCCCGCACCCAGGTGCAGGCCACCAAGGCTTCGGTCGAAAACCTCAATCTGCTGCAGCAAGGGCGCGGCGAAATCGGGTTCGCTTTGGGCGATTCCGTCAAGCTCGCCGTGCAAGGCGACAAGGAAGCGGGCTTTCCGGCGCCGCTGGACAAGCTGCGCGGCATCGCCGCCATTTATCCGAACTACATCCAGATCGTTGCAGCCAAGGATTCCGGCATTACCCAGCTGTCCGACCTGAAGGGCAAGAGCCTGTCGCCCGGCGCGCCGGCTTCCGGCACCGAACTCAACGCCCGCGCGATCCTGAAAGCGGCCGGCATGAGCTATGACGATCTTTCCAAAACGGAATATCTGCCCTTCGCCGAGTCCGTCGAACTGATGAAAAACCGGCAGATCGACGCCACCCTGCAATCGGCCGGCATCGGCGTCGCGTCGCTGCGCGATCTCGCGGCGTCCGTGCCCATCAACGTTGTGGCCGTGCCAAAAGAGGTCGTGGACAAGATCGGCGCGCCGTATTCTTCCGTCACGATCCCGGCCAACACCTATGAAGGCCAGACGGAAGACGTGCAAACCGCTGCCGTCGGCAACATCCTTGTGAGCCATTCCGACGTTTCGGATGAAACCGCTTACCAGATGACCAAGCTCCTTTACGAAAACCTGCCGACGCTGGTGGCCGCGCATTCCGCCGCCAAGATGATCGACCCGGCAAAGGCGCTCGAGGGCATGCCGCTGCCGCTGCATCCGGGTGCCGAGCGCTATTATCGCGAAATCGGCCTGTTGAAGTAGCATTCCCGGAAGCGCCCGCCGATTGGCTGGCGCTTCCTTTTATCAAGCGCCCCCTGATCGAACGCTCGCAATTCGCTGCGCCCAAAGCAGCTGAACGGCGGGCGCTTCCGCTTATGCCTGGACATCGTCATGATCACCCGACCCATGGACGCCGAACTGCAAAATCCCAACGCACCGCGAACGGGCATGGAAACAGCGCCGGTCGAGGCTCATGAAGAAGGCCTGCCGCCCGGCTTCGGCGAAGGGCTCGGTGGCCGCATCGCCTTTATCATCGCGGTCACCTTTTCCTTGTTCCAGTTGTGGACGGCCGCCTACGGCTCGCTTCCTTCCCAGGTGGTCCGCGCCATGCATGTGGGCTTTCTTCTGCTGCTTGGCTTCGGTCTTCTCGCCACGCTGAAGGCGAAAACCCCGGCCGGCAAAGCCTGGTTCTGGTGTCTTGGCATTCTGGGCATGGGCACGGGCATCTATAACTGGGTGTTTTACACCGACCTGATCCAGCGCTCCGGCTTTCTGACCCATGCCGATCTGGCGATCGGGGTTCTGCTCCTGGTGCTGGTTTTCGAAGGCGCGCGGCGCCTGATGGGCCTGCCGCTGGCCCTCATCTCCGGCATCTTTCTGGCATACTGCTTTTTCGGGCAGTTCATGCCGGGTCCGCTTGTTCATCGCGGTTATGACCCGGAACTGATCATCGAGCATTTCGCTTTCGGCACGGAAGGCATCTACGGCACGCCGATCTATGTGTCGGCCGCCTATATCTTCATTTTCGTCGTGTTCGCCGCGTTTCTTGAGCGCGGCGGCATGATCGCGCTGTTCAACGATTTTGCGCTCGGCCTGGTGGGCGGTGCGCGTGGCGGTCCGGCGCAGGTCAGCGTTCTGTCCTCCGCCTTGATGGGCACGATCTCCGGGTCGGGCGTTGCCAATGTCGTGGCGTCCGGCCAGTTCACCATTCCCCTGATGAAACGCTTCGGCTTTTCATCAGCCTTTGCAGGCGGCGTTGAAGCCACCGCGTCCATGGGCGGGCAATTGATGCCGCCGGTGATGGGGGCGGTGGCCTTTATCATGGCCGAAACGCTGAACGTGCCCTATTCCGACGTCGTCAAGGCGGCGATCATTCCTGCCTGCCTGTATTTCGGCGTTTGCTTCTGGACCGTGTATCTTCAATCCTGCCGATCCGGTTTGAAAGGTCTGCCGAAATCCGAACTGCCCAATCCCTGGAAGGCCGTTCGCGAGCATTGGCCGCTGATCCTGCCCTTGGCCGCACTGGTTTGGCTGCTGTTCGCGGGCTACACGCCGATTTTTGCGGGAACCATGGGTTTGGCGCTGGTTGCGGTGCTGATCCTCGGCGCGCCGCTTGCCGCGCGGATCGGGCCACTCGCCTTTCGCATCGTGTTCTGGCTGGCGATCGGGTTGGCGGCGGCGAGCTTCCTTCGCTACGGCGTCAACATCTTGTTGGGCGTGATCGTAGCTCTGGTGGTCGGCTGCCTGTTCGTGAAAGGCGGCAAGGAAACCATCTATCTGTGCCGCGACGCGCTTGCCGAAGGCGCCAAGAACGCGCTGCCGGTTGGCATCGCCTGCGCCATTGTCGGCATCGTCATCGGCACGCTGACGCTGACGGGCATTGCTTCGACCTTTATCGGCGCGGTGATCGGGATTGGCGAAAACAACCTGTTTCTGTCGCTGATCCTGACCATGATCACCTGTCTGGTGCTGGGCATGGGCATCCCCACCATCCCCAACTACATCATCACCTCGTCGCTGGCCGGTCCTGCCCTGCTTGCGCTCGATGTGCCGCTGCTGGTCAGCCACATGTTCGTGTTCTACTTCGGCATCCTCGCCGATCTCACGCCTCCGGTGGCGCTTGCCTGTTTTGCGGCCGCACCGATCGCCAAAGAATCAGGCCTCAAGATCTCGATACAGGCCGTGAAGCTTGCCATCGCTGGCTTCGTGGTGCCCTTCATGGCCGTTTATACGCCTGCCCTCATGCTGCAGGACGGCGGCCCGATTGCCGAAGCCTGGGGCTATCCGGTCGAGGTCGTCTACGTGGTCATCAAGGCGGTGCTTGCCATCATGCTGTGGGGCGGCGCGTTTGTCGGTTGGCTGTTTGGCCGTTTGTCCTGGTGGGAGCGCATATGGGCGTTTGTGGCAGGCGCCAGCCTGGTGCTCGCCTTGCCGCTCACGGATGAGCTCGGCTTTGCCTTGTCCGCCGCATTCCTCTTTTGGCATGGCTGGCGCACGCGCCGCAGCGCGGTTGTCAGCGCATGAGCTTGTGTTTGGCGGCGGGCGGCAAGATCGCCGCCCTCGCCTTCACCGCCTTCACCTTGTCCTGGACCCATTCGGTGGAGCACATCCGCTGGGAAGAAGATTGGCATTTGACCCCCGCCGGGCTGACCCTGGTGCAAGCCCGCGTCAAAGGAACCGGCGCTGGAATGGAACCGCCGCCGGAAGCCCGGCTCGACCGTGGCTGGTGGCGCTGGCAGCCGCAGTTGAAGCCGCAAAGCCAGGTGGTCCTCGCGGCGTCCGGCAAAACGGGCGCCGGCTGGACCCTGTGCGGCGACAATGGCGATTGCCGTGAAATCGGTCGCCAGGCAGCCGATCCGTTGACGCTCGGGACATGCGCCGATCTTCGCGGCTGAACAGGGTCTGCACTTCAGACGATCTGAACGGCCGCTGTTTCGCTCGTGATCAGGCGGGTCCGAAAAACAGCTCCATGCGGTCGGCAAGAAATTTTGTGCGCAGGGACTGAACCGGCATTCCGTCGCCATCGACGTCAACAGCGCGGCTGATCAGAACAATCGCATCGGGCGAGCAATTCAGAAGGTCGGCATCGGCGGTCGACACGCGCTCGGCGGTGATGCGCGTTTCCCGCCGCCGGTAATCCAGGAGGCCGTCGCGCTTCAGCGCTTCGGTCACCGAGCCTGTTTCGGCATAAGCATCGATGATGTGGGGAAAGCGCTCGGCTGGAAAATAGGATGTGGAGCGAGACATCGGCACGCCATCGGCCACGGACAGACGGTCAAGCCGGAACAAGGGCGCGCCAACGCGGCATTGCAGTCGTTCCGCCGTGGCGGCATCGGCCGCAACCCTTTCGGCGCGAACCAGCCGGCCCGATGGTTCGAGCGATTGTTTCAGCATGTTTTCGGAGAATCGCGTGCGCGTGCCGATCGCATAAGGAACGCGGCGCGGCGTTTGGTTGACAAAGGTACCCCGGCCACGTTCGGCCCGCAGCAAACCTTCCGCTGCCAGCGCTGCGATTGCGCGGCGCACCGTGTGGCGATTGACCCCGTGGCGGGCCGCGAGTTCGACCTCCGGCGGCAGCGCGTCGATGATCGTGCCTTCAAAGATCGCGCTGCGGATATCGTCGGCCACCCGCCGCCAGCGCGCGACCCCGTCACCAAATGGGTTTGGGTCCACCTGTTTGCTCCCGATGCAAGCCTGTCATCAACGCGTCATGCTCCGCAGGCTAAAACCACATTCATGACGGGTTGTCTATACAAATAGACATTTGATGTGGAGGGCCGATGTTGGATCAGGGTTTCGACAGGAAACGCGCGCTGAACGCTATGGCTACGTGCGAAACATCTGTGCTGAAGGCGCATTATGACGCGCTCGGTACGCTGCCTGCCGTTATGCCCGTTCGCGGTCCTGAAATCGGCATGGTGATGCTGCGTGGCCGGGCCGGCGGCGGCGGCGCGCCGTTCAATCTCGGCGAAGCAACGGTCACCCGCGCAACAATCAAGCTTGCCGATGGCGAGATCGGCCACGCCGTCGTTCTCGGACGCGAAACCGGCAAAGCGCGCATGATCGCCCATCTCGACGCCTTGGCGCAGCGCGCCCATTGGGCCGAGCGGATCGAGCACGGCGTGATCGCACCCGTTCTGGCCGCCAACGAAGACGCCATGCGGCAACGCGCGGAAGAAACCGAGTCCACCCGGGTCGACTTCTTCACCGTGGCGCGGGGAGAAGATTGATGGACCTTTCAGCTGATGCGGGCGTCTTTGAAGGCGGCTTTTCCGATCCGGTGTTCGGGTCCCAGGCTGTTTTTCGCGGCGTCATGGATGCGCTCGCCAATCCCGGCCGCATCGTCGATCTCGGCCAATCCGCCCTGCCGCCCGCGCCGCTGAGCCCTGCCGCCGGTGCCGTGCTCGCCACTTTGGCCGATTACAACACGCCCGTCTGGTTCGAAGCCGATGCGCCCAACGCCAGCGCCTGGCTCGCCTTCCACACCGGCGCGCCGGTGACAAACAGCCGGGGCGAAGCCGATTTCGCCGTTCTGGCGAAAAACAGCGCGGTGCCCGGCTGGTCGCGCTTTGCCAACGGCACGGCCTCCTACCCCGACCGTTCCGCCACGCTCTTGCTGCCCGTCGACGACCTCCGCGCCGGCGCAGCACTTCAGCTCAGAGGCCCCGGCATCGAAAGCACGATCACCATCGCGCCATCGGGCCTGCCGGACGACTTCCAGGCTGCCATGACCGCCAACGCCAAGCTTTTTCCGCTGGGCTTCGATCTTCTTCTGCTGTGCGGCAGCGAAGTTATCGGTCTGCCCCGCACAACCCGCATCACGGAGGCCTGAGCTCATGTATGTGGCTGTTAAAGGCGGCGAAGCGGCGATCGACAACGCGCATCGCTTGTTGGCCGACCGGCGGCGCGGCGACCGCAATGTGCCGGCGCTCACGCTCGAGCAGATCGCGGGCCAGCTGTCTCTCGCGGTTGATCGCGTGATGGCCGAAGGCTCGCTTTACGATCCCGAACTCGCCGCCATGGCCGTGCGCCAAGCCCGCGGCGATCTGATCGAGGCGATCTTCCTGCTGCGCGCTTACCGCACAACCCTGCCGCGTTTCGGCAATGCGCTGCCGCTCAACACAAGCGTGATGCGCATCGAACGCCGCGTTTCGGCGACCTTCAAGGACATCCCCGGCGGCCAGCTTTTGGGCCCGACCTTTGACTACACCCATCGCCTGATCGACCCGGCCATGGCGGGCGACGAAGCGGTGGACGACAGCCTGCGCCGTCCGCGGGATCTCGACGAACCCTGCCCGCGCGTCACCGACCTTCTCGACGCGCAAGGGCTGATCGAGGCCGATGTCGCGAGCGACGCCGAACCCGCCGATCTCACCCGCGAAGCCACCGAATATCCGGTTGGCCGCGACCTGCGATTGCAGGCGTTGGCGCGCGGCGATGAAGGCTTTCTGTTGGCGCTCGGCTATTCCACCCAGCGCGGTTATGGCCGCACCCATCCCTTCGTCGGCGAAATCCGCATCGGCCTGGTGGATGTGGAGCTTGATGTTCCCGAGCTCGGCTTTGCCGTGACGATCGGCAGCGTGCGCATCACCGAATGCCAGATGGTGTCGCAATTCACCGGCACTGGGGCCACGCTGCCGCGCTTCACCCGCGGCTACGGTCTGGTGTTCGGGCAATCCGAGCGCAAGGCCATGGCCATGAGCCTGGTGGACCGGGCGCTGCGCGCGGACGAGTTCGACGAACAACGCCTGGCGCCAGCGCAAGACGAGGAATTCGTGCTGGAACATTGCGACAATGTGCAGGCCACCGGCTTCGTGGAGCACCTGAAGCTGCCGCATTACGTCGACTTCCAGGCCGAGCTCGACCTGTTGCGCACGCTCCGCACGGAGGCTTCAGCAAAACAGGACAAGGGCGACGACGCGCTCAGCGAGGCCGCAGAATGACCGATACGCCCGCCCTTCCCGCCTACAACTTCGCTTATCTCGACGAGCAGACCAAGCGGATGATCCGCCGCGCGATCCTCAAGGCGATCGCCATTCCCGGCTACCAGGTGCCGTTCGCATCCCGCGAAATGCCGATGCCTTATGGCTGGGGCACCGGCGGCGTGCAGGTCACCGCATCGATTCTCGGCCCTGATGATGTGCTCAAGGTCATCGACCAGGGCGCCGACGACACCACCAACGCCGTGTCCATTCGCGCCTTTTTCGCCAAGGTGGCCAACGTCGCCACCACCACGAAAACCACCGAAGCGACCATCATCCAGACCCGCCACCGCATTCCCGAAACGCCGCTCCAGGCCGGCCAGATCATCGTCTATCAGGTGCCGATTCCCGAGCCGCTGCGCTTTCTGGAACCGCGCGAAACCGAAACCCGCGTCATGCATGGCCTGGAGGAATACGGCCTCGTGCAGGTGAAGCTTTACGAAGACATCGCCCAGCACGGCCATATCGCCACGACCTATGCCTATCCGGTGAAGGTCGAGAACCGCTATGTCATGGACCCCTCGCCGATCCCCAAATTCGACAACCCCAAGATGAACGGCTCGCCCGCGCTGCAGCTTTTCGGTGCCGGCCGCGAAAAGCGCATTTATGCGCTGCCGCCCTTCACCGACGTGGTCAGCCTCGACTTCGAAGACCACCCCTTCACCGTGCAGCGCTTTTCGCAGCATTGCGCTCTGTGCGACGCATCCGGCGTTTACCTCGACGAGGTGGTCACCGACGACCGGGGCGGACGCATGTTTGTTTGTTCCGATACCGATCATTGCGAAACGCGCCGCACTGAGGGCCATCATGGCAGCGGCTTGCCGCAAGACGGAAAGACAGCCTCCTGGGAAGCAGCAGAATGAGCAGCGAACCCATCCTTTCCGTGCGCAATCTTGAGCGCCGTTACGGCAGCTTCATCGCCTGCACCGATGTGTCCTTCGATGTTTGGCCGGGCGAAGTCGTGGCCATCGTCGGCGAATCCGGCTCGGGCAAGACCACGCTTTTGAATTGCATTTCCGGCCGCATGGAGCGCAGTTCGGGCGAAGTCCGCTACCACATGCGCGACGGCCGCTTTCCCGATCTCGAAGAGCTCAGCGAAGCGGAGCGTCGCTTTCTCGCGCGCACCGATTGGGGCTTCGTTCACCAGAACCCCGCCGATGGATTGCGCATGCGCGTTTCGGCCGGCGCCAATGTCGGCGAACGCCTGATGGCGATTGGCCAGCGCCATTACGGCGACATCCGCCAAACCGCATCGGACTGGCTGGAGCGGGTCGAGATCGCATCCGCGCGCATCGACGACAAGCCCGTGGCCTTTTCCGGCGGCATGCGCCAGCGCCTGCAGATCGCGCGCAATCTCGTCACCCATCCGCGCCTGATCTTCATGGACGAGCCCACCGGCGGTTTGGACGTTTCGGTTCAAGCGCGCGTGCTTGATCTCCTGCGCATGCTGGTGGCTGATCTCGGCCTGTCGGTGGTCATCGTCACGCATGATCTCGCGGTGGCGCGGCTGCTGTCGCAGCGCATGATCGTGATGAAAAGCGGCCACATCGTTGAACAAGGGCTGACTGATCGCGTGCTTGACGATCCGCGCCACCCCTACACGCAACTCCTTGTCGCCTCGATCCCGGAGAGCTGAATTGCGAGCTGAGATGAGAGCTGAGATGCCGGATATCGATACCACCGTCGCCAACACCGGCCCGCTGCTCAGCGTGTCGGGCGTGGCAAAATCCTTCACCATGCATCTGCGCGGCGGCATCCGCTTGCCGGTGGTCGCCAATGTCGCTTTTGAGCTTCAGCCCGGCGAATGCGTCGTGCTCGGCGGCCCATCGGGCGTGGGCAAGTCCTCCATCCTGCGCATGGTTTACGGCAATTATTCCGTGGACAGCGGCCAGATCCTGATCCGCCAGCGGGGCGATGGCGAAATGGCCAATCTTGCAACGGGCGAACCGCGCCTCGTGCTGGCGCTTCGCCGCGACAGCATTGGTTATGTCAGCCAGTTCCTGCGCGCCGTGCCGCGCGTTTCGGCCGTCGATGTCGTGGCCGAACCGCTGGTTGCGCGCGGCGTCGAGCGTGACGTGGCGGCAAAACGCGCCGGCGAAATGCTTGAGCGGCTCAACCTGCCATCGGCCCTGTTCGAGCTGCCGCCTGCGACCTTTTCCGGTGGCGAAAAACAGCGCGTCAACATCGCGCGCGGCTTCATCACCGACCATCCGCTTTTGCTGCTTGATGAACCCACCGCCTCTCTCGACGCTACCAATCGCGACGTGCTTGTGGAAATGATCCGCGAAAAGCTTGGCTTGGGCACCGCGATCCTCGGTATTTTCCACGACATGCCGGTGCGCGAAGCCGTGGCGACGCGGGTCATCGACGTGTCCGCCTTTTCCGCGCGGGATGCCGCGTGATGCCAAAGCTCAGCGAACACACACCGCTGATCCACCCGAGTGCTTCGGTCGAGACCAGCACGCTTGGCCGTTATGTCGAGATCGAAGCGCGCTCGCGCGTCAGCGAAACCACGCTCGATGATTATTCCTATGTCATGGAAGATTGCTCGATCTGGTGCGCCACGATCGGCAAATTCGCCAACATCGCCTCGGCGGTGCGGATCAACGCCACCAACCATCCGACCTGGCGCGCGACGCTGCACCACTTCACCTACCGCGCCAGCGATTATTTCGAGGGCGCCGAAAACGAAGCCGACTTCTTTGAATGGCGCCGCAGCCACCGGGTGACGATCGGCCATGATGTGTGGATCGGCCACGGGGCGACCCTCTTGCCTGGCGTCACCGTCGGCAATGGCGCGGTGGTCGGCGCCGGCGCGGTCGTGTCCAAGGATGTCGCGCCCTACACCATCGTCGGCGGCGTTCCCGCAAAGCTCATCCGCGACCGTTTCGAAGAGGGCGTCGGGCCGCGCATGGACCAGCTCGCCTGGTGGGACTGGCCGCACGCGCGCTTGTTTGAAGCGCTCAACAACTTCCGCGCGCTGCCCGCGGCCGAATTTCTCGCCCGCTACGAAGCCTGACGCGAAAGCTTCATCGAACCGTCATCGATCTGTCGCGGCCGGGTTAACCGCACGTCGTAGGGTCAACGAAACGAGGAATGAAAACATGACGGCAATCAGCGTTTCCAATCTCTCGAAGCGTTACGGGAAAACCGCGGCGCTCGATGATGTGAGCCTCAATCTCGAACGCGGCGAAATGGTCGCGCTGATCGGCGCGTCGGGTTCGGGCAAAAGCACGCTCATCCGCCACATCGCCGGGCTTGAAGCCGGCGACGGCAAGAACGGCAAGGTGATCGTCCTGGGCAAGACCTCGCAGTCCGGCGGTCGCCTCGACCGCAGCGGGCGCAGCGGCATCGTGTCGGTGATCTTCCAGCAGTTCAACCTCGTCGGTCGCCTTTCGGTTCTCACCAATGTGCTGATCGGCAATCTCGGCCGGGTGCCGCGCTGGCGCGGCACGGTCGGGTGGTTCAACCGCGCCGAAAAGGACAAGGCGCAAGCAGCCCTTGCCCGCGTCGGCATTCCGCAGGTCGCCATGCAGCGCTCGTCCACCCTGTCTGGCGGCCAGCAGCAACGCGCCGCCATCGCCCGCACGCTGGTTCAGAAAGCCGAGATCCTGATTGCCGACGAACCGATCTCGGCGCTCGATCCATCGGCCGCCCGCCGCGTCATGGACGTGCTGGCAGACATCAACAATCAGGACAACATCACCGTTCTCGTTTCGCTGCATCAGGTCGAGTATGCGCGCCGCTACTGCAAGCGCACCATCGCCATGCGCGACGGACGCATCGTTTACGACGGGCCTTCCACGGCTCTGTCGAATGGTTTCCTGGCCGAGCTTTATGGCGACGCCTCGGAAGAACTGGTTCTGCCGGACGCTCCAGCCGAGCCATTGCCTGTTGTCCACCAAGGGCCGATCGCCCACCAGCCGGTTCTGATGACCGCCTGATCCACCAAACAACCGGAGACTATTATGAACGCTATCCTGAAAAGTGTGGCGGCGGCTTCGCTCGCCTGCCTGATGTCGTCGGCTGCCTTCGCGCAGGACGTCATCAACTTCGGCATCATCTCAACCGAGTCCCAGCAGAACCTCAGGACCAGCTGGGAGCCGCTGCTCGAAGCCATGACCGAAAAGACCGGCCTCGAAGTGAAGCCGTTCTTCGCTTCGGATTACGCCGGCGTCATCGAGGGCATGCGCTTCGGCAAGGTCCAGATGGCCTGGTACGGCAACAAGTCGGCGATGGAAGCCGTTGACCGCGCCGATGGCGAAGTGTTCGCGCAAAGCGTGCCGGTTGCCGGGGAACCGGGCTATTGGTCGGTTGTCATCGTGCCGAAGGACTCGCCGCTCCAGAGCCTGGACGATCTGCTGAAATGCGACCAGTCGCTGAATTTCGGCCTCGGTGATCCGAACTCGACCTCCGGCTACCTAGTGCCGATGACCTTCGTGTTCTCAGCCAAGGGCATTGATCCCAAGAAGTGCTTCAAGAACGTGACGAACGCCAACCACGAAACCAATGCGATGGCGGTTGCCAACGGCCAGGTCGACGCGGCCGCGAACAACACCGAAAACATGGCCAAGATCGAGCAGAACCAGCCCAAGGCCTTTGAGAATATCCGCGAGATCTGGCGCTCGCCGCTGATCCCGTCGGATCCGATCGTTTGGCGCAAGGATCTGCCGGAAGCAGAAAAGACCAAGATCCGCGAGTTCTTCCTGACCTATGGCACCGATCAGTCGGATGGCGACGTTGCCGCCGAAAAGGAAGTGCTGAAGAACCTGGAATGGGCGCCCTTCCGCGAATCCAGCGACAAGCAGCTGCTGCCAATCCGCGTCATGGAACTCACCAAGTCCATCGCTCAGACCGAAGGCGACACGACGATGGCCGACGACGCCAAGAAGATTAAGCTCGATGAGCTGAAGGCCCAGAAAGCCAAGGTCGACGCCGAACTGGCCGCCGCAGGCTGATGCCGGTTGCGGGAAGCGGTCCGGCCGCTTCCCGCGACTTTCCTTTCCTTCGTTGCGTCACGGGTGCCCCGATGGTTCAGACAGCTTCCACAAACGGTCTCGCCAATGGCGTGGTGCCAGACAAAGCGTCGCTCAAACCGGGTGCGCCTGCGCCCGAAAGCGCGCGCGCGCCTAGCAGCTGGCGCAGCCTGTGTCTCCTCGCTCTTCTGGTCTTGGCGCTGGCTTTCAGCTGGGGGCCATCCGAGATGGGTCGCTGGACCTATCTGTTCACCGATTCCGCCAATATGGCTGAATATGCCTCGGGCTTCATGCGTCCCGACTTCACCCAATGGCGCTATTATCTCGAAGAAATGGTGGTGACGATCCAGATCGCGCTGTGGGGCACGTTCCTGGCTGTTCTTTTCGCCATCCCGTTCGGAATTCTTTCGGCGCATAACATGGCGCCATGGTGGATCAACCAGCCTGTTCGCCGCCTGATGGACCTGTTTCGCGCGATCCATGAGATGGTGTTCGCCGTGCTGTTCATCGTTGCCGTCGGTCTCGGACCCTTCGCCGGCGTCATGGCCCTTTTCATCCACACCACCGGCGTTCTGGCCAAGCTGTTTTCGGAAGCGGTGGAAGCCATCGATCCACGCCCCGTCGAAGCGATCCGCACCACCGGCGCTTCCCGGGTGCAGCAGGTGATCTTCGGTGTCATTCCCGAAGTTCTGCCGCTCTGGATTTCCTATTCGCTTTACCGCCTGGAATCGAATGTACGCTCCGCCACCGTGCTCGGCATCATCGGCGCCGGCGGCATCGGCCAGATCCTGTTCGAATCCGTTCGCGGCTTCTATTACCCCCAGGCCTCTGCCATTCTCATAATCGTCGTGCTGACCGTAACCATCATGGACCTCATCTCGCAGCAACTGCGCAAACTGGTGATCTGATTATGCGCGCCGCGATCTATTTCACGCCACCGCAAAACCATCCGCTCACCGAGCGCGCCGCCACCTGGCTCGGGCGCGATGCCTTCGACGACCGCCTCACGCGCGAGCGTGACCCCGAACTTGACCCGCTTGTTTCGGAACCGGTGCGGTACGGCTTTCACGCCACGCTCAAAGCCCCGTTTCGCTTGCGATCGGACGTGCCATTTGCCGGTTTCGCGTCGCCATTGGCCGCTTT
>Ga0210040_10006764_pt1 | contig 14148 bp, 19 predicted proteins | sample CryGeyCG12114_NA_FD_185462 | JGI IMG/M metagenome (GOLD analysis project Ga0210040, IMG submission 185462) | Groundwater microbial communities from aquifer - Crystal Geyser CG19_WC_8/21/14_NA (SPAdes) (version 2) | ecosystem: Environmental > Aquatic > Deep subsurface > Groundwater | place: USA... | reverse complement strand
TTTGCAGAAACGGAAGGCAAAAAAGAAAAGATTGAAGAATTCTTGAAAACAATTGAAGATCGTTTGTCTACCCTTGAAGAGGAAAAAGAAGAGCTCAAAGCATACCAAAAATGGGACAAAAAACGACGAGCTCTGGAGTATACAATTCATGATCGGGAACTCAATGAGACTAAAAAGAAATTAGATGAGCTGGAATCCAAACGAAAAAGATCTGGGGAAGGTGCAGATCTATTGCGTAATCGATTGAGAGAGGCTGAAAAGAATGCAAAACAAGCATCTCGGGATCTTAAAGAGATTCGGCAACAAGTGAATCAAGCAAAAGAAGAAAAATCAGGGATTCAAATGGAAACTCAACAACTCATGCAAGATAAGGTTCGTGTTGTGTTAGTGTTTCCTTTATTTTGCATCCTATCCTGCTAGTGTATGCTTATTTTGTGTATGATTTTCATGGGTATGCTTTTTTAAATGAACCAGACTAAACTGGAAAATCGGGAGAGAGATTTGGATGAAGAAATGAGCGGAGACAAAAATTCTAAGAAGAGAGCTGAACAAGAGTTGGATAAATTGAATGCCACTATCAAGCAAAAAGAGGAAGAGTTGAAAAGAGTGAAACCAGAGTATGATGAACTCAAGAGGAGAGAAGAAGTGATCTCAAAAGAGTAAGAAAGAACTTTTTAATTAGTTGAAATGCAAACTTTTACGCGTGTTTGTATCCAAACATACAAGTTGCATTCAATTTGTTCTAATGTGAAATGCTTTAATTTCTATAGACTGGCTTTAAAAGAGCAGAAAAGAAAGGAATTGTATGCCAAACAAGGTCGAGGCTCACAATTCACCACCAAAGTTGAAAGAGATAAATGGATTACTGGTGAACTCAAGTATGTGAACCAAGTTAAAATTTTTTGTTCTTTAGAAATGCTAACTGACTAGTAATTTGAAAATCAATGTTTTTGCCATTAATAGGATGCTAAACAAAAGAATCAAGGACAAAACGGAAGATGTGGATAGGCTGACTAAGGAGTTGGAAAGTGATGCGAAAAAACGAATTGAACTGGAGGAGGATATTGAGGTATGTGAGGCTGTTATGCCCATTTTTGTGTTTGCTAAATCAGCTTAGATGAGTATGTGTTATATAGTAATCTATTTCTACGGCTGAGATGCTAAATGCATTCGGAAAACTTAAAAATCAATTCAGGATTAGTTGGCTCTAAACATGCACTCATTTCGTTTACAGAGAATGTCTTCAGAAACAGACAGCTACAAATCAAGCATTGATGAGTACAACAAAAGATACTACGAGTTAAAAAAACAACGAGATCAGCTGCATTCTGAGAGAAAGTAAGTGAAATTTTAGACTTTTATTAGATAGCTTGTTTCAAGGCTGTAATTTGGACTTTTTTGTGCAGTGAATTGTGGAGAAAAGAGAGCAGCCTGCAACAAAACTTGAGCTCCAAGAATGAGGATTTGACAAAATCAGAGAGTGAATTCCGCTCAATGGCAGGTCGTGAAATCTTTAATGGACGCAACAGTATTCAACAAGTTTTAGATGGTTTCCGAAATAAACCTAACTTTCAACATATTGTGAAAGGGTATCACGGCCTGGTTTTGGAAAATGTGGAATGTGATGAGGGTACTCAAACTGCAGTTGAAGTTACGGCTGGTAAAAGGTATGCGAAATAAAAAAAAATAAAAATGTACGTACGTATTTCAAATGTTTAGGTGTAATGACGCTAACAAAATATTATCTCTGGCAGGTTGTACTACCATATTGTAGAGACAGACGAAGTCGGTTCTACCATTCTTAAAGAGTTCAACAAACTAAAGCTACCTGGAGAAGTGAATTTCATGCCCTTGAATCGTTTAATAGTTTCTAATGTGAACTATCCTAAGGATCCTGTAAGAACTCAATTTGTATTCTTGGATCATTTATCATGGAACGGAACTAACCAATTTTTTTCCGTACTACGTTTAGAATGTGATCGAAATGGTCCGCGTTATCAAATATGATGAAAAGTTTGACAAATCAGTCCGACACATCTTTGGAAAGACGTTGATTTGTCGAGAGCTTGAGTCGGCTGTAAAAATGGCCAAATCTCATAGATTCGACTGTGTGACTTTAGATGGAGACAAAGTCGCTAGCAAAGGAGTTCTCACCGGTTGGTATTTTTAAAAATCAACTATCGTTGCAAGGTTTCAGGAAGTGTGTAATGTATTATAATTACGGTGATATTTAAGGTGGCTACTACAACACTTCTCGATCCAGTTTGGAAATTCAAAAGAGACGGTCGAATTTACAAAAAGATAAAGTTGCCCTTGAGGCAGAAATGGCTGACCTAAAGAAGGAGCTTGGGAAAATTGAGGAAAAGATTAAAAGCATTGGTGCCGAAATGCAAAAAAACGAAACTAAAAACAGTAAAATCAAGTACGTTGTCTAAATTTATCCAATTATTGTAAAATACTCTTACGCCTTGGCCTTCTCCAATTAATCTCACTTACTTTTGAATTGCAGAGATACCTTTGACAAAGTGAAAACAGATATTCGTTTGAGCAAAGAAAAAATAAATTCCATTGATCGGTCCAAACAATCCAAGGAGCGTTCTTTGTCCCAATTGAAATCCAGTGTGGAGGCCTTGCATTCCACAAAAGAAGGTTTCGAAGCCGAGTTGCATCAAGATTTGCTGTCCACTTTATCTGTCAGTGATCAACGCGAAGTTGACATTCTTGCTGACTCTATTCGTCAGTTGACGAAGGAGAACAAGGAAACTTTCACTCGGAGAATGCAAAAGGAAGCAGAAAAAAATAAATTAGAGAATACATTGAACAACAATCTAATGAGGTGTGCAAACTACAAATATTGCACAGGTCATATCAAAGTTGGGAAGTTAGATAGACTCTTATATTATTTGTTATTATTTTATTTTCAGACGTCGAGATGAATTGACTCAGGCTTTGCAAGAAATTTCGGTGGAAGATCGAAAACGAGAATTAGATAATTGCAAATCAGAGCTGAAAAGTGCTGAAAGCAAAATTAAGACATTAGACAAAGCCATGGCACAGGCAGAAAAAAAACTCAGCGAAATGACTGGAAAAGTAAGTACAATTTATAAGTTGCAGAAAAATATTTGCTACTAATACTTTCGCATGATGTTACATCTATGTATTATGTAATTTTCTTGTTAGATGAAAGCAGCTCAAGAGCTAGTCGAAAGGTACAAAGGGGAAGAACGGGAATGTCAAGAGAAAATCAACGATGATGCAAAAGATTTCGAAAAAATTGCCACCAAGCAAAACACACTGCAGCAAAAAGTATCAGAATGTGTCAAAAAAATCCGAGAGTTAGGATCTATACCTTCTGAAGCTTTTGACAAGTTCCACAATACTAGTTTAAAAGAATTATACAAACAATTGGAAAAGTCCATTGCTCAACTCAAGCAGTACTCTCATGTAAACAAGAAAGCTTTGGACCAGTTCATGTCCTTTTCGGATCAGAAGGAAAAGCTTGTGGCTAGGAAAGAAGAATTGGACGTTGGGTAAGTTTTCCAATTTGCTGTATTCTATGATTAATTTGTTTTATTAACTGCACTGGAGCAAATAGTTGACTAGATTTGTGAATGTCAAGTATCTAACCAAGGTTTGAAATTTGTTTAGGCATGACAAAATTACTGAGCTCATGGATCACCTTGAACTGCGAAAAACAGAAGCCATTCTGTTTACGTTCAGACAAGTGACCAAGTATTTCACAGAAGTTTTTGGGAAATTAGTTCCCGGAGGTAGTGCCCAGTTGGTGATGCATACGGGAAATAGAGAAGAAACCGAATTGCCCGTAATATTTATCACTGAAATTTATGATCTAAGTTACAGATGCTTATATTTATTTCGTATGGTATATGATTTCATGTTTTTTGTCTTGTGTTTGTTTTAGGACGATAATGCACTCCATGGATTCAATTCAGATTCATTTACTGGAGTTGGTATTCGCGTGAGTTTCAGCGGTAATGTTTCTGGGGAAATGAAGGAAATGAACCAGTTGTCAGGTGGTCAAAAATCTTTGGTGGCACTAGCACTCATTTTTGCCATTCAGAAATGTGATCCAGCTCCTTTCTACTTGTTTGATGAAATCGATCAGGTATGAAAAAATCCTTAAAAATGAAATGAATAGTTAGTGGATTGACTGGATTGGACTGAAATCCATAAATAATTTTGTTATGCATTTCTTTAGGCCTTGGATGCACAGCATAGGAAAGCTGTAGCTGAAATGATCCATGAGTTGGCTGGAGATGCACAATTTATTACCACCACTTTCCGACCTGAACTTTTGGAACAAGCTGACAAGTTTTACGGCGTGGTCTTCCGAAATAAGGTTTGTTTTTTAAGCGATAATTATTTTTGAATTTTAGAGGAGTTTTGTATACCTGAACCTGACGGAATGTGTATTATATAGGTCTCCCATGTTGAGTGCGTGACGAGAGAAAAGGCGTACGATTTTGTGGAGGATGATCAAACTCATGGTTAAAGTACTGTAAGTTTTAAGTAACTACAATAATAGTATGTAATAAGTAGTATAACAAGTTTTAAGAAATCGTCTGTATATTTGTATAGGTTTTAGGTTTTTTCTGTTGACTTTTTAAAATATGACTTTTCTATACAACCTATTTTAAATATACCGTTACCAGTTGCTGTATTTTCAAGCCTACACAATAAATACATTTTTGTACGGGAACGGATCATGCATAGGTAGATTTCAATTTTTCGAGGACCTAAATTAAAACTGTATGTGTGGTTTAGTGATTTTAACTTTAGACTTTAACTTTTTCGTCACGAAGTTTTATAGCAATTAAGGCTAGGGTATTTTTTTGCCATAAATGACTTGTATTTTAGGATAGATATTTTAGTCTTTTTTAAGTTATTTTAATTGCTGTTTAGGTCTATTGGCGCGTCCTTAAATAAAGCATAATAAATGTTTGATTCAATGAACATTAATTAATGAGAGTTTGCAAAGATTGATTTTCTATAAAAAAAGTTTACTATACTTGAAAGTAAATAGAACTGAACGAATGCAAAGATAAAACGATATTGTGAATAGTAGCAGTCCACTTTTCACTGAACTTTTTTTTACTATATGGTCTTCGTAAAAAAGTAGTTGGTAATGGGATGCACTCATCAAGAATAAATTATCGAATCCTGAGGAATCTAGTCCCGATGTGATCTTGAATTACTGTTGCCGGGGATCTCATTTTGATTTTCTTTTTGAGGATTCTGAAAATCATACATGGATACCATCCAGTCATTTCAAATTCTTTTAGATATCATGGAATCTTGAATAAATGGTTACAAATCAGATCAATTGATCAATATACCTTAACTTGAATTTGAGCACGAACAGTGGCTGCTCGCAAAATCATGAGTTTGGTTCTCCTTTCATATTCTTCACCCATTTGCAAAGATTTTTCAAATGTAAGACTTCGCTCGTCCATTTTTCTAGCGCAAAGAATCTTATTATGGGAATCAATGCGTGCTAGAATTTGACCATCAAGGATCAATCCCATGAGTTCATTTTCCAAAGCAGATACGGACGTATTAAAACTTTGAGCCATCTTGGCTAAATCAGCTGAGGCATATGGACTAAAGTATTGGATCAGTCCGCGACTTCTGATTTCGCTGTACAATGATTTCACGTGAGGAGCAAGATACATGTCCAGTAGAAGGTTATCCTGTTTCATAAGAACAAATATGTACAAAAATGTCATGGCCCAGTAACAATATACGTGTGCAGTAGTGCAGTGAATGATGAAGCATTGCGGAACTCTATAACGTACCCGTATTTCATCTAGCAGTCGAAGACAAGTCGCGTATTTGGATTCATAAAATTTAAAAATTACATCTCGTATTTGCGGTTCTAGTTCTAAAAATAATTTAAACGAGCTGCAAACGAAAAGAATCATCAAGTTAAAAACCATCAATAAACGAAATTGGGTTCGCGAAAAGGAATCATAATGTACCTGCTAGATATAACACTCTTCTGGAGCTCCTCTCTGTCAAAAGTAGCTAAAGCACAAAGCCCACCATAAATAGCAACATTATTTGGAGAAAGCATGTCAGGAAAGTCGCAATTGTCGAAATTGGCTTGCAGAAATAATTTCGCAGCTGATTTGTACTTTTTGCCGGCCAGCTCAGCCAAGCCAGCGGCACATCGAAGTTTTGTAGCAATCTGTGCACTTTCTTTGCTACCAGTCTGAAAAAAGAAAAGTTGTATGTTATCTTACTAGTTCATATTTAAAACAAGCATAAAATCTGATCCATTCTTTATCTTTACCTTTCCCTGCTCCAAACCATCCGGAGTGTTTTCAGCTTTGGAGACAAAATTTAACACATGCGTCCAATTTTGCAAATAAATGGATACCTAAGATTTAAAGGGAGTTGGATGATTTAATTACTTTCATATGCGAATACGCGATATGCCAAATATAGATACTTAAGTTAAAAGTGAAATCGAAACTAAGTTTACCTTGATAACATTGAGACACATATTTACAACATGCTTGGGAGAAGTACAGTAGTCTCTAGCTCTGGAAAAGCATTTTAAAGCATTGTTTAAATCCCCACACTCCAAGTAATGCTCCGCCAAGTCATCATGACCTCTTCGAATGCTTTCTTTGATAGAATTTGATTTGTAGTTCTTCAAATCGGCGTCAAGTTTCTCAAGCTTCATTGCAGCCTTTTTAGACTTTTGTTCAATCCATTGAATATCCAAATGGGGCATGTCTGAGTTTGATCCTCCTCCAGTTACATCAGGTAACTGAGGTGTTCTAAGCAACAACACGGTACACAAGTTGAATTAAATGCAAACCAAATCAGAAAACCCCTTCATAATAGGCATTATTATACGTATAATTCACACTATATTAATAATACTGAGCGGAAGCTGGGCAAACATGAAGAAATAGACCTGGACAACCCAATAATCACTTACACTACAATTTCCCGGAGCTTTTTATGCAGTTGCTGATACATCGCCACATTATAAGATCCCTGGACATGACTGATAGCCATTTTTAAGGATTCCAGCTTCAACGATGGACAATGGTCTGCAATGTGGAGTAAACGTAAAAGACGAGCCATCCCTAAGTAGCTGTTAATGTACGTATCCAAATCCTGAGATGACATTACAACCAAACATTTAAAGCCTTTTATCAAACAAACGAAATCATACTTTCTAATCTATCCTTTTCTAACCAGTGTGGGATTTTCGACAACGAAAGTTTCGGACTCGTCATTGTTATCGTTGTCTTCTGGTGGTAAGTCCACTTGCATAGGTTCGATTAGATTGAATTCTGGTCCAGGCATGGCTTTTTTGTACGAAACGTCGCTTACTTTCTACGGGAATACTGGTACACAGAAAAACTTTCTTCCTGCTTTCGAAATTAATGCAAAACAAACCTCACTTAACCGATCGAACGAAAACTTTTCAAAAAATCCAACTACAAACCATCTACCACAATCAAACCGTAACAAATGACAAACAATGATCCGCAGATATTAAATCCCGCAGACGAAGTTTAATTAATATTAACTTTGACTTTCCTGTCGTTTTAAAATTTGTACTCTTAAACAAACTTTAACTTTAAGATGATATTATCGCGGCGGCGCTTTGTCTCTTTCACCATCATCACTAATCATTCCTGTATTTTCAAAAAGTGACCCGAACGATCACAAACCATTGAGTATCCACTTTTCATCAGCTCTCCGTTCTCTTTTTGCCTTTATGCACTGAAATTTGTAGCATCGTAGTAAAGCCCACAGGTCAGACTTCGACATGAGACAATCAACCATCAGCTCAAGGGTCCAACTTTGCCAAAAGGAATCCCTCAGCAAACCCTTATTGACCGATTAAGTGAATAATCCATTTGGATTAACCCGGTTTTGGAGTTTTAATGACAAATTAGGGCGATTCTTTAAAAAATGCGAATTGGAGGAAAAGAAAACGATTTCTTGTTTATTTCATTTGTTAGGCAGCCTTGTGGTAAACGTATGTGTCGTGGTCTGCCTACTTTTTATATAGAAAACGGTGCCCAATGGCTGCGGGTGCCTATAGTTCTGTTGTAGCTAGCTAGGAAAAAGAAACATGCTATTAAAGGCAAGGTGAGTGAGAATGAGAAGCGAGGTTGGAGGATTCGATCCAATTTCTACAAAACTGTGTGAGTGAGTTTACTAAAGAAGTTAACGCACTCACAAATTAATTGTTTTAGTCTCCAATTAGTGAATGGGCACTTAACCAAATTAGAAGTACGTAACGTAGATTTAGGGACAGTGGTTTTAGTCTAATGTATGTAGTGTCTAATCTTATTTACCAAGGGGAGGTTTGTCGGCGAAAACTGGTCCTTGGATTTCAATATTGTTTGGATTTTTAGTGGTTCAAAGGTGAGTTTGGTTTCCTGGATTTTAGTTTGTCAGTGGAAATGATGTGGTTTACTTAATTTTCAAATCTTATGTGGCTTGTTTCAGGAAGCGGTCGATTGTTGGAGTGAATAAAGAGAGAGTGAACACATGGTTTTTTTTAACCGCTTTCGATTGCTTTGCTAGTCGGAAAAAAATATCTTCGAATTATTTCACATCTGGATTGTATACCGTTAAGTTAGTTAAGTCAGTAGTTTTGTATTTGTTTGGTCTCGTTTTGGAGACGTCGTATTTTTGGCGGGGGGAAATTGTGGTCGTGTTATTGTTGGTTCACACACCCTACGCGTTGCTAATGAGAGCTGTTCCAGGACCAAAGTGTGAAAACAACATTTTGATGCAGTTGTGTCCCCCAAAAATGAAATGCCACCAGTTTCTGGAGTGGATTTAGTCAGTGGAGCCCTCCAGTCTTCATTGGCGCGGGCTCAGAAGTCGTACAAGTTTCTTCCGTCAAACGCACCGAAGAGGCATTTATTAAAGTCTCAACAACTTCGAAACCAAAAGCGGCTTTTAAAACTTAAGAATCATCTACTTAAGGGGGCTTCCATCAATAGCAACTTGATCGATAACTGGAAACAAGTGGTTAACGACGTTGATTTTTTACCTGCTACGAAAGCACGAAGCACTTTATCCGAAGAATTGGCCAAAAAGTATTTGTGTTTGAATCCTAACTACGGTCCATCGAATCAACGTAAAAAAAGAGAGCACTCGAGTACTCCAAACAGTCAGGACTCGAGTTCATTATTCAATCAGGGTAAAGTTGTGAGTTTTAATGGGATAGCTGCGAAAAAGAAGAAGAAAGACAAGCAAAACAATGGATATTTTGTTGACAGCTCGATTTGCAACGGCAGTTTAAAGACTGACGAAAATCAAGGGGAACCTGAAGATCTGTCTGGTCTCATTTCTATCACTAATCCATTTGAGCTTTTGTCCAAACTAAAAAAAGCAAAGAGGAAGAAGAAACTCAAAAGACTTGAGAAACTGCGGCTGAAAAATTTGGAGTTGGCTGAGACTGTAGCAAACTCGGTGCCAACTCTGCCTGTTATTACGCCAGTGAAAAGTTCGTCGTCGCCTTTGAAAAATGGCATTAGCATAGTAAACGGAAATTCTTCCTCCCCATTGAAGAATTCTGAAAATACTGTGCTTGTCAAAAAAACGGTTTCCAATAAGAAGATCATTCTCAAGAAAATGAAGGATCAGAGTCCTAATGGGAACAGTAACATGAATAATTGCCGACTTCCGGAACCTAAACATGTACTCTATCCTAGGGAGAAAGTTAGGCCCGGTTGGCGTCAAAAATTGCCTCATGGCTGTGGACTTATTAATTTGGGCAACACTTGTTACATGAATTCTTCTTTGCAAGCCTTGTTCCATGTTCCATCTTTTGCTAACTGGCTTTTGGATGACAGTGAGGACCATCGACAACGATGCAGGGCCAACGGTAATTTGATTGTTATTTTTCCATTCTTGAATTTTTTTTTTGTTTGCAGCTGGTTTTACAATTTTTGTCATGTTTAGGAAACGGATTTCAATCGTGTATTCTTTGTGCGATGTACCATACCTTACGGGAAACACTGGATAGACAAAACAATGCAGTCAAACCTGTTCAAATTCATCATAAATTAAAAGGTGCGCATTATATTATTGCAAATATTCTATTTTAGTGTGAATTTACTATATTTAGTAAAACTTTAATTTGGCGCTCATATTTTTAAGTAGCAATCTGCAAGCATTTTATGTATGGACGGCAAGAAGATGCTCACGAGTTTTTGCGTTACATCTTGGAAGCAATGGAACGAGCTTATCTTAGTGCGATTTCGGCTTTGCGATTGGACAATCGTTCGAAAGAGACGACTCCATTAGGACAAATATTTGGTGGCTATCTTCGGACTGAAGGTTTGTTCTGATTCGACTTCTTTCGTGTTGCATGTTGCATCAATAGTGGTGGCAAGTCTAATTAATTCTGAATTCATATTTTGATGAATTGCAGTAATATGTCAGCGGTGTAATTTTGTCTCGACAACATTCCAACCGATGGCTGAATTGCAACTGGACATTCGACATTTTACGTCACTTGACGACGCGATTGAAAATCATTTTATTAAAGAAAGGTATTGTCATAGATAGAACCATAGATATGTAAACGCTTATTTGATGAATGTAGCAGCACACAATGCTCTTTATAATGTTTTCGCATTTAATCTAGACTGGACAATAACGACTACAAATGTGAGCGCTGTAAGATGATAAGCCAGGCAACAAAGCAGTTTTCCCTAGAAGTTCCACCAATAGTTCTATGTTTGCAGCTGAAACGCTTCACACTTTTTGGAACCAAAATAGCTAAACCTATCCATTGCAATCGGTTTCTCAATCTGTCTAAATATTTGCATAAGTCGAAAGTTCAACAAAATGAACGCAGTGTAAGTGATTTATTATAAACATTCATTTCATGCTAAATACTACTAACACAACCAGGCTGGTTTAAAAAAAATCCTGAAATTGCCTCATTCAACATTCAATAAGTTTTAAAGTATTTTGTATCTCTTTTCCAGGAAATGAAATACCGGTTAGTAGCTCTTGTAACTCATATGGGATCAAGTCCGAATTGTGGGCACTATACTGCAGTAGCTGAAGCTTCCAATGGTCAATTCTATCAATTCGACGACTCCATAGTTCGAATGATGTCTGCCCAAGCAGCTGTAAATACTGACGCCTACATAATCATCTACGAACGTGTTGACCGGAACGCTCCAAATCCAAACTTTTCTCAGTGCTCGACAGCCTCATTCAACTCAAATAACAGTAGTAATGGCTCCTGCAGCAACAGTGTTCGACACATGTTTTCTCCAAGACCATCCACTGTGATAAATTCGAATGGATCCTCCGGATTCAACTCCTCTCAAAGTAGACTGCTCACGAGTCCCAGTACCAGCTCCACTTCGTCAAAATTCAACATCCCCTTTTTGAAATCCAATGGTTCCGCTCTTTGCAAAGCCATCAACGGTGCTAACGGTTCTGAAAGCAAACTTGTGAATTCATCTTTGGGTATAAAAACACCAGCAGCATCCAATGATATGTTCTCATCAAAAGTTGTTTCTAACGGCACCAAGAATTCTTCTGATCCGGCTAGAAAAATTAACATCTATAAGCCAGAAGCTTCGCTCACGAACTCCTCCAAATTATTTCCTACAATAGGCAGTGGGTTTTCAAAACCAGGAATCAGTAATAATGCTGCTTCTAAAAGCATAATTTCCAATGGACTGTCTAATGGAAAATCAAACTCATCAGAGAAACCTATTCGTCTAGTCCCGTATGACCCAGATGACAAGGACAATAGTAGTAATGATAGCGACCATGACTCTAAAGTTTCTAATGGAAGAGTACGCAAATCATCTCCAAAGGAAAGCTGTCCACTGCCTGTGAAAAAGCTCAAATCTTCATCACCCGAAAGAAGTCATAGTCATCAACATCATCATCACGACCATGATAAGCGTCATAAGAGTAGAAGCAGTAGTAGTGTGAGTAGTAGTAGCCTTAGTGATGACAATGATGAGCATCCTTTGATCAAGAAGGATCGGGATCCGTCCTCAAAAGATAAAAAGAAGGACAAAAGCTCCAAGCTGAACGGGGTAATGAAATTGTTTGACCATGCAAAAGAAAAGATTAAGCATAGTTTAGATTCTGAGAGAAATGGACAAGGTCCAAGTGAAAGAGAAAAGGGATTCAAAGAAAATGGAAATACTAATGGCAATGGAAAAGTTTCAATGAATGGTAGTGGATCTTCGACGAGAAGTTTGAGTGAAGAACGGGATCAATGTTTGAGAAAGAATAGAAACCCCAGTCCTGTGAGAAGCGGGAGTAGAAGTCCTTTATCGAAAGAAAAAGACTCGAAGTTTGATGTTCAGAAGATTTATGATCGCGAAAGGAAAAGTATGTATTGTTTTTACACATTATGTAAGCATAAGCATCTCGCATCTGATTGAATTCTTGCGCTTTTCTAAATTTTTTTGGTTTTATATCGTTTCAGTTACTACATGGGAAGGCGAGACCAGTACATTGTCCAAACTGGTAGTCCAGGATCATCAAAAGTTGTCTTACAAATCCAAAGAAGATCTTGAAGATGAAGAAATGGATCGTGGACGGGTAATTTTGTCTGTTTTTGCGCTTTAAATATTCTCACTCTGACTTCATCACAAGCCAAGTATATAGTTCTTTAATGAATGCAATTTTTAATGTGGAATGCTTTGTTATTATTCCTTTTGTTGTAGACCAAAAAGATCAAATCCCGATCACATACTAAAAGTCCCGATGAATTCAGCAAAAACAAATTCCAAGACTATGAAGAGAAACGTCGTTCTGTATCAGAAGCTACGAAGAAACTGCATGGTCCCAACTCTTATGAAAATGGAAATGGGCTGGATGAGAGAATCAACGGGGATTCCAAAGTGGCTACTGGCAGTAACGGTCACTCACGCTCATTTGATGACTCAGCAAATGGAAAAGGTACTAGTTTTCAAAGAAATGGCCACTCGGGCGACTACAAGGGTTCTTTCAGTTCCTACTCAAATGGCAAAGGAAGCAATGGCAGTTTCCATCAAAATGGGAATCACTTCAGGAATAATAATCGCTTCAAACCCTACCATCGCCATCATCATGGGGGCGGGGACAACAGGAGACCGTTCAATAAAAGTGGCGCCAACAATAAGTTCATTTATAATAAACACAAAAGCAAATACAACAATAGTTACTAGGATTTTTTGTTTGCAGTTTTTTGCAAACTCTTCTGTTCCTTAGGTTAGTCGTGTGTTCGTTCTTGAGTTCGTGTATTTTTATTTATTGGTCGACAATTTATTATTGTATGCAAAATTAAACTGTGTTGTTTACTAACTAACTGAGTAATATTTTATTTAGTAACTAACTAACTAACTAAACTAAACACTAGGGATTTCAATTATTTTTGAAAGTTTTTTTCTGTGGTAATCGTATCATTTCGATATCAGTACGGAAGGAATAATGAAGTTTGTATGTGAAAGAATAATCAATATGGAAGATGTAAGCATTCGTCTGAATTTCGGTATGTACAGTGATCACGACACAAAGCAAAATATTTAACTTGTACATAATTATAAGTCACACTCACTACTGCTATGCGTATGCTTTGTTGTTTGTGAATTTACTCTCACTATAGTACTAAACGTGATGTCCTCTTAAGAATGGAAAGACTTATCTTCGGTTAGATTTAGAGACAAAGAAGAATACAGGATTTATTTATTCATATAATGAGTTTGGTAACATTGATTGTAAAGCCCGACAATTGTGTATTCCTATATACTGCCTACAATATCATTACAACTATAGGTTTAGTGCACATGCTAACACTCGTGTGCAAGATTGGACTTTATCGTTTGACCAATTTGGTTCGTAAGTTTAGTAAGTTTGTGTGTTGATACTTTTTGAGATGTTGGCATGATAGACGACTGATTGATTTTATGAGCGTATGCATTTGGATACAAATATTTGCATGTGGCATTATATAATCTGCGAGTGAATTCTTGCTAAAATAAAGGAATATATTTAATTACACTGAGAGTATCTTCGTCTTTTTTGTCAAAGCGTCACCCTAATGACTTGGATTCGTCTCGTATTCTCATACAAGAGAATTGCATTGCTGGCCATTGCAAAAGTAGAGTGAATAAA
>Ga0210040_10006763_pt1 | contig 14148 bp, 11 predicted proteins | sample CryGeyCG12114_NA_FD_185462 | JGI IMG/M metagenome (GOLD analysis project Ga0210040, IMG submission 185462) | Groundwater microbial communities from aquifer - Crystal Geyser CG19_WC_8/21/14_NA (SPAdes) (version 2) | ecosystem: Environmental > Aquatic > Deep subsurface > Groundwater | place: USA... | reverse complement strand
AAACAACGATCCGCTTTCGAAAGGCCGGTTAACAATAACCGCCACTCCTTTATCAGCGGCCAAAGGTAATAAGCGGTTTGCCGCCTCCCGGGTAGTGATATTGTAATTGAGCTGCACAAAATCAATAGGCTGGGTTTTCATAATCCGTTCCAGGTCCGGGAAAGCACTAACGGTATAATGCGTTATACCCAGGTACCGGATGCGTTGCTCCTCTTTCCAGTGGCGCAGGGTTTTTAGGTGCGTTTGCCAATCTACCAGATTATGAATTTGCATCAGATCGAGGGGCTGCGCCTGCATTTCCCGCATTGAAGTTTCCATTTGCCTAATACCGGCCTGTTCGCCTTGCGTCCAGACTTTGGTAGCCATAAATAGTTTGTTTTGCAAGCCCAGCGCTTTACTTAAATCACCCACTACCTCTTCCGATTTCCCGTACATCGGCGAGGAATCAATGACCGTACCGCCTTTTTCCGCGAACAACCGCAACACTTCTTTTACGCTCTGCCGGCTTACCGCTGATGGCCCCACATCGAAGGTTTGCCAGGTGCCCAGCCCAACAACGGGCACTAATTCTCCGGAAGCAGGAATGGGTCGTTTTAGCATTGTTTTCTTTGGGGTTTGGCCAAAGCCGCTCGTGAAACCCAGGGCTATAGCGCCTGTGGTTCCTAGTAGTTTTAAAGCTTGCCGGCGGTTTGGCATTTTACTTAGGTTAGTCTCCTGTATTTATCGTGGTTCATCCGGAAAATGTTACAGGGAAACGCGAAATCGCTTTTGCTAAATAACCTGCTGATACTTTTTATTTCCTCCTTATTGGTTACTTAAACTCCATTATTTTATCAATAAAAAAGCTCCGGTACTTAATCGATACCGGAGCTTATTCTTGTTTTATATTAGCCTAAAGCTTATTCCGCAATGCGCGTTACTTTAAATTCGGTGCGGCGGTTACGTTGGTGTTCTTCTTCGGTTTTAGCATCTTTTACCACGAGGCGGGTTTCGCCGTAGCCACGGGCCGTTACCCGGCTAGAGTCGATGCCTTTGGATATAATATAGGCTACCGCTGACTTGGCCCGCCGATCGGATAGATCCAAGTTATACGCATCTTTCCCCCGGACGTCAGTATGCGAACTTAATTCGATGGTAATTTTGGGGTTATCATTCAGGGTTTGTACTAGTTTATCCAGTTCTTGGGCGGCATCCAGCCGGATATCGGCTTTATCTAAATCGTAGAAAATGTTCTCCACTACAATGGCCCGGTCTTTTACAATACGGCTCAGGGTTAAGGTTGCCGTTAAGCGAATATCGGTAATGGGCCGGGTAAGTTGGGCTTGCGGCGGCGTTTTGCCTTTGGTTATTACCGAAGTGCGCGCGGCAAAATACCCGTTGCGTTCCGCTAAAATGGAGTATGTACTGGCAGTATCCAAATTAAAACTTAATCTACCATCGGCATCGCTAGTTGCTACTTGCAGTTGTTTGCCACTGGCATCCTGCAAAACTACCCGAGTACCCGGCATAATTTTAGTGTTGGTACTTTTTTCTAATTGTTCCCGCACTTGCACATCCACCAGGAATCGCACCAGCTTAATTTTACTTTCGGCATAAAAATAAATATCATCGCTGCCCTTACCCCCGGCTCTTTCGGATGAGAAATAACCACTATTAGCCGCCATAGGATAAATGCCAAAATCATCGGCTGTAGAGTTAATATCCATGCCTAAGTTCACGACTTTACCGTTTTCTACCCGATAAATATCCAGTTTACCTAAGCCCGGCTGCCCATCCGAAGAAAAGTAGAAGGTGCCATCGGGGCCTACCGCCGGAAAACTTTCGTTACCGGGGGTGTTAATAGCTTCGCCCATATTTTCCGGGGCCGAGAAATTACCGTTATCATCCAGCACGGACTTATAAATATCGGTGCCACCCAAACCGCCTTTCCGATCGGAAGCAAAGTATAAGGTTTTGCCGTCCGGCGCCAAGAACGGGGTCGAATCCCAGGCTTCGGGCCGGTTCAGACGCGGGGCTCGCGGCTCAGACCATACGCCACCTTTCAGCCGGGAAACAAACAAATCTACGTTTAAACGGCCTTTTTTAGTACCTTCGTTGCTTCGGGCAAAAACCATTAACGTGCCATCCTGCGAAAAAGTAGCTACGGCCTCGTGCATACCAGCCAAGTTAACCAGGTTATCGAACTTACGCAATGCACCAGTTCCGTTATAAGCCGTGGGCGTGGTGGGTTTAAAGGCGTACAAATCGGAGAACCCCTGCCCGTTACCTTTAAATACGGCACTGCCGCCCCGCGTAGAAGCAAACACCATTTCGCCGCTTGCCACACTAACACCGTATTCTGCGGCTTCGGAGTTTAGCTCGTCCATCGGTTTTATGTCGTATTTAACCTGCGTTTGCAGTACCTGTGGCAGTCGCGCCAGGTTTTGGGCTTGTTGTTTGGCTTGGGCTACTAGTTTCTGGTTGGCGCCTACGCTGGCGTATTGGTTCAGTTGGGTAGTAGCTTCGTTGTATTTGCCGTTGGCTTGCAAGGCTAAACCGTAGTAAAAAAACAAATCTTCATTCTTGAAACCGTTATCAATCGCAGCTTTATAATACGGTTCGGCTAACTGAATGCGATTGGATAAGCGATACGACTCGGCTAACTGATAATTAAGTTCGGGATCGTTGGCTTTGCCTTGCAGGGCTTTGGTATACAGCGGAATAGCCAGTTGGTATTCTTCGCGGCTAAAAAATTTATCGGCTTTACCTACTTTGGTTAGCGTACTGCAGGCACCTGCCGTTAACAAAGCCATTAAAAGCGTTAAGGAGTATAATTTATGCGTCATTAATTTCCCAATAGATTATAAAAGAGTACGGTAATAACGTTAATATTACCCAAAATAATATAATTCTTTTATCTTTTAAGCATTAAAATACCGCTTGAGCCAGGTTTCCCGGGCCGGCTGGGGCCACATTTCTTTTATATGCCCGGCGTTGCTAACGGTATTATCAAAGTACAGCGTATCGGGGTTTATCTGACCGGCATTTACGGCTTCTTTTACTGCCTTTAAAGGAACTAACTGTATTTGGTTATTTTCCAGGAAAGCTAACTGCGTCCGGTCAAAAAAAGATACGTTTAACCTGTCTTCCAACTGTTTTACAAAATGCACCGAAGCATCGATGGAACAACCACTGGGCGAATTTACATCTTCGTTATTGGCAATAACCAAAAACTGATGATGAAATATTTGGGCCGAGGCCTGTAATTTCTGGCCGTGGCTGGTCCATTCGGTTACAAATTGGGTTAATACCGGATTTAATGCCTCTATCTCTAAGTCGGTTAAGGGGCGGCTGGCCTGGTAAATCCAAACGCGGGCCTGCGGGGGTAATTGGTGAAAAGGAATATACATTTGTTTAGTCTATTGTCCATGGTCGATAGTCCACAGATTTATTTAAGTTTTATTTATCAATCTATAACGCTTCCGGAAAACAATGGATAATACCGGAAATAAAAACATGAAGAAATAAATTATATCACTATAAAGGGAGAATACCTTAGCAATAGTTAGTCCCATCGTTATTCCCAAGCAAATTAGCCCCAACGCAAGTAGCAAAAGTTCATGTGTTTTAAGTCTAATTTCCATTATAGTAAGCTATAAGTTTAAAGTGTTACCAGATTTAGGTAAAAAATAAATCAAGATGGATATAAAACTATCATCCTGATTTATTTTATTTTTTCTATTTGCTCAATTGATAAACCTGTGAATCGGATTATTTTTTCAGTAGGTTCACCCGCTATTATCATTTCTTTAGCTATTTTTATTGCCATTTCTTCTCTGCCTGATTCTCTACCTTCTTCTGTGGCAGTATCCAGGGAGTTCTTCATATCCCGGTAATATTTCAGGCTGTCTTCATAAGAACGAACCTGGTCGGGAGTGAATTTAGCTATTTCAGCGGTTGCAAACAGTTTCTCAAACACGCGTTCTCTTAATTTATCTGGTACTTTGTCCAACCGGTTGAGGTTCCGTATTACGTACAGCCACTTGTCAAATCTAGTATCCAGTTCTTCTACTGTTTTGTTGAACTTGGGCATTTCCAGGTAAATAAAGGTAAGCTTATCGTAGAATACCTCTTTTGTTTCGGTATCCGTTAGTTTGATGTCGTAGCGGAATTTATTTAGGTCATTTTTGTCCTCATCAAACACAAAATCAAGGATGGCTATGGTATAAACAGCTTGTAGTTCGTAGTTCCAATCGGCCCTTTTTGCTTGTTCCCGGATAGGAAAGGTAGAATAATAGACGGTCCGGTCTTTAAAGAAGTTCTGCTTGGTTTTCTGCAGTTCTACGATAAACTTTTCGCCTCTTTCATTTTCACAATATAAGTCAAAGATAGCTTTCCGGTCCAACTCCCCCGTGCCCAGGTGTTCGTTTTTTAGGTAAGTTAAAGATTTGATTTCCCCTTGTTCTTCTTTAAGAAGTACATTCAAAAAGTCCAGCAGCAGGTCTTTATTTGGCTCTTCCCCAAACAGCTTCTTGAAACCGTAATCAGTAAAAGGATTAATGTATCTTTCTGCAAACTCCGTCATGTCGAATAGCTTTATTCAAAGATACAGCTTTTTAGCTAGACTGCTGTGGTTATGGTAATGAATGATAGCGGAAGAACTAAACTGGTAAAAATCAAGTTTCTCGATATAATCAATCCTGCTGATAATTCATAATCTATGGACTACCGGCTTTCGACTACTTAAGCATTTAATCCTTCAGCCGAGGCAATCAGTTCAGCAATATCAAAAACCTGTACGTCTTGTTCGCGGTCTTTGTGTTTTACGCCATCCGATAACATGGTCATACAAAACGGACAAGCCGAAGCAATTATGGCCGGATTTAACGCTAAAGCTTCCTCGGTTCGTTCGATGTTAATATCCTTGCGGCCCGGTTCCGGCTCTTTCCACATTTGGGCACCGCCGGCGCCGCAGCATAAACCACTGGCGCGACTTCTTTTCATTTCTACCAGATCAGCGTCTAAAGCCGCTAAAACTTCGCGCGGAGCTTCGTAAATACCGTTGGCCCGCCCCAAGTAGCAAGAATCGTGAAAAGTAATCCGTTTGCCTTTAAACGTACCACCGCCAGCTATCTGCACTTTGCCTTCGTTAATAAGCTGCTGCAGAAACGTGCTGTGGTGAATTACTTCGTAATTACCGCCTAAGGCCGGGTACTCGTTTTTAATGGTATTAAAGCAATGCGGACAAGCCGTTACAATTTTCTTAATGCCGTAACCATCCAGCACCTGAATATTGGTCATGGCCTGCATCTGGAACAGAAATTCATTTCCGGCCCGTTTGGCCGGATCGCCGGTGCAGCTTTCTTCCAAACCCAACACTGCGTATTTAATACCAATATGTTCTAATATCCGCACAAAAGCCCGTGTCACATTTTTATACCGATCGTCGAAAGCACCGGCACAACCTACCCAAAAAAGTATTTCGGGTATTTTGCCTTGGGCCATGTACTCGGCCATGATGGGCACGGTAATTTGTCTTTTATTATCCATTTTTATAGCGGTTAGCTTTTAGCAGTTAGCCATTAGCTAAATTATTTCTTTAATCTTGTGAAAAATAAAATTTTAATGTCAAAATTTAATAAGTACCTGAAAGAGCTTATCGCTAAAAGCTAACCGCTAATTGCTACCCGCTTTATCGGCCACAAACAAATTATCGGCCCAGTTTAATCTATCCGAAGGGGAGAACGCCCAGGGAGCCCCGTTGTTCTCGATATTAGTAAACATGGCGTTTAAAGCTGCCGGTGCCGCCGATTCTTCTAAAACTAAAAATCGGCGCATATCCATAATGGAAGAAAGCTGGTCGATGTTAACAGGACAAGATTCTACGCAGGCATTGCAGGTGGTGCAGGCCCACAATTCTTCCGGCGTTACGTAGCCGCGCAATAAGGTATTTTCGGCGGTCATTTTGACTGGCTCCTCACCCATTTCCTGGTAATGATTAGGCCGAAAAATGGCCGGATGCTCTCCTTTTTCTTCCATCCGGTCGCGGGTATCCATTACAATTTTCCGGGGCGATAATAATTTACCCGTAATATTGGCCGGACAAACATCGGTGCAGCGGCCACACTCCGTGCAGGTATACGCATCCAGGAGTTGTTTCCAACTTAGATCGTCTACGTCTTGGGCACCAAACTTTTGCGGCTCCGCCCCTTCGGGTAAAGCCGGCACTTGGTACCCCGGATCCAACATGGCTTTTATTTCGTGAGTAATGGTTTCGTTCGTGCTGAACTGTCCTTTGGGTGCTAGCTTAGAATAATAGACGTTGGGAAACGACGTAATAATATGAAAGTGCTTGGAACTGGGCAGGTAATTCAGGAAAGCCAAAATACCTACAATATGAAACCACCAGCCGGCACCTCGAATAATACCTAATGTTCCGGCATTATCACCTAATAAACCAGTAAACAAATTACTGATCGGAAAACTACCCGCCAGTTCTTCACCGGCTAGTTGGCTCAGTTTTAAATCGGCGGTGTTAAAGGCAAATAAAGCCACCATCAGCACGATTTCGACTATTAGAATAACGTTGGCATCTAGTTTAGACCAGGCCCGTATTTCGGGACCGCGGGTTAAGCGAGGCACTTTGGTAATATTGCGACGCGCCAGAAAAATAACACAGGCCACAATAACCAAGAAAGCCAGAATTTCATTCACCGCCATTAGAACACTGTAAACCGGTCCTAAAAAGCTAAGTGCCCGGTGGGTTCCGAAAATTCCATCAATTAAGATTTCTAAAACTTCTATATTAATAACCAGGAAACCGATGTACACAATGGCGTGCAGCACAGCGGGCCAGGGCCGCTTAAACATTTTTTGCTGCCCAAAAGCAACCAATAACAATTTATTTAGGCGCTCCGAGGTGTTCCCGGAAATATTTTTTTCCCGGCCCAGATTTATATTTTTGATTATTCTCCGGATTTGCCAGATAAATAAACCAATTCCTAAAACGGCTATTATCAGGAAGATAAGGTTATCGAGCATGTAAAATACGGTTTATTATGCATAACGAGTACGTAATGATAAGGAACTTCGGCCAGAATGTCCAGTAAAATAATTTTGCAATACTGTTGCGCGCATTACACAAGATGATTACCTTTGCATACTTTTTAACAAAAGCGTGTTGGTGATGTAGCTCAGTTGGTAGAGCAAAGGACTGAAAATCCTTGTGTCGTTGGTTCGATTCCAATCATCACCACATTAATAATCAGGCAGTTACGACAAAATGTTGTAACTGCCTTTTTTTATGCTACAACAATACTACAACATTCCCTTCTTTTACTTATATCGATACTCAATGCTATTCATTTACTATATTCACCTATGTGAACCAGATTGAATAAGAAAGCATCTATAAATACGTAAAACAGAATATAAATCTTTTAGTTAATAATTAACTGTTTGCATTAATTTAAAGACCAAGTAAAACAAAAAAGTATAACTTTAGAGCCTCAACCGTAAAGCTAAGTGATTACCAATGCCTTACTCTAATTTTCCAAGAGGTTCCGAATGGCGTAGATGGGATTTACACATTCATACACCAGACACAAAAAAGAATGATAACTATTCAGGTAAAAATAGCCAAGAAAAATGGGAGAAGTTTATTGAGGATGTAAATTGTTCGCCAGATGATATATCTGTAGTAGGTATTACAGACTATTTTTGCACCGAAAACTACTTCAAATTCAAACAGCTTATTGCTGAAGGAAGAATTACTAAACATTTTGATCTAGTAATCCCAAATATTGAATTGCGTGTTACACCTGTAACCGGCACGGATACACCTATTAACATCCACTGCATATTTAATCCTGAGATTGAGAAAGAAATTGATTCAAGATTTTTATCTCAGATTAAAATGGAATTTGGTCAGAGCAAATTTTCAGCTAGAAAAGACGAAATCATACGGCTAGGGAAAGCCCTACCAGGGCCAGTACTTGAAGATGAAGAAGCATACAAAAAAGGAATTAACCAGTTCGTTATAAGTATGTCTGATCTGATTCAGGTCTTCAAGGATGATCCTGACCTGAAGAAAAATACGATTATAGTTGTTTCCAATAAGTCCTCAGACGGTGCGTCGGGCTTAAATCACTCCGATTATTTCGAAGACAAACAGTCCCAGTTAAATGCTACAAGATGGAATATCTATCAGTTCTCGGATGCAATATTCTCGTCGAACGAGAACGATGTAATGTATTTTACAGGTCTAGGAGTTGATAGTACAGAAGTTGTGCTTGAGAAATGCCATAAACTAATGCCGTGTTTTCATGGATGCGATGCACATGGCAATTCCCAAATATTTAAGCCTTATGGAAGCCGATATTGTTGGATTAAAGCAGATCCGACATTTGAAGGGTTAAAACAGACCTTGTATGAACCTAAGGATCGCGTCAAGATCCAAAGTCTACGACCGGATATTAAAAGTGAAAGGCATCTTATAAGCGAGATCCGATTTTTAGAAGAAGATAACGTCTTTGGAAAGCGAATTATTTTATTAAGTGAGAACCTAACGGCTATAATTGGTGGTAAGTCGTCTGGCAAGTCGTTATTATTATATACCACAGCTAAAAGTATCGACCCAAAGCAGGTCGATCAAACTTCTGAAAGATTAGGATTCGAAGGATACAACTTAAAGAAAGATTTTAAGTTTGAGGTAGTCTGGAAAAACGGTGATATCAATAAGTTCGGACAGACAGAAGATACAACAAGAAACCATAAAATAACTTATATACCCCAACTATACATCAACCATTTGGTTGAAAAAAACAACAAGCAAGAATTAAATGATTTAATTCACAACATTGTATTGCAAGATTCCGAATTCAAGGAATCCTATGAAAATAAATTGGCACAGATAGCTGAGTTTACGGTCGAAATTGAAAGTAGCCTGAATACCTATTTACAGACGCGTGAAAAACTAGTACGGAGTTCGGAAACTGGCGGGAATTTGGGGAACTCTAAAGCTATTGCCCAAAGTATCATCAGTCTGGAAAAGAGTATTGCCGAAGGCCAAAAGGTCTCAAATTTTACTGAAACGGAAATAGGACAATACGCGGGGATTCTGGAAAAGAAAGATAAAGCTGAAACCAGATATAGAAGCTTGTTAAAGAAAGAAGCGCTTCTTGATAGCATCCAGTCTGCTATACAAAAGTCAGTGGACGAATTGATAGGACCAGGTGAAAGAGAGGATTCTTTCTATGGAAAAAGCATAATAGATAAAGTTTTGAATGAAAGTGACGAGAAGTTCGACGATCTAGCGCCTTTGGTTGATAGTATTAAGCTTGACTTTAATCAAGTGATAAAACGTCTACAAGCGAACATACTAAACTTAAAAGTCGAATTAGAAAAAACGGGTATTGTAGAGGAAATCGAAACACACCGGAAAACTCTGATACCTTTTCAGAAAAAGTTAGAAGGACAAAATGACCTGCAAACTTTAATCAGCAAGCTTGAAAGGGAAAAGGTGTTAAAGGAGCAAGCAGTTAACAACGAACGTCAATATCAGGCTCTACTTATTGAATATAAAGATATTAGAGAGTCAATAACCAAACTTTTAAAAAATAGATACGAACTTTATAAATCCATTGCAAAAGAAATAAATGAAAAAAAACAAAACATTGGTGAAGGAATACTACTAAACTGCGACTTAGTTTACAAGCAGCTTAATTTGGCACTGTTTGAACAAGTAAATAAAGCAGCTATTAGCAGAGATAATATTTTTTATTCCCTTTTTACCGATACTAAGGTGAATTATGATGGATTAATAAATTTTTTCTCTAATAATCCGAGAGTTCGGTCAGAAAAGTTAATCATCGAGAACAATATACCAGAGATACCATTAAGGCAACGAGTTTCTATTGAAGATATATTACGTGGATTAATCGCAGATTGCTTTGAGTTCGACTACACGGTAAGTTATAAGGGGGATAACTTATTGACTATGTCGCCTGGCAAAAAGGGCACCGTACTACTAATTTTGTTCTTGCATATTAGTTCGGCAGAACACCCTATTTTGATAGACCAACCCGAAGATAATCTCGATAATCGAACAATTTACGAACTTCTTTGCCAGATGATAATCCAGAAGAAGAAACATAGACAGATAGTTATTGTATCTCACAACGCTAACTTGGTAGTCTCTACCGATGCTGAGAATATAATTGTGGCAAACCAGGGTGGGCAAGACGAAGAACTTAAACATGGGCAAAATAGGTTTGAATACATCAACGGCTCGATAGAACATAGTTTCTCCAAAGAGAAAGCTGAAACAGATTTACAAAAGCAGGGTATAAAAGAGCATGTATGCGACATACTTGAGGGAGGAGACAAGGCATTTAAATTACGAGAGTTAAAATATGCACTCTAGCCTTAACGATACAGTTACTCATCCTGCCTAATGTATAATCTTGATGGTAGAGCAACACTTAATTTGATATAGAACGTGTTTTAATAGTAAGTACATATGCAAGTAATTTGCCTTGAAGAACCTGCTTTCTATGCTTTAATTGAGCAGGTGGTTGCCCGGCTTAAAGAAATGCATGGCGAAGACAAAGAAAAGTGGATATCCGATGAGGAAGCCATGAAGCTTCTAAACATTAAGTCAAAAACTACCTTGCAAAAGCTTAGAGACGAGGGAAAAATTCGCTATTCCCAACCGCAGAAGAAAATCATTCTTTATGACCGAGACTCAATAGATGCTTACCTGGATCAAAATGCACGAAATACTTTTTAGTTATGGAAGAAAACCAAACGGCAGTACTTGATTATCAAAAAGGTTTTAATGAAGGTTATACCATCGCAAAACATTTACCTGAACTTGCTGAGCAATTAGCCAAAGCAAGTCTGGAAGGTCCGCGTGGTGCTGGTTTAAAAGATGGACAGAAGCAATTTTCATTTGAGAAGAGTAAAGACCGTTATCCTTCCTGGTTGACGGGAGACCGTACAGCAAAAGACGAAATCGAACCAGACAAGTCTAAGGACATGGACTTGGATATCGACCTAGAGCCCGAAAGGTAAGATATTTTTTCTTTCACTAGTCTCTGTCTATCTCCTCTCTACCCTTATCTTGATCCGGTGATTTATCGGGTGAATTATCATTCTTTTCAACTTCCCTCGTATAACTCAGGGACTGCATAAATCGGTCCGACATCGAGAACATTTTATGCTGCTCTTTATCCTGATGTAAATCCTGCTGCTCAGGCACAATATTCTCTCTTTCCGCCGGGGCCGGAAGTCTATCAAATTTTCGCTGGATATCGGCAAATTCCTGTGAAGCTTCCAAATCCTTGGATTGACCTTTAATCTGTTGCATTTCTCTCGCATCCTTGCCTTGGTACGGGTTTGGATAAACACTTTCAATGGCGTTATCACGTACAACCCTTGCCGTCTTCGTATCGGCATGGGCAGTTTCTTTTTCAACCCGCACCATAATGTCAGCCCTTAGCTGGTCTTTGTGCATTTCCAGGCTTCTTATTGTTTGCTCACGATTGCCAGGCTGTTTCGGCCTCAAAAAACCGGGTGGGTTGTATTGAGGAGACGGTCCTTGATCCTTAGGCACATTTTTTATCTGCTCGTCAATTTCCTTTATGCGTTGCTGCGCTTCGCGTACCATATCGCGGACATGTTCATATCCAGGCGGAAAGCTATTATTTTTTCCCGCGTTTTCCCCATTGTCACCCATCTCTTCTTGAATTTATTTGACTAAAAAATTACCTATGATAATATACGTAAAATTGCATTAAGTGCACAGGAAACGTTGACAAAAATGGAATGGCGGCAGAAAACTATTAGCGAAAACTTTAATGGCGATGTCGAGAAATTCGACGAGGCCTACGCATTTGCTGTCGCTGAGGGCCGTCGTTATGCAATTCAGTGGCAAACCATTATCGACGCAGCGACAACTCTTCCCGAACTGAATTCCCAAGCACAGGATCTAATAGAACGGCTTTTAGGCTACTTGCCGCACGCCAGCGTAACCCTGGCATTTGAACCGTTTTTGCGGGGTTTAATTCAACTCCATCAGCAAGAAACTATCAGTGATGAAGCTTTTACGCAACAAGCGGAAGAACATATAAAACTTATCCGCAACGCCGATATGAACGATAATACGTGCCTGGCTTATGATGCCCGAATTTACGATAATTACGAAAGTTATTTAAAACACTATGCTCAGGATGTAAGGAACAGGCTTAAAAATTTCCTCGGCTATGAACCAAATCTTGAACATTCCTTGGTTGCTGAACTGTGGATGCGGGAAGTCATGTCCAAGGATACGTTTCAACTCCCTTCTCGAATTACGCAAATCGATTTAAAAGCTATAACGCTAATCCGATATCGGGAAGCTCTTCTGGATCATGGAAAAGAGATTGCGGATGCCTCACCTCTTTTTGGAATCGAGCCCGCAATCTTATAGTTAGTACTGGTGGAAATCCGTATAAATAATAAGATTCTGTTAGTAATAACTTAGGGCGATCTACTCTATCGTTTCCAGCCCTGATCCCTTTACTTCTCCACGTTGCTTACGTTTTTTGTCCTGTTTATTCAGCCATACAGAAAACCTGTCCATTGTTACAATACCTGGCTTTACCCGGATGCGATTTTGGGATTTATTTTTGAAATAAGCCCATATTCTTGCATCTATTAGCTTTGCTTCTTCCGGGTCGTCTTTATTAAAAAACTTCGGGGCTAGCTCTCCTTCAACCGGAGTTGCTATCCTCTGGAGTAAAACGGTCCCGGAGTAAATATGTTCCTGGTCAATGTTATGATATTGCCCCAATATCAAATCAATCTCTTTCGGTTCATTTTCCCCTATATAACCCAGGATAGTCAGGTCTTTTCCAAAAGTTCTTCTAATTGTAAGCTCCAGGCGAAGATATTTATTTTCTTCGACGTTATATTTGCCCTTGTAAACTTCTATCATTTTGTCCCCAGGTTTATAATTTACTATTTCCACTCTGGCAAATGGATTCAGATAAACTACGGCGCGGGTTATTCCTTCGATAATGTTTCCAGACTCATCTTCGTAATCGTCAAAATTGTAAAGCCACCACTGCGTTCTTTCCAAGGCTCGTTGTGTTGTGCTAAACTCAACCGGCATAATGTTGTCATATCTATCAAGTGTGTCTTTCTCTCCAATATATTTTAGGAGGTCAGTAAGTTCCGTTTCGCTTAATATCACAGGGCGACCGGCTTTAATCCATAAGCCAAGATTGTATAATAACTGCTTATTTGTATTGGAAAATGCTTTCTCTGTAAATTCCTCACAGTGTTTTTTATTGCTATACTTCCTGGTTGCATGAATGATTGCGCTATTATTCTTAAAATCTTCAAGTGTAAACTCAGGTTTATATTTATCCTTCCTGTCCTCGGTCTCGGTTTCTTTTTCTTTATCTCCTTCATATTTAGAAATGGATTTACAAAATAGCTCGATAGCCTCCCAGCGATGTAGTAAGTAGTGGACCAGCATATAAATTATATTTTTAAAGGATGAAATTGGATAGCCTTTTAAAAGATATTAAAAAGTTTAAACACTAGTAAATATAATAAAAATAAGAAACAAGGTTAAAAATGTATTGTCAAGCATTTGTCATGTAGAGCTCTTTTCTTTGTATCGAATCCTCTACAAACCCAATTTTAAACTTCACTGTTATGGACAAATACGACTTAAATCAACCAATCATTGAGCTTTCCTCCAATTGGGAAAAAAGCTATTGGACAATACGTCACGCCGTGGAGGGCGTACAGATTTTCGGTGGCATCGGCTCCGGTAAAACATCCGGCTCAGGTCGCATGTTAGCCCTAAAGTATTTGACCGCTGGCTTCGGCGGCCTGGTGCTGACCGTAAAGCCCGATGAAAAACAGGTCTGGCAGGAATACTGCCGGATTACCAACCGCGAAAACGATCTGATAATCCTCGAACCCGGTGGCCCCCACAGTTTCAACTTTCTCGAGTATGAATCTTCGCAAGCTCAGGGCCAAGAAGCAATTACCGAGAACATTGTCCAGGTACTAAAAACGGTTATACGTGCCGGGGAAGAAAAAGGCGAAGGAAAAAAGGACGACTCGTTCTGGGAAGCGGCGCTGGATATGTTGATTTTCAATGTCATCGATCTG